>JACCDI010779358.1_pt1 | contig 18462 bp, 20 predicted proteins | sample 7442791 | NCBI WGS metagenome assembly JACCDI01 (sample SAMN15323434, study PRJNA562643) | freshwater metagenome | isolation source: river surface water | place: USA:Blue River Watershed | collected 2017-08-15
CCCTGGCCAGCAACGGGTTCAACGTGGTCCAGGCCGAAGACGGCCAGGAAGCGCTGGACTGGCTGGCGATCAACGACATCGACGTGATCATCACCGATATCAACATGCCCCGGCTCGACGGGTTCGGGCTGATCGAAGCGCTGCGCGCCTGCGAGCGGCACCGCGACCGCCCAATCCTGGTGCTCTCGACCGAGAGTTCCGAAGACAAGAAGTCGCGCGCTCGGGCTGCCGGCGCGACCGGCTGGATCGTCAAGCCGTTCGACGCGGACAAGCTGGTCGCCGCGGTTCGCCGCGTGGCGCATTGAACCTGGCAAATTGAACCTCGCAAGGAGCAGAAAGAAATGCAGATGGAGCTGATTACCTGCGAAGTGGCCGGGCAACTGTTCGGGCTTGATATCATGGCCGTGCGCGAGATCCGGGCTTGGACGCCAGCGACACCGCTGCCGCAGGTGCCCGATTTCGTGGCCGGCGTGGTCAATCTGCGCGGCACGGTGCTGCCGGTGGTCGATCTGGCCGCACGGCTGGGCTGGGCCGCAACCGAGGCAACGCCGCGCCATGCGATCATCGTCGTCCAGCTGGGCGGCAAGACCATGGGGCTGATCGTCGATTCCGTCAGCGATATCGTGACCCTGCCCAAGGACAGCCTGCAACAGCCGCCGGCTTCGGGCGATGACGATGTCGTCCGGTTCCTTCAGGGTCTGGCCGCGCTGGGCGAGCGGATGGTCATGGTGCTTGACCTTGATCAGCTGGGCGGGCCCGAGCAGCTGGCGCTTGCCGCATGAGCGCACCCTTTGCCCCGATCGAGTTGAGCCGCGTTGCCGCCGTGCTGGACAGCCTGGCGCATGAGATCGAAACGCTGGGCCACCAGCTGTGCGGCGATCCGGACTTGCTGGTCCGGTTCATCGGCGAATTGCAGCGGTTCGATCGGATCGCCCAGTTCCAGCGCGAACTGGCCGGCCTGCTGCGGGCCGATTGCCACCAGACCGCCCTTGGCCAGCTGCGCATGGACGAACTGGCCGAGCTGCTGACCGGGAACTAGTTCGGAATCGCCGGGCGCTGCGCCGGTAGCGGCCCAGTCCGTGGAAATACGGGAATCTCAGCCGTCGGAGATCGGACTTCCGCGTAATCCGGACGCGGCCATGCGGGGCAGAGTGTGACACTTCCGCTACGGTTTCCTCACGTTCTAACCAATCGATTAAAAGCGGTTGTCAAGTCGATCAGTCGGTGATCTATTCGTATTCGCAACCGTCCAAAAAGGGCGGGCAACAAAGGAGAGTGGGCTGATGAGGGGTAAGCTGACCCTGCTGCTTGGCGTCTGCGCCAGCGCAATTGCAATTCCTGCCTATGCACAGGGCACGGATGCGAACGACGACGAAAACGTAATCATCGTTACCGCGCAGCGTTCGAACGAACGTCTGCAGGACGTTCCGATCGCGGTTTCGGCGTTCAACACCGAAGCGCTTGAAAAGCAGCAGATCAAGAACACGTCCGACCTGCAGCTCACCCTGCCGAACGTAACCTTCACCAAGGGCAACTTCACGGGTTCAAGCTTCACCATCCGCGGGATCGGTGACCTTTGCGTCGGCGTGACCTGCGACAGCGCCACCGCCATCCACATGAACGACGCGCCGCTTTACGCGACCCGCCTGTTCGAAAGCGAATTCTACGACCTGGCTCAGGTTGAAGTGCTGCGCGGTCCGCAGGGCACCCTGTTCGGCCGCAACGCGACTTCGGGCGTGGTCAACTTCCGTAGCGCCCGTCCCGACCTGTCGGGCATGGCCGCCAACTTCGAAGGTGAATACGGCAACTACAACAGCATGAAGTTCAAGGGCATGGTCAACCTGCCCGTGGGTGACACTGTTGGCGTGCGTCTTGCCGGTTTCTATCTGAACCGCGACGGTTACACCACCAACCTGTTCGACAATTCCAAGATCGATGACCGCGATCTGTGGGGTGCGCGTGCTTCGGTCCGCTTCGAGCCGAGCTCGTCGACCACCATCGACCTGATGGCGCAGTATTTCCACGAGCGCGATGCGCGTATGCGTATCCAGAAGCAGCTTTGCCAGCGCGACCCGAGCGGCGTGATGGGCTGCTTGAACGCGCGTCGCGACTACAGCACCACCAATGCCAACTCGACCTTCGTCGGAGTGCTCACCTCGCGCGAATTCCTCGCTGCGAACGGCATTCCGTCGGCATTTGGTCTGGGCAGCCTTTATGGTCCGGACGTCTACGCCAATGCGGTCAACCCGACCGATCCGCGCGTCGTCAACACCGACTACACCCCGAAGTACTTCGCCGAAGAATGGATCGTTCAGGGTACGCTTGAGCAGGATCTGGGCGGCGGCCTGAACGTCAAGGTCAGCGGCAACTGGCAGCAGACCAAGGTCGATTCGTCGCAGGACTACAACAACTCGGTCCAGAACCGCGCGATCTATGCGGCCGGCCTTGGCACCCTGGCAGCAGCCGCTGCGGGTGGCATTCCGGGTCTTCCGGCGGCCTACTTCTCGCCGCTCGCTTCGGCGCTGATCCCGAATGGCCCGACCGGCCAGCTCTGCACCTCGGCAACCGAAACCACCGGCATGGGCGGTTACGGGGCTAACCGTCAGCGGGTCTGCTCGATGACCCCGCAGGACTTTGACCGTTCGAACCAGGATACCGAAAGCTGGTCGGCTGAAATGATCCTGTCGTCCGACTGGGACGGCATGTTCAACTTCCTGCTTGGCGGTATCTACGGCAAGGGCGGGATGAGCGAGAACAGCTACTATGTGAACTCGTTCGGCATCGACTACCTGAGCGGCCTGCTGGGCAGCTTCAATTCGCTCGGTCGCGCTGCTCTGGCGGCGATCCCGGGTGCCCAGGTTCCCGCTCCGGGCTTCCTTGGTACGCCGTACTATCGCAACAACAGCGATCAGCTCGACATCAAGACCTACGGGATCTTTGGTGAAACCTACTTCAAGTTCAACGATCAGCTGAAGCTGACCCTGGGCCTGCGGTACAACAACGACGAGAAGACTGTCCGGGCGCGTACGACCCTGGCCAACTTCCTGGTGCCTTACGGGACCACCGACGCCTTCGCATCGCCGTACATCTATGGTTATGCGGTTACCGGCGCTCCGGTCTCGTCGCGCCTCCAGCCGTTTGACGCTGATCCGGCCACGGCCTGCACGATCAACAGCACCACCGCCAGCGGTGTGCTGACCGCCGCGAACATCTCGGGCTGCGAACAGTTCCAGGTTCGCAACGTGAAGTTCAGCGAATGGACTGGCCGTGCGGTGCTTGATTACCAGATCACGCCGGACAACCTGGTCTATGCGTCGTTCTCGCGCGGTTACAAGTCGGGTGGTATCAACCCGCCGCTGTCGCCGGTGTTTGCGGTGCCGGAAGGCTTCGGTCCGGAAACGGTTTCGGCATTCGAAGTTGGTTCGAAGAACACCTTCGGCAATGTCCAGCTGAACGTCACCGGCTTCTACTACAAGTACAACGACCTCCAGCTGTCGCGCATCGTTGCCCGTACTTCGGTCAACGATAACGTCAGCGCCAATGTCTGGGGTCTGGAAGCTGAAGCCATCTTCCGTCCGACCCGCGAGCTGACGATCAACATGAACGCCAGCTACCTGAACACCAAGGTTGCGCAGGACAAGCTCCTGTCCAACCCGCGTGACTTCGGTGCGGGCCGCGCGGATGCGGTGATCGTCAAGGACATCACCAACGGTGCAAACTGCGCCGTGGGTTCGAACACCGGCAGCGCTGCTGGCGCCAATGGGTTCGTCAACCAGGTGAACACCCTGATCAACGCGGGTGCGGTGACCGGCAACGCAGGTGCCAACCTGCAGCCGACCTCTGCCTTCCCGACCGACAGCGGTCTGAAGTCGACCGGTGCCTTCAGCATCTGCGCCGCGCTCAATGCGCTCGCGCCGACTGTCGGTGCTGCCTTCGGCGGCGTGACTGTCTACTCCTCGGGTATTCCGGTGAACATCAAGGGCAACAAGCTGCCTGGCGCTCCGGACTACAAGTTCTCGGCTGGTGCCCAGTACGCGATCCCGATGGGCGACATGAGCGTGACCCCGCGTGCCGACTTCATCTACACCGGCAAGTCGTTCGGCAACATCTTCAATGGCACGATCAACGAGATCCCGAGCTACACGCAGGTCAATGCGCAGCTCCAGCTCGATGGTCCTGACAAGAAGTGGTTTGCCCGCGTTTGGGTTCAGAACCTGTTCGACAAGGACGCGATCACGGGTCTCTACGAGACCGACCAGTCGTCGGGTAACTACACCAACATCTTCACGCTTGAACCGCGTCGCTTCGGCCTCACCGCCGGCATCAAGTTCTAAGCGCGAAACAACCTTAGTCCTGGGAGGGACGCTGGGGGCTCCGGACCACGGTCCGGAGCCCCTTTCTTTTGCCTGCCGAAACCGGGTGCGCCAGCAAGGTTGCAGGCAAGAAAAGACCCCCTTGCCGGGTGAACAAGGGGGCCAGTCAGCGCCTGACCATTTGGTGGCGTTGGGGGAAAGGTCAGGCCACCAGGGATGCCTCGATCGCGATCCGGATCGCTTCCGAGGTGTGCTGCGCGCCGATCTTGGTCAGCATGTTTGCGCGATGAATTTCCACCGTGCGCGGGCTGATATCGAGCTGCTCCCCGATCAGGCGGTTGGACATGCCCACGGCCACCCCGGCCAGCACTTCGCGCTCGCGCCGGGTCAGGCGTTGCACCCGGCTGCGGGCGCGGGCTTCGCGCAGTTTCAGGCTGCCCAGCGCGGCACCCGTCGATTCCGCGCCGATCAGCGCGCCGACGACCTGCGCAGCATCGCAGGGCCAGGTCAGGTAGTCGACCGCGCCGGCCAGGATGGCGCGCACGATCTGGTCGGTTGAAGGGTCTTCGGCAAAGGCGATGATCGGCAGCCAATTGCCGTTTTCTGCCATCAGTGCGACCAGTTCGGACACGCAATCATCGGTGTCTTCGACCATGATCGCTTCGGCACGCGGCCACGAAAGCGACAGTTCGTCGATCGTTTCGAACGGTTCAATGTGGATCGCGCTGGCTGAAAATGCATGGGTCATTGCGGCGCGACGACGCGAATTCTCGTCAACCACGGCAATGTTACGGCGTCTGTTCATCGGTGTGCCCCCTTAGTGGTATCTGCCTAGGGATATTGCCCCGGCCGGCTCCGCTCGGCGCGGTGCATTGGCCCGAAAATCGAGATGGATGCAGGTGTATTCCCTTATCTTCAGGCGGATCGAGCGCGGAAATCCGGGCACTGCATTCACTCCAAAATGGAGCGATTGCCTGCGCCGGTGAGCGCTGCGGCAACGTCATCGACGTCGATTTTGGCATTGGCCAGGCGCGCTGCGTCAAAATTCGGCACGGAATCAAGCACTGCCTTCCGCAGCCCGCCATAGAACTGGCCCAGGGCGGAGGCACTCTGCGCACTGCCATCGATCCCCAGCTGGAGGGCCGTCAGCGCCGACAAGGCGCGGGTCAGGCCCTGGCTGCGGCGCTGGTTATCACCCAGCTCATGCGCCCGGATGGCCGATCCGAGTGCCATCGAAAGCTCCTCGTAACATAGCCCGACAAGTTGCTCGGGCCGGGCACTGGCGATGCGCGCGTCGAATTCGACCCGGCGATAGGCATCATGCGGATTGCGCTGCGCCAACATCAGTTACGCCCCGCATTCCAGGAATCGATCTGCCCTTGCAGGAACGAAAGCGTGGATCTTGACGCGCCGACCCGGCTGTCTGCCGTGGCAAAGCGCTTGGCGAGCTGCGCGCGCAGGGCCTCCTGCGCCTCGGCAAGGGTGCTGCGCTCTTCGCTCAGGTCAGTCTTCCTGGCGGTGAAGCGGGCAAGCGAGCCGCCCAGCGAACCGGGATTGTTCCCGGCACTGGCCGTCCGGGCCAGCTTGTCGATTGTCGCGAAAACCCCGTGGATGCCGTTGGTGAACATCGCCGATACACCGTTGGGGGCTGCCTTGATCACGGCGCTGAGCCGCTGTGCATCGAGGCGGAAGGTGCCGTCACGATTGGTCGCCAGCCCCAGTTCGCCCAGCGTGCGGGGCTGCCCGGCCGCGGCGGTTGGCATGATGGTGGTGCTGGCCAGCTGCGCGAAGGCGCTGCGCAGCGCACGGGCGCCGCTGTCGCGCGCCAGATCGCCAGATTGCGGATCGGTGGCTTCGCCAATCGTGCCCATCAGCTCGTTCAAGGCGGCGGTAAAGTCCTGCATGAAGGTGCTGACGGCGCTGCCCGGATCGCTGAAGCGAATGGTGGTTGGCGCACCGCTGTTGGTTCCGGTCAGCCGCAGCGACAGGCCGGGGACGACATTTTCAACCGTGTTCGAGGCGCGGGTCATGGCGACGCCGTCGAGCTTGAAAGCGGCGTCGCTTGCAGCGCCGATCAACCGCGCGGGATCCGCGCTGCCATCCCAGGCCAGGGCGGCAAGCCCTGGGTTCGCCGGATCTTCGCTGGCTTCAAGGACAAAGCTATTGGCCGCGCCATCGCTGCCCTTCAGCACCAGTTGCGCGCCGCTGGCCCCCGTGGCGACATAGGCGGTCACCCCGGAATTGGCCGCATTTATTGCGGCGGCGGCTTCACCCAGCGTGGCGCCGGCGGGCAGGGTGATCGTGGGCGCCGCGCGGGCGGGATCGGCGGTGAAGGTGCCGCCGGAAAACGCACCGAAGCGCAGCGTCAGCGTTCCCGCCCCGATCGAGGCAGAACTGCTGGCCAGAACTGGGCTGACCAGCGTTTGCGATGCGGCCAGCGCGGTCACTTCCAGGCTGTAGCTGCCGCTGCCGTTGGCCAAGCCTTTGCTGACCGCGGCGACCGCGCCGTTGGCGATGCTCGGCTGGCTGGAAAGGTCGCCCGTGCGCACCCGCTCGCCAATCGATGCCGCGAGCTGGGTGACCTGGTTCTTGAGCGCCGAAGCCTTGGAAATCTGGCGGTCGAGCAATTCGCTACGGCTGTCGATCCGCGACAGACGGCCAGAGAACTGGGCCTCGGCCAGGTTGCTGGCCAGCGCGGCCATATCGATACCGCTGCCCCCGCCAAGGGCGGTGACAATCGAACTGGTGGCGCTGGTGGTTACCATGTTGCGGATAACGGCAATCGACTGCGCTTTTTAAGCGCGCGCGGCGGGTTCGAGCCGCCCTTCGGCATCAAAGCGCAGGGCCACGGGAACTTCGATCGCCGGGCGCAGGGGCTGCTCGCCGCGTTTGAGCGAGAGGACAAAGGCTAGCACCCCGGCGACGGCGGCATAAAGCTCTTCGCGGATGATCTGGTTTTCGCGCGTGGTGAAATAGACCGAGCGCGCCAGGGCCGGATATTCCAGCATCGGCACCTGCAGTTCTGCGGCCAGTTCGCGCATCGCCAGCGCCTTGTCCCCGCGCCCCTTGGCGAGCACGATCGGGGCCGATGCCTTGGCCGGGTCATAGGCCATGGCAACCGAGAAGTGGCTGGGGTTGGTCAGCACGAACTGTGCCTCGCGCATGGCCTTGGCTACCCCGCCCATCGCCAGTTGGCGCTGCTTGTTGCGGATCGCGATCTTCTTTTCAGGTGAGCCTTCGGCCTCCTTGTGCTCGTCGCGGATTTCCTCGGCACTCATTTTCAGGCGCTGGTTGCGGCGCAGCCATTGCACCGGCCAGTCGATCAGCGCGATCAGAACGAGGCCGGCCGACAGCGCAAAGAGCAGCCCGGTGATCGCATCCCAGGCAATGGCGAGTTGCGGACCGATCGCCGCGCCACGGCCCAGTGCGAACAAGCGGGCCAGCCAGTCCTGTCCCCAATACCAGGCAATTGCGCCAAGCAGGGCCAGCTTGACCAGCCCCTTGCCCGCCTCGATCCAGCCGGTTGCCCCGAACATCCGTTTCAGGCCGGCCATGGGATCGAGCCGGCTGGCCTTGGGCAGGGCGTTGCTGCCGACCCAGCGGCCATCGCCCGCCGCGAGCGAACCCGCCAGGGTCAGGATCAGGACCAACCCGGCCAGGGTCAGTACGGGTGGGACCACGGATAGCATGGCCGATAACAGCGCCTTGCCCGGCGCGAATTGATCGATGGCCTGCCGATCCCAGGTGAAGCCGGCGCGCAGGGTCCCTTGCATGGCGGTGAACAGCCACGGTCCGGCAAATTTCAGCCAGCCCGCACCGACCAGCACGGCGATTGCCGTGGCGAGTTCGCGGCTGCGCAGGACATCGCCCTTTTCCGCAGCATCCTGTTTGCGTTTCGGGGTTGGATCGAAGGTCTTCTCGCCGCTCATCGCGCCAGCAGGCTCCCGACCTGCTCAAGTCCCTGGGCGGACAGGTCACCAAACTGTTCGATCAGTAATGGCACGGCCAGGATCAGCGCGGTCACCCCGGCCAGCACGCCCAGCGGCAAGCCCAGCGCAAACAGGTTGAGCGCCGGGGCCGAGCGGCTGATGACCCCGGTCAGCACCTGAACCAGCAGCAGGACCAACGTCACCGGCAGGGCGATCGCCAGGGCGGCGGTGAACATGGCGCTGGCAAATCCGGCCACAACTTCGAACCGCTCGGCGCCAAGCCAGGTCGCGCCGGGCGGAAAGGCGCCATAGCTGTCGATCACCAGGGCGATGAATTGCAGGTGGCCGCCCAGGCCGAGGAAGATGATCGTCTGCAAGACGGTGAAGTATTGGCCCAGCGCGGGCGATTGCGCCCCGCTGACCGGATCGACTGCGGTTGCCAGGCTGAGCCCCATCGCCCCGCCAATCTGCTCGGCCGCCAGGATCGGGGCTGCAAAGCACAATTGCAGTACGAAGCCGAGCGTCAGTCCGACCAGCACTTCGCCCGCGATCATCAGCAGGCCCTGGACCGAAAACAGCGCCGCCGGGACCTGCACCGGCACCCAGGCACAGACCAGCACGGCCAGCGCGGCGCTGATCGCCACGCGCAATTGCACCGGCACGGTGGCCGCGCCGAAGAAGGGGGCGGCCAGCAGGGCTGCGCCGATCCGGGTCATCACGAAGACCAGCTTCCACAGCTCGGCCTCCAGCGCGCCGAAGCCGAAGGTCAGGCCGATCACCGCGGTCCCCCGGCGATCGTGGCAAAGATTTCCTGGGTGAATTCGCCGACCAGCCCCAGCATCGATGCGCCAAACACCACCAGCACCAGTGCGGTTACGGCCAGCTTGGGGACGAAGGTCAGCGTCTGTTCGTTGACCGAGGTTGCGGCCTGGACGATCCCGATCACGATCCCGACGGCCAGAGCAGAAAGCAGCACCGGCGCGGCGACCAGCGCGGTCACCCACAGCATCCGGTCAGCCAGTGAGAGGAGGGCAGCGGTATCATCCATGGCGCAGACCCCGCCGTTCGCGCAGGGGCTTCGACAAGCTCAGCCGGAGCGGCCGGGGGGAATGATCCCAATTCCGCCCAGCCTGAGCCTGTCGAAGGCCCATCAAGCAACAGCTGCCCATTACCCGAAGCTCGCCGCCAGGCTGCCCATCAGCAGCGCCCAGCCATCGACCAGCACGAACAGCAGCAGCTTGAACGGCAGGCTGACGATGGTGGGGCTCATCATCATCATCCCCAGGCTCATCAGCACTGACGAGACCACCAGATCGATCACCAGGAAGGGCAGGAACAGCATGAAACCGATCTGGAACGCGGTCTTCAGTTCGCTGGTAACGAAGGCCGGCAGCAGGATCGAAAAGGGCACGTCCTCGCCCCGCGCGAACTTCGGCGTCTTGGCCATGTCGGCGAACATGGCCAGGTCGCTCTTACGAGTCTGGCGCAGCATGAAGGCGTGAAATTCCTTGCCGCCATTGGCGATCGCCTGCTCGGCATTGATCGTGCCGGCGGCATAGGGGGCAATTGCGGTCTGGTTGGTTCGCTCCAGCGTGGGCGCCATCACGAACAGGCTGAGGAACAGCGCGAGCCCGATCAGCACCTGGTTGGGCGGGCTTTGCTGGAGCCCCAGCGCCTGGCGCAGGATCGAAAGGACAACCAGGATCCGGGTGAAGCTGGTCATCATCAGCAGCAGGCCGGGCAGGATCGTCAGCAGCCCCATCAGCAGGAGCAACTGGAGCGAGAGCGACAGGCCCGAACCCTGGGCACCGCCAATTGCACCAAAGGCGCGGTCGAGCGCACCCGGTACGGCGGCGGGCGCTGCGACCTGGGCCTGTACAGCTGTTGAAAGCAGCAGCGCGGGGAGCGCGAGCAACCACTTCACGGCTTCACCTCCCGCGCCGGTGCCTCGGCCAAGCGGGTCAGGCCGCTGCGCGAGGCGGAGACGAGGATCTCGCGCCCGTGAAACTCGATCACGGCCAGCTTGAGCGTGGGTGAGAGCATCGTGGTTTCGATCACCCGCACCGCCTTGCCGCCGTCCGGGGCCGGGGCAAACCGCGCCTGGGCCTTGGCCGCCAGCTTGAGCGAGCCCCAGGCCAGCCCGGCGATCAGCGGCAGCAGCAGCAGCAGCTTAAGGATGTACCAGCCCATCAGGCTGCTCCCTCGGCAGGGGTGCCGTTGCCGTCGGCCATCTCGACAATGCGCAGGCCGAAGCGGTTGCCCTCTGCCACGATCTCGCCGCGGGCGATCAGCTTGCCGTTGACCATGACGTCGAGCAGCTCGTCGGTCAGCCGATCGAGCATGACAACCGATTCCTCGCCCAGCGTCAGCACGTCTTTCAGCTTCATGTCGGCCTTGCCGAGCTCAACCGAAAGGCGGACGTCGACTTCCCTGAGCAGGTCAAAGCTGCGGGTATGAATGGTCATGAAATTGGGTTCCTGTCAGGCAATCTGGGTGAGTTTCAGGGCAATGCGATCATCCTGCTGGCCGACCGTTCCGCGCGCGACGACATTGCCGCCAGCGGAAAGCGGGACGGCCCGGGCCACCGCCACCGGCAGGACCATCCCGGGCGCCAGCGACGCCGCCGTGCGCAATGGCACGCGCATGTCGACCAGCGTGGCGGTGAGCGGTAGCGGGACTTCGGCAAAGGGCGCGGCAGCCGGATTGGCGGCCCCTTCGGCCTGGCGTGGGCGGCGCGGCGTGGCGGCCAGCCAGGCGGGCAGCGCGGCCTGCGGCAAAGTCAGGCCGATCAACCAGGCCGGGCGCTCCGGCTCGGCAATCGTCAGCGTCAGGCCTGCGCTGGCGCCAGATCGCAGCGGCAAGGCTGCCATGCTGTGACTGCGCAGGCGAACGGTGAACGCCTCGGCGGCAACGGCGCAAGCCTCGGCCAGCGCCTGCAAGACTGCGGCTTCCAGCCGCTTGATCAGCAGCCTGGCCGATGGCGGAAAATCGCTGGGTGCCGGGTTGGGCGTGCTGCCGGGTCCGCCAAAGGCGCGGTCGACCAACCGCAGGACCGCGGCTCCTTCTACCCCCAGGTGCAGCACCCCTTCGATCCCCTCGCGGGCGATCAGGGCGGTTGCGGCCAGCCCGGGCAGGGCAGCCGTTTCGCTGGTCACCTCGATCGCGGGCACCTTGCCATCAAGCATGGTCGCCAGCCTCGGGGCGAGCGCCTTGGCCAGGCTTTCGCCCAGTTCCTGCCAGCGCGGGGCCAGATCGGCGGGATCGGTTTCGCGCGGGATCAGCTCTGCACAATGCTGCGCAGCGCGGCCGGCGGCGATGAAGTGGTGGCGGGGTTGGCTCATCGGCGCGCTCACTGCACCAGGAAGGACTTGAAATAGACCGCATCGACCCCGCCGAAGCCCTCGTTGGCTACCAGCACCTTGTTGATCGCATCGGTCAGCCGCTTTTGCAGGCGCTGCTTGCCGTCGGGGTTGTAGACATCCTCTTCTGGGGTATCGGCGATCACCACCAGGATCTCGCTGCGGATCGCCAGCTCATGCTTCTTGAGCCACATCAGCACCCGGCCATCGCGCCGGGTTGAGCAGGCCAGGCTGACCTGGACCAGTCCGGTCGAGTTCTTGAGGTTGGAGGTAAAATCCTCGGTGAAGTTGTAATAGCTGGTGCGGTATTCGCTGCCGCCTTCGCCATCGACCGCCGCCGCGGCTTCACCCTCCTTGCCTTCGGCCTTAGGCGCATAGGGATCCTCGTCACCCTTGCGGACCAGCTTGGGCTCGTTGGCTTCCTTCTTCTCCGCTGCATGATGGCCGCCCATGATCCCGGACTGGACCAGGGCAAAAGTCCCGCCGCCGCCGGCCACGATCAGCACCAGGCCGCCAACCAGTTTGATCAGCAGTCCTTTGCCCTTTTTCGGCTTCTGGGCAGTATCGGTCTTGTCACTCATGTTCGGGTCCTGTGATTGGGGGAGGGAAGATCAGGCGAAGATGCCCTGCTGGCTGCCGGGCGCCTCGGGCGGGGTGCCGCCAGGGTTGCGGGCAGCCGGGCGATCTTGCGCTGTGCCGGGTGAAGCGCCGTGGTTGCCCGGCTGGCTGTGAGGCTGGCCGCCGCCGGAACTTCCCGGTTGGGCGCCGCCCTGGGCCTGTGGCTGGTTCGCGCCGGTGCCACCTTGCTGGGCAGCGCCCTGGCCCTGCGAGCGGGCCTGGGCGGCCATGCTTTCGCTGCTGGCGCTGACCGGGGGCACCGCCGCTTGCACCGCGCGGGCAAAGTCCGGATCGTTGCTCGCCATGGTTACCGACAGGCCGTTGCTGTCCTGGCTGAACTGCAGCTCGACCGGGCCGAACTCAGCATGGGCCAGCGCCAGCCTGGCCGCCTGCGGCTGGGCGGTCTCGCGCGCGGCCACCAGGCGGTCGATCAGTTGGGCAAAGTCCTGCGGGCCTTGCACGGAGGCTGGCATGGTGAAGGGCGCCGTGGGCGAGGGGTTGGCGATCGCGATAAGGGCCAGCGGCTGCGCCTGTGACTGGCTGGTGCCAATTCCCAGGGTGGCTTCGATCGGGGGCGCGGCGGGCCGGTCGGGCGCGACATCGGGGATCAGGGGAGCCGTTGCGGTCTGGACCGCAACGGCTGCCTTGCGCGCCGGATCGTGCGGCAGCGCGACCGGGGCAAGCGGCGCAGCGGCAGCCTGGGTGAGCGAGGCGAGGGCCGGCGCGGCGGTGGGAGCGGATGCGGGCGGCATCGCCTTCAGCGGGACGGAGGCAAGCGCCGATTGATCGGCGCGCGATTTAACCGGTTTCAGGCTTGGATTGGCATGCGGCACCGCGATGGGAAGTGGCGGCGCGGCCTTGAGCGGAGCGGCATCCAGCGTGGATTGCAGCGGCGCGGCCGGATCGGTCTTGACCGGTGGGACTGGCAGGACCGGAAGCAGGGCCAGCACGGCGGCCGGAGCGGGTGCGTTGACCGTGGCACTTGCCGGGTCCGGCAAATCCTTGCCGACTTCCGGCAATTCGGCGGCGGGGACGGGTTCGGCGTCGGCCGTGCCGGCCAGTTCCTGCAAGCAGGTCAGCGGGGTCACTGCCAATTCAACGGTGCCGGCCAGAATGGCTTCAAACTGGCTGATTTCAGCGGGCTGCATGCCAACCTGCGGCCCGGGCTCAAGCGTCAGCGGGCTCGCGAGGGATGTTGGCAGGGCAGCAGTGGGCAGCATGGTTGGTAGTCCTTTCGCGGCTTCGCAGTTCTATCCATCAAGACCCGTGCCAATTGCCCTGCGCCCGGTCAGCGCGGGGTTCTTGGTGCGCTGCGCTTGGGCGCGGACTTCGGCGTGGACCCGGTCTTCGGCCGCTGCCCGGCTGCGTTCGGCGCGGGCCAGATCCTGCTGGCGCTGATCCGCCAGGGCGCGTGCGGTGATCGCATCCCGGGTCGTGGCCGTGCCAATCGCAGCGATCCCGTCGACGAAGGTGGCCAGCCGCCTGAGATCCGCGCCGGTCTGGCAGTCGCGGCGGGCGCGGTAATCCTCGGCAATCCGGGCGGTGCGTTCGGCCAGGGCATTGAGCTGCGCCAGGTGGCCTTCCGCCTCGGCCGCGGCGCGCAGCGCATCCTGCTTGGCCAGCGCGCGGACCCGCTCTAGCCGGTTCAGACGCTTCAGCCGTGCAGCCTCAGGCGGCATCGTTCAGCAAATTGGAGAGGGCGCCAATGCTCGCCTCCAGCGGCACCGTGCTGCGTGCCGGCTGGGCCAGGAAGCCGACCAGCTGTTCGTGCATGGCAATCGCCCGGTCGAGTTGGGGATCGGCCCCGGGGCGATAGGCCCCCATCAGCACCAGATCGCGGTTGGCCTCATAGGCAGCGGTGAGCGCGCGGAATTCGCGCGCCAGGGCCAGATGACCGGCATCGACAATGTCGGACATGACGCGGCTGAGCGAAGCGGCGATATCGATCGCGGGATACTGTCCGCGTTGGGCGAGATCGCGGCTGAGCACGATATGGCCATCCAGGATGGCGCGCGCCGTATCGACCACCGGATCGTCCTGCGCATCGCCGTCTGCCAGCACGGTGTAGAGCCCGGTGATCGATCCACCCGAGGCGGCCGAGTTGCCGGCGCGCTCGACCAGTTTGGTAATCGTGGCCAGGGCTGAAGGCGGATAGCCCCGCGCTGCGCCGGGCTCACCCAGCAGCAGTGCGATTTCGCGACCGGCGTGGGCCACGCGGGTCAGGCTGTCCATGATCAGCAGCACCTGGCGACCCTGGGCGCGGAAATGTTCGGCCAGGCTGGTCGCCAGCATCGCGCCGCGCAGGCGCAGGTTGGGGGCATGGTCCGCCGGAACGGCAACCACCGCGGTTCTTTCCCGCTTGGCCCCGTGCATGTGGCGTTCGACAAAGTCGGACACTTCGCGCGCGCGCTCGCCAATCAGTCCGACGATCACGATCTCGGCCTCGGCGCCGGTCGCGATCATGTCGAGCAGGACCGACTTGCCGACGCCGGACCCGGCCATGATCCCGATCCGCTGGCCGATCCCGAAAGTGGTCAGGGCGTTGAGCGCGCGCACGCCTGTATCGAACGACCGGCGCACCGGGCTGCGATCGAGCGCGCCGGCCCGTTTGCCGCCAGCCGGCCAAAGCGCGCGGGCGTGAAGCGGTTGGCCGCCATCGATGGGCTGGCCCGAGCCATCAACGGCCCGGCCGAGATAGGCATCGCCCACCGGCAGCATGCCTGGCTGGCCGCGGGTGCGCACTCTTGCCCCGGGGCGCAGCATCACCGTGTCACCCAGCAGCATCAGCAAGGAGTGGCCATTGCGAAAGCCGATCACTTCGGCGGTCAGCGGAGCATGCCCGTGCGCAACTTCGCACAGTGCGCCCACCGGGGCGTTCAGCCCGCTGACCTCAAGCAGTCCGCCATCGCAGGCCGAAACCAGCCCGTAACGGGTCGGGGCCAGATCGATCCGGGCCGTGGCAAGGTCGGCAAGCAGGTGCTCGCAATCGCTCAGCACTGGCCAAGCGCCTCGGCGATTGCGCGGCGCCATTGCCCGGGTCCGTCTTCCACGCCGCCGGCATGGCCATCCAGCCGCAAGTTGCCGCGTTCAAGCGCCGGGTCAGCGGCGGTGGCGAGACCCTTGGGCAGCTGCTTGCCGATCAGTTTCAGGTCGTCCGGGTGGAGCCGCAGCACCGCGTTGTCGTCGGCCCGCGCCAGCATGGCCGCCGCCCGCGCTGCGCGTTCGGCCAGCAAGTCGGGATCGATCGCCAGCGGGGCGAGTGCGGCATTGCACAGCGCGGCGACGGTTTCGACCAGACGCTGATGGAGCGCTTCCTGCTGTGTCGCATCGAGCCGCGCGAGCGTTACGGTGATCTGCTGGCGGCCTTCAGCTTCCTCTGCGCGCAGGGCGGCGGCTTCCGCCTGCGCTTCGGCCAGGCCTGCGCCATAGCCTTCGGCCCAGGCCTCGGCGATCGGATCGGCGGCATCGGTGCGTGCCGGCGGCGGGGCAAGCGAGAAGCGCGGGTCGCACGAAAAGCCCGAGCCGCCGCCCAGCTGCGCGAAGGGCAGGCTAGACATATTCGTCCTCTCCGCCCGCGCCGAAAACGATCACCCCTTCGGCGGCAAGACGCCGGGCGATGGTCACCACGTGGCGCTGGGCTTCCTGCACCTCGGTCAGCTTGAGCCGACCGCGGGCGGCAATCTCGTCGCGCACCCCATCGGCGGCGCGGCTCGACATGGCGCGGAAGAAGACTTCGCGCTGTTCTTCGTCGATGCCTTTCAGGGCATCGATCAACACGTCGTTTTCGACCTCGCGCAGCAGCGAGCCCATGGCCATCGGTTCGAGCACGAAGAGATGCTCGAACTTGAACATTTCGCTTTCGATGGTCCGGGCCAGGGCTTTGTCGATCTTGTTCAATTCGGGCATGATCCGCTTTTCCGCGGCCTTGCCGGCATTGTTGATGATATCGGCCGCCTCGCGCGGGCCGCCCATGGTCAGGGCTGCGGCGCCGTGGCTGGAGGTGATCCGCTGCTGCAGCAGGGCATCCAGCATTGCGATGGCATCGCCCGAAACCGGGCCCATCGTTGCAATCCGGTGCAGGACCTGCGGCTGGACTGCGGGGGGCAGGGCGCTCAACACTTCGGCAGCGACTTCGGGTTCCAGTTGCAACAGCAGCACGGCGATCGCCTGGGGGTGCTCGTGCTCAACCAGTGGGATCAGCGCATCGGCATTAAGCCACCGGGCCAGTTCGATCGAGGGACCGGCGGACTGCGCATCGGGCATGATCCGTTGCATCAGGTTCTGCGCCTTGACTGGCCCGACCGCTTCGTTGAGCAGTCCGCGGACCCGGCCTTGCCGGTTTTCCGCGCCGATGCCGGGGCGGTCGGCATGGGTCACAAAGCCCGAAATCGAATCCCGGATCAGCTCCGGCCCGATTTCGCCCAGCGCGCACATCTTCTCCCCCAGAACTTGCAGTTCCTGGGGTTCAAGCCGGCCAAGGAGCGATGCAGCCATGCCTTCGTCCAGCAGCATCACCATCACCGCCGCGCGTTCGGCATCGCTGAGGGTGATGGCGTTCATGATTGCGCCTCGGCCGGTTTCAGCATCCGCCGCAGCGCAACGATCGCTTCCTCGGGCTTTTCCTCAACCAGGCGTTGGGCCAGTTCGACCTGCTTGCCGAGCAGGGCTTGATCGTGCTGGGCGGCGTCTGCGTCACGCTGACCGGTGCTGGCTGGAGCGTTTGCCGAGGGGGTGGTCGCCCCCTCGGCCACAGCGGTGCCCGCGGCATCGGCCGGGCTACTCTTAAGCTGCCGCAGCAAGGGGCGCACGGCAAGCAGCAGCACCAGCAGCAAGGCCAGCAGGCCAAGCACGCTGCGCAGCGCCAGGTTGAACCAGGGTGCCTCATAAAACGCCGGCGGGGCTTCGGTGGTCGGCTCGAACGGCCGGGCAACCACCGCCACCTGGTCCCCGCGCTGGGGATCGGCACCGACTGCGGCACTGACCAGCGCCTTGATTGCATCGATGTCGGTCGGGCGGCCCTGCTTCTTCATCGCCGCCTGGCTGATCGCCACGGCCACCGACAGACGCTTCACCTTGCCCGGCGCGGCATTGCTGACCGCTACCTCGCGGCCCAGCTCATAGGTGCGGGTGGCGCTGGTCTCGCTGGTGGGCGCGGCGCCAGCCAGGCCGCCGGGCGGGGTCGGCTGCGGCGCGCCGGGCTGGACGCTGGTGGCGGGCGGCGGTGTATTAGCCAGGACACCGGGTACGCCGCCGGTGCCGGCCACGCTGCCTTGCGACTGGGCCTGGCTTTCGGTTCGCACCGCGCCTTGCTTGTCATAACTCTCGCGGGCCGAGGTAACCTCGTCCATGTCGAGTTCGATCTGGATTTCGCTGGAAAACTGCCCGGCCCCCAGCACGGGGGTGAGCAGCTGGTCGAGCTGGCCGCGCAGCTTGGTTTCCAGGCGGGTCTGCAGTTCGATCCGGTCATTGTCCTTGCCTGCGCCGGGGTCTGACAGCAACCGGCCGGCCTGATCGACCACGCGAACGGCATCCGGGCTCATCCCCGGTGCCGAGGCCGCGACCAGATTGACGATCGCCTTGACCTGGCTGTCGCCAAGCTGACGGCCCCGCGCCATCCGCACCATGACTGAGGCGCTGGGCGGCGCATCATCGCGCACAAAGACCGATTTGTTGCCCTCGGCCAGGTGGACGCGAACGCTTTCGACCCCGTCGATCTCCTTGATCGTCAGCATCAGTTCGTGTTCACGCGCGGTGCGCAGCCGCTCACCCTCCAGGGTCCGGCTGGCACCCAGTGGCAGGCTATCGAGCGAGGCGGCGGTATCGGGCACGGCCAGCGCACCATCGGCGGCGACCACCATCCGCGCCCGATAGAGCTTGTCTTCGGCAACGCTCAGCGCGCCGGTAGCATTGTCGATGGTGTAGGTTATCCCCGCACCGTCGAGCGCCGCCACCACGCTTGCGCGCTCGGCATCGCCCAGCTGGGCATAGAGCTGGCGCTGCGGCGGGGCCGAGATCAGCGCCCAGGCCAGGGCTGCGGCCCCAAGCGCGCCGGCGCCGACGAACCAGGGCACGGCGCGGCGCAGGGCAGGTTGCCCGGCCAGGCCGCGGAACCGATCGAGCGCCGCTGGAAGCGGCGCGGGCGAAGTTGGGACCAGGTCAGCCATCTATCAGACCCCCATCCGCATGATATCCTGGTAAGCCGTGAGCAGGCGGTTGCGCACCTGCAAGGTCGCCTCAAAGGCG
>JACCDI012069050.1_pt1 | contig 18451 bp, 16 predicted proteins | sample 7442791 | NCBI WGS metagenome assembly JACCDI01 (sample SAMN15323434, study PRJNA562643) | freshwater metagenome | isolation source: river surface water | place: USA:Blue River Watershed | collected 2017-08-15
ATGATGCGTTAAGCCTTGCGCAGAAACATATTTTTGAACGTCTTTTGGCTGCGGATGATCCTGATTTATTCTCTTGGTAAATGGGGCATGCTCGCTCTAAAGATGCTGAGCTGCAGGCGATGGTTGAATTGATTTTACGTCGAGTCAAAGTCTGATGGCCCACTCAACCACTACCATTGGCTTAACTGCTTCGCGTCAGCAACAGCTGCTTTTTCGTGGTCTCACAGGCTTGTTGTTGCTGTCTGTGCTTGCTTGGCCTGCGCAAAGCGCCTGGTTGTGGTTGGGTTTTTTGCTACTTATTCCAAGTTTTTATGGTTTACATCAAGCAGCACAGGCGCAATGCCCTGGTTTCTTTACTCTTGAGCAACAAACCGTGCGCTGGCATCATGACGTTTTACCTGCTGGGCAGTTGCTGAAAGGTTCAGTGATTTGCCGATTGGGGGCTTGGTTGTACTGGCAAGATGCGAACGGCTTGCGTCATCGGCAGTGGTTGTTTGCGGATCAGTTTTCTTCTGCTGATTTTTGCGTGCTAGGTCGGGCTTGCCAGCAGTTGCATTGGCGTTAATCTTTTTAAAATAGGTTGTACTGGCGATTCGCTGAGTCGGCAAGCAGTTGCGTTGTCGAGCAATGGAGTTGTCGTGCAGTTGAGTTGTGTTTAGTTGATTTGAGTTGAGAGCTAGGTTTTATCTTTGCTGCTTGACGAGAGCACAATAATTCCCTAACTTGTCCGGCCATTTTTATTGTGAGAAACACCATGACCCTCATTGAAATCATTGGCTACATTCCTGCGATCATTTTTCCGGTCGCAACCCTGATGCAGTTGTGGCATCTTCTCAAAACCAAAACCTCAGATGGCGTGCCCGCGATGACATGGCTTGCGTTTGCGCTTGGCAACATTTCTTTATATATCTACGCAGAAAAATACACTGAACTGCAGTCGATTTTGGGACAGCTTGCCACCGCAGTATTGCAAATTTACGTAGTTGTGCTGATTTTCCGCTATCGTAAAAAACAATAACGGTTCCCGCAAACTAAAATGCTCAGCAGGTTTAAGTTGCTGAGCATTATTATTTCAGTGTCGAACACAACTGCTGTTGTTAAGAATTGCTAGACGTCGCCACAGATTTGGCATGACGTGCTGGCTGCAACACTGTTGGACTGGTGGTTGCTAATTGGCTGGGATAATCCAGCGTATAATGTAAACCGCGGCTTTCTTTGCGCGCCATGGCACAGCGGATGATGAGTTCGGCGACCATGGTCAGATTTCGCAGTTCTAGCAGGTTATTACTCACTTTAAAGTGACGATAATATTCCTGAATTTCCCGTTGTAATAACTCAACCCGATGGAGTGCCCGTTCTAAGCGTTTTGTTGTTCGCACGATCCCAACAAAATCCCACATAAATAGCCGAAGTTCGTGCCAATTGTGTGTGATGACCACTTCTTCATCAGAATTGCTGACGCGACTTTCATCCCAGGCAGGCAATTGTGGCGGGGTTTGCGCACCATTCAAATTGGCAAGAATATGTTTGGCCGCACTTTGCGCGAATACCACACATTCCAATAAGGAATTGCTCGCCATGCGGTTGGCACCATGTAAACCGGTGTAAGCAACTTCACCGATGGCGTACAGATTGGGAATATCGGTTTGCCCATTCAGATTGGTCATCACGCCGCCGCAGGTGTAGTGAGCTGCAGGAACCACCGGAATCGGGGATTTAGTGATATCAATCCCGACACTTAAGCATTTGGCGTAAATGGTTGGGAAATGTTCGATAATAAAATCTTTCGGTTTATGGCTGATATCTAAATAAACACAAGGCACACCGAGGCGTTTCATTTCAAAATCGATGGCTCTGGCGACGATATCACGTGGCGCTAATTCAGCGCGTTCATCGAAATCCGGCATAAATCGAGTGCCATCTGGACGTTTTAAATACGCGCCTTCGCCCCGCATGGCTTCTGTGATTAAGTAATTGCGGGCGTCTGGGTGATATAAGCTGGTTGGGTGAAATTGATTAAATTCCATATTCGCCACCCGACAACCCGCGCGCCATGCCATGGCGATGCCATCGCCAGAAGCGACATCAGGGTTACTAGTATATAAATATACTTTGCTGGCACCGCCCGTTGCTAAAGCAACAAAGCGTGCCGCGATGACTTCTACTTGTTCCGACTGACGGTTCCAAACATAAGCACCATAACAATGCTGCCCCTGCAGGCCGAGCTTTTCTGCCGTGATTAAATCAACCGCATTGTAATTTTCTAGCAGGCGAATATTGGGGTGTTGTTTAACACGATCCACCAAAGTGATTTGCACCGCTCGCCCTGTCGCATCAGCCGCATGCAAAATGCGACGGTGGCTGTGACCGCCTTCACGCGTTAGATGGTATTTTAATACCCCATCTTCATCGCGATATTGATCAAACGGTACGCCCTGATCAATCAACCATTCCATCGCTGTTTTGGCATTTTCTGCGGTAAATTGCACCGCAGCATCTTCGCACAATCCTGCGCCAGCAATCAGTGTATCGTTCACATGCGAATCAATGCTGTCATTTTCGTCAAACACCGCAGCGATCCCTCCTTGCGCATACAAGGTTGAACCTTCCCGCAATGGGCCTTTACTTAACACGATGACTTGTTGACTATCGGCCAGTTGCAGTGCCAGCGATAAACCAGCAGCACCACTCCCAATAATTAATACATCGCAAGCATGTTCTTTTTGTTGAGGCATCAGATACACTTATTTCATTTTGAAACAGAATAAATCATAGGCATTTTGCTGAATTTATTGGGGTTTCCCCTTGATTTCAAGCATAATTCACCCAGACTTGCCGGTAATACTTTGGTTGCTATATGTCGGTTCAGACTTTCGCGATCATTTTATTGTAACTTTTTTATCTATTAAACCGAACTTTTTCATTTTGCTGTCGTCATAAAGGTACGCTTGACGAGAGCCAGTTGCAAAATTTAGACGTTAGCAGAACAGGGGACAGGCTCGAACATGAGCGAGCAAGAATTGGATTGGCAGATTGTTCAGCGTGTGCAACAAGGGGATAAAGCTGCATTTAACCTGTTGGTGAAAAAATATCAGCACCGATTAGCGAACTTAATCTCTAGATATGTTTCTAATCATGGTGACGTTGCTGATGTGAGCCAGGATGCGTTTATTAAAGCGTATCGGGCTCTCCCAGGGTTTAGAGGCGATAGTGCTTTTTACACTTGGTTGTATCGAATTGCTGTGAACAGCGCAAAGAATTATTTAATTGCGAATGGGCGTAAACCGCCATCAACCGATGTTGATGCCGAAGAAGCCGATACGTATGAAGGCAGTGATGCGTTAAAAGTACAAGATTCTCCGGAAAAGTTGTTGTTAACCGAAGAAATCAAAAAGGTCGTTTTCGATACGATTGAACAATTACCTGAAGAATTACGCAGTGCAATTACCTTGCGTGAATTGGATGGACTGAGCTACGAAGAAATTGCCGAAATCATGCAGTGTCCAATTGGCACTGTGAGAAGTCGAATTTTCCGAGCTCGCGAAGCTATAGATTCAAAGCTGAAGCCGTTAATCGGTTAATTAGGGTACTAAGACAGGAATAATTATGTCGTCTGAACAACAAGATTGGCTTTCTGCCGCAAGCGATAACCAAGCGATTACTGCGCAACAACTTGATCAGCTAATTGCTGATCCTGAGTTGCAGGCTCAATGGTTGCGTTATCAGCTGGCAGGTTCTGCAGTGCGTGATGAATTACCGACAACATTAGACTTCAACTTTGCCGATGACTTTGCGAAGTTATTGGATAATGAGCAACCGCATTCGTTAAGTCCGCAAGCAGTTCCTGAGCTTGCGACTGCTGCAGTGACATCAAGCGCGGGTAATATCTTTAAGCAATCTGCCAACTCTGGCTGGTTTAAAACCATGCTACAAGGCGCTATTGCTGCAGGTGTCGCCGTGATTGCGGTTATTGGTGTGCAACATCATCAACCCAATGCTGATGATGCATTGATTGCGCCGCTGCCGGTGTTACAGACTGGCCCTGTGGGCAATGTGGTCGCCCCTGTGAGTTTAAGTCAAACCACGGTCAAAACTCAGTATGATCCAAAACAACAGCAACTGATGGTTGAACAACAGCGCCGGTTGCAGGAGTTGATGCAAGCGCGGCAACAGCAAATTCGCTTGATGGAACAAGCTGAACTTGAGCGGCAAAAAGCCAGCAAAGCTGAACCAGAGACAACCTCAGGCGGCCAATAATCAATGGGAAAGTTTGTTGTATCTTTAGCATTCGTGTTGCTCAGTGTTACGGACGTCATGGCATCTGATGAAGGCTGGCGCTTAATTAAGCACAGCCAACAAGCCATTAAAACCTACAATTTTGACGTGTCTTTTGTGCAGCAGAAAGCCAATCATGTGAATACCTTCCGTTGGTTGCGCGGCATTCATCAAGGCAATGGTGCGTTGGCGGTGCAGACAGAACTTGAGCAATTGACCGCACAAGATGGCTATGGCACTGATACCTTCCGGCGCAATAATTATGTTTATTATGCCGCACCTGATGCGCCTGTGGTGGCAACTCTCAATTCAACCATCAAAGAACTGCCAGCAATTTTATTTAAAGAACCTACAGCATTAAACGAATTATATGATGCGGTGCCGGGCACCAGCGTCGCTTTATCTGGCAGAAATGCGCAATTAGTGCGTTTAACCGCTCGTGATGGCAGTCGCTATAGCTATTGGTTGTGGCTGGATGCGGAAACCGGTTTTCCATTGCGGGTGAATACCCTCAATAGCGCCAATGAAGTGCTTGAAAGTTGGATGGTTGTTCATTTACAACTGAAACCAACAGTCCCCAATGAATTGCTGGGATTATTAAACGCACAGTTGCCGGCAGAGCCTGCCGCTTTGGCGACAGATACATCTGCGGTTGCCGCGCCATTTTCGCTGAGTTGGCTGCCTGCTGGGTATCAAATCATTAATCAGCATCAACCGGTGATGACTCGCTCGGGGCGGGTGATAGGCTCTTGGTTATTGTCGGATGGTATCCACCAAATTTCAGTCTTTGTGCAACCTTCCGCAGGCTTGAGTCAAGTGATGGCTTATCGGGATGGCGCCACGACGATTCTTGTCGTGCCGCAACAAAACTATGATGTGACTGTCATCGGCCCTATAGAAGCGCAGCTAGCCAATAAAATAGCCGTTTCGGTGCAATAAAAAGTTTTCGCTAATCTTTCAATCTGCAGCTCTGGCGATAGGTAATGTTAGCGAGAGCTGCCAGATCTCACTGGGTGTTTTCATTAAGGGCTACCTTGTCAGCAACAACCCGAGTAAAATAACTTGGGTTGTTGAAAGGACGATTTCATGATTGAAGAAATTGCGACTGTAATTGCTGTTGAAGCAGAAGGTGTTTGGGTGAAAACTCAAGCCAAAACTACCTGTGGCGCTTGTCAGCAAAAAGATTCTTGTACCAGTGGCGTGGTCGCAAAAGCCTTAACCCCGAAAGAACCTCGTTTGTTTGTCGTGACGCAAGAGCCCTTGTTGGCAGGTCAACAAGTGCGCATCGGTTTAGATGAGACGGCTCTCACCAAATCAGCGTTACGAGTTTATCTCTTGCCGTTATTAGTCTTTATCATCAGCATGGCGCTTGCATTGAATGCCGGATTTTCTGAGCCTTTACAATTGCTGATCGCAATCATCTCAAGTGCAATCAGTCTAGCGCTAGTCAAAGCGGTAGAAAGTCGGCGTGCTAAATCGCTGACGGTCAGTCTAATCGCTGTGTTACCACATATTTCGGTCTCTTCTTCAGTGGTTTAGTGCCAGAACTGCGCGGAACTTATTGGCTGCACTTCAGCTGCTAGGCCTTGTCTGCCTGTTTTGGCTGGTATCACCAATCCATCATTGCGCTATCGCAAAGAACACAGTGCAAGCTTGTGCTAAATCGAGTACAATTCGCGGCAATTTTAATCTGCCGGCCAGTGAGCGCTCTTTTGAAGTGCTGCGTATTGGTGGTGCAATCAGCTCAGTTTTGTATTGGAAAAAATGGCTAAATTATCTCATATTCGCAATTTCTCAGTAATTGCTCACATCGACCACGGTAAATCGACATTATCCGACCGCTTGATCCAGTTTTGTGGTGGTTTAAGTGATCGTGAAATGCAAGAGCAAGTGCTTGATTCAATGGATCTTGAGCGCGAGCGCGGTATTACCATCAAAGCGCAAAGCGTGACCTTAAACTATAAGGCAAAAGATGGGGAAACCTATCAGTTAAACTTTATCGATACACCGGGCCACGTTGACTTCACTTATGAGGTGAGCCGTTCTTTAGCCGCTTGTGAAGGCGCTTTATTGGTAGTCGATGCCGGCCAAGGCGTGGAAGCGCAAACCGTAGCAAACTGCTACACCGCGCTGGAAATGAATTTAGAGGTATTGCCGGTCCTCAATAAAATAGATTTGCCACAAGCAGAACCTGAGCGCGTGTCTGAAGAAATCGAAGATATCATTGGCATTGAAGCCGTGGGCGCTGTGCAGTGCTCAGCCAAAACTGGCGTGGGTATTGAAGATGTATTAGAGACAATCGTCAAAGGCATTCCTGCACCAGAAGGCGATATTGACGCCCCCACGCAAGCGCTGATTATCGACTCATGGTTCGACCCGTATCAAGGCGTTGTGTCGTTAGTGCGCGTCAAACACGGTAAAATTCAAGCCAAAGACAAAATCAAAGTGATGTCGAGTGGCGCCGTGTATGAAGTCGATAAAGTCGGTATTTTCACGCCGAAAGCCACCAACACCGGTATTTTAAGTACTGGCGAAGTGGGCTTTGTCATCGCAGGCATTAAAGAAATCAAAGGCGCGCCGGTTGGCGACACTTTAACGTTGGCGAAAAATTCTGCCCAAGAACCGCTGCCAGGTTTTAAACGCATCAAACCGCAGGTTTATGCCGGGGTTTACCCAGTGTCTTCAGATGATTATGAAGATTTCCGGGATGCGCTGGAAAAGTTAAGTCTGAACGACTCTTCGTTGTTCTATGAGCCAGAAAGTTCAAGCGCCTTAGGTTTCGGCTTTAGGATCGGTTTCCTCGGCATGTTGCACATGGAAATCATCCAAGAGCGTTTAGAACGTGAGTACGATTTGGATTTGATCACTACAGCCCCGACCGTAGTCTATGAAGTCGTGGTCAAAGGTGGCGATGTCGTGATGGTTGATAACCCAAGCGATCTGCCGCCTGTCGGGAATATCGATGAAATTCGCGAGCCGATTGTTGAAGCCCATATTCTGGTACCCCAAGAATACTTAGGGAACGTCATCAATTTGTGTATTGAGAAGCGCGGCGTACAAATGAACATGACCTACCATGGTCGCCAAGTTGCTGTCGTGTATGAACTGCCGATGGCGGAAGTGGTAATGGATTTCTTTGACCGCTTGAAATCTACCAGCCGTGGTTATGCGTCTTTAGATTACGCGTTTAAACGCTTCCAAACTTCTGATATGTCACGCGTTGATATCCTTATAAACGGCGAGCGAGTGGATGCGTTAGCTATCATCAGCCACCGTGATTTTGCCCAAAGTCGTGGCCGTGAATTGGCGGATAAGCTGAAAGACTTAATTCCACGCCAGATGTTTGATATCGCCATCCAAGCGGCCATTGGCAGCCATATCATTGCCCGGACCACTGTGAAGCAGTTACGTAAAAACGTGCTTGCGAAGTGTTATGGTGGCGACGTCAGCCGGAAGAAAAAGTTATTGCAGAAACAGAAAGAAGGTAAAAAACGCATGAAGCAAGTCGGTAACGTTGAAGTGCCGCAAGAAGCGTTTTTAGCCATTCTGAAAGTTGGTAAATAACGACCGACAGACCGTCAGCGTTACACTGACGGTCTGTTACCGCTAGTAACAATTAAATAACGCTCGCCTCTTTATGCGTACTACTAGCACGCGGTAAGCTTTCGAACATCATAAGCAACGAGGAATGATTTATTCATGGCTGGATATTTTGCAATATTTTTAGTGGTGCTCACCATTGGTAGCGGTTTGATTTGGTTGTTCGATGCTTTAGTGCTGGCGCCGAAACGGCAAAAAAAACTGGCAGAAGTGATGGCGCAAACTCAAGCCCCGTTATCGGAAGAAGTCAAACAGTCGATTTTGCCGCATTCCTCGATTGCTGAAACGCCGCAGTCGATTTTTCCATTAATTGCCATTATTACTCTCGTGCGTTCTTTTTTGTATGAACCTTTTCAAATCCCTTCCGGGTCAATGATGCCTACCTTATTGGTGGGGGATTTTATTCTGGTAGAAAAGTATTCTTACGATGTGAAAGACCCGGTATGGCGGACAACGTTGTACAGCAATGGCAAACCAGAGCATGGCGATGTGGTTGTTTTTAAGTTTCCTGCACAGCCGCAAATTGACTATATTAAACGTGTGATTGGCTTGCCTGGAGACCGCATTATTTATAAAGGCAAACAGCTTTTTGTCCAGCGTGCGTGTGACAAAACCGGCAACACTGTGTGCCCAACTTTAGAGCCGTTACGGCAAGAATTTTTGGCAGAAGGCGAAGCCTATAAATACAATTTACCGCTGAAGCGTTTTAACGAACAAACACAAGAAAAAACCTATCAAATTTATTATAACGAGCAAATTCCGGAAAATATTGCCGAATACTTTAGTCAAGCCGGCACGGAACCGAACGAATTTATTGTGCCTGATGGCCATTATTTTGTGATGGGCGATAACCGCGATAATAGTTTAGATAGCCGTTTCTGGGGCTTTGTTCCTGCGGATAACTTGGTCGGTAAAGCGGTCTTTAAGTGGATGAGTTTTGAATTTAGTGAAGACCCAGACAGCATGTTGCCACGCTGGGTTCCGGTCGGTGTTCGTTTTGAACGCTTAGGCCCAATTGAATAAGGAAAGGCATGCAAGTTTCTTTAGCACCTTTGCAGAAAAAGCTGGGCTACCAGTTTGGCGATGAACAATTGTTGGTGCAAGCACTGACCCATCGCAGCTGCAAAGGGCAACATAATGAACGTCTCGAATTTCTCGGCGACGCGGTCTTGTCGATGGTGATTGCGGAGGCGTTATTTCAAAACTTCCCAAAAACTCGTGAAGGCGATTTAACTCGGATGCGCGCTTCCTTAGTGAAAGGTGTCACCCTCGCTGAAATCGCCAAAGAGTTAAGTCTGGCCGAGTTTTTGCGGTTAGGTCCTGGCGAATTAAAAAGCGGCGGTTCACGTCGCGAATCCATTCAAGCGGATGCGGTTGAAGCCATATTAGGGGCAATTTACCTCGACGGTGGTATTGAGGCTTGTCGCGAACGGATTTTGCAATGGTTTGGCTCACGTTTGCATACCATTGAACCCGGTGTGCAAAAAGACTCTAAAACTTTGTTACAAGAGTTTTTGCAAGGTCGGCGCTTGGCGTTGCCGACTTATGAAGTCATTGAGATCCGTGGCGAAGCCCATGATCAATCATTTACTGTCAAATGTACTGTCGCCGGTTTATCGCCTGTGATCGCTGAAGGCAGTTCTAGACGAAAAGCAGAGCAAGATTGTGCTCATTTGGTGTTGGAACAATTAAAGAAATGACCCAAGAAAATACTTCAGTTGGCGCTGACAACCTCGAACAAACCTTTGCTGGGCTCGTTGCTATCGTCGGCCGTCCTAATGTCGGCAAATCGACGTTATTGAATCAGTTAATTGGCCAAAAAGTCAGTATTACCTCGAAAAAGCCGCAAACTACCCGCCATCGGATTGTCGGGATTGACACTGTGGGTCAATATCAAACGGTGTATGTTGATACCCCAGGTTTACACAGCGAAGAAAAACGGGCCATTAACCGCCTGATGAACAAGGCTGCAGCCAGTTCGATTCTGGATGTTGAGTTAGTCGTTTTTGTCGTTGAGGGCACGCGTTGGACCGATGATGATCAAATGGTGCTCAACCGTTTAATTGCGGCGAAAAAACCGGTGATCCTGGTCGTTAATAAAGTGGATTTGTACAAAGACAAAGAAGAATTACTGCCGCATTTGCAATGGTTGGGTTCGCAGTTGTCGTTCTTAGAAATTATGCCGCTGTCTGCTGAAAAAGGCACTAATGTCGAGCGTCTGCGCGAAGTGGTGCAAAAACAGTTACCGCCTTGCGAGTTTTTCTTCCCAGAAGATTACATCACAGACCGTTCTCAGCGTTTTATGGCGTCCGAAATCGTGCGGGAAAAGCTGATGCGTTTCTTGGGCGATGAGTTACCTTACTCGGTCACTGTTGAAATTGAACGCTTTAAATGGGAAGAAAAGCATTATCACATTGCAGCGTTAATTTTGGTCGAGCGCGATACGCAAAAACGGATGGTGATTGGCAAAGCGGGTGAACGCATTAAAACTATTGCCTCTGAAGCCCGCAAAGACATGGAAGAGTTATTTGAGCAACCGGTGTTCCTGCAGATGTGGGTGAAGGTGAAGTCTGGTTGGGCAGATGACGAACGCGCGTTGCGCAGTTTGGGCTACGGCGAAGACTAAGATGACACCGGCTTATCATGCGGCATACATTCTCCATAGTCGGCCGTTTCAAGATGATAAGTTGCTGCTCGATTTGTTGTTACAAGCGGGAGGGCGTTGTCGGGTAGTTGCTCGCCGACCTTCCAAGAAAAAAGGCGGTCGCAGTCAATGGCCGCTTTTTACTTTGTACCAGCTGCAATTAACGGGGCGCGGTGAACTTAAGACTGTGTCTTCTTTAGAAGAGGTGAGTGCAGGCTGGCAGTTGCAGGCAGAGTTCCTGTTTAGTGCGCTGTATTTGAATGAGTTGATTTGCCGGATTTGGCCTGCTGATGTGCATAGTGACGATTTGTTCGGACTTTATCAGCATACATTGCAAGCTTTGGTGCGAAACCAAGGCAATCCCGCGATGTTAGAACCCATTTTACGGGAGTTCGAATTTGCGATTTTGACTGAACTAGGCATCGCTTTAGACTGTACTCTAGATGCCAATGGCGATGAGATTTGTGCTGATGGTTTTTACCAGTGGCAGCATGAACAAGGTTTTGTCAGAGCCATGCAAGGATTCTCGGGCTTAGATTTACTGGCGATGAGCCAGCGCCACTGGCAAGCGCAATCGTTACGAGCAGCGAAACAATTAACTCGAATGCTATTAAAACCATTGTTAGGGGCACAGCCTTTAATGAGTCGATCATTATTTTCGCAATTGACGAGTCAAGCCTCGTCAAATGAAAGGATTTAACATGAAACCCATTTATCTTGGTGTAAACATTGATCATGTCGCTACAGTCCGTCAAGCGCGTGGCAGTCAATATCCTGAACCTGTGCATGCGGCATTATTGGTGGAGCAGCATGGGGCTGATGGCATTACCGTGCATTTGCGCGAAGATCGCCGTCATATCCAAGATCGGGATGTGTTTTTGTTACGGCAAACCATTCAAACTCGGCTGAATTTTGAAATGGGTGTGACTGATGAAATGCTCGGGATTGCCAAACAACTGAAACCGCATTTTTGCTGTTTAGTGCCTGAGAAACGGCAGGAGCTGACTACCGAAGGGGGTTTGGATATCATCGGGCAATATGACCGGATCCAGACAGCAGTCACTGAGCTTACCAAAGAGAACATTTTGGTTTCTTTGTTTATTGATGCTGATCATCGACAAATTGAAGCGGCAGCGAAAGTGGGCGCGCCATACATTGAAATTCACACCGGTGCCTATGCCGATGCGACTTGTCCAAAAGCGCAGCGCGCTGAGCTGGAACGTATTCGAGAAGCCGCTGCTTTTGCGGATTCCTTAGGGATTATCGTCAATGCCGGTCATGGTTTACATGTGCATAATGTGCAACCGATCGCGGCAATTCCACAGATGCATGAATTGAATATTGGCCATGCGCTCATTGCCCAAGCGATTTTCACAGGTTTAGGGCCCGCAGTCGCGCAAATGAAACAACTGATGGTGGAAGCAAGACGCTAATGGCGATTGTTGGCTTGGGTACAGATATCGTTGAAATACAACGAATTGAGCAGTCTCTGACGCGGTCTCCCCGTTTGGTTGAGCGTGTGTTGACTGCCGCTGAGCAGCAAATTTATGCAGCGCATCCCCAACCTGCGCGTTATTTTGCCAAACGCTTTGCTGCAAAAGAAGCGGCAGCGAAAGCCTTTGGCACTGGCATCGGCCGTGGCATTTCTTTTCAACATTTTGAAATTAGTAATAATGAGCAAGGCAAGCCAGCGATGCATTTATCCGCCGGTGCGCAGGTGTTGGCTGAGCAGTTGGCGGTGAAAAATGTCTGGCTGTCCATCAGTGACGAGCAAGAATACGCGATGGCGACAGTGATCCTCGAGAGTTAGCATTGCTGTATTCATCAGGGGCATGTGGCCGCGATTAAAGCGGCCACATGCACCCGATGAATAAATATTACAGTCACAATCGGCAAATAGTTATTGCCACTGCCATGTTGCTGATTCTGCCAGCAAGCTTTGAAGCTGATCTTCCAAATCAAAGAGTTCAGGTTCTAACTGACTGATATTATTCCCTTCTTTTAATTGTATTTCGATGAATTCGCTCAGTTGCTTGATGTGGGGGACACCGGTATAGCAGGTGCCACCATGCAATTTATGGATCAATTGGATCAGCGCTTCTCGTTGGTCGTTCGCGATGAACTTCTGCATATCCGCAATGGTGTTTGGCAAACTTTTTAGCAAGATATTCAGCATTTCCTGTGCCAATTCTACTTTGCCTGCGGCCCGTTGAATTGCTAACTCCCAGTCAATATGACGGCTCATCGGTAGTGAGGGTAAGGCTGACTTAGTGGCTTCAGTCCCAATTAATTGGCTGAAGTTTGGACAGCATTCGCGCAGCGCATAAAGCAGCATTTGATCATCAAGAGGTTTGCTGAGAAATTCACAAAAGCCCAAACTTAACAAGCGTTCACGCTCACCTTCCATCGCGTGAGCGGTGACGGCAATGATCGGTGTGGTTTCATTGAGACTGCTGTGATGGATTTTCTGACAGGAAGTCACACCATCCATCACTGGCATATTAATATCCATAAAGATGACATCGTAATGATTATGCGAGGCTTTTTGCCAAGCTTCGGCACCATTTTCGGCAGAATCAATGTGTTCAACCAATTCACTGAGCAGGGTATTGATCAGTTTTAAGTTTGCTTCGTTGTCATCTACGGTCAAGATGCGTAGCGGTGCTTTCGGTGTTTGTGGCTTGGCCAGTAATGTTTGTTCAGTACTTTGATATGGCCTTGCCATGGTATTGGCAAGCTTACGATGGTGGGCCGGTTTCGATAAACAAGCTTGGGCGCCTGAATGTAACAACGCTTCGCGTAGGTTAGGTGATAACGTGTTAACTAATAAATAAATATATTGGCAATTTGCTCTTAATTGTCGAATTAATTCAACGATTTGATTCACTTGGTCTAAGGAAACTGCTCGACCGATGATTGCAATATCATAAGTCTGGTTCTGCGCTAAGGCTTGCTGAATTTGATGGGAAGTGGCGCAGGCAGAAACGCGCATGCCCCAACTATTGAGTAGCGTGAGCGTGGCTTCACGCGAATATTGCTGCGGTTCAATATACAGGACTGACTTCCCACGGAGTACTTCGACAGGCAGTGCATCACTGACGCTGAGACTATGCACTTTGCAAACAAGGGTAAACCAGAAGGTGGAGCCTTCATTGGGCTTACTATCAAAGCCAATACTTCCGCCCATCGCATTAACCAAGCGCTGGGAAATGATCAGGCCGAGTCCGGTGCCGCCATAGCGACGCCCCATGCTGCCATCAGTTTGCGAAAAACCGTTAAATAGTTGTTCTTGTTGCTGTTTGGTGATCCCAATGCCAGTATCTTGCACTGAAACGTGCAGCATCACCCGCTCATCAGGTTGTAGCGTGGCGTGGATGCGAACGATGATACTGCCATGCTCGGTAAACTTGATCGCGTTCCCAGCAATATTCATCAGGATTTGGTTGATCCTGAGCGGATCACCGATGATGTCATCTGGACAGTTCGGATCGATCCACAAAGCCAACTCCAATTGTTTTTCAAAGGCATTGGCGGCCAGCAACTCAATCGAATCATTGACCAGTTCACGCAAAGAGAACGGCTCTGGATTGATCGGCATTTTGCCTTCTTCCAGCTTGGAATAATCCAGCACATCATTCACTAAGCTCAACAGACTATTGGCAGATTTTTGAATGGTGTTGAGATAATCTTGTTGATGCAGCGTCAGCTGAGTTTTCAGCAATTGCCTGGTAAAACCGATCACACCGTTAAGGGGCGTGCGCAATTCATGGCTCATTTTCGCTAAGAACTCTGATTTCAGTTTGTTGTCTTCCTGCGCTTTACGCCTTGCGAGGTCGAGTGCAACGTTTTGTATTTCCAGCTGTTCCATCGTTTGCATCAGATCGCTGTTGGTCTGATCTAAGGTATTTTGTAAATCATCTTTATAGCGTTTCAGTTGTTCAGCCAATTGATTGATGCCCAATCGCATCAAATCAAATTCAGCGACAAAAGGCCCCTCTAATTGGCTGGAATACCGACCCTCAGCAAGTTTTTCAATTTGATAGACCAACTGTTGTAGCGGTGTACTTATCCGACCAATTAATCGCAGAGCCATGATCAGCGTCAGAGTCAAACCCAACAGTGTCAGAACCAATGTGGTTAGAATGGATTGTTGTTGGCTTAATAAAATTTTATCTTTTTGAATTTGCACGACAACATAACCCAGTTTCCCAGACTGCTGACTGAGGCTTTGCGCCTTCACTTCAGAAAGTTTTCCTGTGGCTCTTAACTGTTGGATTTCAGAGAGTTCTAGCTGGATCGGGACTTTGACTAACAAGCTATCTGTCAGCACTTGCATGACGCTTTGTTTGGGAAATTCGAGGGTGGGGCTTGATGATAACTCGGCAAAATCTTTATGTTGGTTCGAGGTGACAATCAATTGATGATCCGCATCAAACACCGCAATAGTTCGCACCATGGGGGCGTTTTTTCGATGGGAAACGTTCAGTAGCCGCTGTAATACCAGTAAATCATGATTTAAAACCGACTGTTCGCTAGCAATCGCGAGCGGTTCTGCAATATTGCTGGCTTGTTCTTCCAGATATTGCGCTTGGTCTTGAAAACGGGCATAACTGAAATAGCCGCCAAGGCTCAAGCAAATAAGTAAGGTGGGTAATAACGTGATTAATAAAATCCGATCTCGTAAACCAATCTTCGTCATCTTGGGCGCTACTTGCTACAATGGTCCTTTAAAACTTTATCATGACACAAGCTGTCATAAAAACCTATGGCTTCTCTGCGGCACCGACCGTTCTGTTGTAGGTAATTTCTAAGGAAAATTTGTTGTTATGGTGCGTATTTATCAAGCCAAAGCCAAATCACTTGGACCTTCCCAGCAAACCTTGACCATTGAGCGTTGGGATCATGAAGCCCAGAGTATTGCGTTTCATGCGGGCAAAATCTGTTTTATTGAGGGTGGCCTCCCGGGCGAAACCGTGAAAGTCCAACTGACTGAGCAAAAAGCCCAGTATGCCAAAGGTCATGTGCAGGCAATCTTAACGCCATCCCCGTTGAGGGTTCAGGCGTTATGCCCTGTTGCGGGGCAATGTGGCGGCTGTCAGTTGCACCATGTCGGTGCGGAAGCAGCGCTACAACTAAAACAACAAGCCATCGCGGATTTATTACACCATCAACTTAAAGTGACCGAGCTACCTTGGCAGCAGCCGATTATTGCGCAATCGCAAGGATATCGGCGCAAAGCCCGCATTGGTATTTGGTTCGATAAAGCGAGTCAACAGTATCAGGTTGGTTTTCGTAAAAATCAGAGCAATGAAATCCTCGATGTCGAAAGCTGCTTGGTGTTAAGTCCGACGCTGTCAAAAGCTTTACCCGCGCTTCGTCAAACGCTGCCGAATTTAGCCCATGGTAAGGCAATTACTCATGCGGAAGTGGTTGATGCGGATGGCAAAGCTTTTATTATTTTAAGGCATATCAAGCCATTGCCAGAACAGGACCGCACATTGCTCAAGCAAAGTTGGCCTGAGGCTTATTGGTTTGGCGAAGCAGAGTCGGGTCAATTGACCCCTTGGCAAGAGAACACGCCACAGACCCAGTACCCATTAGTTCTGCCGAATATGCAGCCAGTTGCGTTAACATTTAGTCCTGGAGACTTTATCCAAGTCAACGCACACGTGAATCAACAGATGGTGCAACAGGCTATCGACTGGTTGCGTCCTTGTGTCGATGATCGCATTTTGGATTTATATTGTGGGATCGGTAATTTCAGTCTGGCTTTGGCAGCGATGGGCGCCACAGTGGTTGGAATTGAAGGCGTCGATGCGATGGTGCAGCGTGCAAGTACGAATGCCACATTGAATCAATTAACGACCTGTGAATTTTATCAAGCCGATCTGCATCTCCCATGGCCTAAAGCCGGTTGGCCGAAAGCCAACTATAATAAAATTTTATTAGATCCGGCGAGAGCCGGAGCTGCCGGTGCGATTGATGAAGTCGCAAAACTGAAAGCGGCACAGATCTTGTACGTCTCTTGTAATCCGACGACTTTCGCGCGAGATGCGAAAGTATTGCTAGCAAAAGGATTTCGCATCGCTAAAATCGGTGTCATGGATATGTTCCCATACACTAGCCATTTAGAATTGATGGCATTATTTACCAAGTGAGGCAGTAAGCATGGTCACGGTTCGACATTCGCATAGCACTGTATACAATCCGGGCGAAACCATGGAATGGTTATGTTCGCTCGGGCTACCAGAAGGCAAAATCAGTTGCCTGATGGCGGCAGAGCAGTGGTTGCAGAGTCGAGGTCTGACCGACGCGAGTTGCCCGCAGGTGCATACTGGTTGGGAGATGGTGGAGATTTTGGCCGATCTGCGGATGGACAAAGACGCTTTAACCGCCGCTTTATTATTCCCATTGATTGAAGCCCATGTCCTCAGTTGCGACGATGTGCAATCTGAATTCCCGGCTGCGGTTGAAACTATGCTGGCCGCGGTCAACCAAATGGAAGCGATCCGCACTATCCCGGTGGGTCCCAACCAAAACCCGAATGCGCAGCAAGCGGATAATCTGCGCAAAATGTTGCTCACCATGGTCGATGATGTGCGAGCAGTGGTGATTAAACTTGCTGCACAAATATGCTATTTACGGGATGTAAAAAATGCCGATGAAGAGACGCGAGTCTTAGCGGCGAAACAAACCAACGCAATTTTTGCCCCTTTGGCAAATCGGTTGGGGATAGGCCAGTTAAAGTGGGAACTGGAAGATTTAGCTTTTCGTTATCTTCACCCGCAAGTCTATAAAAAGATTGCCACCCAACTTGAAGAAAAGCGCCTCGACCGTGAACAATACATGCGTGATTTTGTGGCTGCAGTGCAACAACGTCTGCAAGATGAACGTTTGCAATGTGAAGTTTATGGGCGACCCAAGCATATTTTCAGCATTTGGAAGAAAATGCAGAAAAAGCACCTGAGCTTTGATCAGCTTTACGATATTCGGGCGGTACGGATTGTGACTGATCGCGTGCAAGATTGTTATGCCGTATTAGGGATTGTGCACACCACTTGGCAGCATTTACCGAAAGAGTTTGATGATTACATCGCCACGCCGAAGCAGAATGGCTATCAGTCGATCCATACTGTGGTGCTTGGGCCCCAAGGGCGTCCGATTGAAATTCAAATTCGTACACGGCAAATGCACGACGATGCTGAGCTTGGCGTCGCCGCGCATTGGCGTTACAAAGAGGGTGGTCCAGCAGGGCGAGAAGGCGCGTTGGATGAAAAAATTGGCTGGCTTCGCAAAATTTTGGCTTGGCAAGAGGAAGTGGTCGATAGCTCGCTGGCGGAAGAACTGCGTAACCAGGTCACTGAAGATCGTGTTTACGTGTTTACGCCCAAAGGCGACATTGTTGATTTACCACTGGGCTCAACTCCACTCGATTTTGCTTATTATGTCCATTCGAATGTCGGCCATCGCTGTATCGGCGCGAAAATCTCGGGCCGTATCGTGCCTTTTACTTATCAGCTGAAAACGGGTGATCAAGTCGAGATCCTCACTGGGCGTGAGCCGAATCCAAGCCGTGATTGGCTCAACCCGAATTTAGGCTATTTAAAATCCAGTCGGGCACGTTCAAAAGTGCAATATTGGTTCCGTTTGCAAGACCGCGATAAAAACTATGCAGCCGGTAAAGAATTACTCGACGCCGAATTAGCACGGCTCAATTTGGTGATGGAGCATCCCAGCAAAGTGTTGCAGCGGTTTAATGCCGGCAGCATGGAAGAGTTATTGGTGGGGATTGGTGGCGGTGAAATTAAAGTCACCCAAGTGGTGCATTATATTCAAAGCCAGACCGTTAAAAATGAACCAGAAATCGATCCGCGGTTAATTAGTAAACCCATGCATACCCCAGCGAAAAGCCACGTGGTAGTGCAAGGGGTG
>JACCDI011007784.1_pt1 | contig 18448 bp, 13 predicted proteins | sample 7442791 | NCBI WGS metagenome assembly JACCDI01 (sample SAMN15323434, study PRJNA562643) | freshwater metagenome | isolation source: river surface water | place: USA:Blue River Watershed | collected 2017-08-15
CAAAGATTGCTTATGTCATGGATTGTATAAAATCCGTAAAGGACTGGCATGAAACGCATGGAGAAACACCAAGCGGACAAGTCATATACATGAACCGTGGTAAACAGTTCTTTCCATTGATTAAGGAATACCTTGAAAATGAGATTGACTACAAGCGTGGTGTCATGTATGATAAAACTAAAGTTGATGAAGTTGAAATCATTTCATCTGAAATCAACGACACCCGGAAAGAAACCATAAAAGAAGCCTTCCTGGACGGGGTGGTGAAAATCATAATTGGTACAGCAACCATTCGTGAAGGTATTGACTTACAAAAACGTGGTACGGTTATTTACAACTGTTATCCAGAGTGGAATCCAACAGATATCAGACAGCTCGAAGGTCGAATTTGGAGACAAGGTAATCAGTTCCAATACGTGCGTATTGTGATGCCATTGGTACAGGATTCCATGGACGTATTTGTATTCCAAAAGCTCGAAGAAAAGACCTCACGTATTAATGATATTTGGTTCAGAGGAGACCGTGGGAACGTGCTTGATTTAGAAAGCATGGATCCTGAAGAAATTAAGCTTGCACTCATTACCGATGTAGATCGATTGGTTCAGATGTTTTTTGACCAAGCCAAGGAGCAACTAAATAGAGAGTTTAAGAAAGTAAACCTAGCAATTCAAACACTCAAAGAGGTACAAAGTGATATCAAGGATTACAATATCTATCGTGAAAAATCAATAGAAGCCATAAAGAGCTTTCGCACATCCTTGCTTGCATCGAAATACTTTGAGCAAACGCCACAAGTGAATGAGGACGGTGAATTTGAAAGCAAGCAAATTAAAAAGGCAAAGGAACTAAAAGAGGAAATTGAACTTGTTGTAAATGCCACAGACCGCCAAGACAAAGACATCATTGCCCTAGGGCGTAAAATTGATAGCTCCTATGCTGTTCTTGGGGTTTATTTTCCTAATAGGTACTATCTAAGCTATTTCAAGGAATACGTTTCTAAGGTGCGTAAAACAGAGCGTACACTACTCAAACCTAGGGGTTATTCTCTAACTAGCGATTTAAGCCCTGTAATGGCGCAATACGAAGCCGATAAACAATCAATCCAGGCACAAGCGGAAACCTTCAAGGGAGAGCAGGATTCGCCTAAATGGGCTGAATTAAGGCTAGAAATACAAACCAAGAAATCTGCCCTTCAGGTAGAAGGTAGAAGTGCGGAAAGCAGAGCCAAGGATTTTGAAACCTTGAACTACCTTTTGGAATATCGAACCAACCTGGTTCCGTCAACAGTCACAGAAATCATTAATACAAGTGAGCTAGAATTAGAAGCTCTTGCCCTGGAAATTGAATTAGAACTCATAAACTTTTAAGCCATGTTAATTACAAACAATTACTTTCAAAAAGCACAAGACATTGATTGGGATAGCCTTCCTGAAGCATTAGCCAAAGGCCATAAATTAGTTCAAGGAGCAAGCCAAAACAATTGGGCTGCCTACAACTCCAATGAGAACATCAAACGAGTGGTAGATGCTTTCTTTGTAAAACTTGATGAGTACCTGGATAAAACTCCCAAGGTTACCAAAGCAGCAAGTCTGCCAAGTAAAACCAAGACAGAAACCGCAGCACCCAAGAGACTACCTACGCCAAAAAACTACAAAGGGCTTAGAGTAGAAATTCGTCCGGCATCCAGTGAATCGAGCAAGTTTATTGTTTGGGATTTGAAAGCAGACCAAAAGTTCGCCAACGAGCGATTTGATTCTATCGAAGAAGCGAAGGAATTTATCACCGAAAATGAAATGACCTTGGTGAGAGTAGTAGAGGTGGAACAAAAGGTAGAATACAAAACCGAAGATGTTGAGCACATTGATACCGATGTTCAATTCATCAAACGCTATGCGGCCATGCATGGTAAAGTGAGAAGCCAAGCACAGGTTCTGAATTTGATTCACTCGCTACAAAAGGCAATTATTGAAAAGAAGATTGGAAAGGATTCTCAATATTCCAAGGAAATTGAATTGATGCAAAAGCAACTCATTACGTGCTATGAGAAAATGGGTGAAATGGCAGAAATTAAAATTGATAGCAAGAACCTTAAACGCTATTTAGAAATAGCCCACAGCCAGGAAGGAATGCTATCTGTTGCTTTATTGAAAGCCTATGTTTCATTAAATGGTAAACGTGATGTTAAGGACAAAGCAGAACGCTTGTTTAACCGCATGAAAAAGGCTGTTGAACAAGGCAAGATTAGTCGAAATGATAAATATGCAGAGAAACTTAATGAAGCCTACACAACGCTTAAAACATACATTGACGGTGAAACCGCAATACTCAATATAAACAAAGCTCAATTAAATGGGCTGCTTGGTGTATTGGGAGAAGACTTATTCAGTCAAAAAAAAAGCCTAAACGGCTACGAAGATGATGAGCAGGGAATGATAGTTAGTTCTGGAGATCTACTTTCCATGGATTTTCAAACTATCGGCCTTCAGGGCAAGTATAGAGATTTGATTGGTGATCCTAGTGTAGGATTTACGGCCATGGTTTATGGGCTTCCCAAATCCGGTAAATCAACTATGTGTCTGGACTTCGCTAATTATCTTGCTGCTAATCACGGCAAAGTATTGTATTGTGCTATTGAAGAAGGATTTGGCTATACGCTTAAAGAGAAGATACAACGCTTAGGGGCGCAGCATCCAAAACTGTTTATTACTGACCGTGTTCCTGAAAATCTATCAGAATTTGACTTTGTTTTTATTGATAGTGTTTCAAAAGCAGGAATGGATGTGAATGCCATTGACCAATTACGCAAAATGCACCCGGACACTTCTTTCATTTTTATTTACCATACAACCAAAGAAGGTAATTTCAAAGGAGTAAATGAACATGCACATGAAGTAGATGTAATTATTCAGGTAGAGAAGGGGAAAGCAAGTTCAACTGGAAGGTTTAGTGCCGGTGGACAAATGGAATTATAAAAAAAATAAAACTTAGAAATGAATTTTTAAGTCATTATATTTGCCCAATACGCCAAATCTTATGGGTAAAAAAGCAATTAATAGGATAAAAATTGTACTCGCCGAGCAAGATCGAACCAATAGATGGCTTGCGGATCAATTAGATATGAACGAAACAACAATATCAAGGTGGTGTACTAATGAAAAACAACCCTCTCTTGAAACATTGATCGATGTTGCTTCAGTTTTGAAAGTTGATGTTAGAAATTTACTTCATTCAACAATAACATAGATGATAGGCATGAATGTGAATTTAAAAAATAGTAAAATTCAATTTGATAAAATTCCAGTAAGCGAAGAGTGGTGTTTTAAAAATGTGCGTTCAGTTGAACAATGGACACATGGTTATCATAGATATCCTGCAAAATTCTTACCAAATCTTGTTAAAAAACTAATTGAAGATTATACAAAGCCAAATGATACAATAGCTGATTTCTTTGCAGGTTGCGGAACAACACTAGTTGAAGCAAAGGTTCATGGAAGGAAATCTATAGGAGTCGATATAAATCCAGTTGCAGAGTTAATAACAAAAGTTAAAATTAATCCAATTGAACCCCGAATTATTGAAAGAAAGTATGAAAATCTGATTTCTAAATTCAATGATTATAATCCAAATGATTTCAAAAAATTAAATAAACATGAAAGAATTGATTACTGGTTTACCGATGAAAATAAATTAAAAATCGCATTTCTGTATGAAAATATTTTATTGATTCGTGATAAGAAGTCAAGAGATTTTTTTCTTGTTTCACTTTCTCATATTTTAAAGAACTGCTCAAAATGGCTTCAAACCAGCACAAAGCCACAAGTTGATCCAAATAAAAGACAGGCTGATCCATTTGTTTCCTTTTCGAGCCATACCAAGCAAATGCTAAAGCAGAATAAAGAATTTTATCAAAAGTTATTACAAGAAAATTTTTTACAAACAAGTTGTGAAATTAAACTTGAAGATGCAAGAGTTACTTCAATTGCATCTAAATCAATTGGAGCAATAATTACTTCTCCTCCTTATGTTACATCCTACGAATATGCAGACATTCATCAGTTAACAGCTTATTGGTATGATTATATTACTGACTTACATGGGTTTCGCAAGAATTTTATCGGAACTTTTTATTCCTTAAACCAAGAAACAAGTGTTATTTCTGAATTAGGACAAAATATTGTTAATCAATTATTAAAAAAGGACAAACGAAAAGCGAGAGAGGTAGCTAACTATTTTAACGACATGCACTCTGTAGGAAAAGAGATGCATCGAGTATTGAAAAAAGGTGGTCATACTTGCCTAGTGATAGGAAATACTACGTTTGTAGGAGTTAAAATTAAATCGGCTGAAGTCTTTAAAGAAATTCTTGATTCATTAGGGTTTCAAACAGTACGTGTAATTAAGAGGAGTATCCCACATAAATTGATTCCTACAATAAGAGACAAAAAAACAGGAAAGTTCTCAAAATTAATCAATAAGGATAGTAAATTGGTATATCCAGAAGAGTATATTCTAATTGCAAAAAAATAAATATGGCAGTAATAAATTCAAATAGTCAACCATTTGAGCCTTATGCAAGGTTGATGAATATTATTGGTGATCAATTGATTACTAGTAAAATTGTAGGTGTTATAGAAATTGTAAAGAACTGCTATGATGCAGATGCGGAAAATGTACAAATTAGATTTTTTAATTTGCATAATTATGGGAAAAGTTATTTGACAGAAAAAGAACAGCCTTATATCGAAATTGAAGATGATGGAGAAGGTATGACATTAAATACTATTCAGAATATATGGCTCCGTCCCGCTACTCCGAATAAGCTAAATAAAAGAAGCAATAAGAAAGATATCACTAAAAAGGGGCGAATAATTCAAGGAGAGAAAGGGATTGGAAGATTTGCAATTCATAAATTAGGTGAAAAAATTGAAGTGTTTACAAAACATAGAGATGAGCAAGAAGTTAAGCTTGAAATGGATTTCACAGAATTTAATCCGGAAAAAATTGATCTGTTTAATCAGATTCCCACGGAATATAAATTGCTTAATAAAGTTGAAAATAAATGGTACGTCAATGACCCGTCAGAAGAAATTAATAATACGAGTGGTACTTTAATTAGAATATATCAGTTAAGAGAAGAATGGAGAGAAAAAGATTTTGAAGAACTATACAAAGCGGTGTTAAGATTAATTCCTCCAATAGATTCAAATGCAGTTAGGTTGGGTGTAAAAGAATTTAAGACTGATTTTGAAGTTAAAGTTTTTAAAGAAAATGTAAGGTTTGTTTCAGAACAGGCAACAACCTTTAAGGATGTAATAGAGCAAGCGCAGTTCGTAATGTTGGGCACAATATCAAAAGAGGGAGTATTAACATTTGAATATAAGTCAACTGCTCCGCCAAGGAATTTTACCCAAACTGTCAATCTATTAAGTAAAGAGGAAATGTCAAAAATTAATTACTCCTCTGTTTCCATTGAAAGGTGGTTTTCAAGATACCATAGAAAGCCTGCATGTGGAGAATTTAAATTTTCATTTTACGCCTTTGATTTGTCAAAACCGGACAAGACTATTCTAACCAAACCAATAGAACAATTTATCAAAGATAATTTCGTGTTTGTTTTAAGAGATGGTGTTAGAGTTTATCCTTATGGAGAGAAGGGAGAAGACTGGTTGAATTTAGATAAACTTAGAGCAACTATTAAAGCAGGTCAATTTATTAGTTACAATGACTTGACAGGTTTTGTTTATATTAGTAGAGAAGGAAATTCTGTATTAAAAGATGCAACCAATCGTCAAGGTATTATGGATGTTGATGGTGCATTGGAAGATTTCAAGAATTTAGTAACTGCTGCTACCGAAATTTTCAATACTGAAATAAAAATAGATAAAGGAAAACTTGAATTAAAAAGAAATATTGCATTTAAAGATTCTAATTCGTTTATAGTTAAATCGTTTGGGGAACTGCAAAAAAGTCTTGAAAAGATAAATGACAAAGAAGTAGTCGAGAAAGCTAATAAATTTTTAGCCAATGTAAATAAGCACACATCGCTTATGAAGGAAAGAATGGAAACAGTTGAAGATTTAGCAGGTTTAGGCATGGCTGTTGAAAAAGCCTCACATGACGCTTTAATGATTTTGTCCAAGATGAGAAATAATATAAAAAGTTTCAAGATTAAAGCTAAAAATAAGGACTTTGAAAACATAGAATTGCTCACGCTGTTGGATGAATTAGATGATAATTTAAATTTCGTTTATGATGAAATGCAAGTAATTCAACCGCTTTTCAAAATTCAACGAAAAGCAATACAAGATGTAAGTGTATATAGCAGCATTGAAAAAGTTATAAAATATTTTAGACGTGATATCGAAGGTAAAATTGATATAACAATCAAGAAAGATGATGATATCGTAATAAAAACAAATAATGGTCTAATCCTTCAAGTACTTATTAACCTAATTGATAACGCAATATATTGGGTAAATAAAAATGAAAACAAAAATTTAAAGGTTGTTTTTCAGATTATTTCAAAATCTAATAGCATAATCATTGCAGACAATGGACCTGGAATCAGAGAAGATGTTCACTCACTTGTGTTTAATGAATTCTTTTCATTAAAATCAGATGGACGTGGCTTAGGGCTTTATATTACTAAAGAAATCTTATTACGCATAAATGCTGAAATCAATATAATCACAGATGATGCTAAAAAAATCTTACCTGGAGCTAATTTTATCATAACGTTTAACGATTAATCAATACAATAATGGAAGGAGTAATATTGTTTGCTGATGACCACGTTTTCCATTCTGATAGAAGGGAAAATGAATTATTTAAGAAGTTTAATTTTGATTGTAAATATTCTGTTTTACCTATTGATAATTTATTAATTCTCGAAAAAACAGTAAGTTCAGTTTCAACTTATAAGGCATTAATTTTAGATTGGAACTTTAAGCAATTTTCTGAGGAAGATGATGTTAAAATTCCTGATTCAACACCCTTTAATTTTTTAAAAGACAATAAAGTCTATTCCTTGATATATATATATTCTCAGGCAGATATCCCCTTGAATGAGAAACAGGAATTAGAAAGTCTTTATCCTAATAAAATATTTTTCACAACAAAGGAAGCAGATAACAGTATAGAAGAGGAATACCAGAAAATTACTGAAGGTATTGAGAGATTTGAATTAGAAAATCTTCATTTAAAAACTCCATTTATATGGAGTCAAACTATCAATACATCCGTACAAAATATATTTAAGGAGTTGGAAATAGCTGACCCAAATTGGATAAAGGAAATTTATCAAACAGCTAATAATGACGGGGCTGAACCTAATTCGGAAGTGATTGGTGTGTTTCAAAACATTCTGAACGAATCGATTATTCAAAATGATCTTTTGTTAAAGTCTATTTTTGAAACTTCACAATTGGAGGATATTCCAGTAACTAATAAAGAAGAGTCAGTTGCCAAATTGTTTCATAGGATTTATTACACAAAATTACACGCTGATTCACCAATAATGACAGGTGATATTTTTGAATTTAGTACAGACGAATTTGCTATTCTTATTACACCTGAGTGTGATATTAATAAAAAGAAAGAAACGAGTTTGGAATTTCTTAAATTTTCTAAATCATCTTCTGCCGATTTTATAACAAGAAAGAAAAAAGAATCTGATCTTTTCAATAACAAAGTTCAGAGTAGACATATTTTACCTTCTTTCCCGTTTGAATTAAATGTATATAACAAATCTGCTTTTATAGATTTCGAGATATCCTTTATTATTAAATCAAAAAATGACTTTGATGGTAGGCGAAGTAATTTCAAGTTGAATTCACCTTATATTTTTCAGTTAAGACAAAGATATCTTGCGTACATTGGAAGAGTCGGTGTTCCAGCAATACCGCCAAGTTTAAAATCTTATAACTTGAAATAAATTAAATTATGGTTGACAAATACTTAGTTATTTTTTACGTCTGTATTTTCCCCTGGTTTGATAATAATATCTGGAGCGATTCTGACTTTTAATAGCGTCCTTATTTGAGCTAACAGGCATACGCAAATGTCCTTTTCTGAATTTTCCTTTATAATCAATACTTGGCTTTACATAAACAGGCTTTCTACCTGAATCTGAATCACTGCTATTTGCACAAGCCGCGAGCAAAAGGAAACTGCAAACTGTTACAAAGTGGCGCAGCTTTATACAATAAAAATTTTCCATACACCATAAGCCAAAGAAAATGGCATGCTTAACAAAAATACGAAACTAACCAAGCAGCCTCTACTGGTTTTGTTATACACTTTGTTGTACAAAGCTTTTTTAGGATCGGTAATCCAACCCATGCCTCTAGGAGCTTTGAATCCTCGATTATGGCGAATAATTTGCTTTACCGAAGTACGAGCTGCAATTTGTTTAGTGATTGAAGGTATGCGGAATCCGAATTTCATTTAAAACATTTTATAAATCTTTTTCTTTCGTTTCAAGTTTATAGTTACCCAATCTTAATAATGCAACAATTAGCAAATGCATAACAGCCGATGTGTAGTTTTTAGTTGTAAAAAAGCAGTGAGCAACATTATTTCTTAAATTTATTCCACTTGAAGTGAACAAAAATTTTAAAAAAGCAATGTCATCTTCTGGAATTAACGCTTTTAGCTTTTCATTTTCCAACAATTTGTCAAAGCTAATCCTTTCTTCTGTGCCGTTATCTTTAATTTCAATTGTCTGAGCACCAATTAATCTTGATAATTCACGCAATAGACCTTCAAATTTCAATACCAAACTGTCTATTGCCAAAATGTAGCCTTGTGAATTATGACTATTTGTTTTTAAATCAATTTCAGTTTGGATAAAGTAGCTTTGTAAAGCTGGAGTTAGTAATTCAAGCCAATTAAATCCTTGAGTTTCGTTGTTTGTGTCCATGTAGGTAAATTCTTGACCGTACCAAGAATCATTTTTTAAGTAGTTAATTAAACTTTCAAATGAAATTTTACCAATTTTAAATCCTTGTAAAAGAACAAGCCCAATATGATTAATAGTAAAACTATTTATATGTAGTGAATATGGGTTGATTATTCCTGATTTGTTTTTACTGATGTTTTTGTTGATGTCAAAGGTCATTGTAGAAACAAAATCGAGCGTAATTGGTCTAATTTCTTGATTTAGTTTATCTGCTTTAGGAAACAATTGCTCTAAAATAAGATACTCGAATATTTCTTTATCATTCTTGTTTTCAATTAGAAAGTTGATTTTTTTCTTTATGAAATCCCACCATTGATTAAAGTCGTCATTTATTTTTTCGTCTTTAAGTTCAAATGAAACCTTTTTAAGGTCTATAGTCTTTTTTGCTTGCTCCAATAAAACGGCAGTCTGTTCAATTTTGACTTTATTTTTAGCTTTTTTATATTCTTCTAGTGCGTTTGTGAAATAATAATGAGAAATAAAACCATTATTATTTTCCTTTTGAAGTTGGTAAATATGATAATCACCTAATCTTTCGTGATATTCATTTGGTGAAATATTTAGTTTTTGACATAGAAGAACAAGAAGATTTAGATAACATTCTAATTCTCTATCGGCCAAGTGGATAATCCTGCTTTTTGTGTAATCGAAGAATGTTTGTTTAATTGAAGAATCTATATTTTTCAGATTTTTAACTATAAAATCCATTAAAGCACATTTGGTAAAATCATTTAGCTTTTCACTTTCTAATAGCAAAACAAAGTACGTGATAATTTCATCTTTTTTGTGGCCAATTTTTTGGCTCAGTACAAAGAGGTTTTTATAATAATTGACAAATGAATTGCATTGGAAATTATCATCAACTAAAAACGAAGAATTTTTCAAATGCAACAAATAACTTTCAATTGCTTGTTTGGCAAAATCAATATGTTTTTGCGGACTTAACCAAAGTAAATGATTGTATTTCGCTTTGTATTTTGGATTTTGTGCTTTGTTTGATCTTGTTTTAATGTACTCAAAATTATCATCAAATAATTCTAGTGTAGGATAAGCATTTGCACCACATTGAAATTTTGGAATATGTTTACCTTCTTCAATGGAAAAGTCAGTAAAAAACAACTCATACGAACAAAACTTTTTTATATTTTCATCTTCTATTTTATCTCTTAAAGCTTTGATGTATCTAAAGGTATTGAGGTCTAAAGGCGAAAATTCGTTGTCGTTTTCAAGGTAATCGTAATATTCATCCAAACTATTAAAATTCATACATTAATATTAGTTTGATTCTTCTGTCATTGGTTTAATCATGCTTTCAATAAAACTAATTTCATCCTTGGTTAAATGATATTTTTTATAAAGTTGCTTGTCAATTTCTTCAATTGATTTACTCCAAATAATATCTGATTTAGAGTTGAATTTTTGAAGAGGAACAAGACTGTATGTTTTAGATGTGCCGTGCTGACTCACTTTTGGCAGACTATGCATAAACCTTGCAAATTTTGTATTAAAATATTTTGTTACGTTTTTCGCTGAAATTTCATTTAATTTTAAGTCAGCACCTATAACAATATATGTTTCAGTGCAGATTGTTTGAGGCTCGCCAACAAATACATTCAAATTATCATCGTTCAATTCTGTACCAATATTATTGGCATATGGTGCAAACACTTTGTAGCCATCTATCCATGATGGATTTTTTGTTATTTCACTTTTTTCCATGAATCCAATTTTTTTCCCCTTACCATAACAAATGACAGGATTTTTCAACCCTTTTTTTGTTGGTCTGAATATATTTGGATTTGTAATTACGCTTCCGTCTAAGCCAAATGGTTTTCTAGATGAAATATGGTTTTCAAATGATGCGAATTCAGTGTGTGATTTTATTTTATTAATCATTTCTACCGCAATATTATGGCGGATAAGGATATCTAAATTTGGTGTTCTTAAACTACGTGTATGTAATATTGGTGTTAAATTATCCTTATAACTAAAAACTTTTGTTAGCCGTATTGTACTATCATAAGTTTTATCCCGCAAGAAAAAGCAGATACCACCACGATTATTAGTGCCTTGAAATAAAATTTCTGGTCTAAGGAAGTCGTGTAGTTCTGAAATGTGAATATCATTGAGCATTATTTCTCTGAAATCATCTAACCCCTTACCTCCAGCATACCATCGTGTGGGCATAATGATAGAGATATAGTTAGGATTTAATTGTTTTGCTATCCCTACAAATTGCTGATAAATAGGTCTTGCACTTGCCTGAGCACCTCCATCACTTTGTTGATAAGGAGGATTGCCAACGATTACATTAAATTTCATTTTCTTGTTATTTATTTTGATGATGTCGTCTTTAATCAATTTGTTTTCTTTGATTAATTCATAAGATGTATAATTCTTTTCGATTAGGTTAATATCTAATTCAAGCAATGAGTATACTTTTCTTGTAAATTCATAAGCAATTTTAGAAGTCGGAATAGAGTAAAAATTGCTAGCTACTTCTTTGCCAAATATTTTATAAACAGCATAAACAAACTCACCTTGTTTAGATGCAATATCTAAAAGCTTTGTAGAATTATTAATAGCATTAACTGGTAAAGAACTAATCATTTTGTCTGTAACTATTTCTGGTGTTACAATTTCAGAATCCGACAAACGGCTGAACTTTTTCATAGCATTACTTGCCCTTTCTATTGGCGAAATTGTTAAATCGTTTGCCAGAGAATTTATATTTTGAATTTTATAATCAAGTTCACTTAAGATAAATGGGTTAAGATGTTTTTGAAATAAATCGAGAATAGTAGTATCTAAATTTAAATTTGAAGTAATTCGTAAATCATTTGCGTTGCCCTTAGTTTGATCTATAATCTCTTGAAGTGATTTAACTCTTGAATCCGATAAAAAAGCAAAGAATAAAATCCTTGCATAAAACATTGCAAATTGACCTTTGTAATCTATTTCTGCGTCACCCGAAGTTACTTTAGACTTCTTTGTGCCTTCATCTCTATCGCCATCTGTTTCAGCTCCTTCTTCAATATCTAACTCATCTCCTTCGCCCAATAATGGCTTAATTTCAATACCTTGTCGAGAACCAATTTGTCCTTGCTTTTCAATTTCAGCCTTTATTGTTTCTATATCCAATAAGGAATAATCAATTGATATATTTGTAGCTTCATCAAACACGCTTCTACTACTTGAATATTTTCTAATTGCATCAAGAATGATGGCTGGTTGTACCTGAATAATTTTATTGTTATTCATGACAACAATTGGAGATATTTCCAGCTCTCTTCGTATCCTATCTTCTAGCTTGCTATTACCGTTTGATTCTGTGTTTACATTGTAAATTTGAGATTTATGTTCCTGCATTTGGAACAATCTATTTGGGTTAAAGTCTACCAACAAAGTTTGTGGCTTCATATTGAATTTAACCACATCACCGTTTGGCTCTTTGAAAACTCTTATATATTGATTTTGTAAACGAAAAATAGCTTGGTCATATTCTTGGGGCGATGCCGTGTCTTTAAGGTAAAGCATCGTATCCCATTCATGGACGGTACTACCTGTAAGCATCCTGTTTACTGTTAATGTTATCGTTTTTTTATTTTCACTTTCACATTTCTTTATTTTGGATTTTACAGATTGCGTGTCTTTAAAATTCTTCTCGTTCTCAACTCCAGAAATATTTATGATTTCGTAATTGCTAAGGTTCTTAAACCTTTGCTTCTTGATTAAAGTTTCTAAAGCATCACAAGATGCTCGATAAGGCAACACACAAACAATATGGCGGCACATATTGCCTTCTTTTATTTTTTCATAATCCAAGAAGCTTAATAAATTGGAATCTTTTTCAGATCCATCAATCACTTTGAATAAATCAACTATTTCTTTTTCGTATTTGAATTTTTTATGTAGTTTATTTTCTTTGTCTAATGTTATTGATTCAGGTTTGAATAGTTCTGAAAAAGTATAGGTAACACCATTCTTTTTCAATTCTTCCATTTTTTTACGGGAAGATTCATTAGGGTTAAATGCAAAACGAATCATTTGAGGGAACCCAAAGTAGGGGTTATCCCATTCTTTAATTTCGTCTTTGTTTAGATTATCCATATCCCATCTTTCTTGGTCTTCTGCAATATCTGAAAATTGATAGAATGCAATGATATCGTCAGTTGTAAACTCACTATTCATTAATATTCGATAAGGGGTTCCAGAGAGGTGAATTCGAATTTTAGCGTTAAAAACTTTAGTGTTGCTTTCAATATCATCTAATGAATTATCATTTAGTTTTAATTCACTTTTAATTTCTTTCGAACTTAAATTTTCTTCTTTTAAAACTTTTCCATACTCTATTGCTCTAGCTCCAAAATGTGTTTCATCAATTAATAATAAGTCAACTTGACTTTGAAATATTTTTTTATGTTTTGGCTTTATAATATCACCTTGAAGGTCCTGTAAAGTAAGAAACAAAACAATTTTTTCATTTGCTTTTTGTTTATCAGCTATTATCGAATCACTTTCTAAAAGAGAGTTGCTGTCGAGAAAACAATATCCCTCAAATTTTAAATGACTTTCGACTGTTCTTTTCCACTCTTCTTTAACATCGGCTTTAGCTGAAACTACAATTACAAGTTTTGCGTTCATCTCAACAGCACAGCACAATGAGGTAAATGATTTGCCAAAACGCATTACAGCATACATTAAAAGATTTTTTCTTCCCTTTTTAACCGCCTTCTTAAAATTGTTTATTGTTTCTTGTTGGTTAGGTCTTGGGTTATAATTTTCATTTCTGATATATGTATGGGTAATTGGAATATGACTTTCATCAAAACGATAATATTGATACTTTGATTCGTTCTTCTTATGTCCAATTTTTATATCGTTAATTGCATCTTGCAGGTCTTTTTCAGTAGTGTTTTTGAAAAATTCATTGGAATAATATGGGATTTTTTTAATTACACCTTTCTCTAAACGGATTCTTTTTAATTCAGTTTCTAAAAAAAAATGAACAGCATAGTCTCTAAAAAAAGTTTCATCATTAACCTTTGCTACATTATCATACTTTTTCTCAAGGTTTGGAAAGAATTTTCTCCATTCATTTAACCTAGTTTCGACAGGACGATATGTGTCGCCAACTTTAAGATAATTTGGTATTGTTTCTGTTGTAAATGCATATATATGAGGTTCAACTCTTCCGATTATTAATTCATTGAGAATATCTACATTAATTTTATTTGTTTTTGACATATTTATTCTTATTTGTTAAGCAGGTCAATAAATTTTTTTGATTTACCCATTGATCCAGTTTCATTATCCGTTTCATCCCAATCCATAATTTCACAATATTTTCCATTATGTGTTAAAATGTTTTGCGTTTTACACCCATTGCACTTAACTATATCATTCACTGTATTTCCAAATAAATCACTTTGCTCCTTAATTACATCTTTACAACTATTAGGTACTACTCCTTTTAATCCGTCCATTTGCCATACATTCCATGATATAATATTAGCTATGTCTTGAATTGATTTTAATAATGGCTCTTTCTCGAATTTGTATGTATAATTTTCAATAAATGTTATAAGCATGGCTTCACGTGCAAGAAGCAAACTATCACCTTGCCATTCAAAAGCGTATGTGTTTTTAAAGGCAATTTGAGATGCTTTTAACCAATCTTCTCTTGTATCAACATTTTCATTAATTACTCTTAATTTTCTGTCCAAAATTCCAATTCGATTTTCAACTTGTATAAACTCTCCAGTTGTACTATCATATCTGCTTGTAATGTATGGGGCTTCTCCGCAAGAAATTTCTAAACGTGTGTCAAGAATATAATCTTTCCAAGTTTTACCTTTTGGAAATATTATTTTCTCATTGTTTGTTTCCCAAATTTTAGAACCATCTTTAGTTAATATTTCTATGTTGAATACATTTTCTCTGCCAAACCAAGTATTATCAATTAAGTTGTTTTGTGCATTACATATCCATGAAGGAGTAAAAACTTCTGCCATTTCTTTGGATCTAGAAAGTTGCAAAAGTTTGTCTTTGTGCACTCTTGGCATTATAATACTTCCATAATCACCTGAAATTAAATCGGGTAAAATTTGAGAATGAAAACTATATTTTTCTCCAATGTGTTCATAATTGTCGGTAGCCCAAAAGATGTTTTTCTGTGTAGTGTGGTCAAGCAGGAGTGTGTCGAGAACATGAGGATATTTCTCGATTAATTCATTTTCTAATATGTCGATTCCTGTCCTAATCAATTCTAATTATTTATTTGATTTTTAAAGTCATTGTTTTAGTCTCTATATGAAGCTAATTGTTTAATTGTCTCTTTAAAAAAAGGTTCATTTCCAAATTCATTTTCAATTTTCTGATTCAAAAATTGTATTTGAATTTCTTTATATTCCAAATCAAATAGTTCTGATAAACCATTCAGCATATGTGATTGAAGTTGTCTTTCGCCATTTTCAATTTTACTTAATAGTGACAAATCCATTTTGAGTTTATCGGCGACAAATTTTAGCGTATAATTTCGCTCCTTCCTTAGTTGGTGAATAAATTTTCCTAAATCAATTTTTGGATCCATGTTTTTTCTATTTCGAAATTTAGACAAACTTGTCAAAAGTACTTAAATTTATATAATTTAGGAAATCCTTGTGGAGAAGTTTTGAACTAGTTTATAAATTGTATAAAAAAACAAACTCCCACAGGAAATCTGTGGGAGTTTTGCCAGAAAATGGGGGCTGAACTGGCAATTTTATTGGAAAATCATAGGAAAAAACTGTTAAAATGGTAGGAAAGGCAGGGAATAATCACCATTACTGTTAGTGTTTTTCTCAATGATTTCATTGTCTTTCATGAATTTGATGTAGTTTCTAGCCATTCTTTCTTTAACATCCATTTCCTCCATGACTAATTTCACGAGTTCGGCAGACGAAACAGACTGTTTCTTGGTGAATATGGTTTTGGCTACTTCGGTTAGCTCTGAAAGTTTGCGTGATTCGGATTCTTCTTTGCTCTTTTCGCCCATGAAGATGTGCCTTCCTTCGGATTTGCTCCATCCAAATTGGATTAATGGCACATCCAATGGAGATCCATCACGTACTTTAAGTGCTTTAACAACACTACAATTGACATTTGTCTCTTTTTCAATCAGTAATATCCCGGCAGCTTTACGTTGTACCTCTGAACCAAGATGTCCACGAAGTTTCATTCCTGAAGGAGCCATGTGAACGACACAAATAATGCAGGTGTTGTAAATTGCGGCCATACGGAATAGTTCTTCAATAAGTTTAACGGAGCTTTCTTCATCATTCACACCGTTCAATAAATCGGCAATACCATCAATAACAACCATGTGTATGCCTCCATGCTCATAATATAACCGATCCATGGATTCCAGGATCAGATTCATTCGTTCGTTTCTAGAGATTCCCACTAGTCCAAAGGTTTTGAACCAAGATGGCGGATTGTTCAATGTAGCTCTTTTGACGATATAAGAAACATTCTTGTATAGTTGATACTCTGATTGCTCAGTATCATACAGCAGGACAGCTTTATTGTCCTCATTCTGTTTAACATAGGTTCCTAGGGTGTCAATGATGGCTTCATCCGGTTTTATTGCTCCTGAAAGAAGTCCACCTAGATAGTTGGTTTTCCCGCTTCCTTCCGCTCCGGCTACACAAACGATGTTTCCAGGCGTTCCAATGGTGACATCGTTAATGGTGATAACCGGCTCCGGTGCTTTGGGAGGGTTATCAAAGTCTATTTCGCAACTTTTCATGACAGATAGTGTGTCTTCGTATAATTGGTCGAGCATTTCTAAAAAGAGCATCATAAGGTCATCGCCAGTATGGCCTAGTTTGAAAAAGTCTGAGACATCTTTTGCTTGTTTCGTGCCAGGGAGGGGAAGAAGTAGTGATTTTATTTGGAAACCCTTATAGTCTTTGGATAGCTTCTCCATGGAATTCTTACCCGTCTCATCAGAATCATAGAGGATTGTGATATGCTTGAATCGGTAGCTTAACCCTCGCAAAAGGTTTTTGGGGATATGTGCAGTTTCGCTGTTCAAGCAGATTGCATGAAACCCATGTGCCACAAGGCTCAATACATCTTTTTCACCACCGGTTATGAATAGAATATCTCCTCTGACTGGCAATTGCTCCAATCCAAAAACGTAGTTTTCAGTGATTTCTCCGGTATATAAAAAGCGGAATTGTGATTTAGGTCTATAAAGTTTGGTATATCTACGACCTTGATAACCAAAAATTGGTTGTTCTATGGTGCTTTTCAAGAAAAACTCTTTGTTCTCTTTGCTTATACCATGGTAGGTGTCTATTGAGCAAACATTGTAGCGTTTTAGGACTTCCAAAGAAATCCCGTACTGTTTCCAAAAACTCAATTCCGATTCATTGAATTCCTTGTACTGAATTGGAAGCTTGTTCTTGGCAGTTTCAAATCCATCATGGATTGATGGGACTTTACTGGCCACCGTTACAGTTCCTTTGTTGTCTCGAACAACACGATCTACTTTTTGGCGATGGTCTTCCAAGCATAGTCCGAGTTCACCGTCAATGATTTCTAGTATTTTCACAAAATCCGTTCGGTCATCACAGCTGTAGCCGAATATCTTTCCAACGAAGAAAAAACAATCACCACTGTATTCAGAATCACCGAAATCTTTGAACTTGTAAATATTTGATTTTTTGTCTAGGTACAAATAGCATGCAGCTTTATTGTCCTGGTAAAATGGGCTTTTAAAAGATTTCCCAATCTTGCTAAAACGATTACCAAGGAAGTACTTGAAAACATCAAGCCCTTTGTTGGTTTTGTGTAATATTGATTCTTTGTTGAGTGACATATATGTAGCGTTTAGGGTTATAGAATTGATCCAAGTGGTTCCACTTTATTCCGTTCGGAATACTTGTTGAGTTCAGAAACAAGGATGCGTTTCTGCCTTCCAATTATGGTATAACCTAATTCGCCTCGTTCGAGTAAACGATACATGCCAGTCTTGCTCACGCCAAGCATTGCGCAAGCATTTTTGATATCCATGTACCTGTCTTTTTCAGGTACTGGCTGATTAACTGCCTTAATTCGTTCTATTTCCTTTTCAAGGAAGGATAACCGTTGGAGAATTGATTCATAGTCTGGTGTTAAGGTTTTTGTGAAGTCCATTTGCATCTTGATTTTGAATTCAGGATGCAATGCTAAAATGATTCGTTTAGTTCCTTGTGTAACTTACATGTAACTTACATAAGATTTTGTCAAAGGCGCTTATTGTTCATCTCAATGAAGATTCTGTTGAGTTCAAGTAAATACTCGCTTTCACGCTTAATTTTCCTTTCCATAGCAGAATTTAAAACTCTAGACCATTGTGAAACTCGGATATTGAAAAACCACATTAGAAGTGCCATGAAATCTTTTTTTGAGACAGGTTGGTCATTGAGCCCAAGTATTGCTTTGCTTTCATGTACGGATACG
>JACCDI010063606.1_pt1 | contig 18444 bp, 39 predicted proteins | sample 7442791 | NCBI WGS metagenome assembly JACCDI01 (sample SAMN15323434, study PRJNA562643) | freshwater metagenome | isolation source: river surface water | place: USA:Blue River Watershed | collected 2017-08-15
GGAAAGATTTATATAGAAAAAGTTGGTCCCCTGGGTAAAAAGGTGCATATACTTCCTATTCTATCCTACCTACATTATACCCTGTTTATTCTACACAACCTATTATATATCCATATAATCATATATTCATATACAAATATAGTTATATACTTATATCTTTCTTAATAGACGTTATGGTAAGAAGAGGTAATATCCTTTGGTTCTCCCTATGATCGATTGGTTATCTCCGATGATCTCTTGTAACCTTATACCAAGTAGTAACCCAAGTCATACACTCTCAGCCACCATTTATATCTATATCCAGATATTGCGTATTACATTCTCCAATATGTCAAAGATCGTCCTTATGTCCTCCTATGGTAGGAAAGGTCGGACAATATGCGCGTGCTCACTTCGTTCGATGAGGAGAGACGCCCCCTCCCCCTCTCACTCGTCTTTACTTCTTTCTTCTTAATAGAAGATGAGATTTGTCTTCTATCTCTATCTCCTCTATCTTATTCTTCATCCTATTATAGTTGTATACTATCTTTAGAAAGTTTATTACCGTAGGCATATCCTCTAAAGGTACTTCCTTTATTATATCATATCCTACCGTCTCTCTTATGTATAAATGTTCATCTATTGTCTGGAGTACACTCATTGGTATTATTCTTTGGTTACTTCTTCATATGTTCTTTCAAAGATTGATTTCTTCACTAGCCATCTCTCTCCATCTATTCCTACACATATATAATCTCTTCCAAAGCCATGACTTAGATGCCTCTGATTCTCTAATGTACTTACATACGGTACTTTAATCTCATGCTCTCCTATAATACCTGAAGTACTAATAGAGCCATCCTCATGTACATCTTCATCATTGTAATACCTACTAACAAACCCATCTTCATCTCCTTCTTCGAATACTTTGGCTTTTACTAGAGCCTTCTTTCTATATGTTTTCATCTTTATATATTTTATCGTATGTCTCTTCCCAAACCTTATCATACCTTTCGGCCTGTTCTGCTGTAAGCTCTATATTCTCAATTAACCACTTATGTAGTATATATGCAAACTTTAGATCAAGTAAATAACCTCTACAATAATCTCCTTCCGGAGATTGTTCACACATTAAAGGCGGACAGCACCCTTCTTCACCACATCCACTACATACCGGACAGTATGGATCATATTTATTTTCCATTAGAAATGCTTTTAAATTCGCGCGGGTCGACTTCGTCGGAGAGGAGAAAGCGCCCCTACTCGCTGTCTTCCGCCATATAGCTTTTAAATAGGTCTATCGCCTTCTCTCTATTGCTTGTATCTGATGATAATATACTCATGATAATAAACTCTGCATCTTCATCTGATGCCTTCATATCTATTACCTTTATGTAAGTCTCTACATCTACTCCTAGCTCATTAGCTATGCCTTGATCCATTATATCAAATAGCCCTATCATACTCTTATCTTTTATCTGTTAGTTCTATTAGTCTCTGTACTATCCATTCTAAGCCTTTATATAACAGGCATATCGCTACTATTGGTACTAGTATAAACCAAGCAAGAGACCACGCCAGGTAAGCTTGTGCATTAGAATTAAAATCATCATGCCAGCTATAGAGATTCGGACTGTCGTAATCTATCTCATGTACTTTCTTTCCAAATAGTATTAGGTACCCAAGTGTTACGACACAGCCTACTACATATGTTAGACAAATTGTTATCATATTATTAATTTTTACTTTCCGGATTTCTCTCTTATCCAATTGTACATATAGTCGCTTGATTTTTCTGTTACCTTGCAAGGACTATCGTCAAAGATACTTCTATTACATTTATCACACCAATCAGTATCGTCTAAGTCTATTACGCTTTGACAACATTCACATTTGATTGTATTAGCAAAGGCATGTCCTACACATGGAGGTATCTTCTTATTATCCATCTGTTACTTATTTAGTCCGTCATAGAGTCCTTCATCGTAGCCATCCATCCATGCTTCCTGATATATTGCTTCATTCTCAGGCTTTCTTCCGGTCTTTCTCAATTGCGGATTAGTCTCTAGTATATGTGCTATTGCATGGACTATCTCTTCGGTGCCGAAATGAGTCTTCCAGTCACATTCTTCTGCTACCTCATTTACCCATTCCATATACAACCTATGAAGTTCTTCTCTATCGATTATCATATTATAGTTTTTGTCTGTTAGCTCTTTCGATATCTCTCTTTAACTTATCAACAGTCTTCTGTTTACTTCTTATAGCAATAGACTTAGCCCACTTACCCATATTGTTTACAGGTACTCGATCTTCCCACTCCTTTAAGGCTTCTTCTGCCTTCTTCAATCGTTCTTGTAATTTGTGACTTGCCATTATAATACGCTGTTTACTTTGTTAAATCTATAACCTGTTATTTCTTCATATAGCTTTTCTCCTCTAGATAAAGCAGGTAAATCATACCCTACATAAAACTTAGTAAAGGATCTATGAACCTTCTGTAGCCATTCTTCTCCGAAATTCTCTGCTATATAACCTATAGTAAGACATTCAAAGATAGGATCCCATTTATTAAAGCTAGGATGATGTACTCCGTAGAAGCCAAATCTAAAGTAATCTGCAAGCTGTTCTTTATTCTCTATTATAACTTCTTTAGATGTTTCTTTGGCTATGCTATAGCCTTTCTCTGTTAATTCACTCTTTAAGTATAGTATCTCTGGTTTGAAGTCGTCTTTGATTAGATTGATCTTAAACTTAAAAGGAAATGTATACTTAGTGGTCTTTGCTTCTTTATCAAAGTATTCACCACCTATTGTCATAAACCTATTCATACTAAGTAAATGATCTCCTCTTTCAACTGCAATTTTATATTCCGGATCGAGTTTCATTAAGTAGAGGTGTATTACCATCTGCTCTACATAAACTCCTCCATACTTTAAACTATCTATTACGCTTTGGTTCTTATAGTAGTAATCTAAAGCTAGATTAGTTGCCTGTCTAAATACTTCTGGGTTGCTAATATAAGTTATACATCCATTAGGTATTTTCATTAAGTCTACACCTAGTGGATTAATATCTTTTAATTGATCTTCATGTAAAGTAGCTAGACTTGTATAAACTTCTGAAACGTTTGTTATAAACTCGCTAAGCATTTTTGTATCATTAGCATAACCTAAATCGAAAGGTTGGTCGGCATGAGCATACACCGTATTAGTCTTAGCTGTACTAAAATCTATCCTATCAAAGATATAGGTATCCGTATCTATATGCATACAGGGTTCTGTTAGTTGACTAAAGAACTTCATCTTTGGATAAGTATAACAGTTACTTTTTACCTCTCCTAATACTTCTGTATTAATTTCATCATAAGGAATACCGATATCTAATACCTGTTTAGCTATATCCTCGTTAGTGTAGAAGCTTATATTACCGTACTCTCTTTTTGCTAAGAGCACGCTTAGTAGCTGTCCATACATTAGCTCTTTCCAGATTACTGGATAGATCTTGCTTCCGTTAAAGCTTGTAGGTACGTAACTATGTACTAACTTCATATTAAAACTTCTTGTGATTCTATTCCTAACTTATCTAATACTATACTCAATGCTAACCCTTCTGCTCCTCCTAATGCAAATGGAGTCTTGTCGTAAGTTTCTTTATTCATTAGAGACATATAGGTAAAGACTGGAGCTATTGTTTCTAGCTCATATCTTATTGCTTGATAGTCTATATCATCTCTAAAGAACATCGCATACTCCCACATTGTCTTCCAGTTCTTATACTCTATTCCTCTGTACTCGCAATACTCTTTTAAGTACTTGAAGCATGGATTGACATCTCTATATGCATCAAAGTTACCTCCTGGCCAGCTACCTTGATAGGTTATCTGATGGTGTTGTGACTTCTCTATAAAGCTTCTTATTCTATGCTCCTCATAGTACTTGTCAGAATCTAAATGCAGAACACTACAGTCGTACTCTTCAACTAAATCTAAACAGAAGAGTAGTTTATCTAGGTATGTAAATATGTTTCTGTTATACACATATACATCCTCTGGTTCAAAGAGGTCTGGTCGGTTAGTTAATACCTTTACCGTATAACCTTCTGAGTGTAATTGCCTATAGGTACTTATACAGTTACTTACATGGTAACTATTAACTCCTACTAGAGATATAACTACATTATCTTTCACGTTATCGAGCGTAGCAGTTTTTAGAAGCAATTACATACAGCTTCAAGTACTTAAGTGAAGTATTATCTGCTCTAGTAATAGCAGCATACAAGTCATTATCACAGACAGCCTCAACAAAGCCTCCGCCCTGCCATACTCCGTCTCTATGCATCATAATACTAGCTACCATTCGAGTAGCTGTAGCATCTTCTACTTCCCATCTCTTTAAAAACTCTTCTGCTACTTGCAGACACTTCTCGTGATGTTTACTTCTATCCATTATTTATTATTTTTAATATGTTTTGCTAATGCAAATTTATAATTCATCTCATGGTTGAGTTGATCATTAGCTAGAATTCGCTCTTGATTCTCTTCCCACCATTCCTTATAGTCTTTAGATGCAAATGAAGGTTTTAATATTTCTTCTACTATCAGACCATCCTCTACCATCTCTTTATACTTCTTGATTGAATCGCTCATATTCTTGAATTGCTTTTAATAGGTAAGTTACTTCTTCTTCATCTAGGTACCCCTGTACATCTCCTCCGGCTACTGGATTATCATAATGCAATTCTCCATTAGAGTCTAATACTGCTAATTCGTATTTACCGTCTCTACCCCCATAAGAGAATGTATGGCTAACTACTGATGCGCCCCATCCGTTATCAAACATGATACGGGATACTTTACCAGACATGAATGCGTCTGATAAAATTTCGAATTGTAAATCGCTGAATGTCTTCATAACCTTTATTTGTTTTTGTTTATTAAATATAAGAAAAAATACGCTAATCTACTACTACTTCCAGTGGTTGTTTTCCTTCTCCCACCAGAAAGTCAGATCGTTAAAGTCGTCGTTATAGTACTCCGCTATGTAATCACACTCAATAGTTGAAGCTTTGTTCTGGAATAGAGCGGTTGTTATAATCGGATTATCTATCTCTAGAGATTGTCTCATCAGGTTTATTAGGGTGTTGTAATTTGATCCTCTAATTACCCCTGCTTCAACTAAGATAATATTCTTAACTCCTACTGCTTGTTTATGCAATAAGAACATTGAACAGGCTTCGTTTACAAATCTAGTATCCCATTGCTGGTCTGGGTATGGAACATCTACTCCAAAGCCATCTGCTATTTCACCTTCATGAGTAAGCTCATGTCTAATAATCTGTCCGGCAATAGAGGAGTAGTCTGTTGATACAGTAACTATAATACTATTACTAGCATTATAACCATCCTTCTTTAAAGCCTCTGCTATCGTTTTTATAGCTGCTAACTCTCTATCAATACTGACATGTAATTCTGTTCTCATATAGTTTAGTTTATTTTACTAGTCCTAGAGTCTTAGCTCTATAATAACCCACCATCTTTCCGTTAGCAGGATTTAAGAATTGCTGTTTGTACTTTGGTAGTTTCTTATTAGCCTTCTTAAGCTCTTGCTCTGGTGATAAATAGTCCTTGGGGTAAACAATCTCTACCTCTATAGGACCTCTAGCAAACTTATCTAAGTTATACTTCCAGATTGAAATGGTTCCGTCTGAGTCTTTATACTCATGTTGGAATTTTCTACTAGTTACATTCGTCAAATTTTTCATACGCATAGTCTTTAGCTTCTTCTTCTGATAGGCCCATTGCTAGGCCAACTTCATAATAATGTTCTAAGAATACCTGGTTGGCATTATGACTCATAAGTCACCTCCTCTTCTTTAATAACGGTAGTACCGCCTTCAACAAAACTAGCTTTGATAGCTTCATAAGCTTCTAAGGCTTCTTCTTCTGTATACTTTAACGCAAGACAGTTGTTTCCAGCCCATACGAAGTATTTAGTGACCATGTCCATCTTATTGGCATCCCACTTTACTTCTTTTTCAATTTTAAATTTAACGTAACTTGTCATAACCTTTTATTTTATATGTTTATAATTTAATTAAGCAACTATTGATTCTCTGTAATAAGAAAGTAAGCTTTCTACTTTATCCATTCTAACCTTATCTACAGTAGTGGTATTGTCTACGAAGTCACCTTCCCATGTCTTATTACGAGTAGTGATCTCTAAATCGGCTGATTTACCAGAAGCAGTTTTCTTAATAACTTTGATTTTAAAGATACTTCTAACTGACCAGTCCCAACGTACATCTAAGTCTGGAAAGCGGTCATACTTGTTAGGTGTAAACTCAATACCTTCTGTCTCAAGTTTATTAAAGATTGCTTGACGCTCTAAGTCAGATTTTTCTCTATTTAGGGCACTTAATTCGTTACCTAATTTATAGACTTCTTTCTGTTCTGCTGAATTCCAAGGAGAACCTAATCTGAAAGTCTCTACTAAATTCGTCTTGTTCTCTTTAACGAAAGCAGCTACTTTTCCTACAGTGATCAAACGATCAAATTCGAAGTCATTATCTACTGTAGTAGAGTAAGTACTAATCTGGAAGGGCATACCTTCTTTCATACTATAACCTGATCTAGAGATACTATAAATCTCTTGTCTATAGGTGTACTCTTTTCCAGCTCTATCAGTTCTAAGCTGTAAGCGGTAGATTCTAACTCCGTCATTATAGTCATTTTCTAAGATATCACCTTCTTCTAAGATGGTACCTAACTGAGCGATCCAGGTTTCTTTAATAAGATTCTTGTGATTATCTTCTACAACGTAAAGTGCAGATTTAGCTGTTTCTAACTGTGCTTCTAAAGAAGCGATTTCTGAATTGATGATTTCTAAATTTCTCATAACCTTTATTTTTATATGTTTTTCTAATATACCTTAAATTATGAAATAAAACGCAGACGAGCAACTTTTTTTTAAGTTATTTTCCGGAATATTTAGGTCCGAAGCCGTCTTAGTATCTATCTCTCTAACATACCTTAAGATATGAAGACATACGCAGACGAGCAACTTTTTCACATAAAAATACACGGAAAACCCAAAGATTTTCGATTGAGAATCAATGAGTTATACCGTACTGGGAATCAATGAGTTATGAACTATGGTTTTATCATGCAGAATTTACCAAACTCCGGAAATTGATACCTAAAGAACTCTACATTCTTATCTTGAAAGAATTCGTTAATAGCTTGAACTGCTCCAGGCCATTTAATTCCTTCACCGTATTCATCAAACATTATCAAGCCTCCGGGTACTACTTTATCGTAGAGAGTCTCTAGTACTGTCTTATAGGATTGGTATAAGTCGCAATCAATATGCAATATTGCAATAGGTCCTCCGTTGTAATCTTTTGTAGTATCTTCAAAGAAGCCTTTTACAACCTCTACAGGTACGTTAGCTTTCTTTTTTACTTCATTAGCTTCTTCAATAGGTGTTGCCCATTCTCCTTTTCTAGGATTACGTTTAGATTCATCCTCTTTACTTGGTGCTGGGAAGCCTTCAAATGAATCGTATAAATGTATACTTCGTTTTTGGATTGTACCGTTCAACATAAAGTCAGCAAATATATTAGCTGTCTTCCCTTTACCGAAGCCACATTCAACTAGACTACCTTGTAGGTTATCTACTAGCGGTATTACTTCTTTAAAATACTCCTGATAGTTAGCTTTGTTATCTTCTACCGGAGAAGCTTTAATTGCTTTTTTTTCTAGTACTGTTATCATTATTTTAACCTTTCTTTAATTTCTGTCAATGTTGTCTTATTGAAGAATTGTCCATTAAGGTATATTGTCTTTAATCTACCCTGTCCTTCTGATTCCCAACTAGCTTTATCTATCAATGTTAATCCACCTTCATAGTTATCATATACAGCTAATAATCCAGTTGCTGATTTTTTAGTACCATCATCTGTGATTGGATCTTTGAATATTTCTCTACCTTCAGGATTAAAATCACCATTAAATTTAGGTTTATTTACCTCAACATAAGTAGCTTTCATTGCGAATCCAAATGTATCTCTAGTGTTATACTGATACGTAAAGGAACCTACACCAAATACTATATTAGTAGATGCAAAACCTTTAGCTTCTAATCTCTCACAGATTTCCTCTGCTCTATCAATTGTAATTGAATCTCCGTAGATTGCCCCAATATGTGAGTCAAGAACTTTATATCCTTGTTCATTTATTGTCCCACCAAATACATCCCAAAGTAATTCAATAACACCTTTCTGTTCTGATATTGTTATTTTTCTACCTCTGTCTCTGAACATACCACTTGTGTAGTGTGCTTCGTATAATGTACCATCTTCATCTTGCTTGTAGTCCTCGATGCCACAAATAATCTTAACAGGGTCACCTGAGTCAGGACGGATAACTAATTTACCATCACGTGCTAAGATTTCTTCTTTCAAGGTAACTACATGCTCAGTACATACCTTCCATAAGTCCCAGGTATCTGATACAACAGATAAGATTCCTGTTGGGTATGTTTGTAATAAACGTCTGAATGTTCCAACTTCATCATCAGATCCTCCTGCACACATTACTGAGTGTTCTGTAGCATTAACACTTCCTCCTACAAAACCAGTCTCGTCATAATAACGTCTAGCTCCGTCTAAAGCCGGTAATGAATCTGTTCCGCTGAAAGAAGTTAAATGTCCTAATCCAGAACTAACTGTGGCATCTACTGCATCCATTCCTCTCATAGAGAAGTCATGAGCTTGCCAATCAATAAACCAAGCCTTTTCAGCATCAGTTTTCTCTTGCCACTTAGTTAATAACTTTCTATAAGTATATGCAATAGAAGCAGATGTCATTGGCTTCCATAATAAGTTAGAGATGATTGTCTCTAAGTAATTTGTTACCCAATAAAAATCTGGATGAGTATTATAAATGGTTAATACTGGTACTTTAATTGGCACTAATGTTCCTTCTTGAATTGCTTTAACAGAGATAGGTAAGTAACCTAAATCATGTAAAGCTTCAAAATGACTTACATCATAATCAGTATTCAAATACATTGACAACTCTCTCTTCATCTCTCCGCAAACTTCTTCTTTTGGTTTGGAGAAGAACTCTTTATCGAATGCTTCATGAATACGACGCATGATCATCTGCTGACCGAACGATACTACTTGTTCGCATCCCTTAGGAGCGTACTTATTACTACGTGGGGTAAAGTTAGAATAAACTAACGTTGTTCCTTCTGGGTACTGCTGGTGATGTCCTGTTTTATAACCGTCGGTTAATAGTAATGGATTCATAACTTATTTTATTTTAAAAAATGTTTAACTGTTTTACTACCTCTCCTGCTCTAGATGTTTCGTGTACTTCATCAATCGAATTGGTACAGTAGATACCTTTAAAGTGAGCAAATAGTTGATCAAATCCTGCACTAAAGATACCATGAGTTACAATTAAGTAAATTGGCTTATCGGTCTGTAACCTAATTGCTTTAGCTAGCTCAATAAATGTCCTTCCTCCATCACAAATGTCATCTATAATAACAAACTGCTCGATACCATCTAAATTCATATCCGAAAGCTCTGTCTTAACTATGTTACCTGTCTGTACATCTCTAACCTTAGATGCTGTAAATACATTATCTACTCTAAAAATTTTAGCCAAGTCGTAAATCTTTTTCAATGCTCCGGCATCTGGTGATATAAAAGCTGTTCTCCTTTCTGCACCATCCTTATTGTCGATCTTAGTTAAAGCAAAGCGAACTAATTTCTCATTAGATACTTTTTTATAGTTATTTAAACAAGCTTCAAGTACATCGCTATGAGGATCAACTACTGTTACTGTTTCAAAGTTCTGTGAGTTAATAATAGGGCAAATTACTTGCTTCAAATAATTAACACCTCCATCCATAAACTTTCTATCACTTCTAGCTCCTAAGAAATAAGGAACATATAACGATACTTTGATACTAGAGTTTATATTCTTTAGAGCCTGGTTCGCACAAATAATAAGTTCTAAATCTTTAAACGAATTAAGTCTAGATTTAATCTGAATTTCAATTTTACTATTCGGATAAAAGCTTCCCAAATCAAGTGTTTGCTGTCCATCCGGAAACTTAGATACTTTGTAACTAATGTGGGATGCTTGTTGATCTACTAGATTTAATACCATATATTTCTTATTTATTTCGTTAAAGATATGAAAAATAACATTAGGAACCAACTAAAAGTTAGTGAGAGTCCCCAATATTATGCTTTTCTCCGTAGATAAGATAATCTGGGTTGATTACTTTAGCTACCTTTTGTCTTTCTCCTGTATGGTATTTGATTACAATCCCCTCTTCCGGAACTTTCGTACCTTGTATGAAGTTATTGAATACAAACTTATCTTGTATTTCTTGAGACCAGTTTCCAAAATGTAAGATGTCTACGTATGGTAATTCTAAGATGTCTTTGATCATCAACTTTGCATTGATTGGAGATAAGTACTCACCGTTTTCTTTAACATCAAATCCTACAAACTCCATCTCTTGTAAGCCATAATCATATCCTTTTTGGATACCAGCTCCATAGATTTCACCATACAGAGTAACACCGTCTCCAATCTCAGGCTCCATAGCATCGCTCTTAACATACTCCCATAACTTCTTTTTGATCTCATACTTCTTTTCGATTTCATACCAAACATTGGTATCATAAAATCCTTGAGAGTCTGATCCCTTCTCTACATTATGAGAACCTACTACGAATTCGTAATCGATCCATTTATCTGCTAATCGCAAGAACTTCTTAACTTTATCAAAGAAAGATAATTTAGTCTTCTTAACGATACCGTAACGAGCATTTGTACCATGAACCTTACGAGTTATCTCTACAGTATCTTCTTCAGTAAACATACCAGGTACATTCTTTAAGTTAGGAAACTTATAGTAGACATGAAAGTTTGGATTATCTTTATACTTGATCTTACGTCCAGAAGCTAATTGTATTTGCTTCACAGGCGGTTCGTATTTAAAGATACCTAAGAACTCCATCAAGTCTTCTCCTTCTGAAATAATAGGATACTTTCTTAAAGCTGGAATGCTATTCTTGCTCATGATTAAACATTCACTATAAACTCCTCTTAACTTAACGGTACGTACTCTACCTCCTTTACGTAAGTAGTTTGTTACTCCTAAGCTATCAGATAACTCTTGAGGTATAACAGCATCAGTAGTCGTTACGATTACTAATTCGTCTACAGAATGAGCATCTTTCTTTACAATACAAGACCATCCACCAACTATCGCTAACTGTATATTATCGGCTCCTTCAATTGTTTTTATTTCATTTATCTTTGCTACAAAGCAAACTGAATTATTATTTTGCATCTTCTAAACTGTTTGGGTAATATAGTAATGTTGGATTTTTCTTCTGAATATCAGGTGCATCACCCTGTAAATTCATCATTTTATTAAACGTCATCACATCGAATCGTTTTGTAATTAAATGTACTCCGTTTGGTGTCGGTATCATAGCTTCTAACTTGCTACCTTCTGGCTTACATGAAGTAATTAGGTTTGTAATTTTACCTATAACATGTAAATCATGAGTATCAACATCTACAATCCATCTCTTTTCATACGTCTTAAGCTGTCCTACGACTGAGTCAAATAAATTCTGCTGTTCATGCTGTCCATCTCTAATGCGTTGTGCTAACATAGACATCATCTCTAAAGAAACATCTTTATGACTCTGCTTCTGAATATGAATATAAGCTCTTGCTTTAAACATTTCACACATCATCACGATCTCATCATAGCGCTTTTCTAACTGTTCAATTGACTTGATACAGTATGATCTAATTGTACGAACAGATTGGTGATTATCTCTCTCTCCTTCTGGTTGATCTTTCTTACGCTTGAAAACATAAAGCATATAAAAGTCACCTTCATTTTCGAAGTTAAGTAATGGCTTTATCTTTTCTATATTGTTTATCATAACTGTATGTTGAATCGTTCTTTCATTTGGTCTAATTTTTCTCTTGGAACGCCATGCTCATTTACTCCTCCGTGTCTATTCTCTACAATTAAAGAATATACTGTATACCCGTAAGCTTTCGCTAGAGTAAAATAAGCATCCATTTCCCACAACTGAGTAAATGTATTAGAAACTACGATACGTTCTTCTCCGTCACTCATCCAATGCTCTGTTACATCTTGGCACCAGTTATGTGCTTTTGGTAAGTCTCTTGAATTAAACTTATATACGCCAGTTACTTCATCTACAAAGTAGTTATCTGCTTCTATATGGCTTCCGCCTAAGGTCTTAGCAAATGTAGATTTGCCACTTCCAGGTAAACCTCTTAACAATATTAATTCTTTCTTTTCCATTTTTCTTTTACTGTTCTCCTTTTAATCTTTCTTCATGGTGGTCAGATGGTAATCTATTTGCTTGAACTGGTCTTCCAGAAAGCATTCTAACTACATCCTCCATTAGGTAAGGTGTTAAATTATTTCCATCCATTCCTACATCCATTGATCGACCTCCCATTAGCTTCTTATTAGCAGGTAAATGAACGTGGCCAAACAAGTGAAACCTTCCTCTGTTCATATCATGCCAGCTACACAAAGGGTAATGGTCTATCACAAATTCTATCTTGTTCTCTCCTTTATGGTTGTAGACAGTTAAGACTTCGTATTGGAATGTTTGAGTAAAGATTCCTTGAATACCTTGTCTGTTATTCTGAATATGGTGATCATGGTTACCGTAAGCTAGGTAGATGTTCTTACAAATTATTCTATCTCTAAACTCCTTAATCGATTCATAACCTCCAAATGACCAGTCTCCTAAGTGAATTAAGATATCATCTTGACCTACTACTTCGTTTATATTATTTACGATAGTAGCATTCATCTTCTCTAAGTTTGGAAAGTCTCTAGTCTGATCAACAGGTATCTGATCATCAGCCGTTCTCCAAGCTGTGACTCCTCTACAAATGTTCTTATGATTGTAATGCGTATCAGAAGTAAAAAACAACTTCTGATCTTTCTCTAACGTAATTTTCATAACCCTTATTTTAATTACTTATTTCTACTTCTAAAAGCTGCTCCTATTATTGAAATCAATAATGAGATTCCAAATGCCTGAGTCCAGGTGATCGGGTAGAATAGATTTACTGCCCAGTGAATAAGGAACAACTCTAATAAGAATATAACTCCTACTAAAGTAACGATAATAAGTATTGCTAGTAACTTTTCCATATTAGTCTTTTTTATCTTTTGAAACTGCTGCGAATAATGATAAGAAACCTAACATACCGCAAACTGAAAACGTTGCCGCTTCGTTAAGTGGCTGGATCTCTAAACCAGTATTACCGGTAATCAACAATCCTGCTGCAGTAAAAGAAATAAAAGATAAACCTAAGTACATGATTTTCTGTTTCATATTATAATTTTTAAAGTTTTAATTAAGCTACATTCATTACAAAAGCTTTATCTGCCCAAGTCTTTGCTTTAACAGCAGCATATTGTAATTGACTATATAAATTAGTATTAAAGAATAGTTGGTTAATAGTACCTACTTCTAAAGTCTCAAGTATTTCCTGATCTACTAAAACAATCTTACTACCTTTACGAGCAAAAACTGTTAACCAAGCATTTGATCCTTCTGCTCTAAATTGTATAGTCTGAAGAGCTCCTTTTTTCCAACGATTTAATGAAGGTAATTCAGTTCCTACTTCGTAAGCTGACATAAAACCTGCTGGTACTTTTACAATTGCTTGATAAGTACCTTTTCTACCTTGGATAAAATCTACTGTGTTAATTCCGATTGCATTGATGATGTTTTTCATAACCTTTATTTTTATTGTTTAAGTATCGTTAAAGTATCTATCTCTCTAACATACCTTAAATTACGAAAAACAATGCAGACTAGCAACTATTTTACCAACTATTTTCCGGATTTTTTTAACTTTTATTGAGAATCAATGAGTTATGCAGCGAATTCTGCTTGTTTTTTACTGTAGAAATGCTGTAAAATCTCTTTTTTCTCCAAAGCAATCATAGGATCCGTACCTAAACCTACTTCAAATCTTGTATAGATCTCTATCATTTTCTCACAAGCTTCAAACTGAAGGATGTTAGTTACTGAGTTAATAGTATTAAATACTTTCATAAATGCAGCTGTCTTTTTATCTCTGTTCATAACCTTTATTTTTTAACTGTTAATGTTACTTTACCGTCTCCAAGCTTAATAGTATCTAAGATACCTTCTAATTCAAATCGAGACATATCCATTCCTACATGAATATAAGGACCTCCTGATGGATCAAACATATTGATTGTATCTGTATCAGAAGTCACTAATGGGCCGAATAACTTCATAATCCAATTAGTACCATCTCTCCATTCATGAACTACTTCTTTAAATTTATCTAAAGACATTGGTTGACCGTCTGGTACTTCGTAAACTACATCGCAATAAGCTTTATAAGCTTCTGTATAGATATTCGGAAAGCCATATCGGCAATACTCAGGATTGTAACCAGACATTAAAATAGTATCTCCTTCTTGTTCGAAGACGATATGATCGCGATAGCGATTGATGTAATTTTTTGTTATCATAACCTTTATCTTTTAATTATACCTTAAGATACGAAAATTAAATTTGGGAGGCAACTATATTTTTCCGGAAGCATTATTCTTCTCCTTTAAAGAAGTAGTAGATAAATACCGTAACAATTATAGGCCAAAATATTACATTTCGGAATCTATCTGCAAAGGTCCAGGGCGGTCCTATTTGTCTAGCAGTTGTAAACCACTCTAACCAAGCTCCCCATACCATTCCTAAGCATAGGTAATAAACTCCTAAGTATTGTTCCATTCTATTTTTAGTTTAAGCTGGCCATTTTCCTTTTGGACAGTTGTTTTGTGCTGGAGTTGCTGAAGTAAATACCTTACCCTTTAATGGACAACCGCATGCGTTACATACTTCTATATTAACAGCGTTTACTCCTCTAAATTCGCAAGTATCGCAAATCTTATATCTAATCTCTGCTAATCTTTTTCGAATAGGGGAAGGATTTATTGCTGTTGACCAGGCTTCTACTATCTCAAAGATCTTATTCATATTAATTAAAGATTACAATTTGTTCTTCTGTTGATGGGTTTTGTAGGCGCTTCTTAATTGAACGTCCTCTAGGTGCTGATCTTAATCTCTCATACGTAATATCTTCTAATACGATATGATGTCCATATTCTACTAGATCTGCGATCTTAGGAGAAATTCTGGTTGATGCTACATAATAACTTTTTGTCATAACATTTACTGGTTTGGTTTATATATTCTGTTCTGCGTATAGTTTCTGATACTTCTTAGCCATTTGTTTATAATTCATTCTAAACGTATCTGGCATAGCATCATAAATTGCTTGATTCCTATAAGGAGAGTTACCTGGCTTACTCCATCTTCTGGAATAATACATCCAGTTATAAAACTGAACATATGCATTTGCTCTCTTAATATAATCTTTGATATCGATAGGTAAGTTCCACTGCTTTATTAGCTTTACTGAGCGTTTCTCATTGTCTAATTCAAGGTCTCTACTTCTATCTATATGCTGCTTTATATTCTTCTTTCTCTTACCGGCTAACCAATCTTCTAGATGGCCGATACCTTCACATCCTTCTGTCCATTCTTTACATCCTTCCACCCATTGAGTTAAGTGGCCGTACTCATGAACTAGTAAACCTAACCAGGCATCTTCGTTCTTGGTCGCTACAACTAACTTTCGCTCTTCTGAGTCGAAATATCCGCCGCACTTAATATTTCCTGTTAATAGTAGAAACTTAACCGGCCTTAGTTGTAATTTTACTTTATGCTTTTTACACTGTGCTTTAACGTGTTCGATGAATGCTTGAACGTTTGGATTATTTAACATAAACTAAGATTGTATCTATAAATATAAGGAATCTTAGCTTCTATTCAAACTATTTGATATAGATGTATTCCACTCGCTTTAGCTTTCTATCCATCTCCTCCTCTTCTTTCCATTCCTTAATTACTTCTAAAGCTCTAGAACGGGTATTAAATACAAAGTTACTGTAAACCCATTCACGTAATACTTTCCCGTTAAATACTTTTCTCATTGGAATATAAATTCGATGTCCGGAAGGAGTATACTTTACTGCGATTTTGTACTTATCGTGACCTACTATAATCTCTTCAACTCTATCTTTAAAGCTTGGAGTTTGAGCTACAGCATTGCTTGCTAAAAAAAAACTTAAAATTACTAATAACTTTTTCATATTGATTTATTTAGATGTGTTACTTTCTTCCAAAGACCCTACAAGCTGATAAGCTTCTGCTAGCTTCTCTATAGCATTCTCTACTAGTATAGCTACTTCTTTATTCTGCAAGGTTAATGGATGATAAAATACATGGTCATTAATTGTACAAAGTACTACGTGTAAGCGATCCATCAACTCCAGGTAATGTCCTGGGTTGATTGGTTCTAGCTTAAGCATACTCTCTATGTCTGGATTGAAGTATGCCTGTGTATCCGGTTCGGGATTAAAGTTAGACTCTTCTAGTTCCATTTTATTGTATATTTTTAAACATTTGAGGAGTAGTACCGTATACTGGTAATTTACCATCCCATTTGTTAATGTATTCTAATTGTAACAATAACGGAGTTAATGTTTGTTGCTTCATTCTATTAGACTCAGCTTCTGCCTTAGCTGATGTTAGCATTGCTTGAGCATTACCTTCAGCAGTTGCTACCTTAATTTTAGCTTGAGCCTCAGCTGTCTTAACTTCATTCTCAGCACGTAACGCTGCCTGTACTGCATTGTTTTTAGCCTCAATAGACTTCTTAAACGTCTCAGGGTAAATTAGATTAGAAGTAAATTGATTGATAACGAATCCTTCTTTAAGTAACTGTCCATCTAACAATCTACGAACTTCAATTTCAAATACTGCTCGATTACTAATCAATTCATCAGCTGTATACTTATTAGTTGCTAATCGGAATGCATCATATACTGCTGTCTTTAAGAAGCCTTCTTCAATATCTTCTAAAGGTCTACGGTACTTACTAAAGATAGCTGGTACTTTCTCTCGTTGAACTGAGTAGTTCATAATAGGGGATACATTAAACTCCGAACCATCTTTACTGTTTACTACGAACGAATTCTCTCCTTTATATTCTTTATGCTGAATAAATGTTGGGAACTCATATACTGTAGTTGTAAATGGGTTGTAAAATACCATACCCGTTACTGCTACTACATCATCTACTCCTTTGTTGTCCCCGTACTGATTAACTTTAACTCCAACGTGTCCTGCATCAATACGCTCACATGATTGGAATAACACTACTAGTAAGATAACACCTACTACACTACTGATAACTGCTTTCATAACTTTTTTAACTTTTAATTGTTGTTGTAATTTGAACTCTTCTTGTTCTTTTTGTCTTTGTGCTTGGTAATCTGAATCGTAAAACGCCATAACTTTATTTGTTTAGTTTTAATTTAATATACGTGAATAAAAATAGCCCTAAAGCTATAACTAGAAAACTTCCTGAGTAGTTCAATAGAGTGTCTTTAGCTGTTAGTGCAGGGAATATTAGCTCATTTAGTACTAAGATTGCTAATACAGCTACTAAGATCGGTTCTACCGATTTAAAAATACTTTTCATTTTAAAACTTTTTAGCTAAGTTAATAATAATTTGCTCTTCCTCTAGAGTGATGGTATGGTACCTTTCAGCTAACTTATCAAGAGCTTCTATGTAGAAAGATTCTCCTACACTCATCCCTTCTTCTGCTTTCTTAGAAAGTCTACGTTCAGGTGCAATGAGTCCTCTTTTAACTAAGTAATCTATTGCTTCTTCAATTTCGCTGCTTCCGCAGCTGTCTAAAAATTCATCAACGTCAATGTCGATGTCGTCTGGTGTAAAATATGGCATAATTTATCGCATTAATTCATCTAATATTATTCCGTTTTCCTCTAGAATTTCATGTAGTCTTTCTCTAGTTCGTTCTATTGCTTTATAACCTTCATCTGATAGTTCTCCCTCTCTAGTTCCGTACTTTAATTCAGATCTAAGATGTTGATCCATCTCCCAAAGGGCTAATGTTAAAGATAAAGACTTTATAGCTCTCAAATGAGCATCTCTATCATCTACTTCATCTAAGTTAAATTCTAATATTGCTTTAGGCATATATGTAAAGTTTGTAAGTACTATTCTCTGTATTAAATACTATAGCTCCATCTTCTTCTGTATGAGATAGCATTCGAGTTGTTAACCAAGTATAGGTCCCGTAATGAGGATCTATTACTAAACTAGTACCTATTTTAGGTTCTTTATGCTCTTGTTTAAAAGTTCCATTCTCATTCCACTCTAACCAAAGTGCCTTCTGACCTGTTACTGTCAAGTTGTCTCTAGACCTAACTAACTTATACTTGTA
>JACCDI011285620.1_pt1 | contig 18444 bp, 14 predicted proteins | sample 7442791 | NCBI WGS metagenome assembly JACCDI01 (sample SAMN15323434, study PRJNA562643) | freshwater metagenome | isolation source: river surface water | place: USA:Blue River Watershed | collected 2017-08-15
ACAGCGACTTTGGAGTTAGGTTCATGCTCTCAAGCCTAACCACTACGCTTTGATAGTCCCCCAAACCCCGGAGCCCTAGTTGATTGCTGTTTCTGACCTAGAGATCAGGATTGGCGCTCGCACTCTTATGTCCGGAGTAAATTTCAGAATTCAGAAGGGTGACAAGGTTGGTCTGGTTGGAAGAAATGGTGCTGGCAAGACAACTCTGACCAAGATTCTCGCTGGCGAAGGTCAGCCCACGGCTGGTCAGCTTCAGGTGTCAGGTCAAATCGGATACCTCCCCCAGGACCCAAAAACTGGAAACCTCGAAGAGTTGGCAAAGACCAGAATCCTGAATGCCCGAGGTCTTGGCGACATTCTCCAGCGCATGCAAAAAGCAACCGAGGACATGGGTTCATCCGATACCAAAACTTACGACGCCGCGATGAAGAAGTATGCGAGAGCAGAACTGGAGTTCACCACAGCTGGCGGATATGCCGCCGAAGCAGAAGCCGCTTCGATCGCATCGAATCTCGGCATCAGCGAACTGACTCTCTCCCAGCCACTGGGCACGCTTTCGGGTGGTCAGCGCAGAAGAGTTGAGCTTGCGAGAATCTTGTTCTCCGATGCCCAGACCATGCTTTTGGACGAGCCCACCAACCACCTCGACGCCGATCGCGTAGTTTGGCTAAGGCAGTTTCTGAAGAACTATCAGGGCGGACTCATCGTCATCTCTCACGATGTCGAACTTGTCGAGGAAACGGTAAACCGAGTCTTCTACCTCGACGCCAATCGCCAGGTCATCGATGTTTACAACATGGGCTGGAAGCAATACCTGAAGCAGCGAGAAGCTGATGAGGAACGCCGTAAGAAGGAGCGCACCAATGCCGAGCGCAAAGCCACCGCCCTTCAGCTCCAAGCCGCCAAGTTTGGAGCAAAGGCAACCAAGGCTGCCGCTGCTCAACAGATGGTTCGAAGGGCCGAGAAGTTGCTTGGCTCACTCGAAGAAATTCGAACTCAGGACCGTGTTGCCAAGATCAAATTCCCCGACCCAGCACCCTGCGGAAAGACACCGCTGATGGCATCGAACCTGAGCAAGAGCTATGGCTCCCTCGAGGTTTTCACCGCGGTCGATCTGGCAATCGACCGCGGCAGCAAGGTGGTTGTGATCGGCCTAAATGGAGCGGGAAAAACCACACTTCTTAAGATGCTGGCGGGAGTCGAAAAACCCGACACCGGGCAACTCGAACCAGGCCACGGACTAAAGATTGGCTATTTCGCCCAGGAGCACGAAACTCTCGATCACCAAAAGAGTGTGCTGCAGAACATGATGTATGCGGCACCGAACCTAAATGAAACCGATGCCAGAAAAGTGCTCGGGTCGTTCCTCTTCACAGGTGACGACGTTGATAAACCGGCAGGAGTGCTATCCGGTGGCGAAAAGACCAGGCTGGCTCTGGCTGCACTAGTGGTATCGAGTGCAAATGTGCTGCTACTTGATGAGCCAACCAACAACCTAGATCCGGCCTCGCGCGAGGAGATCCTGAAGGCCTTGGCATCCTTCACCGGTGCCGTAGTTCTCGTGAGCCACGACGTTGGTGCGGTGGAGGCACTAAACCCGGAGCGAGTTCTCATCCTCCCAGACGGAGTCGAGGATCTCTGGAACCAGTCCTACGCCGACCTGATCGCCCTTAGCTAGCCTTTCGCTCTAGCGAACTTCCTTCAACATCGACATCCGGAAGGATGCGATCTAGCCACTTCGGAATCCACCAGGCACTCTTGCCAAGTAGCGACATGATTGCGGGAACGAGGATCAAACGAACTAGGAATGCATCGATCAAGACACCAATCGCCAGACCAAAACCGATTGGTCGAACCAGCGTGAGGTGGTTGAAGGCAAAGCCACCAAAGACCGTCACCATAATCAGTGCTGCCGCAATTACCACCGCGCGCGACAGGTGGATGCCGTGGTTGATGGAATCCCTAGGGCTCTTGCCATGGACGTATGCCTCGCGAATGCCCGAAGCCAAGAACAGCTGGTAGTCCATAGCTAGACCAAACAGGATTCCAATCAAGATCGTTGGCAGGAAGTTCAGGATTGGGCCCGGGTCATGCACATCGAACAGGAATCCGAGCCAGCCCCACTGGTAGACCGCTACTACTGCACCAAAGGTTGCGAACACAGTGAGCAAGAATCCAGCGGTAGCAAGTAGCGGAACCAGAATCGAGCGGAATACCAAGATCAGAAGTAGTAGCGACAGCGCCAAAACCGTTCCCAAATAAAGCGGCAGTGCGCCGGCCAGCTTCTCCGAGATATCGATATTTGTGGCGGTCATACCGGTCACGCCCAGCACCCCATCAAACTCACTCGAAATCTCATCCTCTAGACCACGAACATCGTGGACCAGGGTCTCGGTAGCCTCGGTGGCTGGACCCTGTTTTGGAATCAGTTGGAAGAGCAGGGTCTTTTCGTCATCGGAGATCGCAGCCGGCAACACCGCAGAGACGTTCTCTAGCGCGAAGAACTTCTCCGCGATATCTGCCTGCAGTTCACGCTGATCCGCCTCATCGCTCACTGCGTTTGGCAGGGTAACAACGGCTGTGATTGAGCCATTGGCACCAGGACCAAAGCTCTCACTCACCAACTGGAACGACTTATAAGTTGTTGAGTCCAGTGGCTCGGAGGAACCGTCTGGAAGACCCAATCTCATTTCAGATGCTGGCAGTGCCATGACCGTTAGCAGCGCACCAACGGCAATCGTGGCAAGCCACGGGTGTTTAGTTGCTAACACTGGAACAAGCGCATTCTTGGGCTGCTCTGCATCATGACGAGACTCTGCAGACTCCAGCGCAAGTCGCTCCTTCTTGTTGAGCACCCGCATGCCAACCAGCGAGATAAGTGCAGGGGTAAAGGTGATTGCAATTGACACAGCGAGTGCAATCGCCACCGCTCCCATGGTTCCCATTAGACCGAGGAATCCAATACCGGTTAGGTTTAGAGCGGCGAGCGCAATGATTACGGTAAGTCCCGCAAAGAGCACCGCATTGCCGGAAGTTCCGGTCGCTAGTGCGATCGACTCCTTCACCTCCATACCTGTCTTTAGTTGCTTGCGGTGACGGTTGAGCAGGAACAGGCTGTAGTCAATACCTACCGCAAGCCCCAACATGACACCAAGAATTGGGGTCGTTGAGGTCATCTCAATAGCTCCCGAGAGAGCCATGGTGATGCTTGCCGAGATACCAACTCCGAGAATTGCCGACAGCACCGGAAGCCCAGCTGCGATCATCGAGCCCAGCATTACAAACAAAACAATCGCCGCAGCGATAAGACCGACGATCTCGCCCGGGCCCAATAGCTCACCAAAATCGGTGGTCAAAGCCTGTGAGAACTCAACCTGCATGGTGCCATCGCGAAGCTTCTTCATTGCCTCCACAACAGCATCGGTAGTCGCAGGCTCAAGCTGGTTCACTGGCAAATCAAACTGAATGGTTGCAATCGCGGTTAGTCCGTTTTCAGAGATGGTTCCAAAGTTCTCCGTGACTGCTAGCAGTCGCTTTGCAACCGCTAGTTCTGCCTCACCCTGTTCAACCTCTTTGTACCCATCGGCAATCTTTTGCTCGGCATCGGCAAGTTCCTGCTGGCCAGACTCGAAATCGCGCTGGCCCTGAATGAATTCTTGCCTTCCAGCATTTAGCTCACGCTGGGCAGCATCAAGCCGCTTTTCGCCCGCCGCGATCTGAGCCAGGCCGCCAAGTAGTGCCTGTTGGTTTGCGATCAAAGGTGCAATTTGCTCCTGTGGAGCACCGGCCTGGGTGAGCTGAGCAATTCCTGCTTCAACCTGAGCCAGCTTCTGCTCCAGGTCCTTCTTTTGCAGGTTGAGTTCGCTTCTGTTCTTGTCAATCTCGGCCTGCCCAGATTCAATCTTGGACTCGGCAGCCGCTAGTTCGTCTTGTCCATCAAGCAACTGAGTTTTGCCATTTGCTAATTCTTTTTCGGCGTCTGCCAATTCAGCCCTGGCGTCTGCAAGCTTCTGATCTCCATCGGCAACCTCTTGGCGCTGATCAGCTAACTCTTGAGCGGTTGTGAAGGGATCAATAACCGCAGCAACCCCATCGATGCTTTCTAACTTTGCAAGCTCGGCTGAAATCTCTGCCTTCTCAGCATCGCTAAAGTCGCCCTCAGGTTTGTGGAAGACAACCTGACCCTGGCCTCTGGATGCTTCGGGGAAGCTTTCCTGCAAACGGTCGATGACAAGCTGAGATTCAATGCCCTCGATGGACATCGAGGATGAGAGCTTGCCTGAGAAGTTGACCATCAGTCCAACTGCGGTGCCGAGAAGCAGCAGCCATGCGATGATGACGAGCCACGCTTTGCGCGCGGAGAAAAGACCTAGTTTGTAAAGCAGTCTTGCCAAGAGTTCAACATCTTTCTAAGGAGTGCGGGGACGTTCCCAATTACTCAACATTCTCTGACTGCAATTTGAGTCCCAGCTGGGAGAAAAAAGTCCGAAGCAAAGAGTAGGGTAGTTGCATACGCGTTGCATACGATGGATGGGATTGCACATGAGGGCGAAAACTGTTGGGTTTGCTATCGCTGATGAGGATCGGGAACTCCTTGAGGAGCTTGTGAGAGAGTATGGGCGCGGCAACCGCTCGGAGTTTCTGCGAGTCGCGATGCGCAGAATGAAACACGACCTACTGGCCCAGCGTTTCAGAGATCTTCAAAAAGACGCACACGATTTGGTTCAGGGGCGCATTCTCTCTGATGACGAGGTGGTCACCTTGGTGAAGCGGATCAGCCGATCGGCTTGAATTGCTCAGGGTGATCTTTGACGGCAACATTTGGTTGCACGCGGTCTTGGGTCCCAGGTCGACCTACCCATATCTGGATGCGGTCCCGCCCCGCACGGCAAACCCCTCTGCTGACTGTCTTTCGCTCGCACTCGACGGTGAAAGGTTTCAGCTTTTCTGCTCACCGCACATACTGAATAATGTGGCCAAAGTGCTGCAGCTCAGAGGTTACGATTCGAGTTTCGTCGAACGTTACCTAGAGGCGCTCACAGACGCAGTCCACTTCTCAGGTGGGTCTGTCGTCGAACCCTCGAGAACTGTAAATCGATCGGGTGATTTTGAGGACAACCTCATTCTTGATTTGGTTGCAGCCGTTGAAGCTGACTTGCTAGTCACCCTGGATCGAGAATTACAAAGCCTGAGCCCAGCTAAGGGGGCTGCAATTCTCGATCCAGATAACTTTCTTCAATGGGTTCTTAGATAGCTACAACTTGAGTGTCAAGCCACTCAAATAGTTCGCGCTCCACCAAAGCCTTGTCGAGGTCGTTCAAAAGCTCGTGGTATCCACCCTCGTAGATGCGAAGTTTTTTGTTCTGCGCTGGGATGTTTTCGAAGAGGCGAATTGAATTCAAGTGGTTGGTGGAGAGATCCTTGTCACCGTGGATCACCAGGGTTGGAACACTCCACTGGTCAATTCTTGACCAGACCATGTCTGAGATTTCCAGCACGGTCTTTGCCACCAAATTTCTCGCCTTGCCGTGATACATCTTGTCGTCTGCAGCAATCAGCTTGAGAAGTTCTAGGTCTCGAGTCAGGCACTCTTCACCCGGCCTGGGAAGTGGCATGTCCCCCTCCGGGTTGATTGCCGTTACCAGCTTCGAGAGCATGCGTTCCCAACGCTTTGACGGAGTCTGCATTGCGCTCGATGACAAAACCACGGCAGTGATGCCAGTTGGGTTTGATACCACTGACCCAGCAGTCACAAGACCACCGAGCGAATGGCCAAATAGGACCAGTGGAAGGTCTGAGTTGATGGCGTCACGTGCAGAGAGATGCAGCATCAAAGCTTCGTTGACATCAACCAATCCCCTGACCCCGGCAGTTTCACCGTGACCAGGAAGATCGATGGCATAGACGTTGAATCCGCGGGCAACGAGCTTTGGAATTAGTTGGTTGTATTGCCAGACAAAACGCTCGGCATACTCACCGAGTCCGTGCTGGAGCAAAAGATTTGCTTTCGGGTTTGGGCTGTCCCACAAGAAACCAGCCGCGATTGTTCCGGTGTCCCAAGATTTTGCTTTTGCCAATGCCATGCTCAAAGCCTAAGACTGCAAAGTGAGCGCGGCAGTTTGAATCGCTATCTCTAACTCTTCGTTTGTAGGAATCACCAGAACTTTTATTCGAGAGTTTGCGGACGAAATCTCTCGCTCTAGCTTGGAACGCTCGCTGTTTTTCTTGGAGTCGAGTTCGATACCTAAGTGCTCCAGCCCTTCGGTAATCATCCTTCGCATAGCTGAGGAGTTCTCGCCAACCCCAGCGGTGAAGACCAGAGCATCAATCTCTCCTAGCTGCGCGAGGTATGCCCCGATGTATTGCTTTGCGCGCAGCGCATAGACAGCTAGTGCCTCAGTTGCAAGGTTGTCACCTGCTTCAGCACGGGCAAGAACATCTCGCAAATCTGAGTCCCCGGTCATGCCCTTGAGTCCCGCGTTTTTGTTCAAACTCTCATCGATCTCAGACAGGCGCAAACCTTGATTTGCCAGATAGAGCACTATGGCCGGATCGATGTCACCAGATCTAGTTCCCATCACGAGTCCTTGAAGCGGCGTCAGGCCCATGGAAGTGTTGATGGACTTTCCATTCTTCACTGCGCAGGCTGACCCGCCATTTCCAAGGTGTAAGACAATTCCAGTGAAGGTTGGCTTGCCCAAAAATGCTGCGGCTCTGCGTGAGACATAGGAGTGTGAGCTGCCATGGAAGCCGTAGCGACGAATCCCATACCTCTGCTCCAGCTCACGGTCAATTGCGTAGCGATATGAAGCTGGTGGCATGGTTTGGTGAAAGGCGGTATCAAACACGGCCACCTGACCAAGCCCGGGGAAGGCTTGGATAGCGCCACGAATGCCCGCTAGGTTGCCTGGGTTATGCAATGGAGCCAAGGGAACCAACGACTCAATCTCTGCAAGAACTCGCTCATCGATTAGCACCGGTTGAGAAAACTTTGCTCCACCGTGGACCACGCGATGACCAATCGCCACCGGAGCAATGCCTGAGCTTTTCAGCTCACTCACCATTTGCTCAAAGGCTGCAGCGTGATCGGTAACTCGCTCAATCAAGCCGCTCAGCAGTGATTGATTTGAATCAATGTCAACGACCTGATACTTCAGCGAACTTGAACCCGAGTTCACAACCAAGACCGGCTTCACTGGTTAGCTCCCGCCTGAATCGCAGTGATGGCGATGGTGTTAACGATGTCCTTGACCAAAGCCCCGCGTGATAGATCGTTGACCGGCTTTTTCAGACCCTGGAGAATCGGGCCGATTGCCAAAGCCCCCGAAGTTCTTTGCACTGCCTTATAGGTGTTGTTACCAGTGTTCAAATCTGGGAAGACAAATACCGTGGCTCGTCCGGCAACAGTGGACCCAGGGAGTTTGGTTTTAGCTACTCCCGCATCGACCGCGGCGTCAAACTGAATTGGACCCTCAACCGAAAGTTCTGGTGCACGCTGACGAACTAAATTGGTTGCATTTCTAACGCGATCAACCTCGGCACCCGATCCGCTTTCGCCGGTTGAGTAGGACAGCATGGCCACATGCGGCTCGATGTTGAACGCCCTAGCGGTCTGAGCCGAAGAGATCGCAATATCCGCGAGCTGCTCCTCGGTTGGTTCTGGGATGACAGCGCAGTCACCGTAAACCACAACTCGATCGCGAAGCGCCATCAGGAACACGCTTGACACCACCGATACCCCGGGTTTGGTTTTGATTATTTGGAAGGAAGGGGTGATTGTGTGCGCTGTGGTGTGGCAGGCTCCCGAGACCATGCCGTCTGCAATACCTAGCTGAACCAGCATGGTGCCAAAGAAGCTCTCGTCGAGCATGACCTCCTTGGCTTTTTCGTAGGTCATCCCCTTGTGCGAGCGAAGCGAGACGTATTCGGTAACGCATCGCTCGAAGTGCTCCGAGGTTGCAATCTCGATTAGCTGGGCTGAAGAAACATCAACATTCAGCGTTTTTGCTCTGTTCTGGATATCTACTGGCTTTCCCAGAATGATCAGCTTGGCGATGCCCTTGGCCAAGACTTCGGCGGCGGCCGTTAGAACACGATCGTCATTTCCCTCTGGGAGGACGATGGTCTTTTGATTTGAGCGGGCTCGCTCGGCTAGCGAGTACTCAAACATCAGCGGGGTGATCGGTTCGGCACTAACCTCGGCAATCAACTGGGTCAGGGTTCCAAGCGGAACTGAGTCTTCAAACAACTTTCTGGCCCGAGAGATTTTGCCTGGGTCCGAGAGTGAAAGCGTGCCACGGGTTCGGATCACCTGCATGGTGGTGTCAAAGCTGCCGCCGGGACAGGCTATTACCGGCACGGTTGGCTTCACACCTCTGATCAATCTCGCAATTGATTCGGGCAGTTCAAACCCACCGTTTAGCACAATTCCGGTGAGCTTCGGGAAGGTGTCTGAGCTGTCTGCCATTACTAGCGGAAGTAGGACGTCAGTGCGATCGCTCGGTGCTACAACTACCGCATTTTCCTTCAGGCGAGCCAGCACGTTGACTTCGCTCATGGCAGCAACTACGACGTCCATTGCTTCATCTTGTAAGCGAGACACATCACCAAAAACTAATTCGCCAGAAACCGCATTCATTACCTGACTCATGCGCGGTGCAACAAGGTATGGATCCTCAGGCACTACCCAAACCGGGACACCCACCGGGAGTTTTGCTGCCACCTTTTGTCGGATGGACTCGCTATCAGCTCCAGCGCGATTTACCACCGCAGCTAGCAAAGTTGTGTTGGCCTCCGCTAGCTCCTGCATTGCTAAATCGGCAACTTGACCGACCTCTCCCGCATCACGCTCAGGTGCTTGCCCCAGGTTTTCCTCTCCCGAGAGGGAATTTCTACCCGATAGAACCAGCAGCATTGGAGCTGCGAGGTTGGTGGCGACTTTGGCGTTGAAGGAGAGCTCGGCCGGTGAGACGACATCGGTGTAGTCGGATCCGAGAATCACGACCGCTTCAACCTCACGCTCAATCTTTTTGAATCGCTCGAGAATCTGGCCCAGCGCTTTTTCGGGTGAAGCATGGACATCTTTGTAATTTGCGCCCACACAATCTTCGAGTGCTAGTTGACTGCCCGAGAGTTCGTGCAACATCTCGAGAACAGGGTCCCTGGATTCCAGTTGCGGAGAGACTGCTCGGAAGACCCCGACCGATCCATACGCCCTTTTCATGGTGTCCAAAACACCCAGGGCGATTGCAGATTTGATGGTGTGACCCTCTACCGATGCCACATAAACGCTTCGAGCCATAACTAAAGGCTAACGCACCATGAATTAACGGCCTAATGCGCTGGAAACAGTTGGGTTGGAAGCTACGCTTGGAGCAGTTGCTCCGTAGGAGCTGTTGTGCGCACAAGGAGGTTCGCATGTCAGTTGTTAGCGCTTCAGTATCGGCTTTCGAAATAACTCAGTCCGAGCACTGGGAGGTAATCAAATCCTCGGCACTCACGCTACGAGGTCACCAAATTCACGATGGCAGCATTCCCGAAAAATCAGTTCACAAGATTTGCTCGATCGCGGTAGCGGGGATCTCGGGTGCGCTTCGTGAACTAGCAACAGTGCTGTCCCACGATGCTGAATACCTTCTCGCCTGTGCCGATGATTTTGAGCTCTGGTCAAACGCTGGTTTTCCGGTTCCCGATTTCTACACCTCGCTGGATAAGTTCCAGCCTCAACTGAGTCGTCAAGACAAAACGGCACACCTCGTCGTATTTCCGATGTACACCCAAAACGGCTCCACCGATCGTTTGGTTGAGGCAGTGGTGCTAGAGGTGATCTGGCCGGAGTTTGTGGCAGAACTCGAGAAGAGCTTCACTAACCCAGCTTTCTTGCCGGTCAGATTCTTAGACTTCACCCCCGGTTACCTAACTAACTCGGCAGTGATTTTCCCAGAGTCGGTATCGGTGACTCCAAGAGTTCCGGCCGGTGCTCCCGAGGGCACCGCGGCTGCACTGCCAGATTTCAACTGGGGTGGCATCTTCGCCGACCGTGAGGCTGCAAGATTCAGAAAGGTAGTTGCTGCAGCCAGCGACATTACTCGGCTCGAGCTTCCATCGGGTGCTCAGCGATTACTTGATGACCAGAGGCTTTGTGAGCAGACCTTTGTGATGTGGGACCTGATTCATGACCGCACCCACATGCGCGGGGACCTGCCCTTCGACCCGTTCATGATCAAGCAGCGCATGCCCTTCTTCCTCTACGGACTTGAAGAACTCCGCTGTGATCTGACCGCATTCAGAGAGTCAGTAAAACTTTCTCGCGATCCCAAGGTCGACGAGGAAACCAGAGACTTCGCTCAATTAGTGCAGTATGCGATTCTGTTTGATCGCATATTCCGATTCCCGCTGACCGGAACCCGAAAGCGCAACTACGACTCGGTTGCTGGGCAGCTACTGTTTGCATACCTACACAAACGCAAGGTGCTGCACTGGACTGACACCCAACTAGCAATCGACTGGGCTGAACTGCCTGACATGGTGGTCGCTCTCTCTGATGAGATCAATCAGCTTTACTTCGACTCCATAGACAGACCAAAGGTCGTGCACTGGCTGAAGGCCTACGAACTGGTATCGACCTGGCTCGCCCCGCACCCTGCTTCGGCTTGGCACAAGGGAGACTTGCCACTGAGTGGAACACCGTCCGAGCTAACCGACAAGGTATTGGATGACGAGTTCCCGCTCTCGATGTTCTATGAGGCGCTGGTGAAGAAAATGACTCCGGTGATTCAATCTACGATTGGCATTACCGGGAATGGCTAATTACCTGGTTAGGGAAGGCAAGAGTTGAAGCTTCACGATGAGAACTGGCGCGGATTCGCCAGCGACAACTACTCCGGAGTTCACCCCGAGGTTTTGCAAGCGTTAGCCGAAGCCAACAACGGCCATCAAACTGCCTACGGTGACGATGTCTACACCGAGCGACTCAAGGCAGTTATCAAGGAGCAGTTCTCCCAAGATGCCGAGGTCTTCCCGGTATTCAACGGCACCGGTGCGAACGTGGTCGGCCTCACCTCGATGATGCCACGCTGGGGAGCGGTTATCTGTTCAAACCTCGCCCACATCCACACTGATGAGGGTGGGGCACCGGAGCGAGTCAGCGGTTTGAAACTCTTCACCGTTGAGCACCAAAACGGCAAGCTCACACCAGAATCCATCGCGTCTCAGGTTTATGGAATTGGCGATGAACACAGGGCTCAACCCATGGTGGTATCGATCACCCAAACCACTGAGGTTGGAACTGTTTACAGCCCCGCTGAAATCAAGGCAATCGCAGACTACGTTCACTCGCAGGGCCTGCTGCTGCATCTAGATGGAGCGCGACTTTGGAACGCCGCAGCAGCACTGGGTGTTCCATTCAGGGCATTCACAAAGGATGCTGGGGTTGATGTATTGAGCCTCGGTGGCACCAAGAACGGACTGCTTGGTGCTGAGGCCATTGTTGTTCTAAATCCAGCAGCCAGCGATGGCCTGATCTACCTTCGCAAACTATCGATGCAGCTGGCATCGAAGATGCGTTTCATCTCGGCTCAGCTACTCACTCTGTTTGAAAACGATCTAGGTATCAGATCGGCCAGCCACGCTAACGCCATGGCGAAGCGACTGCGTGATGGTCTTCAGGCGAAGCTCGATTCGGGAGAAATCTCGGGCCTTAGATTCACTAACCCAACCATGGCAAATGCGGTCTTCGCCAGCATCGACAATGAGGTGGCGGACCGAATCAGATCACAGGTCAAGTTCTACGACTGGGAGAGATCGATTGGTGAAGTTAGGTGGATGTGCGCGTTTGACACCACCGAACAGGATGTCGATCGCTTTATCGAAATCATCGCCACCGAACTAAATCGCTAGTTGTTGCTAAGCGCTGCCCCACAGCGATAGAAACCAAAAACCAGCTTGTCCATGGCCGCTCGATTTTCATAGGAGACCTTGTCCCAGAGGTTATAGACGGTGAAGATCAAATCCGTTCCATCCTGGGCTTTGATCTTTCCTGCCAGTGAATAACCGGTTCTAATCCATCCGGTTTTGGCCTCAATGTTGAATAGCGCTGGTCGCTGCTCACCTGAGTTGAAGCGGTATCGCAGCGAGCCCGGTTTACCCGAAACCGGCATGCCTGCGATTACTGCCGAATGTGAAGCCTGGTTGCCATAAACCTGCGCCAGCACATCGTTTACCAGCTTCGCCGGAACCTTATTGAGTCTCGACAGCCCCGAGCCATCGACGATGAGCATGCCCTTGGTGTCGATTCCGCGAGCCTGGAGTGCCTTGGAGTAGGCCCTGGTGAGCGAGGTTGCGGAGCCGTCAAATCCAAGCGCGAGCGAGGAGAGTCGACCGAGCGCTTCGGCTAGGGCATTGTCAGAAACATTGAGAGTGTTTTGAATCCACTTCGAAATTGGCTGCGACCTTACTGATGCTATGACAACCGATGAGGTCGCGAGCTTGCCCACGGTTGCCGAAGCTGACTGGGCTAGCCCGTATTTACGAAGGGACTGCAGGAACAGCACTCCAGCCTGTTTAATTGGCTTAGAGGTTCGTTGACCGATAAAAACATTTTGGTTTCTGGAACTGGTCAACCGAGCGGCATCAATCTGAAGGGCAGACACCGGTGCCATATACCCCTGCGACAATCCACGCTTATCCCAGGTTGGATGCCAGTCTTCGTTGGCTCCATAGAGTGAGCTGTCGAGTACGACTTGGGAAACTGTGACTCGGTTGCGCTTCGCCCAGGACGCTATCTGCTTAGAGAGGCTGTCTAACTTTGGGCCCCCGGAGTAGTAGGAAACGATGTTTCCGGGCATCCGCGAAAGCGTCACATCTCCTGCACCAACAAGGTAGACCCTTCCTGAGCTGGTGTCGGCATAGACCTTCGTCTCAACCTGATAGTCGGGACCAAGCGCGTCTAGCGCCACGACCGAGGTGATGACCTTCATCACGGAGGCTGTTCGAGCAGGAGTTTCAGCGCGGCGAGAGAATAAAACCGAGGAGTTGTCCGCTCGTCTAACTTCAGCGTGGAGCGACTTGATGCCCTGAGCCTTGGTAAGGGAATCGACCGAGCAGGGTGCTAACTCATTTGGAGTTGCTAACGCAGGCGGTGCAAATAGCACCCCAGCCACCAACGCCAGTGCCGAAGCGATACCCAGTGATCTCTTGTTCAAACCAAACCTCCGAGCCGCAAGGCTAACAACGGCACTCGCCAATCTCGCTCAGCCACCACCTTTTTCACCGAATTCAAAGGTTTTGCGATAGCCTTAGGACAAATTCCGCCCGATGCAGCGCGAGCCAATCCCCTTTTATTTTTCAAGGATCTTCTTATGAGTGAAAAAGCAAACATCGGAGTTGTTGGGCTCGCAGTAATGGGTTCAAACCTGGCCCGCAATCTCGCATCGCGCGAGGGTAACCGCGTAGCCGTATATAACCGCTCGGTAGAGCGAACCAACCTTTTGGTCACTGAACACCCAGAAGCCAACTTCATCGCAGCAGAAACCATCGATGAGTTTGTAGCATCGCTAGCCAAGCCAAGAACCGCAATCATCATGGTTCAGGCTGGTGCCGGAACCGATGCCGTAATCAACCAGCTTGCCGAGCGCTTCGAGCCCGGCGACATCATCGTTGATGGTGGTAACGCCCTTTTCACCGACACGATCCGTCGTGAGAAGGAAGTCTCTGCCAAGGGCATCAACTTTGTTGGTGCCGGTATCTCTGGTGGTGAGGAAGGTGCCCTCAAGGGACCGTCAATCATGCCTGGCGGAAGCGCAGAGGCTTACAAGACCCTCGGTCCAATCCTGGCTTCCATCGCAGCTGTTGCCGAGGGTGAGCCGTGTGTCACCCACGTCGGAACCGATGGTGCCGGTCACTTTGTCAAGATGATCCACAACGGCATCGAGTATGCCGACATGCAGCTAATTGCTGAGGCCTACGACATCCTTCGCCAGGCCGGTGGCTACTCTCCTTCAGAGGTTGCAGACGTATTCGGCGAGTGGAACAAGGGCGACCTGGAGTCCTTCCTGATTGAGATCACCGCCGAGGTTTTGAAGCAGGTTGATGCCAAGACCGGAAAGCCATTTGTTGATGTGGTTCTTGACCAAGCAGGTTCCAAGGGAACCGGTGTCTGGACCGTGCAGACCTCGCTAAACCTGGGTACCCCAGTTTCGGGAATTGCTGAGGCGGTATTTGCCAGAAGCATCTCCTCACAGGCTTCGCAGCGCGCCGCGGCCAGAAACCTGCCAGCTCACGCCAACAAGTGGGAGGTCTCGGACAAGAAGGCATTTGTTGAGGCGGTTCGCAAGGCACTCTACGCCTCTAAGTTGGTTGCCTACGCCCAAGGCTTCGACGCCATCCGCGCCGGAGCCAAGGAATACAACTGGCAGATCGACCTCGGTGCTGTTTCCAAGATCTGGCGCGGCGGCTGCATCATCCGTGCGCAGTTCCTAAACCGAATCGCAGACGCATATGCCAAGAACCCACAACTTGAGTCCCTAATCCTCGATCCCTACTTTGCCAATGCCGTATCCGAAGCCGTGAGCGCTTGGCGCGAGGTGGTTGCAAAGGCAAGCCTCGCGGGTATTCCAGTTCCTGCCTTCGCTTCCTCACTGAGCTACTACGACGCACTTCGCGCTCCACGACTTCCAGCAGCTTTGGTTCAGGGACAGCGTGACTTCTTCGGTGCTCACACCTATAAGCGAGTGGACATGCCAGGGGTATTCCACACCCTGTGGTCTGGAGACAGAAGCGAGATCGAAACCACTCCTTCCTCGCACTAGGGAGTAACCTTGGCGGGTGCGCTCGCATTGGATCTGGTTGTTCATACCGATGGCCCTGATTTGGGGTTCGAGCTTTCTATTCACCGAGCTCTCGCTTGAGCTAACCACCTACTTCGGGGTTGCGTTTTGGCGCACCTTCCTGGGTGCTGCATCCATGGCACTGCTTGGCTTGGTGATGAAACTCACCTTCCCAAAGGGTAAGCAGTGGTTCCACCTCTGGGTGGCTGGCCTATTCATGAGTGCGATTCCGTTTGCACTGTTTTCCTACGCTCAGCAGTCCACCACAAGCATTCTGGCGGCGATCATCGGAGCTTCAATGCCGATGTTTACCCTGCTCGCAATCATGACGATTTACCGAACCGAGAAGGTGACGGTTTTGGCAACCACGGGATTGCTCATTGGTTTGGCTGGGGTGGCAATCACACTTGGGGTATGGGAGGGCTTTGGCGAGAATGACCCGCTTGCAATATTGACTCTGGTCCTAGCCGCTGTCTCATACGGTGTCGGGACGCCATACATCAAGAAGCACATCACCCCAATGGGGCTGCACGGGGTCACTTCGGCAGCAGGCCAGGTCGGCATGGCGGCTATTACGCTGCTGCCTTTCTATCTTTTGACTGGACCACTATTTATTGCCGAGCCAAGAGTTGAAACAGTAGGGGCGTTGCTAGCCCTTGGAGTCTTGGGTTCCGGTTTCGCTTACCGGCTCTACCACGGTGTAATCGCGAGCGCCGGCAGCACGACCGCATCGCTGGTTACCTTCTCGAATCCGGTGGTGGCAACCATCTGGGGAGTGCTGCTGCTTGGTGAGACTCTGCACTGGTATGAGCCGTTGGGTGCGGTGGTGGTTATCCTCGGTGCCTACCTAGCGCAACGCCGGTAGCTGTACCGCCCGCCAAACAAGCATCGGTTCAAACCCAAGGCCAAAGTAAAGATCCAGCGCTCCCGAGTCATTACCGGTATCGGCACCTAACGCAACCGAGTCAAAACCCCTTGATCGGTAGTAGCTTGCAGCCTGATTCAAAAGCGCTTTACCGATCCCGATTCCTCTGAACTCGGCTAGCACCCCAAGCTTGTCCACCCAACCGCCATTTTGATCAGCCCTCGAATCATCAGCAATCAAGAACCCGGCAGGTTTGCCATCGAAGTAGGCGATGAGAAAGCCGTTTGGGTCTTTGGATTCAATGGAGTTTCGCTGGTTCAACCAGGACGGAAAATCTATTGCCACATAACCAAAGTGCTCTGCGAAGGACTCCACCTCGAGCTTGTGAATCAGCTCGGCGTGCTCATCAAAATCGACCGCACGAATCGAAAGTTGCGGGTTTATCAACTTGAAATCGGTTGGCAGGTTTCTCCAAACCAGCTTCCAGTAATCGCGGTAGTGCTCAAAACCAAACTCTGCAAAAAGCTGGTGCAGCGCGGTGTCGTTCTTGTTAGCTGCGGTGCGAATCTTGAAACCAGGTCTGTGCTCTTTGGTCCAATTCAATCCATACTGCATCAGTTCCCTGGCGACCTGGTGAGGGCAGTCGGTGAAGAGGTCTAAATCGACTGTGTTCTTGGTGGAATCGGTATGGATAAAAAGAACTGCATCCAACTCGGGGTCCAGGTGACCAAACACAAATGCCGGCTCACCATAACCCTGGAACCACTGCGGCATTTCACTCAATGGATAGGCCTCAAACTCTGGGTCCACCCGAAGCTCATGGGTATTGGCAACCCGCAGGGTTGCCTCGGCATCATCCAGGGTTAGCGCTCTAATCAATGCGCCTCCTCCGCCTCCAGTGGCTTTCTCAAATCAGGCAGCGTCCAGGGCCGAACGATAAAAATCAGACTCAAAACTGACAGAGCGAAGAAGCTAAAGATCAATAGGCCAACATCAAAGGTTGAGGTAATGCTCAGCGATGCATAGACCACACTCATGATGCTGGTCATGGTGAAGTTGGTCACACCCATCAGGGATGCAGCCGTTCCTGCTTCTGAGCCGTGATTCAGAAGCGCCAGCGTCGGAATACCAGTGGCCGGAGCACCGAAGAAAAACACCAGAATGAAGAATCCGATCTCGGCTATCAGGATGCTGTTACCGGCGGTAAACATTAGGTACAGACCAGCCAAAGACCCGGCGACCGAGTAAACCACCAGCATCCACTGGGCCTTGAAGTATTTGGCCATTAGGCCACCGAACTGAACACCCATCCATAGCGCTGCAGAGTTAACCGCAAACCAAATACCGAACTCCGCTGGAGAGAGCTTGAAGGTGTCCTGATATAGGTAGGAGACAGTGTTGAGGTATCCAAAGAGCGCGCTGAGCTGCAGCGCGCTCACAATCAACAGGCCAACATAGGCCCGGTCTTTCAATACCGAGACATAACCCCGAGCCAAACCAAGCGGGGTGCTTGATCGGCGCTGGGCCTTTGGGAGGGTCTCAACCAGGAAGAAGGTCGAAGCGATAGCCAGGGCTAAGCCAAAGAAACCGAAGGTGAGAAAGATTGATTGCCATGGGAAGACGGTGACTAGCTGCGAACCGACAATAGGTCCGATGATTGGTGACAGACCCTGAATCAAGAACACCCTAGAGAGCATCTTTAGCATCGGCTGACCGCGGAACAAATCTCTAACCACTGCCCTCGAGACAACGTCGGCGCTCGCTGCAAAAAAGCCCATGGTGAAGCGAAGGATTAGGAAGTACTCGATCTCGGTCACAAAGAACAGTGCGATAGCGCTAGCCGCAAAACCAAACATCGCCATTAAAAGCAGTGGCCTGCGACCAAAAGCATCGGACATGGGGCCGGAAACCAATTGACCAAACGCTAACCCGATAGTCACACCCGCTAGCGAAGCCTGCACCGTGCCGTTTGGCACCCCGAAAAACTCACCTATTTGCGGGAAGGCAGGTAGGTAAGGATCGATGGTGTAAGGAATCAGGCTGATTGAGAAGGCAACTATAAAGATGTAGATAACCAGCATCTTGCGATTTAGTTGGTCACCGGAGTCGATTACCCGACTTCCAGGGGTAAGTCGGAAGGAGAGAGCCACGGCTAGAAGGATAGTCGCTCCCGCAGCACCCCTAGTTGAAGAGCAAGGTCTGACTGCCACGTCCGACTTGGCAAAATCCTGAACTGGCAGTCTCGTCCCCAGCACTAGTTGCCAGCGCTGGTGCCTCTCAGCCCAAGCTTTTGATAACAATTTGGATCATTGTCAGAGGGTGCAGCGAGAATTTCGGAGCTCGAAAAGTGCTAATTCGACAACTTGTAAAAATAACTTTTTGGACATTTTGGGTGAATGTCTGCGACACGCCTAAAGATCAGACGCCTTAAAGTTCAAGTTGTGGGTTAATGTTCGAGCAACAACTAAATAAGTGAATTTTTTCGACACGAGACACTAGATGTAGTGGTTAAGTGCTAGGGTAGTAAATCCGCTCAAAGCGATAAATTTCACAAAAATTCATCAAAAACCGGGGGTTTTGCCCCCACCGAAACAGGAGGAGACACCAATGGCGGTGACCGTTCACATGCTCCCAGCGTGTGTGCAGTGCGACAGCACTAAGCGCATGCTGCAGCGCAACCAGATCGAGTTCGAAGTGGTTGACATGAGCCAGGATCCAGTAGCGCTCGAAATGGTCAAGACCATGGGTTACACC
>JACCDI010080519.1_pt1 | contig 18424 bp, 18 predicted proteins | sample 7442791 | NCBI WGS metagenome assembly JACCDI01 (sample SAMN15323434, study PRJNA562643) | freshwater metagenome | isolation source: river surface water | place: USA:Blue River Watershed | collected 2017-08-15
ATCGATTTCTCGAATTAATGAATTTATTTTGAGTTTTGTTTCTCGTTTATTTTCTTCACTGCCTAATAACGAATTCACCATTTTAAGGGTATCCAATTGATTTTGAAAAGAAGTTAGGTCAACTGCCTGTTGCTGTTGCACTTTTTTTGAAAGCAACAATTCTTCTTGTAATTCTGAGTTTTTCTTTTCCAACTGAATCAACTTTTGATTGAGCTTGAAAAACTTAACTTCTAGAGAATCAATTAATTCGGATAATCCATTCATTAACGATGTAATTCATTTCAATAAGTCACAAAGTTAGCATTAGTATTCAAAAATCGCAACAGTTTTTGTTAAATTTTATAATTAATTTTTATTTTACGCTAAGTAATTGACCCATAGTAGATTGTTTTTGCGCCACTACTTTTTGTGGTTGACTTAATTTTTTTTACTATTTTAGCCCTAAACTGCAGCGTTATGAAATTTGTATTAGCCATTTTATTAGTTCCTTTTTTTGTTTTCAGTCAAGAAAATTATCCCCAAGATGCCTTTCAGTCGCCCCTAGCCATTCCCTTAGATATTTCGGGTTCCTTCGGTGAATTGAGAAGTAATCATTTTCATTCGGGATTGGATTTTAAAACCGCTGGTAAAGAGGGATTGCCTGTCTATGCGACCGCTGACGGTTACGTTTCTCGAATAAAAATATCTCCCTTTGGTTACGGAAAAGCACTCTATATTACGCATCCCAATGGGTATACTTCTGTGTATGGTCATTTGCAAAAAGCAAACGGTGCCATTCAAGAGTTCATAAAAAAGAAGCAATACCAAGAACAGTCTTTTGAAGTCGAAATGTATTTATATCCAACCGATTTACCGGTTAAAAAAGGGGATATCATTGCTTTTACTGGGAATACGGGTGGAAGTGGTGCGCCGCACTTGCATTTTGAATTTAGAGATACCAAATCGGAGCAAATTATCAATCCCATGCATTTTGGATTTAAAAAAATAATTAAGGACGAACGAAAGCCTATCCTTCAAGGGATTGTGGTCTATCCGCTAGATTCTACGGTAGTTAATAATGCTCAAAAACCCATCAATATATCATTTAATAAACAATCCGACGGTACATATCTTTGTACCAAAGTAAAAGCAAACGGAAGAATTGCTTTTGGTATCAATGCCTATGATTATTGCACCAATGCCTATAATAAAAACGGATTGTATAAAGTGAAAGCGTACCTTAATGGGGTATTACAATATCAATATGGGTTTGATGCTTTTGCTTTTGATGAATCGCGTTATATTAATAATTTTATCGATTACGAACGATTTCACGATATGGGTCAACGCGTTCAAAAATTATTTGAGTTGAACAATTATCCGCTTTCAATTGTGGCAGGAAATAATAAAGACGGGACTTTAAAAATTGTTCCCAATGCCAATTATACCTATCGTGTAGAATTGTATGATTTTCATCAAAATAAGATAGAACTTATTATTCCTATCGAATATGGTTCTCAGGTACCTTCCATAAAAAAAACCATTCAAAAAACACCCTACTTCGTAAAAGCCAAAACCGAATCTATTTTTGAGAAAAACAACGTTTCGGTCTATGTGCCTGAAAATGCCTTTTATGCTAATTTTTATATGAATTTTGAGGTCAATGGTGATGTGGTAACCCTACACGATGATAGTGTGCCTGTGCACAAAAACATTACGTTGACCTTTAACGACGTAGCGGGGTTAACCGAAGCGCAATTGAGCAAAACGTATATTGCCACATTGGAAGGATATAAATTGGAATATAACAAAACCACACGCAAAGGCAATTCCTTTTCTACTAAAGTCAAGACCTTAGGAACCTATAAACTGGCTCAAGACACTACACCACCACGTATTTATAACGTCAATTTTGTCGAAGGAAAAACGTTGAAAGATCAAAAAACAATCAGTGTTTGTGCTGCCGACTTGCATTCCGATATTGCTTCATATAAAGGGTATTTGAATGGAAAATGGATTTTATTAGAATATGATTACAAAACAAATAAGTTGCTACACAATTTAGACGATGGCATTTGCGTTTCAGGGAGAAATGATTTAAAGATTGTCGTGACCGATAGTTTGCAAAATTCTACTACCTTTGAATCTTACTTTTTTAAATAATAAAATTCATATTTTGAAAAAAAGCGGCTTATTTTTCTTTCTTTGTTTGTGTTCTGCAATCACTTTTGCCCAGAAGGCTCGCGTTAAAGGCGTTATTTTAGACGAATTGCAAAATCCTATTGAACAAGTCACCATAAAAGGTCTTGAAAAAGTGGTTTTTACCAACGCAAATGGATTTTATGCCATAGAAATTCCTGCCCAACAAAATGTAATGCTTGTTTTTTCACATCCTTCCTTTAAAAATAGCACCATAACGCTCGAATTGAAGCCCAATGAAGACTATGAATTCAATCCGGTATTGAGTTCTAAAATTGAGCAAATGGGAGATCTTGTGATTACCAGTGATAGTAAAAAACGTATTGAAGGTGTCACTTCGATTGATCCGGTTACCATTCGATTGATTCCCGGAGCCAATGCTGGAGTTGAAAATATCATCAAAACGTTGCCGGGTGTGTATTCCAATAATGAATTGAGTACCTCCTATGCTGTTCGGGGTGGAAATTATGATGAAAATTTGGTCTATGTTAACGAAATAGAAGTATACCGTCCCTTTTTAATTCGTTCAGGACAACAAGAAGGGTTGAGTTTTACCAATACTCATATGGTGGAAAATGTTGATTTTTCTGCCGGAGGATTTCAATCAAAATATGGCGATAAACTCTCTTCAGTATTAGACATTACGTATCGTAATCCCAAACGTTTTAGAGCAGGAGTAGAAGCGAGTTTGTTAGGGGGAAGTCTTACGGCTGAAGGGGTTTCTAAAAATCAAAAATGGTCAAACATAACTGGCGTAAGATACCGAGATAACAGTTTGTTAGTCAACAGTCAGGAAACGCAAACCAATTTTAAACCTACTTTTTTTGATGTACAAACCTTGCTTAATTTCAATGCTTCAACCCAGTGGAATTTTAGTTTTTTAGGCAATATTTCTCAAAACAATTACAATTATCAGCCGCTTAGTCGTCAAACTAATTTTGGTACCCTTAGCGAACCTATAGCGCTTTTGGTGTACTATGAAGGGCAAGAAAAGGATAAGTATTTGACCTATTTTGGTGCCGGAAAAGCGGTTTATCAGTATAATAATTCCAATAAACTGAAGTTTATTGCTTCCGCATACCATACACAAGAGCAAGAATATTACGATATTTTGGCACAATACCGATTGGGGGAAGTGGATACAAATATTGGTTCGGAATCGTTTGGAGATGTAGTCTATTCCCGTGGAATTGGTTCGCAACTAACGCACGCACGCAACGATTTAGATGCCTTGATCGTCAATGCAGAAGTAAAAGGTTTTCATGAGATTTCCAAAAAATCACAAGTAGAATGGGGTGCTAAATTTACGTTGGAAGACATAAGAGATCGAATTGTAGAATGGGAAGCTATTGACTCGGCCGGTTTTTCATTGCCCAATCCTATTTTGGACTATCAAAATGATCAACCCTACAACCCATACGTGGGGCCATTAGCTCCTTATCAAAACGTTCGAGCGACAAATTTTACCCGAATCAATCGGTTGTCTGGCTATTTTCAATGGAATAAAAGAGGAAAAATTGGGGCCCATAATTATTGGTTGAATGCGGGTGTCCGTGGCCACCAATGGCAGGTTGATGCCGATGGAAGACCTCAAGGAAAGAGTCAGATGACTTTTTCACCACGGGTTCAATTTGCATTCAAGCCCCAGTGGGAAAAGGATATATTATTCCGATTATCGGGTGGATTGTATCACCAACCTCCATTTTATAGGGAATTGCGCGATTATGATGGGGTAGTGCAGACCAATGTAAAGGCCCAGCAGTCGTTTCATTTGGTTTTCAGTAGTGATTATAGTTTTGAAATGTGGGCGCGACCTTTTAAACTGGTTTCGGAAGCGTATTACAAGAACATAACCGATGTAAATACGTATACAATTGACAATGTTCGTATTCGATACCGTGCTAACAATGAAGCCACAGCGTATGCTTATGGTTTTGATGCCAGAATCAATGGGGAATTTGTTCCGGGAACCGAGTCGTGGTTTACGTTTGGATATCTAAAAACAGAAGAAAATCAAAACAATAAAGGATTCATTGCCCGTCCAACCGACCAGCGTTTGAAATTTGGTATTTTGTTTCAAGATTATATGCCCAATATTCCCAATTTAAAATTATACTTGAATTTAGTGTACAATACGGGATTGCCTGGAGGTTCACCATCCTATGCGGATCCTTACAATTATCAGTTGCGCTTGAACGACTACAAAAGAGCCGATGTTGGATTTTCTTTCGTTTTCAAAGACGAGAAATTAACCTCCAACTTATCGTGGTTGAAACCGTTTGAAGAATTTTCATTGGGACTAGAAATTTTTAATCTTTTCAACAACCAAAATGCCATTACGAATACTTGGGTGCGCGATGTGTATACCAAGTCGCAATACGGTATTCCCAATTACATGACGACCCGCGTTTTTAGTTTGAAACTAATTGCTCGTCTGTAAATTCTGCGTTATTTTTAGTATATTTGATTCTAAAATTTGAGCATATGCGAACCCTATTATCATTAGTCTTGTTGGTTTCTTTAGTGAGTTGTAAACAAGAACAGGAAACGCCAAAAGTGAGTTATGAAGAAAATAAGGCTATTCCAACAGCAACCCCAAAAGATTCTACTGAATTCAAAGTCGCTGATTTACCTATTTTAATGGAAGGAACACGTTACCTCATTCATCCAATTGGAGATGTTCGTGTTTACGATATTGAAGGAAAGACGTATGGAAGTAGTAAAGCAAATCAAATAAGTTATGCGATTTCAAATTACAATCAAAATGAGATTACAGGGTATTTTGATAATTTGCATTTTCAACACATGGATTCTACGGTTATTAAACCCTTAACTGCAAAAAAAGTACAAATACAAACCGCTACTTTCTTAAATACACTAGCTGCTAAAACTAAAAAGCAAATCATGGTGTATACGTTGGTCGACGCCGATACTAATAAAGATGGAAAAATCAATCAAAACGACATTAGGTCACTTTATTTAAGTACCACTAGCGGAACAGCTTTCACAAAAATATCAACCGATTTTCAAGAAGTAATTGATTGGAACATCATCGAAGCCCAAAATCGTTTGTATTTTAGATCTATTGAAGATGTTAATAAAAACGGCGCTTTTGATAAAAATGATAATGTACATTATCATTATGTCAATTTAATGGCTAACGAATGGAAGGTGGAAATGTATACTCCCAATTAAAGTGCTCTCTTGTTGAAAGTCATTTTTTATCTAAATTAAAATATCACTTTCCAGGTCAGATTTTTCAATTTCGATATTAAAATTCAGTTTGGATACCAGTTCAATGACTAGTTTTTTGTACCAATTTTCACTTTTGGGATGAATGTATATTTTTTCAATCAACTGGTTGAGGTCTACATTGATTTTAATGCCTTCATTTACCGAAATATTATGCGAACTCACATCGGTAATAATGCGCACTTCACGCTCATATTGAAAACTTTTTCGTTTGAACAGGAACGGAAAAAAGGCATTGTCAAACGGAATGTATTCTTTCTTATAATCGATATAATTTACATTACCAATATACTGTTCTACACGGTTTTCAGGTTGTAAAGCTTCTTTTAACCGTCCGATAGTCGATTGAATCGCTAAGCCTTCATTGTTTTTAGTAAAAATTTGCCACATCGCAAATGATTCATATTCGTTGATGTGCCAGCTGCTAATCACCACTTTTTCCCGATGGGATTTATAGTAGTCTAAAAACTCGGGTTTGTTTGCAGCAATTTTTTTGATTTCTTCAAAGGTAGGTTCCGAAAAGGTTCCTTCGTATTGGTCTTCAAATTTATCCGAACGCGACATAAATAACTGTTGCGACAACAACATGTCTAAAAACTTAGACAGATCCAAATATTTCCAGACAACGGTATTATTGTCTTCAGGTAATGTAATATTTGAGTTGTTTATGTACATTTATAAAATTAAATTACAAGTTTAAAGTCAAAATTGATTTAAAGAAATTATTACACAAAGTTACACTAAGATAAACGCAAAGTCACACAAAGTCAAAAAATCAATTTAAATCAGCGTTTCGATTTTTTCAAGTTGTTAAACTCCCAAATTTTACTCGAAACTCTGCATCATCACTAATTTCGAATACGTTCCGTTAAGGGTCAACAATTCATCATGCGTTCCTTGTTCCACAATTTCGCCTTTGTGCATCACTACAATGTTGTCGGCTTTTTGAATGGTTGACAAACGGTGGGCTATGACAATAGACGTTCGATTTTGCATCATATTTTCTAACGCCACTTGTACAAATTTTTCACTTTCCGTATCCAAAGCCGAAGTCGCTTCGTCCAAAATCATTATGGGTGGGTTTTTCAAAACTGCTCTGGCAATCGATAATCGTTGTTTTTGCCCGCCTGAAAGTTTTCCACCAGCATCTCCAATGTTGGTTTCGATTCCGTTAGGTAACGCTGAAACGAATTCGTACGCATTTGCTACTTTTAGGGCTGCAATAATTTCTTCATCGGTAGCATCTTGCTTGCCGAGTAGTATATTGTTTTTAATGGTGTCATTGAATAATATCGAATCCTGAGTCACCAATCCCATTAAATTCCGAAGGGATTCTAATGTCATGTCTTTGATGTCGGTGCCATCGATTTTTACATTTCCTTCTTGTACATCATAGAAACGCGTTAGTAAATTGGCAATCGTACTTTTTCCAGAACCCGATTGTCCAACTAACGCCACGGTTTTTCCTTTAGGTACTTCTAATGAGAAATTTTTCAGAACGTTTTCATCTTCATATTTAAAGTGGATGTTTTCAATAGAGATGGAAGTGTCAAATGATGTTTTTACTACTGCATTTTCCTTGTTGGTAATGGTGTTTTCTACTTCCAATACATCAAATACACGTTCGGCTGCCGCTAAACCACTTTTTACTTGGTAAGAAGCTTTTGAAATGGCTTTAGCAGGGGTTAAGATATTATAAGCCAATCCCATGTAGGCAATAAACTTGGAGCCTTCGAGTAGGGGAGCACCATTGGCAAAAGTTTCGACTAATACCATATTTCCGCCATACCATAGTAAAATGGCAATTACGACGATACCCATAAATTCACTCATTGGTGAGGAAAGGTTGTTTTTTCTTCCAATACTGTTGGTTAATCGGTATAAACGGTCGATCGAATTGTTGAATTTGTTGGTGAAAGCACCTTCTGCATTGTAGCTTTTTACCACTTTTAATCCACCCAAAGTTTCTTCAACGACCGAAATCAAATACCCATTTTCATCCTGCGCTCTTTTAGACTTTCCTTTTAAACTTTTACCAATTTTAGAAATGACAAAGCCTGAAACTGGTATAAAAATAAACACAAATAAAGTCAATTTGAAGCTAATTACAATCATCGCTCCAATTGTAAAGACAATGGTCATGGGTTCTTTAATAACCAATTCAAGTATATTGAAAAATGAATTCCGAACTTCGTTTACATCGCCAAGCATTCGGGCCATCATATCGCCTTTTCGTTTTTCAGAATAATAGGAGATGGGAAGTCCGATGATTTTATCAAACATTTTATTTCTTAAATCCCTCAATACGCCATTTTTCAAAAGCATTAAATGATTTAAGGCCAGGTAATTGAATATGTTTTTTAATAAAAAGGTTGTAATAATAATAGTTACCACTAAAAGCAATGCGTATTGTGCTCCACTTTCGTTGGTCAGTTTTGTAATGTAGAAATACAAATAATCGTTTCCATAGCTGGTAATTTCCCATACGGAAGTGAATTTTGGCTCTTCAACTATTTTTTTTGCATCTTTAAACAAAACGTCTAACATGGGTATTAATGCAATAAATGATAAGGTGCTAAAAAGAGCATACAGAATGTTGTAAAAGACATTGAGTACAATATCTTTTTTGTATTTCAGTGCAAACGGAATTATTTTCTTTAGATTTTCGTCCATTTAGTTGAGTTTCATTGCCGAAATAATTCCAGCAATTTTGTTATCCAATTCTTGTTCTACTGATGCAGCGTTTTCAATGGTGTCTAAAACGCCATTTACGCTGAAATAGAATTTAATTTTGGGTTCGGTACCACTGGGTCTTGCACAAATTTTACTGCCGTCTTCCAAATAGTAAATTAATACGTTTGATTTCGGAATATGAATTTCAAACGCTTCATTATTCATGAAATCTTTTCCTCTAGACGCTTGATAATCCTCAATGCAAATGACACGTTGCCCATTGATTTCTTTTAAAGGATTTTCGCGTAAATCAACCATCATTTGTTTGATTTCGTTGGCGCCTTCTATTCCTTTTTTGGTAATCGAAATCAACGATTCTTTATAAAATCCAAAATCCATGTATAAATTTAGTAATTCGCGGTACAATGAACTACCCGACGCCTTTGCTTGTGCAGCAATTTCACTGAGTAATAATACTGCACCAACAGCATCTTTGTCACGAACCGCGTCGCCTACCATAAAGCCAAAACTTTCTTCTCCACCTCCAATAAATTGCTGATTCGGAAAATCCTTAATGAATTTTGCAATCCATTTAAAACCGGTAAGTCCAACTTTACATTCCACGTCATAAGCAGCTGCAAGTTCTAATACCATAGGGGTAGAAACTATTGTTGACCCAATGAATTCATTTCCTTTAAATCGGTCATTTCGTTTCCATTGTTCTAAAAGGAAGGCCGTCATGATAACCATGGTTTGATTGCCGTTTAACAATTTGATGTTTCCGTCTAAATCACGAACGGCAACCCCTAATCGATCCGAATCAGGGTCGGTTCCCACAACGATATCGGCGACAATTTTATCTGCCAAAGCAATAGCCATAGCCAAAGCTTCTGGTTCTTCAGGATTGGGCGATACTACGGTTGGAAAATCGCCATTGGGTTCGGCTTGTTCCGGAACAATGTTTACATCGGTATAGCCGGCTTGCGCCAATACATTTGGAATCGCTTTGATTGAGGTTCCATGCAAGGAAGTATACACAATTTTTAAATTGGCTTTTGCTTCACTTGGAGTTGTAAAACTTGCATTTTCGATGGTTGATTTGGCAAAAGCCTCATCTACTTCTGTGTCGATGTATTGAATGAAATCGTTGTTGGCTTCAAATTTGATTTCGCTATAACTTAAGGCTTCAATCATTTTGATGATTTCGGCGTCTTGTGGCGGGACCAATTGGCCACCATCTTGCCAATATACTTTGTATCCGTTATATTCTGGCGGATTGTGAGAAGCCGTCAATACAATACCGGCGTGGCAATTCAAGTAACGAACAGCAAATGATAATTCGGGTGTGGGTCGTAATTCTGAAAATAGAAATACCTGTATTCCGTTTGCCGAAAAAACATCGGCAACCACTTTTGCTAGCGTATCACTGTTATGACGACAGTCATAAGCAATGGCTACTTTAATTGTTTCGTTTGGAAAGGTTTGTTGTAGGTAGTTTGAAAGACCTTGTGTGTTTTTTCCTAACGTATATTTGTTGATACGATTGGTGCCAACACCCATAACGCCGCGCATGCCACCCGTTCCAAACTCTAAGTTTTTATAGAAACTTTCTTCCAACTCTTTAGGAGCCGAAGTCATCATTTCTTTAATTGACTCGTGAGTGGCTTCGTCAAATATGGGTGTTAACCATTCGTTTACTTTAGATAAAATATTTTGTTCAATATGCATATTCTTATTTCTTTTTGAAGCCAATTTTGCTTCTTTCTTTTTGTTCCATTTTCTTCTGATGGCTGTCCATCAAATAATTTAAAACTTTATAAATTTCTGGAAACTGTTGTTCAATTTCTGAAACTCTATCTGTGATTTCTTCTAAAGATAAAATTGAATTTCTAAGCACTACAAAAGTTCTCATAATTGCAATATTAACTTCAATCGCTTTCTTTGAATTTAATACAGATGATAACATGGCAACACCTTGTTCAGTAAATGCAAAAGGCATATATCTTGTTCCTCCGTAACTTGAGGTCACAAATTGTGACCTCAAGTTGTCAAACTCTTCTTTTGTAAGTTCAAACATAAAATCATCAGGAAATCTATCAATATTTCTTCTGATAGCTTGTTTTAAAACTTTTGTTTCAATTTGGTAAAGAAATGCTAAATCAAAATCTAACATTACTTTCTGATTTCTAATCACATGAATTTTGTTGTTGATAATCTCTAATTTTTGCATGGCGTATATAATTTATTACAGTTACTAGTATTTATCGTTTCCAACTCTCATCTCTAAACTCTCAACGCCTCACTAATCTTATAGCGCTCTTCGTTATTTTTGGTTCGGAGAATAATTTCACCTAAAAATCCGGCTAAGAATAATTGGGTTCCAATTAGCATGGCGGTTAACGACAAATAAAATTGCGGTCTTTCGGTGATTAATCTTCCTGAAGTATTGATGAATAATTTATCGATTCCTAAGTAGAACGCGAATAAAAATCCAATGATAAACATGATAGATCCTAATAATCCGAATAGGTGCATGGGTCTTTTTCCAAAAGTGGATAAAAACCAAATGGTAATCAAATCCAAGAAACCATTAATAAAACGGCTCATTCCAAATTTTGAACTGCCGTATTTTCTAGCTTGATGGATTACGATTTTTTCACCAATGTTGGAAAATCCAGCATTTTTAGCTAAAACCGGAATGTATCGGTGCATTTCGCCCGAAACTTCGATATTTTTGATGACAATATTCTTGTAAGCTTTTAATCCGCAGTTGAAATCGTTTAAACGAACGCCCGATGTTTTTCTAGCTGCCCAATTGAATAATTTAGACGGAATATTTTTAGCTACTACCGAATCGTAACGCTTTTTCTTCCAACCCGAAATTAAATCATAGTTATCTTCGGTAATTAAACGGTATAACTCAGGAATTTCATCCGGACTGTCCTGCAAATCAGCGTCCATTGTAATGATGACATCGCCTTGTGCTTTGGCAAAACCGGCGTGTAACGCTTGAGATTTACCATAGTTTCTTAAAAAACGAATCCCTTTTACATTTGGATTTTCGTTTGAAAGTTGTGAAATGGTTTGCCAAGACGCGTCGGTACTACCATCGTCTATGAATAAAATTTCATAGGAAAAGTCGTGCGCTTGCATCACTTTTACAATCCAATTGTGCAATTCGGGTAACGATTCTTGTTCGTTTAATAATGGGATAACTAGGGTTAAATTCATGGATTTAAAATACAGGTTTGTTTTTTTTGAAAATAGCAGCAAGTATTAATCCAAAAAATATGGAACCTAATAATGATTTAAGAATACCGTATAAAAGTCCAACCGTAGAAAATTGAGGGGTTTCTTTCAAATCGTCTACTGCTTTTTTGATGTCAGCTGCTGGTACATTCCATTTTTGTAAATTTTCTACTTGGAACGTTATTAAGGCCTCATGAATTAAGTCTCTAGTTGCAGTATCAATAAAATTAAATAAGACAATGGAAAAAGAAGTTGAGATAAGGATGCCTAATAAAGCCGAAATAAAATAACCGGTAAAGGCTTCTTTATAGGTCATGAATCCACCTAAATTTTTTCGCAATTCGAGCAACTGAAAAATTCCAATTGCAAGAAAAGCAAGCATTACAATTACGCCAAGCCAAATATTAATAAACAGTTTGTAATCTACTACATATAATGCAATCATGTAAAATACACTGAATAAGCCACTTATTGTTCCGTATTTAATTCCGTTTTTTTTGATAATTTCGTTCATAGTTGATGGATTTAATTAATTTACAAATATAAGAATTCTTCTCGTTACTCTATTAGAGGTGGAAAATAAAAAAAAGTTACATAAACATTGCTATATTAAAAATAAAATGTAATTTTGCACCCTAAATTAAAAAGTTTATAAACCAAAAGGTTGTATTTTGTTTACACCTCTATGTTGGTAGAGCCGCGAAATAAGATAGAATCGTCAAATAAAAAGATTTACAAAATGAAAAAAGGTATTCACCCAGAAAATTACAGATTAGTAGCCTTCAAAGACATGTCAAACGAAGATGTTTTTATTACTAAATCTACAGTAGAAACAAAAGAAACAATTACTCACGAAGGTGTTGAGTATCCCGTTTTTAAAATGGAGATTTCTAGAACGTCTCACCCTTTTTACACAGGTAAATCGAAACTTATTGATACGGCAGGTCGTATTGATAAATTCAACAGCAAATACGCTAAAAAAGCAAAATAATTTTTGTTTTTACATGATATTGGAAAGCTTCACTCAGGTGAAGCTTTTTTTATTGACTAAATCTTTCTACTTTTGAGTATTGTTTTAAACAATTCATCATTTAACAATTCAACACAATGAATTATATACTTTTTGACGGTACAGTTCGAAATGCATTACTCCCTTTTACGTTTACGCGTCCAGTTGCGGATATTCGCATTGGAATACTAACTATTCGTGAAAAATGGGAAAATTACTTAGGATCTACCACGACTTCAGTAACAGAGGAATATTTAATGGATAAATTTCCTATGGTTGAAATGGAAGAGAATGTAATGATTAATGCTTCCTTTCTGCCCAATGCTACTTTAGTGGATTTGATTCAAAATTTAAAAGCAAAGCAAGCGATTGTTTTTGAAGAAGAAATAGTAGCCTTTTATACTCAAGATACTCAAGAAGAAGTTGATTTTGATCAATATGAATTGCTTTCTTTTGAGAACGAATTGGTGCGTATTGCCAATACTTGGGATATTTTTGCAAAAAATGATCGCGCCATAAGAGATGATTTTGAATTGCTCACTATGGATCGAACTTCCCAACCGATTCCAAAATCGGTGAATGTAATAGCGCCTGAAAATATCTTTATTGAAGAAGGAGCCCAATTGGCATTTGTAACCTTGAATGCCTCAACCGGACCTATATACATCGGTAAAAATAGTGAAATAATGGAGGGTTCTGTAATTCGTGGTCCTTTTGCATTATGCGAATCGGGTAGGGTAAAGTTGGCCACCAAAGTATATGGTGCAACGACTGTAGGACCTCACTCGGTTATTGGGGGTGAAGTTAATAATTCAGTCCTTTTTGGGTATTCTAACAAGGGGCATGATGGTTTTTTAGGCAATTCGGTTTTGGGAGAATGGTGTAATATTGGTGCCGATTCAAACAATTCAAATCTTAAAAACAATTACGAAGAAGTTCGCTTATGGAGTTATGAAACCGAAGGTTTTGCAAAAACCGGACTACAATTTTGTGGATTAATGATGGGAGATCACAGTAAATGTGGTATTAATACTATGTTTAATACGGGAACTGTAGTGGGTGTTTCGGCAAACATTTTTGGAGCCGGATTTCCTCGAAATTTTGTACCTAGTTTTTCTTGGGGTGGAGCAGCAGGTTTTTCTACTTATTTAACACAAAAAGCGTTTCAAACAGCAAAAATTGTGATGGCAAGAAGAAATGTGGCATTTACAGATCAAGATGCGGCAATTTTGACGCATGTTTTTGAAGAAACAAAAAAATTTAGAAGCGAATAATGATAATTTATACGATTATACCTTTAATTAATACGTTTGTTAATTAACATTAATCGTTTGGTGCAAATTAACCTAAGTTTGTATCATTAAAATAAGATTTTTAGTTCTGTAGGGGGAATTTAAGAATTTTTTAAAAGGCTTGACTTCGGTTAAGCCTTTTTTTATTTTGGTACTATTTATTTTTCCCTAAATTTGTCCTTCAATTTTTTGACAACGATTTCATGAATTGAATTTTACTTATGGAAAATAAAAAAAAGGTTGCCTTCTATACTTTAGGATGCAAATTGAACTTCTCAGAAACGTCAACCATAGCCCGAGACTTCCAAAAGGAGGGGTTTGAACGAGTTGATTTTGAAGAAATAGCTGATATTTATGTGGTGAATACGTGTTCGGTTACCGAAAATGCCGACAAGCAATTCAAGCAAATTGTAAAAAAAGCCATTAAGCTGAATGCCAATGCTTTTGTAGTAGCTGTAGGTTGTTATGCGCAATTGAAACCCGAAGAACTTGCTTCGGTGGATGGCGTAGACCTGGTGTTAGGGGCGACTGAAAAATTCAAAATTACCGATTACATCAACGATTTATCAAAAAATGATATAGGAGAAGTGCATTCGTGCGAAATTGAAGAAGCCGATTTTTATGTGGGAAGTTATTCTATCGGTGACCGAACGCGTGCCTTTTTAAAAGTACAAGACGGTTGTGATTATAAGTGTACGTATTGTACTATTCCATTGGCAAGAGGGATTTCACGTAGTGATGCCTTAGAAAATGTTTTGAAAAATGCAAAAGAAATTTCAGATCAAGGCATCAAAGAAATTGTATTAACGGGTGTAAATATTGGCGATTACGGTAAAGGGGAGTTTGGAAATAAAAAACACGAACACACTTTTCTAGACTTGGTGAAAGCTTTGGATGAGGTAGAAGGAATTGAGCGCTTGCGAATTTCGTCTATTGAACCCAATTTATTAAAAAATGAAACTATTGATTTTGTAGCCCAGAGTCGCACTTTTGTCCCTCATTTCCATATTCCATTACAATCGGGTTCCAATGAAATTTTAAAAAAAATGAAACGCCGCTATTTGCGAGAAGTTTATACCGATCGTGTGGCAAATATTCGGAAGGTAATGCCGCATGCCTGTATTGGTGTAGATGTAATCGTGGGATTTCCCGGAGAAACAGACGAACATTTTTTAGAGACCTATCATTTTTTAAATGATTTGGAGATTTCATATTTACATGTATTTACGTATTCGGAACGCGATAATACAGAAGCCGCTGAAATGGATGGCGTCGTACCGGCTAATGTGCGTTCAAAAAGAAGCAAAATGTTGCGTGGACTTTCGGTAAAGAAACGACGTGCCTTTTATGAAAGTCAGATTGGAAGCAATCGGACTGTTTTATTTGAAAGTGAAAATAAAGAGGGTTATATCCACGGATTTACTGAAAATTATGTAAAAGTAAAAATGCCTTGGGATCCTGCTTTGGTCAATACGCTTCAAGAGGTTCAATTGACAAAAATTGACGAAGATGGTAGCGTACGTATTCAATGTGTATCAGAAGAAGTATAATAAAAAATCCCAAGAATTGCTTGGGATTTTTTTTATATCATAAGGCCCGGAGGCAGCAGGGTTCTGTATTTTCTATTTTTTCTAAAAAAACCAATAAATTTTGCATGTGTGGGAACCACTTTTAATTTTCGATCTTCTGCAATTTGAAGTACTTCAATAATAAATTCAAGGTGAAGGGCTTCGTCTTCATTTGTATTGGCGCAAAACTTTGTTAAGAATAATTTTCGTTCTTGAATAGCATATTCAATCGCTACCAAACCGGTTGGGGTAATTATTTCAAATTGTCTTAAAAGTTCATTATCTTTGATTTCCATGATAACAGCGATTAGCATGCAAATTTACGAATCTTTTTCCACATGGTAACCATGAATAAAATTCCGGTTTATTTTATGCCCGGTTTAGCGGCAAGTTCAACGATTTTTGAAAATATTAAATTGCCAGAAGAACAATTTGAGATGCATTTTCTAGAGTGGTTTTTGCCGCATGAAAAAGAAAGTATTGAAAGTTATGCTTCTCGGATGGCTCAAAAAATTCGGCACGAAAATCCGGTATTGGTGGGGGTTTCTTTTGGTGGGGTGTTGGTGCAGGAAATAGCCAAGATAATCCCTGTACAAAAAGTAATCATTATTTCCAGTGTGAAATCGCAGCACGAGTTTCCTACACGCTTTAAAATCGCTCGGCATACGAAGGCATATAAATTAATTCCAACCCAATTGTTGGCAGATATTGAAAAATTGGTTAAATATGCATTTGGAGATAATATTGTAGCCAAACGCATCAAGTTGTATGAAAAATATTTATCGGTTCGCGATAAGAGGTATTTGGATTGGGCAATTGAGACTATTTTGTGTTGGAATCAAAAACAAGGAGCTGCTTCAATTGTGCACATCCATGGCGATGCAGATGAGGTGTTTCCTATCAAACACATTCAAAATTGTATAGCGGTTAAAGGAGGGACACACATTATGATACTCAATAAATTTAAATGGTTGAACGAAAATTTACCGCAATTAATAATTAAATAAATAGAATGAAAAAAATCATATCAAAAACAAACGCAATAGTCTTAGCGGCAGCTCTTTTAGGAAGTGTATTTATTTATGGTGTGGTGTCTAATGGTTCGGAATATGCTCCAATGGGGTATAATTTGCAAATGGATTTTGCAGGAGAAGAAGTGCCAACCTATATGGCAGATGTTCAAGAGCGATTAGACAAAGAAATGATTACCAATATGAATTATCATACCAATACTACATTGGTCATAAAACGCGCCAATAAAGTATTTCCTGTTATTGAACCGATATTAGCAAAATATGGTATTCCAGATGATTTTAAATATTTGGCTGTCATAGAGAGTAGTTTGGTTAATGCGGTTTCTCCTGCTGGTGCTAGAGGGGTTTGGCAATTTATGCCTTTAACAGCAAAAGAAAAAGGTATGGAAGTTAGTGATCAAGTGGATGAACGCTATCATCTGGTAAAAGCTACCGAAGCAGCCTGCAAGTACTTCTTATCGGCTAAAGAAAAATTTGGATCTTGGACATTAGTTGCGGCGTCTTATAATGGAGGAATAGGAGGGATTAAAAGCAAAATGGAAGAACAGCAAGTGGATAGTTATTATGATTTATTGTTGACTGAAGAAACGTCGCGTTATGTTTTTAGAATATTAGCTTTAAAAGAAATCATGAAAAATGCAGATAATTATGGTTTTTCCATCCCTAAAGAAGCATTGTATTATCCTATAGCTACCAAAAAAATCGTGGTTGATTCTACGCTTACAAATTTGGCGCAATTTGCCAAAAGTCAGGGGGTAAATTATAAAATTTTGAAATTGCACAATCCGTGGTTGCGCGATAAAATGTTGTTGAATACCACCGGAAAAAAATACGAAATTGAAATTCCTATAACAGGATATACAAATAAATGAGAAAAATGACGGTACAAACTGTAGCAACTTTACTATTGGTCGGATTACTGGCTGGTATCTTAAGCGGATTAGTAGGAATTGGAGGTGGCATAATTATGGTGCCATTGTTAGTGCTTTGGTTGGGATTTTCACAACATCAAGCGCAAGGAACTAGTTTGGCTGTATTGATGGTTCCGGTAACGGCTGCGGGTGTTTATAATTATTATAAGCAAGGATTTGTAGATTGGCGGTATGCGGCAATTATTGGGGTATTTTTTGTGATTGGTGGTTTTTTTGGAAGTAAATTAGCGGTTACTATTGACCAAAAAATGCTTAAAAAAGTATTCGGAGTTGTCTTGTTGGTTATAGCCGGTAAAATGTTATTGAGTAAATAAAAAAAAGCACCAACTTAAATTGGTGCTTTTTTTTATTTGAATGCTTACATTTTCTTCATTTGATCTTTCATCATTTTAATTTGATCCTTAAGCATGTTTTGCTTGTCTAATTTTTTGGCTTCATTGAGTAAGTTTGTAGCTTCAATTTTTCTTCTGCGGGTCATTGCAATTCCGGCAAGTTGTAATTTAGCCAATGCTAAATCTTGGTCCATCGACAATCCTAATGCAATGGCTTTTTTGAAATAGCGTTCCGCTTCATTTAAATTGGTTTGAGAAACCATTAGACCGTGTAAATAATTATAATAACCTTGTTGTTTTTTTACCAAAGCTCCTTCTGGGTTTTTTATGTGAGCCAGCCATTTTTGTGCGCCTGGAAAATCTTGTTTTCTTAGCTTTAAAAACGCCAACAAAATGAATTCATTTTTAAAGTATAAGAAAATAAAAATCGTAGAAAGTAATAATAAGAAGATGCCATTTCCAATTTCGTTTTCGGTAAACTGATAAATTCCGAAACCAATAATTAATGCAGCTAATACTAATTTGATATTTTTGTGATACATATTATTATTTTTAATTGGTTACAAAGGTAATAAAATCTATTAAAAATATTTTTAAAAAAGTACTTGCGAATGAAAAAAGTCTTTGTATATTTGCACTCGGTTTTCAGGACAGGGATTCTGATCCGTTTTAAAAAAGATTTTTATTTATAGAATTTAAAAGATACTACAATGAGTAAGAGAACGTTTCAACCATCAAAAAGAAAAAGAAGAAATAAGCACGGTTTCATGGATAGAATGGCTTCTGCAAATGGAAGAAAAGTGCTTGCTCGTAGAAGAGCTAAAGGAAGACATAAATTGACTGTTTCTTGCGAACCAAGACACAAAAAATAATGTTTTAGTTTTAAAGCAATATAAAGCCGTTAC
>JACCDI012042290.1_pt1 | contig 18416 bp, 21 predicted proteins | sample 7442791 | NCBI WGS metagenome assembly JACCDI01 (sample SAMN15323434, study PRJNA562643) | freshwater metagenome | isolation source: river surface water | place: USA:Blue River Watershed | collected 2017-08-15
AGTGGACCATGAGCAAATCGCACAACCCGGTGCAGGACATGTACCTGCGCCGCGTCGAGAACAAGGAAAACAAGGTCCTGGGCATCGCCGCCAAGGCCCTGGCCGACTCCGGCGCCGGCTGCCGTATGGGCTGACCTCCGCGCCGTCCCTGCCGACGACGTGTGGCAGACGAAGCGGCGGAGACCTTCCGCCGCTTTTGTTTTCTCACCCGACATGAGCCTCGAGAATTTCCTGATCCAACTCCTGAACAGCGTCCAGTACGGACTGCTGCTGTTCATGCTGGCCGCGGGCCTGACGCTGATCTTCGGCATCATGGGCGTCGTCAACCTGGCCCACGGCAGTTTCTACATGCTGGGGGCCTACCTGGCCTGGTGGCTCGCGCGCAACCTGGGCAGCCTCACCCTCGCCATCCTCGTGGGCGCGGTGCTCGCCATCATCCTGGGGCTGCTGCTGGAAAAGCTCCTGTTCCGGTTCTTCTACCACCGCGACCATCTGGACCAGGTGCTGCTCACATTCGGCCTGATCTACATCTTTGAAGAATCGCGCTCGCTGTTGTGGGGCGACGACGTGCACGGCGTGGACATCCCCGCGCAGCTGGCCGCCTCCATCCCGCTCACCGACAACCTGTCCTACCCGGTGTACCGCCTCTTCATGTCGGGCGTATGCATCGTGCTGGCCCTCGGTCTGTATTTCCTCATCTCGCGTACCCGCCTGGGCATGAAGATTCGCGCCGGCGCCTTCAACCGCGACATGACCGAAGCCCTGGGCATCAACATCCGTCGCATTCACGCCATCGTATTCGCGCTGGGTGTGGGCCTGGCCACCGTGGCCGGCATGATCGCCGCGCCCGTCTCCAGCGTCTATCCGAACATGGGCTCGCAGGTCCTGATCATGTGCTTCGTGGTGGTGGTGATCGGCGGTATCGGCTCGGTGCGCGGCGCGCTCATCGCCGCGCTGCTGGTGGGCCTGGTCGACACCTTCGGCAAGGTGCTGGTGCCCGCGCTCTCGGGCATGCTGGTGTACATGCTCATGGCGGCGGTGCTGCTGTGGAAACCCGAAGGCCTGTTCAAGCAATGAGCGCCGCCAAAGCCCATCTCGAAACCCTGCCGGCTGGCGTGCAGGTCGCCCTGGTGCTCGGGCTGGTGGCCCTGGTCGCCTTTCCCTTCTTTGGCACCGAGTTCTACGCGCAGATGGTGGCGCGCATGATGATCCTGGCGATCTTCGCCATGAGTCTGGATCTGCTGCTCGGGGTCACCGGCATGGTGTCGCTGGGCCATGCAGCCTACTTCGGCCTGGCGGGTTACGCACTGGCCTTCCTCACGCCCGAGACGGGCCCCGCCAGTTTGTGGCTCACGCTGCCTGTGGCGGTCGGCGCCTCGGCCCTGGCGGCCCTGCTGATCGGATTCTTCGTGGTGCGCACCCACGGCATCTACTTCATCATGGTCACCATGGCGTTTGCGCAGATGGTGTTCTACATCTTCTTCGACAACAAGCCGCTGGGGGGCTCCGACGGCCTGTACATCAACTTCCGACCCGAAGCCGGCCTGTTTGACCTCGAGAACAAGCGCGTCTTCTACTACTTCACGCTGGTCTGTCTGGTCGTGGTGTACCTGTTCCTGCGCCGGCTGCTGTGGAGCCCCTTCGGTCGCGTGCTGGCCGGCATTCGCGTGAACGAGCACCGCATGCGCGCCATGGGCTACGGCACGTTCGGCTACAAGCTCGCGGCCTTCACCCTGGGCGGTGCGCTGGCGGGCCTGGCGGGCTTTCTGGGTGCGATGCAGACCGGTTTCGTGAACCCCGAGTTGCTGGGCTTTCACCTGAGCGCGCACGCGATCATGATGGTGATCCTGGGTGGTATCGGCAACTTTGCGGGCGCCATCGTCGGCGCCTTCGCCTTCGAGTACTTGCTGCACGCCTTCAAGGACCTGCCCGCCATCGGCGGCTTCAACACCGGCAAACACTGGCAGCTCTGGATGGGCCTGTTCATCGTGGCCGTGATCGTCCTCGCGCCGCGTGGCCTGCTGGGCCTCGCGGCCGGCCTCCTGCGTCGCAAGGAGGACCGGCCATGAATGAAGTTCTGTTCTCCGCCAGCCACTTGATCAAGCGCTTTGGCGGCTTGGCTGCGGTCAACGATGTCTCCGTCGACCTCTGGCGTGGCCGCATTCATGCGGTGATCGGCCCCAACGGCGCCGGCAAATCCACCCTGACCCACCTGCTTTCGGGCGACCTCGCACCCACCGCCGGCACTCTGCGTCTGGGCGACACCGACATCACGGGCTGGACGCCCGAGCGCATCGCACGCAGCGGGCTGGGCCGCAGCTACCAGAAGACGAATATCTTCCTGCCCTTCACCGTGTGGGAGAACGTGCGTTTGGCAGCCCAGTCGCGCGCGCCACATGCCGCGCGCTGGCTGCGTCGCGCCACCTCCTTCCCCGACACCAACGCGCGTGCCGAGCGTGCCCTGGAGCTCGCCGGCCTCACGCACCGCCGCGACATGGTGGCCGGCGCCATCAGCCATGGCGAGCAGCGCCAGCTCGAAGTGGCCATGACCCTGGCCACCGAGCCGCAGGTGATCCTGCTGGACGAGCCGCTCGCCGGCATGGGCACGGTCGAGGCCGAGCGCATGGTCGACCTGCTGCAGCGCCTGAAGGACGACCACGCAGTGATGCTGGTCGAACACGATATGGACGCCGTCTTCGCACTGGCCGACCGCCTGACGGTGATGGTCAACGGGCAGGTGATCGCCAGTGGTAGCCCAGAAGAAATCCGCGCCGACGCCAACGTCCAAGCCGCGTACCTTGGGGAGGAGCATTGATCATGTCCGACCTCCTGATCGACGCACGCGGCCTGCACACCTACTACGGCCAGAGCCACATCCTGCGCGGCATCGACTTTCAGGTCGGGCGCGCAGAGACCCTCGGCCTCATGGGCCGTAACGGCATGGGCAAGAGCACCCTGCTCAAAAGCCTCATGGGCCTGGTCAAGCCGCGCGGCGGCAGCGTCACCATCTGCGGACGCGACATGACCGGCGCCGCGCCCTTCGAGATCGCGCAACGGGGCATCGCCTACGTGCCCGAGGGCCGCGGCATCTTCGGCAACCTCAGCGTCGTCGAGAACCTCAAGATGGCCGCCCGCCCCGGCACCCGCGGCCAGAGAGACTGGACCTACGAGCGCGTGCTCGAGACCTTCCCGCGCCTGGCCGAGCGCCTGGGCCACGGCGGGCAGCAGCTTTCGGGCGGCGAGCAGCAGATGCTCACCATCGGACGCGCGCTCATGACCAACCCCGACGTCCTGATCCTGGACGAGGCCACCGAGGGCCTGGCGCCCCTGATCGCCCGCGAGATCTGGCGCATCTGCGACCTGATCAAGCAAAGCGGCATCTCCAGCGTCATCGTGGACAAGAACTGGAAGCACGTGACCCAGGTCACCGACCGCAACATCATCCTGGTCAAGGGCGAGGTCGTGTACTCGGGTAGCTCGCAGGATTTGCGCGCCAACCCGCAGATCCTCGAGCAGCACCTGGGCGTGTGAACGCAGGCCCCGCCGGGGGCCTCACGCTCGGATCACTCCAGCGAAATCTTCGCGTACGCCGCCACCTTCTTCCACTGGGCCGTGTCCGCTTGCATGAAAGCGGCCATGGCCTGCGCGTTGGCCCAGGTCGGCTCGGCGCCGGCGCGCTGCATCGCGGCCTTCACCTCGGCCTGGCCGGCCACGCGCTCCAGCGCCTGCTCGATCTTCTGCAACACCGGCGCCGGCACGCCCGCAGGCGCGGCCAGCCCGAACCACGCGAACACCTGGTAGCCCTTGAGGCCCGCCTCGTCCATCGTCGGCACGTTGGGCAGCACGCTGCTTCGTTGGGGCGTGGTCACCGCCAGGGCCTTGAGTCGGCCGCCCTGGATCAGGCCCAGCGCCGAAGGCAGGTTGTCGAACATCAGGTTCACTTCGCCCGCGATCACGCCGTTGAGGCCGGCCGCTGCGCCGCGATAGGGAATGTGCGTGATGAACAGGCCCGCCTGGCTCTTGTACAACTCTGCGCTCAGGTGCAAGGAGGTGCCCTGGCCGTTGGAGGCGTAGTTCAATTGCCCGGGGCGCGACTTGGCCCGCGCAGTCAGGTCGGCCAGCGAATTGATATTCGCCGTCGGGTTCACCACCAGCACGTTGGGCACGCGCCCGAGCAACCCGATCGGCACGATCTGTTCGGGCCGGTACGGCAGCCTGGCATACAGCGCGGGACTGATGGTCAGGGGCGGAGACGCCATGAGCAAGGTGTAGCCGTCGGGCGCCGCGCGCGTCGCCTCGGCCGCGCCCAGGTTGCCGCCAGCGCCTGGCTTGTTGTCGATCACCACCGGCTGCCCCAGTTCCTGGGCCAGCTTGGGCGCCACCAGGCGCGCCATGTTGTCAATCAGTCCGCCGGGCGGAAAAGGCACCACCAGCTTGATCGGTCGGGCCGGCCAGTCCTGCGCGTGGACGGCGGGCGCCAGCCAAGGCGCCAGGGATATCGCGGCCGCGGTCAGCCAAATCCTGCGTTGCATCGTGTCTCCTTTTTATTGATCGCGCCGATCATGCCCGCCCGGACCGGCCCCGGCCATTGGGGGGAACACCGTCCGACGCCCCTGCACACGGTGGGACGGATGAATCTTGATAAAGTCCCGGCCTCGGCCCCGGCCCCACCTTTCCAACTTTCCAGGACCTCCCGTGCCCCGTAACGTCCAATGCATCAAACTCGGCCGCGAAGCCGAGGGCCTCGACTTCCCCCCCTACCCCGGCGAGATCGGCAAGCGCATCTTCGACAGCGTGAGCAAGGAAGCCTGGGCCGGCTGGCTCAAGCACCAGACCATGCTGGTGAACGAGAACCGCCTGAACCTGGCCGACCAGCGTGCGCGCGAATACCTGAAACGCCAGATGGAAGCCCACTTCTTCGGCGGCGGCGCCGACCAGGCTGCCGGCTACGTCCCGCCCAGCGCCTGACGCGAGGAACCTCGCGGGTGACCACGCAGGTGATGGCACAGGCCTCGCCTGCGCCCGATGAAGCCCTCGTGATCGGCGGCGGCCTCGCGGGTGCCGCGGCCGCTGCGGCCCTCGCCACTCGCGGATGGCGGGTGCGGGTGCTCGACGCCGCACCCGAACCCGCCAGCGGCGCCTCCGCCCTCCCCGCGGGCCTGATGGCCCCCCACCTCTCGGGCGACGACAACCTGCTCTCCCAGCTCTCGCGTCACGGTGTGCAGACCACCTGGCGCCACGCGCAGTCCCTGCTGCAGGAGGGCATCGACTGGGGCGCAACCGGCACGCTCGAACACCGGGTGAAATCCCAGCGCAGCGTACCGCCCGTGGCGGATAGCGCCGACACCTGGCACCGCGATGCCAGCCCCGTACAGCGCGCCGCAGCCGGCCTGACCGAGGGCGCCATCGCCCTGTGGCACCCACGTGCCGCCTGGATCCGCCCTGCGGCCCTGGTGCGCGCCTGGCTGGACCACCCCGGCATCACCTGGCGCGGCGGCGTCCGCATCGCGAGCCTGCACCGACAGGGCGAAGGCTGGCAAGCCCTGGATGCACACGGGCAGGACGCGGGCCGCGCACCGCTGGTCGTGCTTGCGGCGGCCCTGGGCTCGGGCCCGCTGTCCGCAGGCCGGCTCGCGCTCCACGCCGTGCGCGGTCAACTCTCCTGGGGACTGCAGCCAGCGGCGCTGGGCCTGCCTGGCTTTTCCATCAACGGCAACGGCCACCTCCTGACCCACATTCCCACCGACGAAGGTACCGCGTGGGTCAGCGGGTCCACCTATGGCCGAGGCGACACCGCCACCGACGAACGCCCGGCGGACCATGCCGAGAATCTTGCGCGTCTGCGCACGCTCGTGCCGGCACTGGCCGAACGCCTCGCCCCCGAATTCCAGGCAGGTCGCGTGCGCGCCTGGGCCGGCGTGCGCTGCGCCAGCACGGACCGACGCCCCCTGGTCGGTCCACTTGAGCCTGGCCTGTGGGTCACCACTGCCATGGGCTCGCGGGGTCTCACCTTCGCCGCCCTGTGCGCCGACCTGCTGGTCGCCCGCCTGCATGGCGAGCCCCTGCCCCTGCCCGCCCCCCTCGCAGCGGCGCTCGACCTGGCCCGTCAGCGCTCCTAAAGCGCTTATCCGGCCTGCAGGCCGAATCGCCTGGAAACCCGCGCTGCGCCTTGCGAATATGCATATCCGCATAAGACGCGGACAAAAAGTTAGTTTGCTTCCATAAGCCGCCTGTCTACAGTCGCGGCCCATGTATCAGTACACCGACTTCGACCGACAGTTCGTGCACGCGCGCGCTGCCCAGTACCGCGACCAGCTGGCGCGACGCCTGAACGGCCAATTGGCTGAAGAAGAATTCCGCCCCCTGCGGCTGCAAAACGGCTGGTACGTCCAGCGTTTCGCGCCCATGCTGCGGGTCGCTGTGCCCTATGGCGAGATTGCCAGCCGACAGCTGCGCGTACTGGCCCGTATCGCCCGCGACTACGACCAGCCCTCGGCCGAGGTCTTTGAGGGCGCCCGCCAGCGCCAGGACTCGCTGGGTCCGGTGCCCCTGCCCGGTGGCGGCTTCGCGCACTCGCGGCTGTCCGTGGGCTACGGTCACTTCACCACCCGCCAGAACGTGCAGTTCAACTGGATCCCGCTGGAGCAAAGCGCCGACGTGATGGACCTTCTGGCCAGCGTCGACATGCACGGCATCCAGACCAGTGGCAACTGCATTCGCAACATCACCACCGACGAACTCGCCGGCATCGCACCGGACGAAGTCGCCGACCCGCGCCCCTGGTGCGAAATCATCCGCCAATGGAGCACCCTGCACCCTGAGTTCGCCTTCCTCCCCCGCAAGTTCAAGATCGCCATCTCCGGCGCCGCCGAAGACCGTGCCGCCGTCGCCTGGCACGACGTGGGCCTGTACCTGGTTCAGAACGCAGCGGGCGCGCTGGGCTTTCGGGTCCTGGCCGGCGGCGGCATGGGCCGCACCCCAGTCATCGCCCCGGTCATTCGAGAATTCATTGCCGCCGACCAGATCCTCAACTACCTCGAGGCTGTGGTGCGGGTCTACAACCGCTGGGGTCGCCGCGACAACAAGTACAAGGCCCGCATCAAGATCCTGGTGAAGGCCGAAGGCCAGCGCTATATCGACGAGGTCGAGGCTGAATACCAGGCCATCCTCGAACACGACGGCGCGCCCCACACCGTCACGCCCGCCGAACTCGCCCGCGTGAGCGCCTTCTTCACCGCGCCGGTGATCGACAGCGCCGCCCCCACCGAACTGCCCGAGACCGACCTCGCCCCGGCCTATCAGCGCTGGCTGCAGCAGAACGTGGCGACGCACCGCGACCCGCACCTGCGCGCGGTCACCCTTTCTTTCAAGCGGCTGGGCCAGGCCCCGGGCGACGCCACCGCCGACCAGCTGGACGCGGCGGCCGACCTGGTGGACCGCTACTCGGCGGGCGAAGCCCGCGTCACCCACAGCCAGAACCTGCTGCTGCCCTGGGTGCGCGTGTCCGACCTGCCGGCGCTGTGGCAGGAGGCCCGCGCGCTGGGCCTGGCCACGGCCAACATCGGCCTGCTCACCGACATGATCGCCTGCCCCGGCGGCGACTACTGCGACCTGGCCAATGCCCGCTCGCTGCCGATCGCCGAGGCCATCACCCAGCGTTACCAGGACCTGGACGAACTGCACGACATCGGCGCCATCGACCTGCACATCTCCGGCTGCATCAATTCTTGCGGCCACCACCACAGCGGCCACATCGGCATCCTGGGCGTCGACAAGGACGGCAAGGAGTGGTATCAGCTCACGCTCGGCGGCTCGGACGGCACCCGCCTCTCTGGCGCCGCCACCCCGGGCAAGGTGGTCGGCCCCTCGTTCTCGGCAGCCGAAGTACCCGAGGTGATCGAAGCCGTGCTCGAGACCTACCGGCGCGAACGCGCCAGCGTCGGCGACCGGTTCGAAGCCTTCATCGATACCCTGCGCCGCGTGGGCCAGGACCCCTTCAAGGCCGCGGCCAACGGCGCCCGCTTTGTCCCCACGGAAGATGCCGCGAAAGAGGTCGCGTGATGGACTTCAGCCTGAAACTCATTGCCGCCGCAGACCACGAGGCCCAGGCCGGCGCCGCCGGCATGCTGGCCCTGGCCAACGACACCGAGGTGGCGGATGTATCGCTCGAGGGCGTCACCCGCATCGACCTGCACTTTCCCAGCTTCGCCGACGGCCGCGCCTTCAGCCAGGCCTACCTGCTGCGACGCCGCCGCGGCTACACCGGCGAGATCCGGGCCACCGGCGACGTGCTGATCGACCAGCTCGTGCAGATGCAGCGCACCGGCTTTTCCAGTGCCGTGCTGCGTGCCGACCAGGACCCGGCCCATGCGGCACGCCAGTTCGCACGCTATGCCCGCTACTACCAGGGCGACGCGGTCACCCCGCAGCCCCGGTTCCGGGAAACGACTCCGGCATGACCGCATCCACGGACGCGAGCACCCTGCAGGCCCGGGCTCCGCAGCTGCACGCCCACGCCAGCGCCGACTTCAACGCCAAGCTGGCGCGCACACAGGCCCTGCTGCAACGCGCAGCCGCCGACTTCGCGCCGGTCACCCAAGCCTCCAGCCTCGGGGCGGAAGACGTCGTCATCACGCACATCATCAACGCGCTGGCATTGGACATCCCGATCTTCGTGCTGGAGACGGGCGCCCTGCATGCAGAGACCCTGGCCCTCCTGGCACGCACCCGCGTCGCCTCGCGCGTACCGGTCACCGTCTACCGGCCGGTGCAGGAAGCCGTGGTGCAGTTCGTCGCTCGCGAAGGTCAGGACGCGATGTACCGCAGCATCGACCTGCGAAAGGCCTGCTGCGGCATCCGCAAGATGGAGCCGCTGGCCCGCGCGCTGGCTGACCAGAAGGCCTGGATCACCGGCCTGCGCCGCGAGCAGTCCGCCGCCCGCGCCGAAGTGCCTGCCATCGACACCACCGAGGCCCGCGCCAAATTCAACCCCCTGTCCGACTGGACCTGGGGCGACGTCTGGCACTACATCGCCACCCGGGGTGTGGACTACAACGCCCTGCACGACCAGTTCTATCCCAGCATAGGCTGCGCCCCCTGCACGCGCGCCATCAGCCTGGGCGAGGAATTTCGCGCCGGCCGCTGGTGGTGGGAAGACGAGGCCGCCAAGGAATGCGGTCTGCACGTCAAACACAACGAGAGAGCTCCCGCATGAACGCACGCACCGCGCCGCACCTGCTCAAGGTCCCCAGCAACCAGCACCTGGACGCGCTGGAGGAAGAAGCCATCTTCGTCCTGCGCGAGGTCGCTGCCGCCTTCGAGCGGCCCACCTTGCTGTTCTCGGGTGGCAAGGACTCGCTGGTGCTCCTGAAGTGCGCCGAGAAAGCCTTCGGGCGCGGGCGCATCCCCTACCCGCTGCTGATGATCGACACCGGTCACAACTTCACTGAAGTAACCGACTTTCGCGACCAACGCGCCCGGGAACTCGGCGCCGAACTGATCGTGCGCCGCGTGGAAGACTCGATCCAGCGCGGCACCGTGCGCCTGGCCCACCCGGGCGAATCGCGCAATGTGCACCAGTCGGTCACCTTGCTGGAAGCCATCGAGGAATTTCGCTTCGACGCCCTGATCGGCGGCGCCCGTCGCGACGAGGAAAAGGCCCGTGCCAAGGAGCGCCTCTTCTCCCACCGCGACAGCTTCGGCCAGTGGCAGCCCAAGGCCCAGCGCCCCGAGCTGTGGACCCTGTTCAACACCCGCCTCCAACCCGGCGAGCACTTCCGTGTCTTTCCCATCTCCAACTGGACCGAGCTGGACGTGTGGCAATACATCGAGCGCGAAGCCATCGCCCTGCCCTCGATCTACTACGCGCACCCGCGCCAGGTGGTCGACCGCAAGGGCCTGCTCGTACCCGTCACGCCCCTGACCCCGCCGCGCGAGGGTGAGCGGGTGCAGACCCGGACCGTGCGCTTTCGCACCGTCGGCGACATCACCTGCACCTGCCCCGTCGAAAGCCCCGCCACCAACGCACGCGACGTGGTGCTGGAGACGCTCACCGCCGACGTCTCCGAGCGCGGCGCCACGCGCATGGACGACAAGACCTCCGACGCCTCCATGGAAAAGCGAAAAAAGGACGGGTACTTTTGATGACCACCACCCTCACGCCCCCGGCCGCCCTCACCCCAGTACCCGCGGGCGGCGACCATGCCACTGCCTTGCGCTTCATCACCTGCGGCAGCGTCGATGACGGCAAAAGCACCCTGATCGGCCGCCTGCTGGTGGATGCCCGCGCCGTGCTGCGGGACCAGCTGGCCAGCGTCTCGCGATCGGGCGAGGCCGACCTCGCGCTCCTCACCGACGGCCTGTCGGCCGAACGCGAGCAGGGCATCACCATCGACGTGGCCTACCGCTATTTCGCCACGCCCGCGCGCAAGTTCATCATCGGGGACGCGCCCGGCCACGAGCAATACACCCGCAACATGGTCACGGCCGCCTCCAGCGCCGACGCCGCCGTGGTGCTGGTCGATGCCACCAAGCTGTCCTGGCGGGACACCGACCTGGCGCTCCTGCCGCAGACCCGCCGCCACACCCTGCTGGTCCACCTGCTGCGGGTGCCGTCCATCGTCTTCGCAATCAACAAGCTCGACGCAGTGGACGATCCCACCCTCGCCTACGCCCGCATCGCCAGCGCCCTCCAGCGCTTTGCACGCGAGGCGGGCGTCGCGGTGCGCGCCTGCACCCCGATCTCCGCACTCAAAGGGCACAACGTCGTCACCGCCCACCCGGGCTGGTGCGGTTACAGCGGCCCGTCGCTGCTGCAGTTGCTCGAGACGCTCGATATCACCGCCGCCGACACGCAGGAAGCCTTCGCCTTTCCGGTGCAGTGGGTCGAGAAGTTCCATGACTCGGCCGACACCTCACAGGGCCGCCGCGTCTTCTGGGGCCGCGTCGCGGCCGGCACCATCGCACCGGGCCAGTCGGTGAAGGTACTGCCCAGTGGTCAGAGCGCCATCGTCACCCAGGTCCTGAACCACGTGCGCCTGCCCCACCCCGTACCCTCGGGTCACAGCGCCGGCCTCATCCTGGACCGCGAGGTCGACATCTCGCGTGGCGACTGGCTGCTCGCCCCCGAGGCGGCCGAGCCCTCGCGCACCCTGTCGGCCACCGTCGCCTGGCTGGACGACGAGCCGCTGGTCGCGGGCCGTGTGTACTGGGCCCTGCACGGGCATCGCTGGGTCAAGGCCAAGGTTCGTCGAATCGTGCACCGGGTCGACATCCACACCTTGGCGCACACCGAAGCCACGCAGCTGGAGCCCAATGCCATCGGCCACATTGAACTGGACCTGCAGGAGGCCTTGGCCACCCGCCCCTACACCACCTCGCGCGCCCTGGGCTCGCTGGTCCTGGTTGATACCGCGACCCACAAGACCGCAGGCGCGGTGCTGGTGCGAGCGCCTGCAGCCACCGCCTGAGGCCGGAGCAATACCTTCGGACTACCTGTCTTTGGGCCTGAGGCACAACCGCTAAAATCGCAGCTTTCCCTCCCGGCGATCAAAAAAATGACCCACGTCGTCACCGAATCCTGTATCCGCTGCAAGTACACCGACTGCGTGGACGTCTGCCCCGTGGACTGCTTCCGCGAGGGCCCCAACATGCTCGTGATCGACCCGGACGAGTGCATCGACTGCGCGGTCTGCATCCCCGAGTGTCCGGTCAACGCCATCTACGCCGAAGAAGATGTCCCGGCCGACCAGATGGCCTTCGTCAAGCTCAACGTCGAACTGGCCCGCTCCCCCGGCTGGAAAAGCATCACCAAGCGCAAGCCCGCCCTGCCCGACGCCGACGACTGGAAAGACAAGACCGGCAAACTCTCCGAGCTGGTGCGCTGACGCCCCTCCCGCATGGATCCCCTGTTGAACCAAGAAGTGATCAAGACCGCAGCCGCCCACGACGGCACCATCGAAACCGATGCCGTCATCATCGGCGCCGGTCCCGTCGGCCTGTTCCAGGTCTTTGAGCTGGGCCTGCTCGAGATCAAGGCCCACGTCATTGATTCCCTGGCCTACCCCGGTGGCCAGCCGATCGAGCTGTACCCCGACAAGCCGATCTACGACATCCCGGCCATCCCGGTGTGCACCGGCAAGGAACTCACCGACGCCCTGCTCAAACAGATCGAGCCCTTTGGTGCCACCTTTCACCTGGGCCAGACGGTCACCGTGGTGGACAAGCAGGCCGACGGGCGCTTCCTGCTCGAGACCTCCAAGGGCACGCGTTTCATCACCAAGACCATCTTCATCGCTGCGGGCGTGGGTGCCTTCGAGCCGCGCACGCTCAAGGTCGAAGGACTTGAGAAGTTCGACGGCTCGCAGCTGTTCTACCGCGTCAAGAACCCTGCCGACTTCGCCGGCAAGAACCTCCTGATCGTCGGCGGCGGCGACTCCGCCCTGGACTGGACCCTCAACTTCACCGCCGAAGGCCCGAACAAGGCCGAGAGTGTCATCCTCGTGCACCGCCGCGACGGCTTCAAGGCCGCTCCCGCCTCGGTGGCCAAGATGAAGGAGCTGTGCGAGCAGTACGAGATGCAGTTCATCGTCGGCCAGGTCACCGGCTACGAAGAACGTGACGGCAAGCTGGTCGGCGCCAAGGTCACCGGCGGCGACGGCGTCACCCGCGTCGTCCCCACCGACACCCTGCTGGTCTTCTTCGGCCTCTCGCCCAAGCTCGGCCCGATCGCCGACTGGGGCCTGGACATCGAGCGCAAGCAGCTGGTGGTGGACACCGAGAAGTTCTCCACCAACATGCCCGGCATCTTCGCGGTGGGCGACATCAACACCTACCCCGGCAAGAAAAAGCTGATCCTCTCGGGCTTTCACGAGTGCGCGCTGGCGGCTTTCGCTGCTGCGGCCATCGTCTTCCCCGAAAAAGGCAAGATCCACCTGCAATACACCACCACCTCGCCCAAGCTGCACAAGGTGCTGGGGGTGGAATCGCCGGTATTCGACTGAGACGCCCCGGCGGACATGCCGGGCGTGCGGGGCGGCGGGTTGTCGCCGTTAGATAGGTTTGATGCTGCTGACGCGCGGCGCCTGCGCCGACACCGCGCCCACATCGACCTCGATCATCCCGTCCACCTCCCGGGTGGGATAGCGCTGCAAGTTGCATTGCGGCCTCGGGATGCGGCTGATATGTTCGCCCGTCGCCGTATCGAACTCCCACAGGTGCTTGCGGCACATGATCACGAAATCCTGGCGCTCGCCGTGCACGCTCAAGGGAAAGCCTTCATGCGGGCAGGCGTCGCGGTAGGCGATCAGCTCGCCTTCGGCACGCAGCACGATCAGCTTGTGCGCGCCGATGGCGACCGGGTGCATGCCCAGATCGTCCACCTGCGAGGCGGGCAGCGCGGGCTGCCAGTCAGGCGTAGCGTTCATGCAGGCCTCACCGTCCCGTGAACTGCGCGGGCCGCTTCTCGATGAAGGCGCGCGCCCCCTCGAGATGGTCCTCGGTCTTCTTCAGGATGCTCTGACCCAGGCGCTCGAAATTGCGCGCGGTATCCGGATCCACCTTGGCGCAGTTATTGAGCACCACCTTCGCGATCCCCAGGGCCTGCGGCGCCCGGGCCGCCAGCTTCCTGGCAAAGGCCATCGCCTCATCGGCCAGCTGCTCGGGCGGGTGGATCTCGTCGATCAGCCCGTAAGCCAGGGCACGGTCGGCCGGGATCATCTCGCCGGTCATTACCAGCCGCTTGGCCGCTGAAAGGCCTACCGTGCGCACCAGGCGAGAGCAGCCACCGGACCCCGGGATCAGGCCCACATTGTTCTCGGGCAAACCCAGCTTGGCGGTACTGGCTGCGAAGCGGAAGTCGCAAGACAGCGCCAACTCGAGACCACCACCGGCCGCCACGCCATTGATCGCGGCGATGACCGGAATCTCGATGGCCTCGACTTCGTCGAAGACGTTATGGATATCGCGCACCACGCGCCGGAAGGCCCGCGTGCCGATATCCGCCAGGCCCTTCATGCCCCGCACATCCTCGCCCGCCGAAAAGGCGCGCCCCGTGCCGGTGATGATCGCCACACGCAGGCTGTCGTCGGCCACCAGCGCCTCGACCGCGTCGCGCAGCTCGCTGCGCATCTGCTGGTTCCAGGCGTTGAAGGTATCCGGGCGGTTCAGGCGCAGCACGGCCACCTGGTCCTGCACCTGCAGGTCGATGAATTCGTAGGTCACGACGGAACTCACTTTCCGGTGAAACGGGGCGCACGCTTTTCGAGGAAGGCCTTCAGGCCCTCGGCCACATCGTCAGAGGCAAACAGCTGGCTCTGGTGGGCACGCTCGATCGCCAGGCCTTGCGCGAGACTCACTTCCAGGCCGTGATTGACCGACAGCTTGATGTAGCCCTGCGCCATCGTCGGTCCGGCGGCCAGCTTGCGCGCATAGGCCAGCACGTCCTCCTCGAAGCGTTCGGCCTCGACCACACGGTCCAGGATCCCCAGTGCCAGGGCCTCGTCCGGCCCGATGGACTCGCCCGTCACCATCAGGTGCAGGGCTCGGCTCTTGGGGATCAGACGCGGCAGGCGCTGCGTACCGCCCATGCCCGGCGACAGACCCAGGTTCACCTCGGCCAGCCCCAGCTTGTACTTGCCCGCCGAGGCGATGCGAAAGTCACAGCCCAGCGCGATCTCCAGCCCACCGCCAATGCAATGCCCGGCGATCGCCGCGATGAACAGCTTGGGCGTACGGCCGATCGCATCGACCGCCTCCTGCGCAATGGTCAGGAAGTTCGCGAAGCCGGCGCGGTCCGCATCCTGCAGCGTGGTGATGTCCGCACCCGTGCAAAAGAACTTCGGATTGGCGCTGCGCACCACCGCCACACGTACCGCAGGATCCTCGGCCACCCGGTGCACTGCGGCGGTGAGTTCGCGCAACATCTGCGCGTCGTACGCATTGGCCGGCGGCCGGTTGAAGGTGATGAAGCCGACGCCTTGTTCGGTGCTGAAGTCGATGGCCATGGGCGCTCCTTGCGATCAGGTGAACCGGCGGCCGAGGTCGTTGTCCGCCGGCGTCAGGCCCAGCTTCAGGATCTCGGGCAGCGCCTCGCGGATGTACTTCTGGCGCAGGTCCTCGTTGTTATGTTGCTTGATGCCCCATTTCACATACAGCGGAGAGGTCACCGAGTTGGACCGGCCGAACATGTCCAGCGCCGCGGTCCACCATTTCTGCAGACGCTCCTGCACAGCGGCCTTGCCTTCGGGGGTCTGGCAGATCTCGCGCAGGTGCAGGAAGCCGCTGCGGGTATGGAACTCCTCGTCGGCCTCCAGGTCCGGGGCCACCACCGCCAGCGGCTCGTAGGGGCTGCCCGCCCACTCGACGCCCACGTACAGCCCGACACGGTCGATCAGGGCGTGGAACCAGGCCAGGTCGATCCAGTCGTCAAACGGCAGGTGAAAGGCGTACTGCTTGATCGGCTTGGTGATGTTCGGGTTGGCGCCCAGCCCGATCAACACCTCCTCGCAGATCTTGCCGTGCGCCACCTCCTGGCGAATGATCTCGGCCTCGATCTCCATCGCACGCCCGTGCGGCGCATAGCGCAGGCCGGCGTCGGCAATCTTCGCCAGGATCTTTCGGTACTCGGTGTTGCCGTTGTTCTCCAGGTGTTCGTCCAGGAGCAGCTTCACCAGCAGCTGCCGGAATTCCTCCGGCATGGCGGGGTCGTTCTGCTTGTAGACGGCCGGCGGGGCTGCGACGGTGCTCATGGAGACTCCTTTTTGATAATACTATCCGGATGGTATCTAAGCGAATAGGCCAGCGCCTCGGGGATAACCCTGTGGGACTGGCGGCGCGGCATGGCCGCCCCCAGCTCACGCCCTGCGCGTCGCGACCTTCTTCGGCGTCTTCGCCGCAGCAGTCCGCTTGGGGCGCACCGGCGCCTTGGCCTGCGGCTGGGGCTGCGACAAGATCCCGTTCAACATCGTGGTGCGCAGGCCGCGCGTGAGGTCTGCGCCACTGAGGTGGTCGGAGCGGCGAAACCACTCGAGAAACGTGCCGTCGTCCAGCGCCTGCACGATGGCGGACATCTCGCGCACCGGCACGTCGCTGCGAAATTCCCCGCTTTTCTGGCCGGCGGCAATCAACCCGTCGATGAAACTGCGCTGGCGCGCGTACAGCTCGCGGATGAAGGCCTGCACCTCCCCGTCCCGCTCCTTGAATTCCAGTGACATCAGGATCAACAGCAGCACTTCATCGCGGTGCGTGATGCCCAGACTCGCCTGGTAATGCACATAGGCAATCAGCCTGTCCGTGGCACTCCCCGAAGCCTGCCCCACCGCCGCGATCGCCTGGTCGACCACCACGTCCTGCACGCGCCGCAGCAGATCGAGCAGCACCGCCTCCTTGCTGCCGAAGTAGAAATACACCGCCCCCTTCGTGAGCTGCGCGGCACCGGAAATCTGCTCGAGGTTCGTCGAGCGGTAGCCCTGGGAGACGAATAAACGCAAGGCGGCCTGCAGCAGCAGGTCCATGCTGACCGCCCGCTGGGCGGCCTTGGTGCTCTCGGGCCGCCGTGCGGGCGCCGGTCGTTTGCGGGGAGTGAGGGTGGTCAAGGGTTTACCCCAGCGCAAGGCTTGGATGGCTGAACATACTATCCAGTCGGTATGTGGTCAAGCTGGCATCACCTTAGCAAGGAGTAGTCGATGAATGCAGAGGCACCCGCTGGCGCCTTGTCAGACGAGTCGATGGGTCGTCCCTTCTGGAACCGCCGCGTCGAAACTATACCCCGCGCTCAACTCGACGCCCTGCACCTGGCGCGCATCCAGCGCCTCGTGGCTTATGCCTACGAGAACACCGCCTTCTACCGACGCAAGCTCGATGCAGCGGGCGTCAAACCCTCAGACATCCGCTCGCTGGCCGACTACAAGCGGCTGATCCCGGTCACCGACAAGAGCGAGTTCATCGGTCTGCAGCAGGAGCGGCCGCCCTATGGCGACACGATCGCCCTGCCCCCCGACCTGGTAGCCCACCACTGCGAGACCTCCGGTACCACCGGCGTGCCGCTGGCGATTCCCTACTCGATGGTGGACACCGTGCGCTATGGCGAGTCCTGGGTCTATGGCTTCTGGGCTCTGGGCATCCGCCCCTCGGACACCTTCTACTTCGCTTTCGGCTGGGGCAACTTCGCCGGCTTCTGGAGCGCCTATTGGGGCGCGCGGCGCCTGGGTTGTCGCATCATTTCCGGCGGCGGCCTCGACACCAAGGGGCATATCCAGGCGATCCAGCGCATGAAGCCGACGGTGCTGATCTCCACGCCCACCTTCGCGCTGCGCATGGCGCAGGTAGCCAAGGAGATGGGCGTCGACCTGTCGCAAAGTTCAATCCGCTACACCTACCACGCGGGCGAACCCGGCCCGACGGCACTGCCTGGCATGCGCGAGCAGATCGAGACCGCCTGGGGCGCCAAGGCCGGCGAACTCCTGGGCATCGCAGAGGTCGACGCGATGGCGCCGGGCTGCCCCCTGGGCGACGGCGTGCACGTCAACGAGATGAACTGCTACACCTGGTCCATGGACCCGGCCACCGGCAGCGAAACAGCCGACGGCGAGATCGGCGAGAACGTCGTCACCAGCTACGCCAACACCGCGCAACCGCTTCTGAACTATCGCACCCATGACCTGGTGCGTCGTCGCGAGAGCGGCTGCGACTGCGGGCGCACCTGGGTGAAATTCGACGGCGCGGTTCTGGGTCGCACCGACTTCATGGTCACGGTGCGCGGCACCAACGTCTACCAGACCGCCGTCGAGAACATCCTGAACCAGATTACCGGGGTCAGCATGCACTACGAGCTGGTCCTGACCCACGAAGACGGCAACGACGTCATGACCGTGCGCTTCGAGCCCGAGCCGACCCTCGACGCGGCGCACTGGGAGGCCCTGGCCACCGATGCCAGCGACCGGATCCACCAGGCGCTGCATGTGCGCCTGCGTTGCACGCCAGTGGCGCCGGGCACCCTGCCCCGCTTCGAGCTCAAGACCAAGCGCATCATCGACCAGCGGCCCAAGGAACTGCGCCGCGCCCTGGACCGCTGAGGGGACCGACCATGGACATCCAAGAACAGACACGTCGTATCCGCGAGGCGCGCGCCCTGATTGCGCCCCTGATCGCGCGACCCCTGGAGCCGCAGATCGAGGCCATCCTGCGCAGCGCGGACATGGAACTGCACTGGGCGCTGTGGAATCTGGGGGAGGTGCTGCCCCACCGACACGACATGCCTACCCAGGACGCCAGCGCGTAATCCCGACACCTTCCTAAAACAAATTCAACCGGAGAGAGAAACCATGACCACTCGACGCCTTGTCCTCACCCGCGGTGCCGCCGTCATCGGCGCGGCCTCCACCAGCCTGCTGCTGCCCTCGATCGTGCGGGCCCAAAGC
>JACCDI011617764.1_pt1 | contig 18410 bp, 16 predicted proteins | sample 7442791 | NCBI WGS metagenome assembly JACCDI01 (sample SAMN15323434, study PRJNA562643) | freshwater metagenome | isolation source: river surface water | place: USA:Blue River Watershed | collected 2017-08-15
GCTGCGTCAGGTGGAATTCTCCTTGTTCGACATGCACCTGCACCATGACTACGATCCGAACGGCGCCAAGCCGGTCGCCGACCTGCTGGCCGAGGTCAGGCACCGGGTCGCGGTGATCGTGCCGCCGGCGTTCAACCGCTTCCAGCATTCGTTCTCGCACATCTTCGCCGGCGGCTACGCGGCCGGTTATTACAGCTACAAGTGGGCCGAGGTGCTGTCTGCGGACGCCTATGGCGCGTTCGAGGAGGCGCAGGGCGACCCGAACCGCCTCGCCGAGACCGGGCTCGCCTTCCATCGCGAGATCCTGTCGGTCGGCGGATCGCGTCCTGCGCTCGAATCGTTCACTGCATTCCGCGGCCGTGAACCGAGCATCGACGCGCTGCTGCGGCATAATGGCATGGTGCAGGCGAACAACCCATGACCCAGGTCGATTTCCACAGCAAGGTGCCGGACAAGCTGAACTACGCGTGCCGGCTGGTGCGCAAGGCGCGCGCGGCCGGCATGAAGGTGGTGCTGTTCGCGGAAAGCCGCGAACAGCTGGCCGCGCTCGACGAGATGCTGTGGACCTTTTCCGAGCAGGATTTCCTGCCGCACGTGATGGCCGGCGACGAACTGGCCGCACAGACGCCGGTGATCCTGAGCGACGACGCCGAACAGGCGCTGCCGCACCATCAGGTGCTGGTCAACCTGTCGCGCAACACGCCTGAGCACTTCGCGCGTTTCGAGCGGATGTTCGAAATCGTGTCGACCGACGAAGACGACCTGCTCGCCGGCCGCGAGCGTTACAAGCAATACCAGCAGCGCGGTTATCCGCTCACTCATCACGTCGCTGACAAGACATGAACGACAACGATCTTGATATTCCGGTACTGACCGACATCATCGACACGCACGCTCCGCCTGCGGGCTCGGTTCAAGCGCTTGCGCCGGCTTCGCTGGCTGTCGAACAGATCCAGGAAACGCTGTCGCAGCGCCTGATCAGCGAACTCTCCGTGCAAATACCGGTGCTGGTCGAGGCAGCGCTGCGCGAGCGCCTGCCGCAGGTGCTCGGCGCGAAGCTGCAGGCCGAGTTGCTGGCCGTGTTGACGAATGCGCTACCGGTGGCGGCACAGGCGGCCACTGCGGAACTTTCGAGCCTCGTTGCGTACGAAGTCGGCGGATTGCTCGAGCAGCGATTGCAGGACGAAGTGCGGACTGCGGTCGCGAATGAAATCGCTGAATTGAATGCACGACAATCCTGAATGAACTCACTGCGACCGACATCCCGCCAGTCGCCCACACAGGATTCACCATGAAAGTCATCGTCCTCGGTGCCGGCATCATCGGCACCGCCTCGGCCTGGTTCCTGCAGAAAGCCGGCCATGAAGTCACCGTGATCGAGCGCCAGCCCGGCGCGGCGCAGGAAACCAGTTTTGCCAATGGCTGCCAGATCTCGGTCTCGCACGCGGAGCCGTGGGCCAATCCTGCGGCGCCGCTGAAACTGCTGAAATGGCTGGGCAAGGAAGACGCGCCGCTGCTGTTCCGCCTGCGCGCCGACTGGCTGCAATGGCGCTGGGGCATGAGCTTCCTGCGCGAGTGCACGCCGGCACGCGCCGCGCACAACATCCGCCAGATCGTCGCGATCGCGGAATACAGCCGGCAGACGCTGCAGGCGGTGCGCGCGGAGACCGGCATCGAATATGACTGCGAGACGCGCGGCATCCTGCACTTCTACACCGAAGAGGAAGAGTTCCAGGCCTCGCTGCCGGCGGCGCAGCTGATGCGCGATCTCGGCTGTCCGAGGCAAAGCATCGATGCCGACGAAGTCGTGCGCATCGAGCCGGCGCTGGCGGCGGTGCGCCACAAGATCGTCGGCGGCGACTTCACCGCGACCGACGAGTCGGGCGACATCTACAAGTTCACCACCGGCCTGGCACGGAAATGTGCGGATGCGGGCGTGCGCTTTCGCTTCGATACCACCGTCACCCGCCTGCTGACCGAGGGCAGCGGCGCGGGCGCGCGCATCACCGGCGTCGAAGTGATCGACGAACATGGCCGCCATCAGGTACTGCGTGCGGACAGCTATGTGCTGGCGATGGGCAGCTTCTCGCAGCAGCTCGCCAAGCAGGTCGGCATCGACCTGATGGTCTATCCGGGCAAGGGCTATTCGGCGACCTATCCGGTGAAGGAGACTAAGCTCGCGCCGCAGGTGTCGCTGACCGACGATGGCTACAAGCTGGTCATCTCGCGCCTCGGCGACCGCCTGCGCGTGGCCGGCACCGCCGAGGTCAACGGCTACACGCGAGAGCTGAACGACGTGCGCTGCGACGCGATCACGCGCCGCACACGCGAACTGTTCCCCGGTGCCTGCGACTACGACAGCCCGGTGTACTGGACCGGCCTGCGCCCGATGACGCCATCGAACGTGCCCTACATCGGCAAGACGAAGTTCGCGAACCTGTTCCTGAACACCGGACACGGCACGCTGGGCTGGACCATGGGCTGTGGCTCGGGTCGCGCGATCGCCGACATTGTGTCCGGTCGCCGACCAGATCTGGACTTTGCATTCACCGGAATGGCGCGACGGGAAAGGCCGGTGACGATGACATCGGTGCCGGCACGCAGCTGATGCCATCACAGAACGGGGCCTGCCGGCCCCGTTCTTTTTTCCGCCGCCGATTTGCCACTGGCACGCATCTTGTATTACCTTCTGCGCTGGTAAACCTAAGCCCACAACACTTCCATTCCCGCGGAGGACATTCATGCGTTTCAGCCTTCACAGCCTGCCCCTGTTCGCGCTGCTTTTCGCGGCGACCCAGGCCGGCGCACAGGAACAGCTCGTCAAGATCGGCCATGCGGCCCCGCTGTCCGGCTCGATTGCCCATCTCGGCAAGGACAACGAGAACGGCGCGCGGATGGCGATCGACGCGCTGAACGCGAAAGGCCTCACGGTAGGCGGCAAGAAGCTCAGGTTCCAGCTGCTCGCGGAAGACGACGGCGCGAACCCGCAGCAGGCGACCTCGGTCGCGCAGAAGCTGGCCGATGCGAAAGTCAACGGCGTCATCGGCCACCTGAACTCGGGCACCACGATACCCGCGTCCAAGATCTATAACGACAACGGCATTCCGCAGATCTCGCCATCGTCGACCAACCCGAAGTACACGCTGCAGGGCTACAAGGGAGCGTTCCGCGTGGTCGCGAACGATGGCCAGCTCGGCGGCGCGCTGGGGCGCTATGCCGCAGGCACGCTGAAGGCGAAGAATGTCGCGATCATCGACGACCGCACCGCCTACGGCCAGGGCGTCGCAGACGAGTTCGCCAAGGCGGCAAAGTCGGCCGGCCTGACCATCGTCGGCCGCCAGTACACGAACGACAAGGCGACCGACTTCAACGCGATCCTGACCGCGATCAAGGGCAAGAACCCGGACCTCGTATTCTTCGGCGGCATGGATGCCGTCGCCGGTCCGATGATGAGGCAGATGAAACAGCTCGGCATCAACGCGAAGTTCATGGGCGGCGACGGCATCTGCACCGAGCAGCTGCCGTCACTGGCAGGCGCGGCACTGGCCGATGGCCAGGTGGTGTGCGCGGAGGCCGGCGGCGTCGAAGAAAGCCAGAAGCAGGCGATGGACGCTTTCCGCGCCGACTACAAGAAGAAGTTCGGTACCGACGTGAAGCTTTACGCGCCGTATGTGTATGACGCGATGATGGTGATGGCCGACGCAATGCAGCGCGCGAATTCGACCGAGCCCGCCAAGTACCTGCCCGAGCTTGCAAAGACCCGCTACAAGGGCGTGACCGGCATGATCGAGTTCGACGCGCACGGCGACATGAAGCAGGGTACGCTGACCCTGTACACCTTCCAGGGCGGCAAGCGCTCGCAGATTGCGGTGGTCAAGTAGACGCGCCGCACATGAAAAAAGCGCTCCGTACGGAGCGCTTTTTCGTTGGAAGCCGTGAAGACGATTACTTCAGCGACAGGATCCACTGAACCAGCTTCTTCGCGTCAGCTTCGCTGACCTGCGGGTTCGCCGGCATCGGCATCGGGCCCCAGACACCGCCGCCACCCTTGATGACCTTGGTGATCAGCTTGCCTTCGGCCGACTTGTCGCCCTTGTACTTGGCGGCGACATCCTTGTAGGACGGGCCGACGAGCTTGTTTTCAACAGCGTGGCAAGCGAGGCAGTTCTTTTCTTTTGCGAGTTGCTCGTTCGCGAATGCTGCGTTCGACGCCAGCGCGGCAACAGCGGCAGCAGCGACCAGGATAGCTTTCATGTGTCTCTCCGTTTTAATGAAAAAAGCCGCAGGATTGTAACCCGATTTGCGATCCTGCTCACATACGCATCCTGACACCGCTCTCCGGGTTTCCGCTTCAGGACGGACGTAACATAGCACCACGGCAAGGCGGCCGGCGGCCCTGATTACAAACGCTCACACAAGCGCCGGCCACAGACAGCCCGGCGGTGGGCGACGATGCCAATCCGGCAATCTTGCCTACATGATTACCCTGCTTGTGCCACAATCCGGGGCAAAACCGAGTACCGAAGATCGACAAAGCGCCTGTCGCCCCGCTTGCGAGAGAAAGCCTGAATGCTGATTCACCCGATGCCCGATCCGATCGCGCTGTCCCTGGGACCGCTGGCCGTGCGCTGGTACGGCCTGATGTACCTGGCCGCGTTCATACAATTCCTGCTGCTCGGTCGGCTGCGGCTGAAGCAGCCGCACATCGCTGCCGCCGGCTGGCGCGCTGCGGATCTCGATGACATGCTGTTCTACGGCGTGCTCGGCGTGGTGATCGGCGGCCGCCTCGGCGAGGTGCTGTTCTACCACCCCGGTTACTACTTCTCGAACCCGGCCGAGATCGTCGCGGTCTGGCGCGGCGGCATGTCCTTCCATGGCGGCTTCATCGGCGTGCTGCTGGCGATGGCGCTGTGGGCGCGCGCGCGCGGGCGGCGCTGGATGGAGGTGATGGACTTTATCGCGCCGATGGTGCCGCTCGGCTATGCGTTCGGCCGCATCGGCAACTTCATCAATGCCGAGCTGCCCGGCCGCATCGCCGACGCGTCGCTGCCGTGGGCGATGATCTGGCCGAACGTGGACAATCTGCCGCGCCATCCTTCGCCGCTCTATCAGGCCATTGTCGACGGCGTGCTGCTGTTCATCGTGCTGTGGCTGTATGCGCGCAAGCCGCGTCCCTATCTCGCAGTCAGCGGCGTGTTCGCGGCCGGCTACGGCTGTGCACGCTTCTTCACCGAATACTTCCGCACGCCCGACTATGAAGTCGACTTTGCCGGCTGGACGATATCGGCCGGACAGATGCTGTCGCTGCCGATGATCCTGCTCGGCGTTGCGCTGCTGGCCATCGCCTACAAGAACAAAACCTCAGAGACCCCGGTTCAGCCATGAACGCAAACCTGTACGCGCTGTTCCGTTCGCGCTTTCCGTCCGACCTTGACGGCTGCTGGCTGGAGACCGCCGACGGCCAGTACTACAGCTGGCGCGACCTCGAGCGCGGCAGCGCGAAGATAGCGAACCTGCTCGCCAGCCTGAAGCTGCCGGCGGGTTCGCGCATCGCCGCGCAAGTCGACAAGTCGGCGGAAGCGCTGATGCTCTATCTGGCCACGGTGCGCGCCGGCTTCGTCTACCTGCCGCTGAACACTGCGTACCGCTCGGCCGAGATGGCCTATTTCATCGGCGATGCGTCGCCGGCCGTCGTGGTTTGCTCGCCGCAGCATTTTGGCTGGATCGCACAGATCGCGTTCAAGGCTGGCGTGTCGCACGTGTACACGCTGGACGCTCCCGCGCAGGGCCGCAACAGCGGCTCGCTGCTGTCGCGCGCGATGCACTTCGGTGACGAGTTCGACACCGTTGCGCGTGATGCTGACGATCTCGCGGCCATCCTTTATACGTCCGGCACCACCGGCCGCAGCAAGGGCGCAATGCTCACGCACGGCAACCTCGCATCGAACGTGAAGGTGCTGCACGATGCGTGGCGCTGGCGCGAAGGCGACGTGCTGCTGCACGCACTGCCGCTGTTCCATATCCACGGCCTGTTCGTCGCCGCGCATGGCGCGCTGTACAGCGGCAGCAAGACGATCTTCCTGCCGAAATTCGACAGCGCCACCGCGATCCGGCACCTGCCGCGCAGCACGGTGTGCATGGGCGTGCCCACTTATTATGTGCGACTGCTGTCAGACCCGGCATTCACGCGCGAGGTCTGCGCGAATGTCAGGCTGTTCGTGTCCGGCTCCGCGCCGCTGCTGACCGAGACCTTCGCGCAATTCACGCAGCGGACCGGCCACACGATACTCGAGCGCTATGGCATGAGCGAGACGGCGATGCTGACCTCGAACCCGTATGAAGGCGCGCGCAAGGCCGGCACCGTAGGCCCCGCTCTGCCCGGCGTGGCGGTGCGCGTGGTGAATGCCGAAGGCCGGCCATGCGCCAGCGGCGAGATCGGCGACATACAGGTGAAAGGCCCGAACGTGTTCAAAGGCTACTGGCAGATGCCGGAGAAGACGGCCGAGGAATTCACCGCCGATGGCTATTTCAAGACCGGCGACGTCGGCCGCTTCGACGACGACGGCTACCTGTCCATCGTCGGCCGCAGCAAGGACCTGATCATCTCCGGTGGCTACAACGTGTACCCGAAAGAGATCGAGAGCGTGATCGACGAGATCGATGGTGTGCTTGAATCGGCGGTCATCGGTGTGCCGCATGCGGACTTCGGCGAGGCCGTGACCGCCGTGATCGTGCCGCGCGAAGGTGCGGCACTGTCGGAGGCTGCAATCATCGACGCGCTGAAGGCGAAAATCGCCAACTTCAAGGTGCCGAAGCGCGCGCACTTCGTCGATGAACTGCCGCGCAATGCGATGGGCAAGGTGCAGAAGAATTTGCTGCGGGAGCGATTCGCAGGCTGATTGAATCGAGCGCCTTCAGTTCACGCCCGCAATCCCCGCACCAGCATGTACCCCGCCAGTCCGTATAGCATCAACGCAAACACCCGCTTCAGGCTCTTCACCGGCAACGCATGCGCAGCCTTTGCGCCGAGCGGCGCGGTCAGCACGGAAGCAGCCGCCACCGACGCCAGCGCCGGCAGGTAGAGATAACCCAGCGTCCCTTGCGGCAGTTCCGGCTGCTGCCAACCGTAATAAATGTTGGAGAGCGTGCCGGCCAGCGCGATCGGGAAGCCGAGCGCTGCGCTGGTCGCGACCGCGTTCTGCATGCGCACATTGCACCAGACGAGGAAAGGCACCGAGATGAAACCGCCACCGGCACCGACCAGGCCGGAGATGATGCCGATCACAAGCCCGGCCGCGACCATGCCTGCAGAATTCGGCAACTCGCGCGTCGGCTTCGGCTTGCGGTCGATGAGCATCTGCGTCGCCGAGAAGCCGACGAAGACCGCGAACACCAGCGCCAGCGGCGAAGATGGAATTTTCGAGCCTATCCACGGCCCCAGCCACGAGCCGAGCAGGATGCCGGGCGCTACCCTCTTCACCACCGGCCACAACACCGCACCATGACGATGGTGCGCGCGCACCGACGAGATCGACGTGAACAGGATGATGCCGAGCGACGTCGCTATCGCGACATGCACGATCATCGATTCCGGAAACTGCCGCGCCGACAGCAGCATCGTGATGAAGGGTACGCTCATCATGCCGCCGCCAACGCCGAGCAGCCCCGCCGAGAAGCCGGTGAAGGCACCCAGCGCGAGCAGGCCCAGAACGAACGGCCAGTCGAGGAACATCACGCGCCTTTCGCGAGCTTGTTCACGATGAAGTCCCATTCGACCTTCGTCACCGGCGTGATCGACAGCCGGTTCCCGCGCTTCAGGATGATCATCTCTTCCAGCTCGGGATGCGAACGCAGCTCGGGCAGCGAGATCAGCCGCGTCTTCTCCAAAGCACGCACGTCGACCAGCAGCCAGCGCGGGTTCTCGCGCTCGGCCTTCGGGTCGTAGTAAGGACTGCTGGCGTCAAACTGCGTGGGGTCGGGATAGCAGGTGCTGGCCACTTCGGCGATGCCGGCAATGCCGGGCTCGGCGCAGCTCGAGTGATAGAACAGCACACCGTCGCCGACCTGCATCGCGTCGCGCATGAAATTGCGCGCCTGGTAGTTGCGCACGCCAGTCCATGGCAGCGTGCCGTTCTTCGCCGCGAGCGCATCGTCGATGCTGGCCTCGTCGGGCTCGGATTTCATCAGCCAGTAGCGCATGTTCTTTTTCGTGGTGGCGCATATCGCTGCATGCACGGCAGCGGACATGAAAAAGCGGTTGCAGCTTTCGCTTGCAACCGCCCGAATTAAGTCCCGCCTGTGCCGCTAGCCGGCATCCCGAACCTTTCGGTTCAAGGTGGCCACAGTAGTTCAATATTGGGATCGTCGAACGAGCGACGCTCACGCCTACTGAACGAATCCCGCAGCCGATGCGCATGAATGGTTCAAGGAATTTATGGCAAACACGTACACGGCAGGAGAGCTCAGTCTACCTCAAACGCGTTTCGTGTCAACTGAAATCGATGCCGAATTGCGAATGAATTGCGAGCGAATGCTCGCTCTGTTCGAAGCGATCAGAACAGGCGTTCCTGAGGAGCGAGCGCAGCGTCGAGCAGCGAATGCATCGCAGTAATCTTCTCTCGCACATCGGACACCGGCATGTCGGCGAACGGGCCATCGGCCACACGCGTCGACAAAAAATCGGCTGCGATGCCGAGCGCCGCCATCACTGCGATACGATCCGTGCCCTTGACCTTGCCTGCATCACGGATCGCGTTCATGCGCTCGTCGAGGTAAGCGACCGCCTGCTTCAGCGCGAGTTCCTCGCCTTCCTTGCATGCGAGCCGGTACGGCTGGCCCATGATGGTGACATCGATGGTCGTCATGCGGCCTCCTGGTCAGCGTCGGCTTCCCCGACCGGCAAGGCATCGATCAGCCTGGCCACGCGTTCATGGGCTTCCTGCATGCGCTGCTCGAGGCGCGCGTTCTGGTCCGACAGCGACGCAAGCTCGCTGCGCAGCGCGGCGTTCTCGCTGCGCAGCGCCTGTGACAGTTCGACCAGCTGCCTGAGCTTGTCCAGCAGGGAATTGAAATCAAAAATCATCCGGCACTATAGTCGCGCCGCAGAATTTCCGTCAATACATTCAGGGACTTGTCACCGAATGTTCATCTGTCGTGTTCAGATGTGAAAGTTATCAGCCTTTTATCAAGGCAGCGCGCACGTAGTCGCCTTCGGTGGTCGGAGCCCGTGTCGTGAGCGCGACTTCGATCAGGCGCTGCGCATGCCGCAGGTTGGCCGGCCTTCGCGCATCCGCCGGATGCAGCGCGATGCGCAACAGCGGCGAGCGCGATTGCAGCATGGCTGCTGCCGACACTGCGCCGCGCGCCAGCCAGTCGCCGGCAGGATAGCGGCAGCTGTAAGTCAGCGCGACCGACGGCAGCCATCGCCGCTCCGGCAAGCTCAGCAAGCCGCCGAACAGTCCCGCATAGCGCAGGCCGCTGTGCACGAGCGCATCGAGGGTCGCGGCGCTGTGCATCCAGGCCGGCGCAACGAAGCCTTCGACGACCCATGCATGGGCCGCGAGGCAGGCAATGCCGGCGTCGAGCGCGGCCCGGGCCTCGTCGCTTCCGAGCGCGGCAAATTCGCCTTCGCTGCGCGTGAGCAGGCGACGCCGGACATAGTCGAACGGGTCATGCGGCCGCGGGCCGTCATCCCAGTGCGTGTAGCCATGCAGCACCAGTTCGTGCCCCGCGCTGCGCATCGCCTCTATCTCGTCGATGAAAGCGCCCGACGCCGGCCACGGCCGATGATGCCAGTACGGCACCAGCAGCAACCCCAGCGGCAAGTCCGCGACTTGTCGCAACGCATCGATCACCTTGCGACATTCCGCCCAGGTCTGCGGCGACACATCGTGCACGCTCACGCATAGCTGGCGCGCATTCACGGCGGCAGGCCCAGCGGTTCGCCCGCCGGCTCGCCGCGCACGTCGGCCAGCCATTGGTATTGCTGCACGAGCTGGGGCAGTACGCAGCTCCAGTCATGTTCGCGCTCGGCCTTGATCCTTGCCTGCTTTCCGAGCGAGGGCAAGTCGGCTTCGAACAGGTGAGTGATGCCGGCGGCGAGTCCGTCGGCATCGCCATGCTCGACCAGCAGGCCGCAGCGCTCGTTCACCAGTTCGCCCACGCCCCCTTGCGCCACGCCGAGCACCGGCACGCCGCAGGCCATGGCTTCCAGCGCCACCAGCCCGAAGGTCTCGTGAGCGCCGGGATGGACGTACAGGTCGCATGCAGCAATGCACGCGGCGAGCCTCCGGGGCTCGGACTGGAACGGCAGGCGCGTCACGCGCGACGGATCGAAAGCCAGTTTGCCGCTGCCGATCAGCAGCAGATGGTAGGCGCCGCCCAGGCCATGTATCGCATCGATCAGCGCGGACAGGTTCTTCTCGCGCGTGAACCGTCCGGCGTAAGCCACGAGGCGCGTCGATTGCGACAGGCCGAGGCTGGCGCGCAGACCGTCATCGCGCGCGCGCGGATTGAACACCGCCGTATCGACGCCGAGCGGTTGCCAGCGCACGTTGCGAACCCCCATCGCCTGCAGCGACGCGACGCAGCAGCGGCTCGGCGCGAGCACCAGGTCGAAGCGGCGATACAGCTGCGCGATGTAGCGCTCGGCCGCCTTGCGCGCGACCCTGCCGAAGCGCTGGCCCACCAGTTGCGGCAAATCGGAGTGATGAAAAGCGATCGCCGGCACGCCCAGCCTGCGGCTGGCCTCCAGCGCGCTCCATGCGCACTGGTAAGGGTCGCCAGCCTCGATCAGGTCGGGCGCCAGACGCAGCAGGCGGCGCGTCGCCATCGCCGACGACAGCGGCCAGCGAAAGCCGCGGCTCCACGGCAGCGGCAGGCTGGGCAAGGGCACCAGCTCGGGCTCATGAACGCCGCGCCGCACCGGCGCGACCACGCTGTGCCGGATCGCCGTGTGCTCGCGCAGCCAGCGTGCCTTCGCGCGCAGGTACGTGCCCGCGCCGCCGGTCTGCGCCGGATAGAACATGGTGATGTCGACAAGGTGCACTGGCCGGAGATGCACGGCCGCGAGACCGCGCTATCGCAAATGGCCAAGTTAAGCCGGCGCAGGCGCGCGCCGCTTGACGGCTGTCAATCAGTGGCGGAAATTGGCTGTGGCGGCTGAGCGCCGTCAGGATCGGCCAGCCACAGCTGGCCATCGACGGTGATCAGGGCCGTGACGATCGCGGGCACGGAGAACAGCGCCGCGCAGGCGGCGCGGTAGCGCCCGAGCTGCGCCTGGTAATCGGCGTGCTGCCATTCAAAAAGATTGCGCTTGTAATCGAGGATCCACAGCGCATCGGCGAACACGACGAGACGGTCGATGCGCATCGCCTCGCCGCCGTGCACGATTTCCATTTCGTTGCGCGCAAACTCGTAGCCGGCCGGATCGAAGAAGCGCGTGAGCGAGGGTGAGGACAGTATCCGACCGGCCTGCGCACAGGCCAGCGCCGCCTCCTCCTCGCTGCAACCGAGCCAGCGCGCGACCACGCTGGCGGCCGGCACTGCCACCGGCCACAGGCCCGGATTGGTCAGCCTTTCCATCAGCGCATGCAGGCGCTTGCCTTCGAGCGTGGCCTCGTTGTCCTCGTCCTTCGGCCGCGGCGGCGCGGGCAGCGGATCGGGACGGAACAGCGGCAGCGTGAACGGCTGCGTCCCGTCGGCGTCATCGCTCGCGGCGATCTCCGGCAGGAACTCGCTGGCGCACAGCAGGCGCCCATACCAGCTGTCCTTCTTCACGCCATCGTCGTCGTCCTTGCCGCTGTGTACGCCGCTGATGACCAGCAATTGTTTCGCGCGCGTCGCCGCTACGTACAGCAGGTTCCAGTTCTCCTGCAGGCGGTCCGACTCTTCCTTGTCGAAATGCGCGCTGCGCGACACGCCGCGCTCGGCCGTCTTGCCGAACACCGAGAAATGACGGGGCGCCTCGTCCTCCGGCGGCCACACGCACAGCACGCCCGCCTTGTCCTTGCCGCCGTCGCTGTGATTGGCGCCCATCATCGCGACCACCTCGGCCTCGAGCCCCTTCGATCCATGGATGGTCATGATGCGCACCGCGTCGAGCGCGGCATCGATGTCGGCCTCGTCTGGCGCGTCCTGTTCGCTGCCGCGCTGCTTGCGGCGCAGGTGCTCGAGGAAACGCGCGATGCTCGGGTAGCGTCCCGCGTCGAGTTCGAGCGACAGTGCGACGAAGGCCTGCAGGTTGCCCAGCACCTGCAATCGCGTCTCCGACGGCGACGCGATCGCATAGCGCTGCAGCAGCTCGCCCTCGTGCAGCACGCGATCGAGCAGGTCATGCACCGGCAACTGGTGCGACACCAGCCGCCACCCTGCCAGCAATGCATGCGCGCGCAACAGCGGCGACGAAGCGAGGCCTTCATCGACCATGCGCTGCGCGCGATGCCACCAGCTGCCTTCGCCGTCGCGACTTGCCAGCGCGATCAGGTCGGCGTCGTCGCATCCGCCGATCGGCGACTTCAGCACCTGGGCCAGCGCGAGGTCGTCGGCCGGCATCGTCATCCAGCGCAGCAGCGCGATCAGGTCGCTCGCCTCGAGCGTGTCCAGCAGCCCGCCGGCACGGCTGGAAATGAAGGGTACGCCGGCTGCGCGCAGTCCGCGCTCATAGGATTGAAGATGGGTGCGGCTGCGCACCAGGATCATCATCTCCGACCACTTCAGCGGCCGGCCATCCTTGGTGAATTGCGCGCGCGCCTGCCGCAGCGCATGGCCGACCAGTTCACCTTCCTGCTGCCGCCGCAGGTCATCTGCCTCGACCGGCGGCTCTGTCAGCGGATCGCGCAGCGCGAACCCTTGCGCAACGTCGTCGGCAGCCTTGTCGCCACGCACCAGCGGCAGGCGCCACACCGCGCCCGTATTGGCGGAGCGAGTGCCCTGCGGGTCGTACAGTCGGTTGCCGCGCATCGCTTCGTTCAGCACCTGCACGATCTTGTCGGCGTTGCGCCAGGTGACGCTGGTGCGCAGGTTCGCCGCTTGCTGCTGCGCCAGCAGATCGCGCGCCGAATGGAACACGCGCGGCTCGGCGCGCCGGAAACGGTAGATCGACTGCTTGGGGTCGCCGACGATGAACACACTGGGACGGTGGCCGTCGCCATCGTAGGCCTCGAGCCACGCGCGCACCACTTGCCACTGCAGCGGATTGGTATCCTGGAACTCGTCGATCAGCACATGCTTGTAGCGCGCATCGATGCGCGAGTGCAGGTAGGCCGCATGTTCGGGATTGTCCAGCAGCCGGCGCGCGTACAGTTCGAGATCGGCGAAGTCCATCTTGCGCTGGTCGGCCTTGATCGCATTGAAATGACCGATCACGGCCGCGCCTATCGCGAACATCGCCTCGTTGAGCCGGCGTACCGTGATCTCCGCGCTGCGTGCGCGCAGGCTGGTCAGCTCCTCGCACAGCGCGAGCCATTCGGCATAGAACGCGTCCTGTTCGGCGTCGGACATCTTCGCGGCCTGCGCCTTGGTCAGCTTCTTCGAGCGCGGCTCGCCGCCCTTGGTCAGGAAGGCGTCGCAAAGCAGGTCGAAGGCCTCCAGGCTCGGGCCCGCCGTCAGCCCGGTCTCGATCTGGACCGCGACTTCCTGCTGCGACGCGGTGCCGGTGCCAAACACGCGCGCCATGTCCTGCATCCGCTGGTACAGCAGGCCGTCGTCCCATAGCGACAGCCGCGCATCGCGCTCGCCATCCCTGCCGCACGCATCGATCAGCTGCTGCAGCGGATCGCCGCTGTCGTTCATGATCGCCCACTCGACGCGCTTGTCGAGGAAGGCCTCGACCAGTTCCTTGCCGCTCCAGTCGCCGGCAATCCGGTACACCGTCATCAGCGCGTCGCGCAGCGGCGCATTCGCCGCATCGTTCAGCGACTGCATGAAGCGCAGCCATGCGGACTCGGCGATCTCGGCCGTGCTTTCTGCCAGCGCCAGCCCGTGCGGAACGCCCGACGCCAGCGGCGCGACCTGCAGCAGCCGGATGAACCAGCTATGGAAGGTATCGACCGACAGCCCGTGCGGGCTGGACAGCACCTTCGCGTACAGCTGGCGCGCCTCCGGCAGCTTTTGTTCTGCCTGTTCGCGCGTCAGCCCGCGCACGGTCAGTTCGTGCAGCAGCTTTTCGCTGTCCGGCTCCAGCGCAAACTGGCGCAGCAGCCTGATGAGGCGCTCGCGCATCTCGTCGGCAGCCTTGCGCGTGAACGTGATGGCCAGCAGCTCGGCCGGCTGCGCGCCAGCCAGCAGCAGGCGCAGCATGCGCGACACCAGCAGCCAGGTCTTGCCGCTGCCGGCGCAGGCTTCCACGATCACCGAGCGCGCCGGATCGCAGGCGATGCGATTGAACTCGTCCGCATCGATGGCGCGGTCGTCTGCGAACAGCTGGTTGGCGGACATTGTCACCATGCCCCCTTGCGGCACAGGCCGCGCATCTCGCACCATTCACAGCTCGGGCCGACGCCCGACGCGGGAAGCGCCGCGCCGTTCGCGATCGCCTGCAGGTTGCCGCGCAGCTGCACATGCAGCGCCTCGCGCCACTGGTCGAGGTCCTCGGCCGGCACCGTGTCCGGCGTGTCTTCGTCGATCGTCACATAGGCCGCGTGCGCGGGCGCCGGATCCACCAGCAGCGCATAGAACGGCAGCTGCTGGTCCTCGCGGCGCTTCAAGCGGTCCTTGAGCGCGGCCTTCTTCGTGGTCTTGTAGTCGATCACCATCAGCTCGCCGTCGGCATTGCGGTCGGCGCGGTCGAGCTGGCCGACCAGTTGCACCGAGCCGTCGTCCCATGACAAGGTCTTTTCCCGCCAGTCTTCCCCGAACGCGAACTGCCAGCCGCGCGCCTCCTGCGCGTTCGCCCAGTCGACGTAGGCATCGCGCCTCGCTTGCCAGCGCGACTTGAAGCCCAGCGCCGCTGGCTGCGTCGCGATGATCTGGTCGAAGACTGCGTCGCTGATGGCCGCCATCAGTGCCTGCCGCTCGCGCACCGGCGTGCGCTGCTCGCTGACCGCTTCGTGATATTGCTTCAGTATCTGGTGCAGCCAGTCGCCGTAATTGCGGCGCTCGGGCAACTCGACGATCTCGTCGGCGGCCGACAGCGCCAGCATGCGCGACGCGAAGAACTGGTACGGGCACGCGACCAAGCTGTTGTAGCCGCTGGCCGACAGCCTGGCCGGCAGCAGCGCCGGCGCGGCCGGCCCGGGCCGCGACAGCGATACAGGCTGCAGCGTTTCGGCATGCTGGCGCGGATGGTGGCGCGGCAGGCTGCCGGCGCCCGCCATCTCCAGCGTCAGCTCCAGCCTTTGTATCCACGGGCTAGGCGCGACCTCCTCGCCGTCGCGCCTGGCCTGCCATGACAGCACGACCTCGGGACAGCCGACCAGCAAGGCCGCGAATTCGCGCAGCTGCTGGCGCTGCCGGCTCTCGCGCGTCTGCAGTCCCAGCTCGCGCCGCACCGCATTCGCAAAGAACAGGGTCTCGGCCGGGCGCGACGGCAGGTGCTCGGCGTCGGCGCCGACCACGATGGCCGCATCGAACGCGCGCAGCGTGCTGCCGTTGAGCGGCACCATCATCACGCGCCGGTCGTCGCGCGGCGCGCTGAACACGGTCTGCTCCATCTGCAGGTCGACCAGCGCGCGCCACTCGGCCAGCGTGAAGCGCTGCGCCAGCCGCTCGCAGTCGCGCGCCAGCTTCGCGAGCATGTCGCTGACCTGCGCACCTGCCTTGTCTTCGGCGATGGCCTGCGCGCAGCCGAGCGCGTCGAATACGGCGCGGGTCGCGGCCACCCACTCGGCCACGCTGCGCCCCGCACGATAGCGCTGCGCCTCGCGGGCGATGGCCGCCACCAGTTCGCCGGCCGGCTGCAGCGCGCCGAGCGCGCGGTGCAGCGCATCCCAGCCGGCGTCCGGCGGCACCGCGACCAGCGCCGCTTCCATCGCGCTGCGCTGCGCAGGATCGGCCAGCGCCGGATGCTGCAGGAAAGGCGACTTGAGGAAATCGAGCAGTCGCGCGACGTCGCCGCCGGAGGCGGCCAGTTCTATCCATGCATGCAGCACCGCCGCCGCGCGCGTGGTGGAAAGCTTCCAGCCGGTCTCGTCGGCGACCACCACCTGTGCGCGCTCGAGCAGCGCGCGCAGGCGGCGCGCGACCACGCGGTCCTGCGGGATCACGGCAATCCGCTCCCGGCCCTGCGCGATCCAGTCGACGATGGTCTGCGCGGCCGCCTGCGCCTCGTGTTCCATGCCCGTGGCTTCGTGCAGCGACACGCCGGCGGGCAGCGCTATGCTTGCTTCCTGCCCGGGCTCGCCGTCGAGCAGCTCCGGCCAGCTGCGCGCGAACGCGGCAGGCAGCGCCGGGGCAGACCAGTCGACCTGCAGCAGCTCGACCGGATGGCGCTGCGCCCATGCGGCAAGGAAGGCCGACTCCAGCGCATCCGGCTCCCACGGCGAGCACCAGAACAGCGGGAATGCCGCTGAGGCTGCCGCGCGCTGCAGCGCCGCGTGGCGCGCAACGCCGGGGTCGCGCGCGTCGCGCTCGACCTGCCACAGCTTCCACACCAGATGCGCCTCGTCGGACAACAGGCCTGCGGCACGCGGCGAGAGTTGCGCCAGCGCGGCCTTCCAGCGGTCCTCGACCTCGTCGCCCTGCGCAAGCGCGGACGGCAACAGCGCCGCGGTCAGTTCGTCGGCAATCGCGATCAGGGTCTGCGCCAGAGGAAGAAGGTCGGTATTGCGGCGCGCATCGAAGGCTTTCTTCAGCCAGCCGGTCTCGCGCAGCGACGCGTACAGCTCCATCAGCCGCTCGGTGGGCGTGGCCGGATCGGCCGCGATATCGGGCGGCTGTTGTTCCAGCCAGGAGTCGAGCGTGCGGATCTGCGGCGGGATGAAGCTGCCGCCCAGCGCCTCCGACAGCGCATTGCGCAGCAGCGTGATGTGGGTGAAGGTCGGCACCAGCACCAGGCAGGACGCCAGCCCCGACGCCTGCGTCCGCGCGATCAGCTGGCGGGCGGCCTGCGGCCAGAAACCGGGGCCGGGCGGGATCTTGTGGACGGGCTGGGACATGCGGGCGATTTTCCGGGTTCGCGGGTGTTATCGACAGGCATTGTATGCGACTCCTCAAGCCCGGCTGCGCAAAGGCACACTTTCCCGAAAAATGGGTTATGATTCGCGCAGAGTTCCCGCCGCGCCTCCTCCTGCAGCAAATCCCTCTATGAAGACGAGCGCCACATTGCAATGTGGGCAGCAGGCGAAGCGCAAGCCGTTTTGCGACACAATAAAAAGCGGGCCGTTTCCCCCCTCTTGCTGAGGACAACATGAGCGACAACATCAAACACATTTCCGACAGTTCTTTCGAGACCGACGTGCTGAAGTCCGACAAGCCGGTGCTGGTCGATTTCTGGGCCGAGTGGTGCGGCCCCTGCAAGATGATCGCCCCGATCCTCGAAGAGGTCGCGAAGGAATATGACGGCAAGATCCAGATCGCGAAGATGGACGTCGACGCGAACCAGGCCGTGCCGGCCAAGTTCGGCATCCGCGGCATCCCGACGCTGATCCTGTTCAAGAACGGCGTGCCCGCTGCGCAGAAGGTCGGCGCGCTGGCCAAGGGCCAGCTGACGTCCTTCATCGACAGCAATATCTGACAATGTTCATTGCGGCAGCGCGCCCGCGCTGCCGCACTTTCCTTCCCCTGTCAACGCAGTCCCCTCCCCCACCTTTTTAGCCCGTGAACGAAACGGGACCTGACCATGCATCTTTCTGAACTCAAGGCACTCCATGTGTCCGCACTGCTCGAGATGGCCATCGGCCTCGACATCGAGAACGCCGCCCGCCTGCGCAAGCAGGAGCTGATGTTCGCCATCCTGAAGAAGCGCGCGAAATCCGGCGAGCAGATCTTCGGCGACGGCGTGCTCGAAGTGCTGCCGGACGGCTTCGGCTTCCTGCGCTCGCCCGACGCGAGCTACATGGCGTCGACCGACGACATCTACATCTCGCCGTCGCAGATCCGCCGCTTCAACCTGCACACCGGCGACTCGATCGAAGGCGAGGTTCGTACCCCGAAAGATGGCGAGCGCTACTTCGCGCTGGTCAAGGTGGACAAGGTCAACGGCGAGCCGCCGGAGGCGTCGAAGCACAAGATCCTGTTCGAGAACCTGACGCCGCTGCACCCGAACAAGCCGCTGCTGCTCGAGCGCGAGATGCGCGGCGAAGAGAACATCACCGGCCGCATCATCGACATGATCGCGCCGATCGGCAAGGGCCAGCGCGGCCTGCTGGTGGCCTCGCCCAAGTCCGGCAAGTCCGTGATGCTGCAGCACCTCGCGCATGCGATCACATCCAACCATCCGGATGTCACGCTGATCGTGCTGCTGATCGACGAAC
>JACCDI010790591.1_pt1 | contig 18409 bp, 27 predicted proteins | sample 7442791 | NCBI WGS metagenome assembly JACCDI01 (sample SAMN15323434, study PRJNA562643) | freshwater metagenome | isolation source: river surface water | place: USA:Blue River Watershed | collected 2017-08-15
GAGAGGCTTTGTAGCGAGAACGAGATTTGAACTCGTGACCTCAGGGTTATGAAACGACCAAATGTGTTACATACATTTGATTTTCAGTTAGTTAGAATTGTTGTTGCTCACCATTTGCGTCTGTTTATTAGTGAAAAGAGGCGCGAAAAGGGAGCGCACACTTTTCATGGAATATGTTGGAACTTCCTTCCAATTGTCAAGAAGTTAAAAGAATTAAAAATTATTAATGATAAAAACTCTCTACTAATTCTTACCTTTTTTAGTCCACTTTATGCTGACGTTAGACATAATAAATGTTAATCGCCAACTCTTTGTACACGAAAACCTACATTCGTACTCGTACTTTTTACAAACTTTGGTGCACCAACTGCATCCTTCAAGTGGATCCAAGGTGCGGGTAATGGGTCATTGTCACCTAACTGCAGGAATTTATTAAATAGACCTTTTTCGCCCATAACTTCCTCGCAAGTAATGCCAAAAACATTGATCTGATATTTACCTTTCGGAAATTGCACACCGACTATCACTTCGTCAGTCAAGACTTGAACAATCCCACACGCTGGAGTTTGAGGCCCTGCAGTTTGAGTCTCTTCATCTTTAGTGCAGCTTGACAAGCTTAAAGATATTACTACTAATATGAATAATGTGAAAAAGATTTTATTTCTCAAAACACAAATTTTAACTTAATTGTAAAAAATATATCTCCCAATATTTTTAATAATTTGCAAACCTTATAGCTTAAACCATCCTTCAAATAATTTATCACCGCTTAATTGATATTCTATTTAATGAACAATCTTATCGTCAATCTTTTTAATTAGCTTAATAAATTTCTCCTTCTTTAAATATTGGTTATTAATAAATACACTAAAACCAACATCTCTAAGTTCTCTAAAATATAACTCCTTCAACCATTTTGATCCTTTAAATTCTTTAATCCAAGGTCTTCCACTTTCATCTTGGTATTGAACTTGACCAAATGTTTTTAAAACTAACTTCTAAAATAAGTTCGACCTTAATTAATACATTTTCATCCATAATCCGGCTTCTCGGGTATAATTTAAAAACATTCTTTAATGAAATTGTCCATTTAGCCATTTCAATATCCGATTATTATAATAGATTATTTCAAATTCAGGTAGTTCTGCAAATGTTCAATAAGTGACTTTTGAGAGTCTATCGTATATTTAATTATATCACTTTGACTAATCAAATTAACCAATTGGTCATTTTCAAAAATAGGTAAATACCTTAAAGTATTTTCAGTCATTATTTTACTACATTGTTCAATAGAATCATTCATATTTAATATAGGTATGTCTGATATCATAATTTCATTTACAGTAGTTTTATCTGAAGATCGACCCTCTAATACGATTTTTCGCGCATAATCCCTTTCTGTAAACATCCCTACATATTTATCACTTTCTAAAACAATCAGACACCCAACATTAGCTTCAGCCATAATTTTTAAAGCGTCAAAAATACTTACAGAGCAAGAAACAGTGATTAGTTTTCTATTTTTATTTTTTAATAAATCTTTAATTGTTGGCATAAATATTTGTTTAAAATATTAGCAAATTAAATATAGAATCAGAAAAAGTATATAGTAGAATTATACGCTGATACTAATTTACTTTTTATTTTAATGAAGTCAATAGAAATATCAGCATTAAAGGTTCGTGTTTTTGGTAAGAAATGACAAAAACCTCACGCAAACCTCACGCAGAAACAACAAAGGACCCACGATTTAACGTAAGTCCTTGATTATCATGTAGCGAGACCGGGATTTGAACCCGGGACCTCAGGGTTATGAATAGAAAAAAATAATCCTATCTTATTGATTATCAATATTAATTTTAAATAAAGCACGACATAATCAAGAGCATTGGAGCCTATTTACTTCGCAGACTATGGCGCAGTGAATTATATTCAACTTGGTATCAATTGAAATGAAGTAGTTTAATTATTTTAATGATACTCTTGACATAAATTCAGTAACCGCTTTCAACATACTTACAACTTGATCTTGATTATACTCACCAAATAATCCATGAGCAGCTTTATTTCTCAAATCTAACCATGATGTAACATTCTTTTGATCTAACCTATTGTAAATTATAGCATTTGTAAGTTCAGAGTTCATTAAATCAGCTTTTTTAGGTTTTCCTTTGGGGTCACTTGTTTCAATTTCATTAGCAATACAAAGTTGCCTCAAATGTTCTTCTAGCACACAACCAATCATTACAGCTGCAGGATCTTTATATCCTTCTTCTAAAAGGTGTTCTGCCATTTCTATGAAATTTGTAAATATCTCAGCTGATACTAATCCTTTCAACAAAACAATCCATCCATTCTCTATTTCTTTTTTAATGGAGGTTAATATCCCTATTGCAATTTCAATTTCATAAGCATGGCCAATGTGAACTTTTTTATCAAAATCAGTATAAAATGGGTGAGTTTCTTTGTAAAGTCCCTTAATGAAAGACAAAGATGATGATCGCAATTCTGAAAACATTTCTGTTTTTACTGAGTCAGCTGAAATAATATTTACACCATGTGAGTATCTGGATTTCATAACTTCTCGTGCAAATTCAATTAAATTATTAACTCTATCTAAGTATAATTTCATTTTCTTAAAAATTTATAAAATAAAACTCAAATTTAACATTCACCAAGTTTCAACAAATTATCTTTTGTTATGCTATGAGACCTTGTTTTTTTTATGAATCTCGTTCCTATTGAACTTTTGTACAGATTAACTTATATCTAATTGAAAGTAGTAGTTGTCTTTTTTATTGTTCGTAATATTTTATGTTATTTATTTTTAGAAATTCCTTTATAGCATCTACATGAATACATCTTCCTACATTCAAAAATGAATTATTTATGACATTTGTCTTTCTACCTTTACTTACTATTTCTACCTTTTGTTCATCAAAACCTAAATGATACGGCATTGTTTCTGATTGCATACCACATACAATTCCATTTATATCGAATAATGGCCCACCGCTTTGTCCTCTAAGTCCTGGTGTACTAAGTTCAATTCCAACTATATTTTTTTGTTCATCTCCAACAAGTCTTGTTAAAATACCTTCAATTGGAAAAGAAGGAGAAAACATGTTTCCCGAGTCAGTAAAATTTATCTCATCATTAACTAAATCATGTTTGAAATTGTTAAACTCTGCGAATGGGAAACCAAATCTACATAATGATTTGCCTTGCTTTAATTGCGAACCATCTTTAAGAAATTTGGCATAGGATTGATAATATATTTGTTTCACATCTTTAAACTTTAATATTGCAAGATCAAGAGTTGGATGCAGAAAATAATCGTATTGAGAACTATCGGTACAAGTGATTAAAGAGTTTTTTATCTGCGCAATTGCTTCTTGAGAAGAGTAATTATATTTTATTTCAAGCTCTTTCAATTTTTTTTTATATTTGCCATCTATTTTTGTACCTAATAGTTTTTTTTCGGCTTTAAAACTAGAGTATCTTGAATTAAAATCATGCTCAGATACTAATTGTCCTAAAACATGTTTACATGTTATTGCTACACCTAACTCATTTACAAAAAATAGTGTCGCCGCTCCAGGAAGTATTAAATTGTTATGATAGTGTTTAACTATTGTGTGAATAGGTCGGGTAAATTTTTGAATTTCTTCTATTGCATTTACGAACATAATTCTAATATTTAAATCTTATTAAACTAAATCACTATACAAAGCTACAGTGTAAATTAGAGGATTAGTTCAGTATTAATACCTAATTTCTCATATTAGATATTCACAATTTTTGGAGTAAAACTTCCTTCCTAGAGACAACAAGTTCAGGTAAACCAGCAATTATAAGCTTGTTCCCTGCGGAACTAATGGAAATTCAATGAGATATAAAGTATCTCAGATTCCTACCTTGGAGTACACTAAAAAACCCTTTCATTGCTGCAGGGGTTTTCTTTTATTGTGGACTTTCTGGGATAATCGGGAATGGCAGATTTCTACCCAACCTTAAATTAGGTTTAACTAAAGAAGATGAGATAGAATTAAATTCAACTACACTTCGTTATACAAACTTTGAAACTAACCAAATGTTGAATTTGTATGAGTTGAGTTAAGAAATTAACTCCTCTCTTTTAATTCTTCTTTTCTGTTGTAATATCTTTTGAATATATCCCAAATTGATAGAATTACAAATGAGTAAAACATTATCATTCCATATATTTTTTTATTGGAAGAGTCTACGAATATTAAACACAATCCCGAAATGATTATGATTACCCAAATAACATTTAAGAAGTTATTAAACTTTTTCATTTTTCTTTGATTTAATAATTGGATATATCAATTTAACTACAAATGAAAAGAACAAACCAAATAATACTACCTTATTCCAACTATTGTTTGGATTATCAATATTTAATAAAAGGTATGAGAAAACAATTAAAACTAAACCAACTATGTTCCATATGAAGTCATTATTCTTTTTCATAATTGGATTTAGGATTTCTTTTTTTTAGAAGATGGTTTACGAGAAGTAAAATACTACCTATGTAAGTTATAATTGTTAGTGTGATGGTTAATGCATTACTTTTCATTCTATAAATGATGAAGTTGGTGGTAAACAACCCAACTAATAGAACTATAAGAATAACATAGATTGTATCTCTTTTCATACATGTAATTTACAAAAGATTATTTATTAAAATTTCTAAATAGAATTAATTAACCTAAGAAACCCTTGCACTTCTGCATGGGTTTCCCTTTTGTATGATTTACAGGAATAATCGGGAAAGACAAGTTTCCGTCTAACCTTAAAGTGGGTTTTGAATTTTAGGTACATTTGAAACCTTAATTGGTACGTTTGTAACCTTAATTGGTACATTTGAAACTTTAATTGGAACATTTGTAACCTTAATTGGTACGTTTGTAACCTTAACTGGTACGTCTGTCTCCGCTTTATTATTTCCATATCCATTTACTGTTCCATCTTCAATTTTTTTGTAATAAACATCCCCTTTTAATCCTTCTTTAGCACTATATTCAAATACCTTGATTTCATCCGATTTTTTTTGAAGATTTCCTTTTAATCCTGTTTTAGTTGTTATTAAAATCACACCATTTTTACCTTCATCACCATATTGCGAAATGGATGATGGATTTCTTAAAACACTCATAGACTCAAATTCATCTTCGTTTAATTTAGACACTTCAATCGTTGTTTTCAAAGGAACGCCATCTAAAATATATAAAGGAGTTTTTTTATCACCAACAGACGTATCAATATCCCCCTTAGATTCAATCTTAGCCCCATTTATATAATAATCTGGTTTTGCTTGTGAAGGATTTGGAGGTGTTGGAGGCGTTATCTTTTTTGGTTTTGTAGTATCACTCACTAATAAATCAATAGTATTTTGAATTTCTTTAGCGGTTTTTTCAATTTTATCACTTGCATTTACCTTGATACATACTAAAAAAACTGTTGCAATTAAAATGGGCAATACCATTACCCTTCTTAGGTAGGAGTATTTTGTGTTGGTTATTTTTGTTAACATAGTTAATCGTCGTTTAATTGGTGAATAAAAAAATGTATTTGTTAATAAATGTTGTTGTTTAGGATATGCTGACGCAAGCAATAATTTCGCTAATACACCCGAATCTTGATTTTCAATAGATTTTTGATCTGCAATGAACTCATGTATCAGATACAATTCGTTCCTAATGAGCCAAACTATAGGATTAAACCAACCTATCAATAGTTGTAATTCAATTAAAAGTTTATCGACAGAATGATTTTCTTCGATATGAACCGCTTCGTGTGAAAGAATTTTCTTTCCTACATCGCCATTTAAATCAATGGCAGTATTCCAAAAAATATATTTGAAAAAAGAAAATGGAGTTCCTTTAACATCTGTCATAACCAAATTCATGCCCTTCAGTTCTATTAAAGGATATAGCCTTATCAATTTTCTAATATCCCATAATGATTTAACAAACCTTACAATAAAAAATAATGATATTATAATTCCAATTATTATTAGAAGATTATCCCATGTATAATTTGCTGTATTTTCAATTATTTCTTGTTCTAACAAACTATTATTTTCTGAAATAAAATTTGCAAAATGTAAAACTTTTGGGGAAGCAATAACTTGTTCTTTTACTATTTGAATTTTAAGAAGAGGAACTATCCATGAAAGAATAGATATACCTATTAAATAAAATCTATTGTATTGATGAAACTGCTTGTTTCTTAATACAAAACAGTAGTATGTGTATAATACAGCGCTACATAAAACTACTTTCAATAAATAATATAGAATTGTAATCATGGTAGTTATTTTTTCTTTTTAATTTCGTTTAAGAGTAATTCTAAATCAGCCACTTTTAAGTCCTTTTGTTTAACCATGAAGGAAACTACATCAGCAAAAGAACCCTCAAAATATCCTTCTACCAATGTTTTGATGCTAGATGAAGAATATTCTTCTTTACTAATAACTGGAGCATAACAATGAACCCTTCCATGTACCTCATGGTTAATATATCCTTTGTCAATTAAGATTTTAATGATAGTCGCAATTGTATTATTGTGTGGCTTGGGTGCTGGCATTTCGTCTATTATGTCCTTTAGATATGCAGATTCTAATTTCCAAAGTACCTGCATTACTTGCTCCTCAGCTTTTGTTAATGGTTTACTCATCGTTTTTGATTTATAAAACAAACCTATAACTAATTTTTTAGTTTTACAACTAATTTTTTAGTTTTAACAAAAATTTTGTAATTTGGTTGTTATAGAGGGTGAAATTTGAACCAGCCTAATGTATATTAATGTAAATTCTTAAAAAGGAAATCTATGAGAAAAATTGTTCTAGTTTCTATTTTAATGTGTTTTGGGATGGTTGGATTTTCACAAAACAAAAATTTAAGTATAGGTTTCCAAACAACTTTCCCCACAAAAGGATTGAGTTTGAGATTAGATTTAGATAGTATAAATCAGATTCAATTAAGTTATTCTTCATTTAAAGATTACTCATTAAATAGAAATTTGTATGGTTGGAAATATTCAAGAATAATCAATAGGTTTGAATATTTTCAATCTTATACTTATATTGGATTTATGATTATGAATTATAATCAACTAGGATTGCCAATAAATTATGGGAATGAAAAAAGTGGAACTACTTTCTCATATGGGTTAGGTATGGGAATTCAAAATACTTTATTCCATAGATTAAATCTTTCCCTTGAAGGTGGTGTAGGAAAATATAACTTTAATAAAACAAACGAAGATTTTAGTCTTGTAGGTGGATTTGGATTACATTATTTTTTTAAAAGAAAATATTAAACCTATATAATCATCAATCTTAAATCACAGTTCAAATTCAATCACCCGTAGATATTTGGGTATTAGTAGGGAAGTAATAAAGGTATTATATTAAATGAAAATAAATTACCATCTATGCTTGAAGTTAGTTTGGAATTACAGAAAATGTAATAGTTCTTAAAACTATTTTAAGAGTCACTTTTTCTCAATTGTTTCATTTTCCACTTAATAATGAGAAAAGTTTAATACTATTAGAGATAGTATTTTAGAAGTTAGAATATAATAATAATCCAATCATTATTATTTAAAGAAGTTGTTTAATTATTTAGGTTTTACCCAAAAAACCTTTTTGTTGGTATAATTCTGTTCAAAATCTAACCATCCATTTTCCATCCAATTTAATAGAATAGTTCCGTTACAGTTATATACTTTACCTACACAAGTTCCAAGATTAGATGCTGGGTTTTCAAAATAGACTACTATTCTATTATTATAAATACCTGTTGACATTTGTGATCCCAATAATATATACTGACAGTCCCTGCCAGCGATAACTTTTTGAACCCATGTAACATCTAAAGGTGAATTTACTAATGTTACACTATCACATTTAGGTATGGTATCTGTTAGGGTATTGTTATTTGTGTTTTTTGAACAAGTCGACATTAGAATTGTCATAAAAACAATTAAAGTAAAAAGTATTAATCTTTTCATTTATCTAATTTAGTAATTATGCTTTATAAAATACAAGATTATATTAAAACACAAAAAAACCCTTGCATTACGGCAGGGGTTTTCTTTTATTGTGGACTTTCGGGAATAATCGAAAAAGAACTATTAATTCTTATGCTTTACTTTAATTTCTATAACACCGTTTTTACCATCATCATGATATTTGTTTAACGCTTGTTCCCCTTTCAATACATTAATCGATTCAATATCATTTGGAGATATTGTTTTCATTTGATCCTCGGTAATCTTTACCCCATCTAAATAATAATTTGGTTTTGCTGCATCTTTCCCGCTTTGATTATTGACAATAATATATTTTTCTGTACCAGTTTCAGTTTTTCTTTCAATTACGGTATTAGCCTTTTTCTCTAATGCATCTAAGACGTTTTGTTTTAATTTAACACCCGACACAGTTACTTTACTACCACTAGTAGGAGAAGTATAAACTATTGTGTCAACTGAAGTTTTAGTAGTTGATTTTATCTTCTTACCTTTTAAAACAGCCAACTTTGCTTTTGGCAATGTGTCGGTTTCACTTTGAATTTGTGTTATATTTTTTCCAAAATTCTCTCTAATAATTGCTGATGCATTTACTTCGATTGTTTTAATTGAAAAAGATAGAACTACGCAAATAGTGATCGGTAAAACAAATAGTCTGCGTAAATGACTAAATTTTGTTTTTTTGTTTTGATTTAACATAAATAATCGTCTTTTAATTGATGAATAAAAAAATTGATGTGTTGGGTTTAAAAAATGGTTTCCGTAGTGGGTTTGTAATAACATTTTTGCAAATGCTTCTATATTACTATTACCTACTGCTTCTTCGTCTGCAATAAACTCATGAATAGTAATTAACTCCTTTTGAATAAGCCAATTAAATGGATTCAACCAAAATATGGAAGTAAGTAATTGACAATAAATTCTATCCCAGGTATGTTTTTGTTGTATATGGGTAATTTCATGTTTAAATATTTGTTGTCCGCCTTCTTCTTGTAATGAAATTGATTCTTTCCAAAACAAATTATTCAAAAAAGAGAAAGGTGCATTGTCTTCATTTGTATTGATAAAGTCAAACCCATCCATTTGTGTTACAGCACACTTTCTTTTTAAGAATTGAATTTTTAATATGTTTAATAGCAAAATACCCAATAATGCAATTGCTACAATACCTGCTATAACTAAAGAAAAATCTAACCAACTAAATTGAATTAAAGTATTTTCATTTGATATTGGCAAAATGAATTTTACGATTTCATTAGAATTATATAAGACAGGCATTTCGACTGTAAACCAATTTAAATTTAACAAGGGAATTACTAAACTCATTAAAGAAGCCGTCAATAAATAAAACCTATTGTAATAATGAAATTTCTTATCTCTTAAAGCAATCCAATAATAAGCCATAAAAATGCCTGATATTAAAGTTGATTTAAGTAAATACAAGAGTATTGTTTGACTAGTCATGACTTTTGTTTTTTAATTGTTTTAAAAGCAATTCTAAATCCTGTATTGACATTTGTTTTTTATTAACCAAAAAGGATACAACATTGGCATAAGATCCTTCGAAATAACTTTCAGTTAAGCCTTCTATTCTTTTAGCAGAATATTCCTCCTTGCTTACTAAAGGATAGTAAAAGTTGTTTCTATTTGGATTTTGGATACCAACAAATTCCTTTTCAACCAGAATTTTTAAAAGAGTGGCTACAGTATTATGATGTGGTTTTGGCTCTTCTAATGCTTCTAAAACATCTTTAATAAATCCTCCCTTATCCAATGCCCATAAGGCTTGCATAATTTGTTCCTCGGCCTGTGTCAGTTTTTTCATAGTTTAATATTTTGCTTTCTAACTAATTTCTTAGTCAATATTATAACTATATTTTTAGTTAGACAAATAATTTTTAGTTTATTTTTGAATTGTGAGTTTTTCATCTAGTTGAATTGAAAGAACATAAACATTAGGAAATGAAACATAAAGCATTAATTACCAGTATTTTATTATGGTTATTTTTTATAGCAAATGCTCAAAATAAATCTGGTTTAATAATCTATGATATTAAGTATCCTAATGAGAATTTAAATGCGAAAACAGTTGAAACAAGACTATTCTTCAATGATTCTTTAAGTATTGGAGTAGCATACTCTACAAAATTTTTCAAACAAAAAAATGTAGGTATTAATCAAGATAATGGAGGTCTTGGAGTCGCATTTAAATATGGAGATGAGAAAGGAGAAGTTATTTATAGAAATTTTAATACAGAAAAAATGATTTTAAGATTTCCAAAATCTGCCGCATTAGATGAATATACAGTAGAAGATACTTGGTTAAAAATAAGATGGGAAATTAAAGAAGAGGCAATTACTATAGGTAAATTTAAATGTAAAAAAGCAATTGGGGATTTTAGAGGGCGTACATATATTGCTTGGTTTACAGAAGAAATAGTTTTGCCATATGGACCTTTCAAGCTGTGTGGCTTACCAGGTCTTATACTTGAAGCAGAGGATTCCGAAAAAATGTTTTTGGCTAAAATGAAGTTTATTGAATATCCTACTAATCATGAATTTGATGTTCAAGAACCGATAGAAAAAGAAAAGAAATCGCTTAAAGAACATATTTATTCTCAAGATCATGTTGAAGACTTACTTTTAGAAAAATTAAACTCAAAAGTTCCCAAAGGAATACGTTTTACAAAAGACCCCAAAAAAATAGATACAAAGAGAGCATATAGAATTGAAAAAATATTTGAATGGGAAAAATAAATTTAACTTTAAAACAATCTATTTATAAGCTCAACTTAATAAACTCAATCTTCTAACAGTTGAGGGATTAAATTGTTTGCCGTTCCTTGTTTTATAACCTATGATATTCAGCTCTTTAGATATTTTGGTGTAGTTTATATATCCATTTTTCATTTGGAAGTGCTCAATAAACATTTTTGCTACTTTCCAATTTTCATTTTCAACCCTTTTTTTAATAATTGATTCAACCCCCTTTTTACGAGCATCAACTGTAAGATTTGCAGGTGAACCTAATTTAACTCCTCTGGCCTTTAAAGCTGCCAATCCATTTTTTGTCCTATTGGATATGAGTTCTCTTTCCCATTGTGCAACAGAACCGAATATTCCAAGCGTAAGTGTATTAAGTTCGGGAAGTTCAATACAACGAAGTTTAACCCCCTTATTTCTCAAAGTGAATAAGAACTCCACCTCTCTACTTAACCTGTCTAATTTTGTAAATAAAAGGGTGTATTCGTGTTTTATACAAAGGTTGGTAGCATAATCTAATTTCACTCTGTAATTATTCTTTCCACTTTCCTGCTCTATTACAATTTCAACCAAATTATCTCCTGCAGATTGTATAAACTGATTAATTCTTAGTTGTTGCTCCTCCAACCCTAAAACTTGTCTTCCTGTACTTGTGCGGACATAAGCGATATAATTTTCCATTATTTTTGTTTCTGGCTAAGATAATTGAACCAGAATATCAAAACATAAACGGAGGTTTAAGATTTGATAAATTAACAAATGTCTAGCACTTAAACTATCATTATTAGAATACCGCTAGTTTAATTATTGGATACTTAAAAAATACAAAGTGGATATATTTCTCATTATTTAATTAAGATATGTTTACAAATTCAACATGGTATCTTTTGACACCAAGTTGAATTTATATCATGCCAAACAAAATTAGAAAGCGGATCAGCGCTAAATATTTACTGGCAATACGCAACAGATTGCAAATGTTGTAGTTATGAATTTCAAAAAGTTCATGATCACTTAGAAAACTTGTTTGACACAATATCAGGGTCATATTCGTTAATATCTTCCATCAAGTCTATTTCCATATCTCTGTAAAAATATACTTCTAATAAAGCTGCAAGATATGCAGCAACGTCTTCCTTATAACCCGATATTCCGATCTTACCACTTACCACATTACTTTTTCTCATTAGAGTTTCAATCATGTTTAACATGTAATTATAACTTTGACCCTTATGCAATCTTTCATTCATTTGAGAACCTTTGGATAATGCAAACACTGCAATTTCAGGATACTTGATTTCAACTCTTTTTCTATTTCTTCTTGTCATTGGTAATTTGTTTAACTAAATAAGTTCTTTTTATTTTCCCTTGCTCTTGTTCGTTAACTACGTTTTGTGCAAGTACATGTAGTTGTTCTGTTGTTATAATCATTTTCAATCGATTAGCTTTCTTAACATGTGCTAGTGGTTCTAGTTTCATAATAGTTGTTTAATATAAATACTACGATGTGATACATTTGAACCGATTTTTAGAAAATATTTTTTATTGATGTTAATTCACGAATGATATGGATTCAACAGAATCCCCACAGACCCGTTTTATGTCCCGAAATTTCAATCATCTTTTCGTTTTTGATATAACTGTCGACAATCACGAAATACAAAAAATATTCAAAGTATTCCTGGTAATAGTTAAACTAGTAATTCAAAATGCACGACAAAATCTGCATGAATTTGATAATAAAATTTGGGGAAGAGGGGTTGAGCGGAATTGGGGTGATGGGGATTGAAGTCGTAAGACTTCGTCATGGTTCGTTCTACTCACCTCTTCGTTGAGATTCATTTTAATTTAATAATTTATCGAAGTAATATTTGTAGCTTCTTTTTGTTTTAGTAATTACTGGTTCTAGTTCTATTAAATTGAAATCATGTAATACCACCGGCACCTCTTTTGCACCAGTACCAAACATTAATAAATCAAACCTAGCCCATCCTAGTTTTTCAACTAGCTCTAATACATCATAACAAAAATATTTTGATTCCATATCTGGTAATGTGCGAAAATCTATATCAACAACTTTTCTAAATTTCTCTCTCTCAATTTTTATATCTGGTTTTTCTATTTCTTTATCTTTCAATTTCTCTTTTTCTTTTACTTTATCTTTTTCTTTCTCTTTTAGGTTATTCGGGTTTTCCAATAAACCCGTTGGGTTATTTCGGGTTTCTTTTGGTGGACGACCACCCTTCTTACCTTTTATTCGATTTAGCTTTACTGTGTCCTCATATTTGTTTATGTTATAATCAAATACTTCAGTTGCGGTTGCAAAGAACATTTCTGCAACAGGATTCATCTGAACTAATGCATCACCAGTGTAGTAGTTAAACATGTTTGTAAAAACTGCAGCTTTATCTTCAACTGTTAGAAATCTCAATTGCTTCGACCATGACACCTTAATTAGTATATTGGGTGGGATTCCAATTGGCGCTGATTCATCATTATTATGTTCATTAGTGTTGCAGATAATGCCTTCTTGTTGGTTGTAATTGTATCCCATAGTATTCCAGTTTCTAATAAATACTCCGATTATCTCCAAAATCCATTGTGGCTACAAAAAAGATGGCAAGTATCACGACTTTCTATCAAACTGGAGTATTTATACTTAAAGCACACACATGAAGAACAAGAAAGCAACTACCAAATCTGAATTCGTTAGATTACGCATCGACTCTATAGAAAAGAAGCGTTTGGAACAAATCTGTTCAATTACCCGCCGTCAAAAGAGTGACATTGTGCGTGAAGGTCTATTTGAGCTTTACAAACAAAAATACCCAGAGTGCTTAATTGACTAACAACTCATCTTAATCAAGACACCAATTACATCAACTTGTTTTCTTTTGGTACCAAGTACACGAAATATTTCTAAAATTTAAAAAAATATTGTATTTGATTTTCAATTAATTATGATCAGATAATGCGATTTACAAATTAGTTCAGAAATTTTATTTTCTAATTTTAATATTTTTTTCTACCTTCGCATTATGAAAAACAAAAAAGAAGTCATTACATACAATAAAAGTCTTGCAAAACCACTAGGCAATTTCTTTAATGAAAATTCAATAAATGGTTCGGCGCAAGGTTTTACAACAAACCACACTGAAATTGCAGTTGAACGTGAAGCAGATTTGAGAAAATCAGATCTTGATACAATTTCACTTATCAATGATAATCGTAAGGCAATTTCTGCTTATCTAAAATTTGCTAATAATGATAAAATTGAAAAAATCATCAAGGCAGCAGCAGACATTGAAAACTACATCATCATGAATACTGCAATAGGAAAAGCAGATGTTAAAACTAATATAGCTAGTAATACAATTAATGGTAAAAAAAGAACATGGCTAGTTGGAAGAGTTTCATTCCCTACTGAAGATCCCAAAAATCAACAACTAAAAATCAACCTTGGGCCAATCGACTTGGAGAACAATACTTTTACAGATAAAGAAACTGGTGAAAAGCATCCATATCCAGGTAAAACTTTGGGTACAATTGCTGAAAGGATTGTTTATAAGCAAATGATTAAGAAGTTGAATGAAAAAGGTACAATTGATGAACTAATCGATAAGTTAAATTCATTGATTTAGTAATTTTTTTTAGTCAAAAATTAGTTCAGAAATTTTAATACCTAACATGAAATTGAATCATATTCGCGCGCCATAGCAGCGCCAACCAGAAGAGAAAAAATTTTGAAAACCATTTAAACCGATTTGTATGACAAATCAAGAAACAAGGGCTCGATAGGAGTCGCCAAATCTGCAACTAAAGTGCATGTTGCAGCAGAAGATGCCACAGTTCTTTGAATTTTTAAATAAGAAAAGTATGAAAAATGTAAGCAGCTTGGACATTAATTTATTGTCACCAAGCAAAGCAAACAGCAAGATCTACTCAAAAAGAAAAGTAGACGTTCTTGCAAATTCGATGCACAAGTATGGACAACTTGAGCCGATAGTGATTAACAAAGAAAATGTCATCCAATCGGGGGTGTTACGTTGGGAAGCAGCTAAATAGTTGAAGTGGGCGACCATAGAAGTAGTGGTTGTTGAAGACTCAAAGACTTCTGAAGCGTGTGTAGTAATGCACAACCTTCAAAGAGTTAAAACTCAAGAGGAGATTATTAATGAATCTCAATACTACTTGAGCCTATTTCCAGCTGAACAAGGAAAGCGAAATGACTTAGCTCCAAAAGATGAAGAAGAAAAACCATCATCAAAGGACAAAAAAAAGAAAGTCACTCGTTTTGACAAGGCAGCAGAATTACTTGATCATGCAGTTTCTGCATCTACGGTGAGAAGAATTGACAATGTAATAAAGTCAATTAAGCAAGCAAAAAAGGATGGTTTAAAAGAGTTGTTAGATCTTAAAATTGAAGAGAAAATGAGAAGTGGTGAATATACACCTGCTTCTGCAGACAACTTAATTAAAAACTACCACAAGTTTGCAAAGGAAAGAGCTGAAGAAAAAGGTAAAATAGTGGATACCTCTCATTTAAAGACTTCATATGATTTATATAATGAATCAAGTGAGTCCATGAAGCAGGTAAAATCAGGTACCGTTCAAACTGCAGTTTCTTCTCCACCCTATTTTCAAGCTCGCTGTTATGGTAATTCTACTCCTGACAAAGTTGAAATTGGTCATGAGAAAGAACCAGAAGAGTTCGTTGAAAGTTTAATGCCGCATTTTAGAGAGGTGCATCGTGTCTTAAAAGATACTGGTTCATACTTTATGAATTTCGGCGAGTATGGTGGAAAAGGTTATAGTCCTTTGGTATCAAACATGTTGATACTTAGATTGCACCAAGAGGGTCTTTTTAAGTGTGTAAATGAAATCATACTTCATAAAAAAAATATGAAGCCAGTGATTACTAATAGATACTTAATGAAGAGCTATGAGAAAATTTATCACTTGGTTAAAGACCATGAAAATTACTCATACTATCCACTTAAAATTTGGCGTGATACACCAATGAAAGTGAATAAAGGTTTTAAAAATAGAGGTGCAAAAGGTGATGTTGTATCAAAAGAATCTATCCAAAGACCTTACAGAAACTTTCGTGATTACATTGACTTACAGGAATACGAAGATGTAATGGTTGGAACTGGTGCTAATACAGCAATGTTTAAAAAAATCGATCCAACATTCGACCATGCAGCACCATACGATAGTAAATTATGTCTTTTGGGTATTCTAACTACAAGCCAGCCTGGTGATTTGATTTTAGATCCGTATAGCGGTAGCGGCTCTACTGGCGAAGCGGCACTTATGCTCGGCAGAAATTATGTAGGATATGAAGTCAACAAAAAGTATCATGAATTCGCCATGAAAAGAATTCCATTTATGACAAAGGAGTTCAATGAAAAGGACGCTTTGATTTTGGATAGTCTAACTACCAAATAATCCAAATTCTGATAAAATTTTCCCAAAATTTTTATCGAAGAATTGAGGTTGAATTTAAAGCACCCCTTCCTGCAAGTAGTATTGCAGGATACGAACGAAGTAACGGGGGCATCCAGCCCCCAATTACTTCAATTATTTAAAAATTAAAAATGGAAATAAGAATAATACGTAATCGTTCCGCATAGAACGTAGCAGCACAATTTGTGCACAACAAAAAAGTAAAACTGGCATGTGTTCGCTACTTGTTAAATTAGTTTAGCAGTAGCCATACATCCAATCAAATTTGAAAAAATGAGACAGAGGAATGGTGAAGTTTCAACTTCAGAAAATAAAACATTGACCATAAAGGAGGTTGGACACTTGATTAAACGTAAGTGCAAGAGATCCATTTATAGATGGTTAAGAAAAAGAGGCGTTAGTGTCTATAAAGATACTAAGGAAGCGTATGTCTTTAAAATAGAATTCGATGTCCAAATGGATATTGAATATGTTAAATCATTAAAAATGAAATACCCATTCAAATGGAAACAAATGTATAAAACAACCTGTAGTGATGAAGCGCTATTCAACCTTATGATGATTCACATGGAAGAAGAATCTGTTTACAGTCAAGTAACAGATGTGGCATTGAAATCAAATGACGATATGAAAATATTTAAACGATTGAGCTCATGAGAAAAATAAAATTACCCAAAAAAGCATACAAAGGACTTGCTACCTATTGCAAAAAATGCCACACTAATTACCCCAAGTGTAAACATGAGGATCAAAAGTGTTTTCGTGCAATCATTTACATACCTGGTGGAAATGGCTCTGTTAAGACAAGGATGCTAAAAGCAGAAAACTATGATGATGCCGTTGTTGAAATTATTGAATTCAAAAACGAATTGGTTTCGCACAACTATGAAGAAATATCAGCTGCTGAACCTACAGGTAATGATTACAATATCATTGGAGCAATTGTAAAATACAATCAATACTTGCAGGGTGATAGTGAATATGCTCACTTAAATAAACAAATTTCAACAGAGTATAGAAAAGAGCTTATTGGCTATTGCACATTATTTGCGGAACACCTTAAAACTAAAAGAAAACTTGAAAGATTTAGAGTAAATGAAGTAAGTAAGGCAGATGTAGCCTCGTTTTATCTTTTCATTGAGAAAAAATATGGTGCAAAAACATTCAATAAATGCATGAATAGCATCAAAGGTTTTTTTGAGTTCCTAATTAAAATTGAAGAAGTTGATATGAAGAATCCCTTTTCAGTTTATGTACCTAAAACTATAATCAAAGGTGATGTTCTTTCACTTACCAAAGATGAATTTGATTCTATTTTAAGTGCCATTGATACTGCACCTGTTAATTCAACCAAAGGGAAAAACAAAACTACTACATCGATGTATTTCCCATGGCTAAAAAATGGGTTTAAGTTGCTTTTGCTACTTGGAGGTAGAAGAGAAGAAATTGTGATGTTGAAATGGAGTGATATATTAGTTACAGAAAAGGGTGTGAAGTTCTTTAAACTAAATAACCTAAAGGTGGATAGAATTTTGAAACGACCTGCACCAAAAAAGTATATTCCTATCAATGCTGACTTAGAAGAATTACTTATTGAATTAGGAATGAATGATAAATCCAAAATGAATGAATATGTGTTATTCCCTGAGCGAGGTAATATTACTGCAATGACTATTATGCTAAGACTTACAAAGTCATTCACCTACTATAAGAAAGCTGCAGGAATTACAAAGGACATCACTCTCAAAAATCTTCGTAAAACATACGTTACATGGGTAGAAAATGTAATGGGAAAAGATACTGGAAAACTAACATCACATGCAACAGGAGAGGTAATTGACAAATTTTATTTAGACCCTACTGTTTTATCAGCAGTTGAACGTGGTGCTTTAGAGATAAAGATATTTGGTGAAAACCCTACACAAAACCCGACGCTACAACCCGACGCTGAAACAAAAAAGGACCCACGATTTAACGTAAGTCCTTGATTTACATGTAGCGAGAACGAGATTTGAACTCGTGACCTCAGGGTTATGAATCCTGTGCTCTAACCAACTGAGCTACCTCGCCGAATACCTATTGGTTATACCCTTTTAGGGGTGGCAAATTTAGGATAAAA
>JACCDI011970243.1_pt1 | contig 18404 bp, 14 predicted proteins | sample 7442791 | NCBI WGS metagenome assembly JACCDI01 (sample SAMN15323434, study PRJNA562643) | freshwater metagenome | isolation source: river surface water | place: USA:Blue River Watershed | collected 2017-08-15
AAAAAATCATACTAAATTCAAGTTATTTGGATAATGAATTAGCATTAGCTAAGGCATTTAAACATAAATATCAAGCACAATTAAATCCAGATCATCAATTAATAATTAATTCATTCTTATCTTTAGAACCTAAACATTTCATTCAAAACAAGTGGGCTTTTGAAAAAGCCTTCAAAAACAAATGGATCAAAAGATTTTAATCATTGAAATTCGAAAAGGCGGTTTAGGTGACCATTTGTTTTATAGTCACTTGCCTCGTATTGCAAAGCAAACCAAAGCGTTTGATAAAGTGTATATTTCAAACCATTCCTATTTTAGGCATCAGGATAATAAAAAATTAATTTGGGAATTAAACCCTTTTGTAGATGGATTTACAAATAATAAAGGTGTTTTTAAATTTTCAACAAAATGTAATGAAAAACAAAATATGCTTGACAGCATTATGTTGGAATATGGTTTGGATGATGGCATAAGAATGCACGAGCCTGAAATTTATTATAAACCCAATATCAATCCTTCACTTGCCAATATAAATGTATATGATCCTAATTATCAATCCTATACAGGTGATTTAATAAGTGGCAGGTTAATGGAAAATTATTTTTTTAAAAATGATATTACTATTCATTATCAAATGAAATTTTTAGGTAAACGTTACCTACCTATTCAAAGTGCACAAATAAACCCATCATTTTCCTGTAATAACCTTTTTGAATTTTGTGATTTTTTAGCTTCTGTAAATGAAATATTTTGTGTCACAACAGGTACAGCATCATTAGCAGCAGCTATGAATATAAAGTTGACCGTTTTTTATGGCAACGGTCTTATTCGAGGTTATCGACACTCCCCTTTACATAACTATATCTGCCTTGGAACCGACTACAAACCCAAACACTATATTAGAAAATGGTTGGGTTACCTGTATAGTATTCTTTTTGTGAAAGATTAATGCCTATTTTTGGGTGAATTACGTATTTCATGTTTATATGCGCACTCATTTTTATAGGCGTATTCTTTTACGCACTCAATAATATTTTCAAGAACAAAGAAGAGTCTTTGCTTTTGTTTATTATTTTTTGTCTGCCTATATATGTTACTGCTTTATCTGTTTCCTTAATGATTGGATTGGGCAGGATAGTACCATTATTACAATACTCCAAAGAATTTATTGTCTTAATTACACTTGTGATATTAATTCTGCGACTTAAAAATAAAGTTAAATGGCATTTTTTTGATAAGCTTGTGTTAGCTTATTTATTTTTTGTATGTATTTATAATCTACTTCCAGTAGGGCCATTAAATATGTATCAAAAATTAATTGCCACCAAAAGCATCACATTTTTTTGTATGGTATACTTTATAGGTAGGCTGATGCCATATCATAAAATAAATGCTAATAAATATTTTAACTTTATAGTCATTGTAGCAATTTTAGCTGGTGGAGTAACCTTTATTGAATGGTTGGGTGACCGACACTTACAAACATTGACAGGATATACAAATTTTGTATGGCAATTCTACAATCAACCCGAAGGTGGTCACTACGGTTTAACTTGGACCTTTGAAGCCGAAAGTGGAATTAAGCGATTCGCTAGTTTTTTTTCCATGCCATTAGAACATGCCGCATCTACAATTATTAGTATAGCTGCTATAAGTGCAATAGCTACAAATGATGATAATACAATTGTATTTAAAAATAAATTAGTAATAGCAATTATTGCCACTTTAATTTCAATCATCCTAGCTGTGTCTAGAGCTTCATTGGTCAGTTATTTTTTAGTAGTTTATTTTTATGCACTAATAACTTTAAAAATTCAATTAATTAAATGGATCAATTATAGCTTAATTATATTAATCATATTTTTCCTGTTTTACATTAAGGGGGATCTTTATGATTTTGTTATAAATACTATTAGCTTTAGCGACTCTTCAAGCTTAACTCATTTAATCGCATGGACTCAAGGAATTGAGAGTATTATATCAAATCCTATGGGAATTGGACTTGGCAGCGCTGGTAATGTGGCAAATACTTTTGGTGATTCATTGGGTGGTGAAAACGAATTAATAATTATTGGAATTCAAGTGGGTATTGTTCCAATGTTTTTATATGGTTATATGTATGTTTATACAATCGCTAAATCTGCTTCGGTATTCAATAACCAAAAAGGCAAAATAAGAAAAATAGCATTATTTATTTTATTAACTAAAATAGGCTTAATCATTCCAACTTTAACATCAGAGGCCGAGTCCTATTTATACATCAGCTATATATGTTGGTTTTTTACTGGATACCTAATAAATTTACTTTGCATTAATGAAAAATAAAATAATTGTTGGTGTTGATATTAGTGATTTAAAAGTTGCGGCTACTGGCCAAAAAACTTTTTTATATGAATTATATACTGCGTTTTTAGCCCTGGATGATAAAAAATTTACATTTGTCTATTTTTCATCTCCATTTCCTGCCATAAAAAGTCGTTCTAAACTTGCACTACTACTACAACATATTATCTTTCAATTATGGAAACAAATAGTTCTACCTATTTTAGCTTGGTTAAAAAGATGTGATATTGTTTTTTGTACAGATTATTTCGTACCCTATTTTCATTTGGGGTTTAAAACAGTTCAAGTATTTCATGATGCATTCTTTTTTCAAAATTCAGAACATTATAATAAACACTGGTTTGTATTACATAAATACTTGGCAATGCCAGCAGCAAAAAAATCTTCTATTATAGTAACACCTTCAGATTTTGCATTACAAACCGTACATAAATATGCAGGCATCTCAATAGATAAATTAGTTCGTATTTATGAAGCTCCAAAAAATCTTGATGCCATTGAAGCAAATAATAATGATCCTCTACTAGCTGGTTTTATACATAAAAAATATATTTTTCATGTCGGCGTATTTGAAAAAAGAAAGAATTTATTGAACCTAGTAAATGCTTATCACTCTTTAATAAAAAATAGCAACGAATATGAACAGATAAAATTAGTGCTTGCCGGTAAAGGGACTGGGCGAGCCGAATCGGACGTGTCTAGCGAACTTGTTGCACTTATCAAAGAATTGGGATTAAATAATCAAGTTATTTTAACTGGCTATTTAAGCGATGTACAATTAAAAACCACTTATCAAAATGCTTTTATGTATGTATTCCCTTCTTTAAATGAGGGATTTGGAATCCCTGTTTTAGAAGCCTTTAAAGCAAGAATTCCAGTGCTAGTTGCCAATAATTCATGTCTACCTGAAATTGGAGGTGACGCTGTTATGCAATTTGACCCATTCAACGTTAAAGATATTGCAGAAAAAATGCAGCTAGTAATTGATAATGTAGATATTCGAAATGACTTAATTGCAAAAGGTGATATTAGATTAAAATATTTTTCATGGAAACAAGCGGCAGAAGAATTTTTAAAAGTATTTGAACGGGCTATTCAATAAATTAATCTAATTTTAATTAGCCGCTTTAACAATGATGCAATTATCTAATCCTTCTGTTTTAATTTTACATAACACTTACTTGTACTCGGGTGGTGAAGAGACAGTTGTAGCCGCAGAAATTGAAAGTTTGAAAGCAAACGGTTATACTGTTTATTATAAGGAATACAATAATGCTAATTTTAAGCACTTTAATTTTAAAACCTTTCTTGCACCCTTTAATACGATTTTTAATATTTTTTCTTTTTTTGAAATAATTTATTTTATTAGAATTCATAAAATAAAAATTATACATGCGCACAATATTTTTTACACTGCTTCCCCTTCTATTTTTTGGGCCGCAAAGTTAGCTGGTGCAAAAACAGTGATTACAATTCATAATTATCGTCTTTTTTGTTTAAGTGCTAATTTTTTTAGAAATAAAAAAAACTGTTTTGAATGTATTGATAAAAAGAGTTTTAAACCTGGCTTACAAAATAAATGTTTTAAAAATTCAATGCTTGCAAGTTTCACTTTAGCATTAAGTATTAGACTAAGCGATCTGATTGGTATATGGAAAAATAAAGTCGATCACTATATTGTATTAAATGAATTTGCAAAACAACTATTAATTAATAAAGGTATTGATCCTAAAAAAATTGTCCTAAAATCAAATTTTTTACCTGCATTTAATTTCATGGAAGTAAATCAAATACGTGATAATTTTTATCTATTTGCTGGACGAATCACAGAAGAAAAAGGAATAAGGCACTTGATTAACACTTTTACGATGATCAATAATCAGTTAACCATTGCCGGAAATGGTGATTTGATTCATATTATAAACAATAAAGCTTCAAAAAATATTCAATATATAGGTCTGCAGTCGAAGGAGCAAATTCAATCACTATTACTTAAGTGTAAGGCATTAATTTTTCCATCTATTTGGATTGAGTCCATGCCAATGACTTTGATCGAAGCACAAACAATGGGCACGATACCCATCGTTGCTGCCTCAATTAATACTAATAATATGATTGAGCATGGAATTGATGGTTTTTTATATGATGCAACCAAGCCAAACGCTTTAATGGAGGCAATTCTACACTTTGAATCGCTCTCTTCGGCTGAATTACATACTATTTCGAACAACGCACGAAATAAATCCTTAAAACTATACGGGGAAATAGCTCATATCAAAAAAATTAAGGAAATTTATGGGTCTTAACAATCAATGAGTTATACCCTATATGTCCAAAATTAATCAACGATATCAGTCCATTCGTTTCTTATTAGACGCGATAATGATTGTGCTCGCTTATTTTATTACAATAAATTTTGATATTTTCAATGTTGGACATGTTAATAAGTCTCAGCCAATTATTTTTATAACCATTGGCTTGGTCTCCTGGTATACAGCTGCCTACTTTTCCACCATTTACGGCGACAGAAGATCAAAAAAATTCTCTGAAGAAATTGTATTTATTTTATATACTACTATCATTTTTTTGATTCTATTCAGTGCTTTTTCATTTTTGTTAAAAAGCTATTTTATAATCGAAGCCCCTCAATTTTACACTTTCCTTTTTGTGCTTTTAACTTTAATACTTGTATCTAAATATTCCATAAGAAAATATATTCATCGCGTCATTGTTAAAAGATCATTATACGAAACTGTACTAATCATAGGTTCGACACATGCTGCTTTAGATTTTTTTAAAGCTGTAAATAAATTCGATCACTATGGTTATAAATGTATTGGTTATTTGGACAACAAAAGTAATGAAATGGATAGCTGTATTCACTTAGGTCAAATTTCCAAATTAAGTGAAATTTTAACAAATCAAGAAGTGGATGAAATAGTGATTGCATTACCCAATGCACAATCTAAAGAAATTCAATTTTGCATGGAACTATGTGAAGCATTCAATATCAGTGTAAGAATACTTCCCGATTTTGAAAAATACGCTAATTCTGCAAATCAAATTAATAATATTGGAATTGTTCCTGTGATTAATGTGCGCAATTTGCCTTTGGATAAATTAGAAAATAAATTATTAAAAAGAGGGTTTGATATTATTTTTACAATTGTTTTTTTAGTGCTTGCTGGTTGGTGGTTGCTTCCTTTAATAGCTATCATTATAAAACTAACTTCTAAGGGGCCAATCATATTTAAACAGGAGCGCTGGGGCTTAAATAATCAAAAAATTATTTGTTTCAAATTTAGAACAATGATGGCCGAAAATCAAGATATACTTGAGGATGGTAGTTTTAATCAAGCTACAAAAAATGATAAAAGAATTACACCTATCGGACGCATTTTACGTAAAACTAATTTTGATGAATTACCGCAATTCTGGAATGTTCTAGCAGGAAATATGTCTGTAGTTGGGCCACGACCTCACGCTACACCAATGAATATTGAATCAATGCATTCTGTTGATAATTATATGATTAGGCATATTATTCTACCTGGTATTACAGGATGGGCACAAGTCAATGGATTAAGGGGTGAAACTAAAACGCCGGGCAGAATGCAGATGCGAGTTAACTATGATTTATATTACATTCATCGCTGGTCATTTTGGTTGGACTTGCAAATTATTTTACAAACAATCATCAACTTTATAAAAGGAGATGAAAATGCATATTAATATGAAAAAACTAGTTATCACTTTTTTATTTTCATTATTACTGTTTGTTAATGGTAAAACTCAATTGGTTTTTGAAAATCACAATAATGAAGTTTATAACTATTTAGCTAGAATGTCCCAAAAAGGACTCATTGAATTTAATGACGTTATTCTTCCTATCAGTAGAGAAACTATCACTAATAAATTATTTGAATTACAAAAAAACAATAATAGCCTTTCCTTAATCGAAAAAAAAGAACTCGTTTTTTATTTAAAAGAATTCACGCCTATATCTTTTTTGAATACAGGAAAAGAAGAAGCAACGTTTTTTAAAAAAGATAATAATGGTCGTTTCCGTTCATTTACGGCGACTGGAGATAATTTTTTTATTACTGCCGATCCTGTTATTCAAGGTGCAGGGAGTGTTTATAATAAAGTAAATTTTACACAACGTGCAATAGGAATACAATCTTGGGGTAAAATTGGGAAACATATTGGATTTCAGTTTTCCGGAAAGGATGTAAATGAAAGTAGAGACGACACTAGTAGAGAGGCCTATATTTACAATGGGCCAAGAACTGGTTTTGTAAACTTGGTTTATGACCCATTTCTAAAAAATGTCAATTTTACCGAATTCAAGGCCAATATTAGTTATAGCTGGAAAAACGGATCGGTTAGTGTAGGCCAAGACAATATGTTGTGGGGATATGGCCAAAATGGACGCATTGTTTTATCTGACAAAGCGCCTATATCTCCTTATATTAGGATTGATTATCAACCACTTAAGTGGATTAGATTTAATTATGCCCACTTTTGGTTGAATTCTAAAATCATTGATTCAAATATCACATACAGCTTTAGAAATAATGTATACGGGGGAACAAGGATAACATTTGTACCTAAATTTTTTGCCACGCATTCAATTACTTTATCTCCACTTAAAGGCGTTGACTTTAGTATCGGTGAGTCAATTGTATATGCGGATAAATTAAATGTGGCATATCTATTCCCATTAATGTTTTTTAAAGTGGCCGATAACAATCAAAGCAATTTCAATATTTTAGCCGGTAGCAATGGCCAATTCTTTTTTCAATTAAGTTTAAAAAATCGTCCAAAAAACACTCATATTTATTCAACTCTTTTTGTTGACGAAATTCGGATTGCTGAAATGTTCAATGGATTAAAAAGCAGAAATCAAATTGGTTACAATATAGGTGCTACTTTAAACGATTTCATACTTCCTTATCTAAGTATTTATACAGAATATACTAAAGTGTTACCTAGTGTTTATAATAATTTAAATCCTGCGCTAAGCTATACTAGTTATGGTTCTTACTTAGGAGACTGGATGGGAAATAATTTTGACAGGTTGCTTTTTGGAGCAAAATATACACCCATCGCTAGGCTCAAATTAGATGCGCGCTTTCAATTTAGTCGCAAGGGTGCTGAAACCACTATTGAGCAGCAATATGTCGCAAGCCCACAACCCGTTTTTTTATTCAAAAAGGAATTTGAGCAACGTGAATTATTCATCAATGCTTCCTATGAATTAATGAATAATATATATTTAAGAGCCAACTTAAGAACTATTAATACAATCTATTCGAATCAGCTCACTAACAGTATTTTTACCAATTACAGTTTTGGGGTGAATTTTGGGCTTTAAGGCCTAATTTTTTAAGTCATTATCTGTACCAAATGTTATAAATTTGCTTTATACTTAAAGAACATCTGTACAATGAATATAATTAAATTTTCATATTTGAAATGTTTTGCTGTTATTGTTTTACTCACCTGCACGACTATGGTGATTGCGCAACAAAAAACGATGACAACAGGACAAATGAACATTAATCAATTGTCTGACCAGCAAATTATTCAAATTTGGCAGCAAGCACAAAAAAGTGGCATGTCTGAGTCCGAAGCTATTTCGTCATTAGTCAAACAAGGTTTAGCCCCGAATGATGTTAGCGCGTTTAAACGAAGACTAATTCAGGTTCAAACTGCTTCAAAAACAAAATATACATTACAAAATACCATTAGAGATACTGCTGATTTTATGAAAGACAGTAGTTGGGTTATAGTAGTTCCGCAAGTAAAAAAACAAAGTATTTTTTATGGTTACGATTTTTTTAGTAACCCAAGCGTTCGTTTTGAACCAAATTTACGAATTGCAACACCAAAAAATTATATCGTTGGACCTGATGATGTACTAAGCATTGCACTGACTGGTTTAAACGAGCGAACATTTGATGCATTTATTGACGCACAAGGCAATACACAAATTCCGTATGCAGGAATTATAGCCTTAAATGGTCTTACAATTGAGCAAGCAACAGCACGCATCAAATCAAAATTAAAATCCATTTATCCTGGCATTACTACAGGGATAACACAACTAAACATAACATTAGCTAATGTTAAAAGTATTCGTGTTTCCATTATTGGCGAAGCAGTTCGTCCAGGTAATTACGAAATTTCATCTTTAGCTTCCTTTTTTAATGTCTTATACTTAAGTGGAGGTCCTGCGCAAAACGGTTCACTACGTAATATTGAAATCATTAGAAATAATAAAAAACTTACTAGTATTGATTTTTACACTTTTTTACAAAATGGAGTTTTAAATAATGAAATTCGTTTGCAAGATCAAGACATTATTCATTTTCCAATTTATTCAAAAAGAGTATATGTGACAGGGGAAGTTAAACGACCTGCCGTATATGAATTACTTGAAAAAGAAACCCTTGCCGATGTAATTAAATATGCGGGTGGCTTGGGAGACTCTGCTGCCAATAACCCAGCAAAAGTGATACAAATAAGTGATCGTGATAGAATTATTAAAGATATCGCTATTGCTGATTTCAATAATTACTTACCACACAATGCTGATTCTATTTACATAGATAAAATATCTCTAAGCATTGCAAACAAAATAGTGATTACTGGTGCAGTTTATAATCCTGGGACTTATGCACAAAACAATGGTATCACAGTAGGTGATTTATTAAAGAAAGCAGGAGGTGTTATTCTAAATACAACCATTACCAAAGGGTTAATTAAAAGAAGTCGAATTGGCGTTGAGAAAGAAATAATTGCATTTAATGTAAATGATATTATTACAAAAAAATCGGCAGACATTGCATTAGTTCCCAACGATTCGGTATTCATTGTATCCAAAGATAGCTTAATGGATAACCCATTAATAACAATTGCTGGATTAGTAAAAAAACCTGGATCTTATGTTTTTCATAGAGGAATGACCGCTGAGGATTTAATTGTTATGGCTGGCGGATTTAATACAAACGCAGATAATAATAAAATTCAAATTTCCCGATTACAAAAAAATAGAGCAGACACATTAGCCAACCAACTTATCAATTTAATTACAGTTGGTATTGATTCTAATTTAAAAAGTAACAATAGCATTGCACTAGAACCTTTCGATTATATCATGGTACCTGAATTACTAAATTACCATGTATTAGGAAATGTAATAGTGCGTGGTGAAGTTTTGTACCCTGGTGACTACCGTTTAGAAAAAAGAAATCAAACCATACAAGATGTTTTAAAATCAGCTGGTGGCATTTCCCCGTATGCTAAATTAAGTGACGTTCAAGTATTTAGAAATAATTTACGTGTTGCCACCAATTTACTATCTGAAACAGGCAACTCTAGTAACCAATTTTTAATGCAACCCAACGATAGCATTTTTATTCCTAAAAATGTGCCTTTTGTTGAGGTTAAAGGAGCTGTATTTAATCCGCAAATTTTAAATTACGAAAGTGGCAGCATGTATTCATATATAGTTGCTTCGGGTGGCGCAACAGATAAGGCCCATTTGAAAAAAGCATACATCCAATACAGCAATGGAATTAATAAAAAAACAAGGCATTTTTTGTTCTTTAGAAACTTCCCAAGAGTACAGCCTGGAAGCAAGATTATTGTCCCAGAAAAATCACCTAACGAGAAAAGAGTCTTATCCATTGGTGAAATATCTGCAATTGCTGGAGTACTTACCTCATTAGTAACTTTAGCGATAAGTTTAAAATTATAATTCATGGTCAACAACCAAAATTCACAAATACAAGAAGATGAAGCCTTTTCATTTAAACTGCTTTTAAATCAGTATAAGCGACAATTAATATTTACACTTGGCTACTGGAAAACACTTACTGTAGTAGGATTTATTACAGCCATTGTAGCTGTTGTGTACGCTTTTTTTCAACCAATCACCTATACTGCTAGAACAACGTTTGTGGTGGAAGATGCAAAATCTGGAGGGGGCTCCTTGGTATCTGCTTTATCGGGATCCTTAGGAATTGACATAGGTGGAATGACTGGATCAAACAGTATGTTAGCAGGCGATAATGTACTTGAATTACTTAGAAGCAACTCCTTGATTAAAAAAACACTACTTACAAAATTTGATACAACTGGAACTAATACACTAGCAGATATATATGCCGAAATCTATGGCTGGAAAGCTAAATGGAAAAATAACAGCACAATAAATAAAGACGTTCGATTTAATATTATACCGTTAACTCGATTGGAAGACAGCTTACTTCAAGTAATGGTAGAGCGTATTCAATTAAAAGAAATTTCAATTTCAAAACCAGACAAAAAACTGGGCTTTTTTGAGTTGCAATTCAGTTCCAGAAATGAGGCTTTGAGTAAATTATTTTGTGTTAATCTTATCAATGAAGCAACCTCATTTTATATTAATACAAAAACAGGTAGACTCAGAAAAAATATTGAAAACTTACAAGTAAGAGCCGATAGCCTTGGTTTATTACTTAATCGAAAAACTTTTTCTGCAGCAGAGGCTAGTGTTCAAACTTTAGATGTAAATCTTGCGTATGCATCTCCATCTGTCAATGCTGAAATTTCATCACGTGATAAATTTATGCAAAGCACAGTATATGCAGAAATTGTAAAAAACTTAGAGCTTAGCAAAACAGCCTTAGCTCAAGAATCACCTACGGTGCAACTTTTAGATACGCCAGAATTTCCTTTAAAGAAGAATAAGATATCTAAATTAAAATATGCAATAATGGGATTTCTTGGAGGATTTTTCATTTTGGGAATCTTCTTTTTTTATCAAACAGACGTTTTAAAAAATAAGTAACTTATTTTAACCTTGGGGAATATACATTATGTATAATAGAAATAAAATTAAGCATTCCCTATATTTACAAATTGCAATTATTGTACTATTTTTTAGTAACGTTAAAGCACAAAGTTTGAGTCTTGAAAAAGACTTTTTAACAGATTATTTAAGAAACCAACAGCTCATTGGGGCTGATACAGATTCAAACAATATAGCAAATGTTTATTCATTTACAATAAGGCCATTAGAACTAAACAATGCTATTGCTAAACTGTATAATAATAAGCCATTAAAAAAAGGGTTACTACTTTTACCAATTGTCTTTAATAGTACCATTAATTCTCATCATCCTGTAGGGCAAAATTTTGGTGCAATGTTGCCCACCACCAGCCCGCAGATTTATTTATCTAGTGGGTTATATCTGACACATAAGAGATGGGAGTTTCAATTTCAACCTGAAATTATTTATTCTGCAAATCGAATATTTGAAACTTTTAAACACGAAAATTATAACCCTATTTGGTGGTCATATTATAAATGGTTAAATAATATTGATGCACCTCAACAATTTGGAACAAAACCATTTTTAAAGATCTTTCCAGGACAATCAAAAATTCAATATAATTTTTCAAAAAAATATTCGGTAGGTATTTCAACACAAAATATATGGTGGGGCCCAGGTATTAAGAATAGTTTATTAATGACCAACAATGCAGCTGGTTTCTTGCATCTTTCCTTGCAAACAAATAAGCCAGTGATAACCAAATGGGGTGCTATAGAAGCGCAAATGATTTTTGGGAAATTAGACAATTCTGGTATATTCCCACCAGATACCAATCGGGTAATGAATGGTAGCAGGTTATATGTACCAAAATCAAATCAATGGCGCTATTTTACAGGTTATACTTTTAGTTACCAACCAAAATGGGTTTCTGGTTTATTTCTAGGCGCAGGAGTAAGTACTTCCATATATCATAAAAATATAAGTGGCCCTGGCGATTTACTTCCCTTAACAGGAATAATCGTATCTGACGCCGAAAAAAAGGGATTAAAAGCTACTTATGGTTCCGTGTCTTTTAGGTATTTGCTCAAAGAAGCCCGCGCCGAAGTTTATGCAGAATATGGACGTAATGACAGAAGTGCAAGTATTATAAATTTAATTACAGATCAAAATTATAGTAGAGGGTACGTAGTTGGATTTAGAAAAATTACAAAAGCCAATAGACACAATATAAGATTTGAAGTGACAACTGAATTTACTAATTTACAAGCTACAAATGCACAAGAAATATATAATGCACGTAGCTGGTATATAAATAGTAATGTACGACACGGATATACACAGTTAGGAAAAGTAATGGGTGCAGGAATTGGTCCTGGAAGTAAGAGTCAATCTATTGATTTTAATATTTTGAGACGAAAAACTAAAATTGGTGTTACACTGGAGCGTATTGACCAAAATAATGATTTTTATTATAATGCTTATTACCCAATTAGGTACTGGAAAAAACACTGGGTGGATATGGGCGCACTGTACCATGCCTATTTTGAATTAAAAAAACAACTATTTGTAAAAGCGCAATTTGGAATAACAAGATCACTGAATTATAACTGGTGGGAAATACCATTAGTGGATCCCGTATTACCTGGTAATGGTTATGATCCAATTAATTTACATGGGAACTTAACAATAATAAAACATTGGTAATTATATATGGATTATTATTTAATGGCAGGAAATTTATTAAAATAACATTCGAATTATCAAAACAAAAGATTTGAATAATTATCTCATACATATAATGAAAATAAAAGGAAGTAATAAATTTTATTTCTTATTTTTTTTAGTTGCATTCTTTATATTAGGCATATCACCTATTGTAAAAGCACAAACTGTACCTGTTGGCATAACCTCGGTTGACGAATTATTACGTGACCTGCAACTACAGGGTAAAATTAGTATGGACCATTCCCTAACAACGAGACCTTTTTTTACTTCGAAAGTATTACGCACAGATTCTTTGTTGCATTTGATTGATTCTACTTATAATTTTTCTTCTACCATTTATTCCAACAAAAAAAACACTTGGGTAGAAGCGCTTCCAGTGTCTGTTAATTTTAGGTATAATTCACATAGTCCATTTGGAACAAACCATCAAGGTTTTATGGATGCAAAGGGGTTGCAATCGTATTTTACTGGTGGTGTTTTTGCAAGATGGGGAATTCTAAGTGTGCAATTTAAACCTGAATTTGTAACTGCCGATAACCCTAATTTCGAGAAAGGGAATGGTTATGGCGCTGAAACTAAACCAAACTATCGCCGTGCTTTTTTAGGTCAGTCAAGCATTCGCTTATCAGCTGGAGGAATTTCAGTAGGCATTTCTAGTGAAAACTTATGGTGGGGTCCTGGAATTCAAAACGCCCTAATAATGAGTAATAACGCCCCTGGATTTAATCACTTAGTTATAAATACAACCAAACCATTAAAAACACCTATCGGTAATTTTGAGTTTAGTTTAATAGCTGGTAAACTTATTGAAGACACTTCCGTGCTATTAGAAGTTAAGGATCTTACTACTTTTTATTATGCACAAGGTAATTATGCAGGTAATCCAGCAGACCCAAAATTAGATACAGGGGATTGGCGTTATTTAAACGGTCTTCATGTTAGCTATACACCTAAATGGATTCCTGGACTTTATTTAGGTTTTAACAGAGTAGGATATGTGTACAATACCTATACAGGAAATCGTAATAATATAATTTATGATTACTTTCCTGTTTTTGCTGGTTTTTTTAGAGGTACTAGTAATTATTATACAGTAACTGGAAGTAGTACGAGAATAAAACAACTTATTTCAGTCACAGGACGATACGTTTTTAAAGAAGCACATGCAGAAATATATGCCGAATATGGTTCTAATGACAATACCTATAACTTAAGAGACTATATCATGAGTCCGAACCATGGTTCAATTTCAACAGTCGGATTTAAAAAAATGGTGCCATTTGTTAATAATAATTGGCTTGATATTCAAATGGAATTTACACAGCTAGCCATGTCGGTTGACTATGTAGTTAGAGGCACTGGAAACACTTACGAATATCAGGGTAGTTACACCAATCAAAGTCGAGTTATTGGAGCAGGTATCGGAAACGGAAGTAATATGCAAACACTCCAACTTACAATGAAAAAGGGTTTTAGTAAGCAAGGAATTACATTTCAGAGGATTGTACACGATGCTTTACGAGAGCCCAATTTAAGTAATCATGAACGTTGGATTGATTTTGCTATTGGTGCTCAATATCAAAAAAGACTCAAGCAATTTTTAATTCATGGACATGCTCAATATGTAGATATAAATAATTATGGGTGGATGTCTAAACAAAATCGTACTAACATTTATGCATACGCTGGTGTTACTTACTTTTTTAATCAAAGGAAAAAATAGTAATTGATTTTCTTATTTCTGATTTGCTATTTTATAAGCTGTAAATGATTTAGTTAGCCCTATTATTTTTTCTTTATAAATTTTTGCATCTTTAAATAAAGATTCAAACTCCTTTTTAGATAATAACCTTACTTCTTTCACTAAGTTTATAGCAGCTTCTTTACTATTTGTTTTTTTTATGTTCCCTAAAGTAAAATGTTGTGTTAAAAAAACCTGAATACTGAATGGTAAAAATTGAAAGAAAGGAAATAGCCAATGTGGTTCAATTGGAAAATACTTATTTGGAGTTTGTATAAAATAGCTTTTTCCAACCCTTGCTACTTCGTTGGCCATTTTTTGTTGTTGTTCTTTAGTATATAAATGTTCAATTACCGAATTAGAAAATACGATATCAAAACTTTGATCATTCATACCTGATAAATTACAGGCGTCGCCTACTATACTGCTAAAACCTGGCTCACTTACATCATTAATATATAAATTTAATAACACAATTTCGGTCTGTGGTTTCAAAACCATACCCATATTTAGCCAATACTGTTGTGTTCCTCCGATATCCAATATCCTTAAAGGTCCATTTTTAGGGGATGCTTGGTTCATGAAATTGGTAAAAAAACCAAATCGTCGCTTTCTAAAATAATTTGATATTGTTTCCTTCATCTGTCGCAATTTACAAAGGTTATCATTGTTAAAAAAATGTAGTTAATAATCCCTTTTTATGAACGCATTAAATTAAATTTGCAGGAATTAATATATCTTATTTCATGCGAAAGGTTATTGTATTAGGTGGTGGCGGTTTTATTGGTGGTCATTTGGCCAAAAAGCTTAAAAATAATGGATTTTTTGTGCGTATTGCTGACATTAAACAACATGAATACTTTAACCAAAAAGACATCTGTCATGAATTTATTGAATGTGACCTTGCAGATCCTGTTGCAGTAGAAAAAGTGATTTTTGAAGATTGCTTTGAATTATACCAATTAGCCGCCGACATGGGTGGTGCTGGTTATATTTTTACAGGACTTAATGATGCAAATATCATGAGTAATTCTGCTTTAATTAATTTAAATGTTGCTAAAGAAGCCGTTAAGAAAAAAGTGCAGAAAGTTTTTTATTCTTCATCTGCATGTATCTATCCAGAACACAATCAAATTGATGCAACAAATCCTAATTGTGAAGAAGCATCCGCTTATCCTGCAAATCCGGATTCAGAATATGGTTGGGAAAAACTATTTAGTGAGCGATTGTTTTTAGCTTATCGCAATAATTATAATTTAAATGTACGTGTAGCTCGTTTTCATAATGTATTTGGTCCTTATGGAACCTGGAAAGGTGGGAAAGAAAAAGCACCTGCAGCAATGGCACGCAAAGCAGCTGAAACACCTAATGATGGAATTTTTGAAGTTTGGGGCGACGGACAACAAACAAGAAGCTTTTTATATATTGACGATTGTTTAGAAGCCATAGAGCGTTTTATGAAAAGCGACTTTAATGGACCCCTAAATATAGGATCTGAAGAAATGGTTACGATTAATCAATTAGCACAAATGGCAATTGATATTTCTGGAAAAAATATTTCAATTCATAATATTGATGGTCAAGAATTCATAGATAAATATGGATTCAAATGCCCCTTGGGCGTTCGAGGACGAAGGTCTGATAATAAATTATACCGAACAACCATTGGATGGGAAGTGAGCGAGCCTTTAATTACAGGAATGCAAAAAACATATAGCTGGATTTATGAGCAAGTGAGTAAAGGGCTATAATCTAATAAATCCAATCTAAATTTTATTAATACAGTAAATCAACATATTACCACTGTCAATATTTTAGGAATTGAAATGTATGTTGGCAATTGTAATGAATTTGCTAATACGCTTATTGATACTATTAATACCAAAAAAGCAACCAATTTTTTAGTCAGCGCCACAAGTGTTCATGGCATTGTATATGCTAATCAAAATTTATCATTTAAAAATATACTGGATAAATTTTACTGCAATCTACCAGATGGCATGCCTTTAACTTGGGTTGGCCACCTAAAGGGCTATAAACAAATGACAAGGTGTACTGGTATAGACACTTTTCAATCGGTGATGTCTAGTAGTTCCAAGCATACAATAAAGCATTTTTTTTGCGGAGGGAAGGAAGGGATCGCAATTGAACTTCAAAATGCTTCTGCTTTAAAGCTAGGAAATTCAAATGTAGTAGGAACATTTAGTCCTCCATTTAGAGAAATGACAAAAGAGGAACTATATGATTTAGGAACACTGATTAATGCGAGTGGTGCAAACGTGGTATGGATAGGCCTTAGTACACCAAAACAAGAAATATTCGCTGCAGAATTATCAAAATATATAAATGTAAACTATATAATAACCGTTGGTGCTGTATTTGATTTTTTTACAAATAATTTACAACGGGCCCCTCAATGGATTCAAAATATTGGATTAGAGTGGTTATATCGTTTGTGTAAAGAACCTAGAAGATTATTTAAACGTTATGCAGAAATTGTACCTATGTTTATTTGGTTAAATATAAAATCAGTTTTTAAATAAATTAGTTATGCAATCAAATGTAGGAATCCCCTTTTATAGTGACTTTAAAATTGATGAAGAACTTGAATGGCAAATGTCAAGAGCCGAAAAATATTGTTTTATAAACTTACTAGAACATATTCGTCCAAATGTTGCAATTGAAATTGGCACCTATAAAGGAGGCAGTTTACAGGTATTGAATAAGCTAGCACAACATGTTTATTCAATTGATATAAGTAGTGCGCCCAAAAAGTTTTTAGCCAATAAATTTCCAAAAGTTAATTTTAGAATTGGAGAAAGCCACATCACAATTACAAAGGTTTTTAAAGAAATAGAAGAAGCAGGATTAACACTTGATTTCATTTTGGTAGATGGTGACCACACGAGTAAGGCTGTTCGCCAGGATTTGGAAGCAATATTGGCATATCCACATAAACATCCAATTACAATTATTCTTCACGATAGCTTTAACCCACAGTCAAGAAAAGGAATTAAATCAATCAATTATAAGAATTATCCTATTGTTTCATATGTTGAACTAGATTATATAACAGGTTCTTTTTGGCATAATAACACTTACCGTGAAATGTGGGGCGGCTTTGCTATGATACAAATTGATCCCTTCAATACAGAACCATTAAAATTCATGGCTTCGCAAGAAAATCTTTTTCGAAGAGCATATTGGAGTTCCATACATCTAATTAAGGACCCATTTCATTTTTTGGTTCCATTAAAACAAGCAATTTTTCGTAATCTAGGAATTAAGCAAAGAATTGATATTTATAATGAGTTTTAAAAAATAAAACTTTTTTATTTTCGGTATCTGATTACTATAACCAATATTCAATTCGGTAATTTTTTCTCCTATCTACTCAATCTATAAATAGTCAAGGCTGCTCTTTTGATCAAAAATGGGAGTTGATTTAGGTGGATGGTTTCTCCCGGCGCGTGCGCGCCGCGTCCCGAAGCACCCAATCCATCTATACAATCCACATAAGCCGCTACATAGGAAATATCCCCTGCACCGCGGGATCCTGGGTCACCCGCCACCGTGGCGCCGGCCCCCATATCCATTGATATTGAATTAATTACGCTTAAAACTTGGTTATTCCCTTCGGTCGGCGCCATACTTGGAATACCGTCTACAAAACTGATTTTGGCACTGGTTTGAGCTAGGTTTTGAGATACAATTTCTTTCATTTTGACCCTAGCGCGGTCTTTTTGGTCTTCGGTCAAAAACCTTAGGTC
>JACCDI011405112.1_pt1 | contig 18403 bp, 20 predicted proteins | sample 7442791 | NCBI WGS metagenome assembly JACCDI01 (sample SAMN15323434, study PRJNA562643) | freshwater metagenome | isolation source: river surface water | place: USA:Blue River Watershed | collected 2017-08-15
AGGCAAAGTCTGCGCAATTTGTTTGCGGTGACGCTGACTCTTGCACTGTTGCTGGCGGTATTTGCCGCGATCGCAGTGGCGCTTTATCTATCCAAAAAACTGGTGCGGCCTTTGCTGACCCTCGCAGCGGGAACACAGGCTGTCAGTATCGGCGACTTTCGACCGCTTCCCGAACCGCCTACCAGGGACGAAGTCGGTCAGCTCACCAGATCGTTTAACGACATGACGCGTCAGCTCGAAGAGGCGCGCCGGATGGTTGAGACCAATCGCGCGCAGTTGGAGCGCTCCAATGTCTATCTCGAAAGCGTATTGTCGAATCTGTCGGCAGGCGTACTTGTTTTTGACCAACAGTTTCGCTTGACGACCTTTAATCATGGCGCGCAAGCGATTCTGAGCGTGGATTTACGTGCCGCTCCCGGACGACCCCTGGAGACGATTGACGGCATGATTGATTTTGCCGGAATGATTCGGCAAGCCTTTTCTCAACATGCGGCTGTAGGATCGGAACGTACGCACTGGCAGGAGCAGTTTGAGCTCAAACTGCCTGATTTGAGTGACGACAAGAAGTTTTATACGCTGACACTCCTGGCGCGTGGTACGCAATTGCTCGTGGATGGGCGCGATAATGGCTATATGGTTGTGTTTGATGATATTACCGAAGTGATGTCCGCGAACCGAAGCGTGGCTTGGGGGGAAGTTGCCCGCAGACTGGCGCACGAGATTAAAAACCCGCTGACGCCGATTCAGTTGTCAGCTGAACGTTTGGCGATGAAACTCGCCCACAAGCTCGAGCCTGCCGATGCGGCGCTTCTTGAAAGGGCGACCAATACTATCGTCAATCAAGTCAGTTCTCTCAAGCATATGGTGGACGATTTTAAGGAATATGCGCGTAAGCCCGCAGTCACCATGGTGCCTGTTGACTTCAATGCCTTGGTCGATGAGGTCCTCGGACTTTATGGTTGGGATCCATTAGATGGTATGGTGAGAGATGAGCGGCATGCATGGCACCTCGAGGTTTCACTTGACCCGGCGTTGCCGCCTGTATTGGGTGATCCCACTCAGTTGCGCCAGGTGATTCATAATCTCCTCGCGAATGCGCGTGACGCGCTAGTCGAAATGCCTGAGGGGGGTGTGATTGAAGTCACAACCAAGCTGATTCAGGCAGGCAGCCGGGAAAATACGGAAAGTCCCGATCGGCCCGCCTTGAGGTTTACGGTCTCGGACAATGGTCCCGGATTTGGTACGCAGGTGTTGCAACGTGCTTTTGAGCCTTACATTACAACTAAAGCTCAAGGCACGGGTCTCGGTTTGGCGATTGTTCGCAAGATTATTGATGAGCATCAGGGGCGTATTGATCTGTCCAACCGGCGCGAAGGTGGTGCCAAAGTTTCAATTTTGTTGACGCAGCTGGCGGGACCGCTGGACGCGTCGCCGCAAGGCAACGATAATGCTCATGTGTAAGGGGTGGTGAAAGATATATGGCCAGAATTTTGGTTGTCGACGATGAAGTCGGGATTCGCGAGTTGCTCTCCGAAATCCTATATGACGAGGGACATACGATCGAGCTTGCTGAAAACGCTGCTCAGGCGCGTGCGGCACGTTTGCGTGGACGTCCCGATCTTGTCTTGCTCGATATCTGGATGCCCGATACCGATGGTGTGACGCTGCTCAAAGAGTGGGGCTCCCAAGGCCTGCTGGATATGCCGGTGATCATGATGAGCGGCCACGCCACCATTGATACTGCTGTCGAGGCCACCCGTATTGGTGCGATTGATTTTTTGGAAAAACCGATCACCTTGCAGCGTTTGCTCAAGACGATTTCAGCCGGACTGGCGCGCGGTCGCTTACCTGTGGCCAAGTCCGCTAACGGCACGTTTGTTCCCGTGCCCCCTCCTAGTAGCGCGGCTCCCCAGATTGCGGAACCCGTTGTGCAGGTCCAAACCCAAGTGCCTCCAGAGCCTGTCGATCACAGCTTGTTGGGTGACATTACGCTGGATCAGCCTTTGCGTGAGGCGCGCGACGCATTTGAGCGTGTGTATTTCGAGTACCACCTTGCCCGCGAAAACAACAGTATGACCAGGGTCTCGGAAAAGACCGGCCTCGAGCGCACGCATCTTTACCGCAAGCTCAAGCAGCTCGGTATCGAATCCCGCAAACGAGGCGGCTGAGCGGAGGTTTAAACTTTTGACGCGGGCGGCTGTGTCAGTCCACCCACGCGCTCATCCTCAAGCGCTCGCCTGACCTGGACGAGCTCAGCACCGACTGCGACAGCAATCTCTGCGGGGGTGCGACTACCGATTTGTAAACCAACGGGGCCATGTAGCCGATCGACCTCTTCTTCGCTTAAATCAAAACTTAGCAGGCGTTCGCGACGCTTACTTTGATTGCGTACCGAACCTAACGCGCCGACGTAAAAGGCTTTGGATTTCAAGGCCTCAAGCAAGGCCATATCGTCAAGTTTTGGATCATGGGTGATCGCGACGATCGCAGTACGTGAATCCGTCTGAATGGCGAGTACCGCGTCGTCAGGCATGCCTGGCTGCAATGTCACGCCCGGCATATCCCAATCGGCTGTGAATTCCTCGCGGGGATCGCAGATGATGACTTGAAATTCAAGCATCGTGGCGATTTGCGCCAAGGCGCGGGCAGTTTGGTTCGCCCCGATGATCAATAGTCGCCAGTGCGGTCCATAGACAAAATGGCAGCCATCCTCTTTGACCTCGGTCAGCTGGCCAGGACGCGCATTGGTGAGCGTCGAGATACCGGTCGACATATCGAGCCAGCGACCAATAAGCTGCTGCGCCTCTGTTGAGGCGACCACTTGTTCAAGCCAGTCGCTTTTGGCGAGAGGTTCGATCACGAGTCGCAAGGTCCCTCCGCAAGGCAGTCCAAATCGCGCTGCTTCGTCTTGTGAAACACCGTAGCGTGCCCATTCGGGCTTGTCTGGCAGACGTCCCTCTTGTGCGCGTGCGATCAGATCGTCCTCGATACAGCCCCCCGAAACTGAACCAATCACCCGACCGTCTTTGCGTACGGCCAGCATGGCACCGGCCTGTCGTGGCGCCGAACCCCAGGTTTTGACAACCGTTGCCAAGTGGACAATATGGCCGGCAAGTACCCATTCGCGGGCTTGTTTCAACACTTCGGTATCAAGAGAGTCCATGCTGCTTTTTTTCAGAAATTAAGTGGGGGCGGGCACAGTAGATGTTCAATCAGTATACTGAGCGCCTTTACCAGCGTCGAGATCGAGTTGAACCTCATGGATCCATTATTTATCCTGGCTCTTGCCATTCTAGGCTGTGTCACCGGTTTTGCAGCCGGTTTGTTGGGCATTGGCGGCGGCATGCTGTTGGTCCCGTTCCTGACATTGCTCCTGACCTGGCAAGGATTGCCCCTCGAGTTGATTGTCCATGCCGCAATCGCGACCTCGATGGCTTCGATTTTGTTTACTTCGGTCTCAAGTGTTCGGGCGCACAACAAAAAGGGGGCGGTGCGTTGGGATCTGGTTGCGGCCCTGACCCCCGGCATCGTCGTGGGTGGCCTGATCGCGGGGGGGGCGATTTTTTCTTTCCTCAAAACAGGCTGGTTGGCACTGTTTTTCGCTGTATTCGTAGGCTATTCCGCCTATCAGATGTTGCGCGACAAAAAGCCCAAGGCTTCGCGCCAGATGCCAGGCAAGGTGGGTACAGTTGGCGCGGGTGGCACGATTGGTTTTGTTTCGGGCTTGGTCGGTGCGGGTGGCGGCTTTATCTCCGTGCCTTTCATGCTGTGGTGCAATGTCCCGCTGCACCAGGCTGTGGGTACTTCAGCGGCCTTGGGATTTCCGATCGCGCTGGCTAACACGATTGGTTATGTGTGGTCCGGCTGGCACAAAGAAGGGCTGCCTTTTGAAATGGTCGGCTACATCTACTGGCCGGCTTTGATTATTTTGGCGGCTTGCAGTGTGGTGCTTGCCCCTGTGGGAGCCCGCGCGGCGCACAACCTTCCGGTCAAGACGCTCAAGCGCATCTTCGCTTATCTGCTCTTTGGCTTGTCAGCCTACATGGCTTATAAAGCCTACTATTCATTTTTCGGTTGATTTTCGCTGAATCGCGCTCACACTGATGCGCGTTTCACCTGACTGACCGCGCCGGATAGCGCTGCGCCAGGCATGGCCATAGGCAACCTCGATCGTGAGGTGGATGCGGCCATCGGGTTGACGTTGCAAAGCAAGCGCATCAAGCAAGCGTTGCCGCCATTGGCGAGTGGCGAGGCCTGCGCGTCGACCGAGCGCGGGATTGCCACCAAGATTTTTCACATCCTGCAGAAGTTTTTCTGCAGAGGGATAGGTCAAGGTCAGGACCTCCTGATCCATGACTGGATCGGCAAAACCCTTTTCAATCAGCAGATCTCCAAAGTCATGCATGTCGACAAAGTTTGGCGTTGCGGTGGTGAGTCCCGCGGTCGTCAACGCCTGGCGAAGCTCCTGCATCGTGGCGGGACCAAAGCAAGAAAAAAAGACCAGTCCGTTGGGTCGGATGATGCGTCCCCATTCCTGTAAAACTTCGTGAGGAGCAGGATGCCAGTGCAGCGCGAGATTGGACCAGACTAGATCGATGGATTCGGGTTGTAGACCTGAGTGCGCCAGGTCTGTTTGGATCCATGCGGTGGCGGGAGGGTGTCCACGCAAGCGGCTGAGCCATTCGCGCCAGCCGTGAGGAAAAATCTTTTTTGCGCGTTGTTGCGCGAGTTTGAGTAAGCCTGGGTTGTGATCTTGTCCCAGGATACGCGCAAGAGGGTAACGTGCATGCAAGAGCGACAATTGAGCGCCCGCCCCACATCCGGCATCTAGGATTTGGTCTGGAGTCAAGCGCACAAGCCTTAGGCGCTCGTCCATGCGACGCGCGACCTCTCCATATAAAAACTGGGCGTCACTGAGATCGCCTCTGCGGCTGAATTGACGCCGTACGTGTTCAGCGTTCAGTGGAAGACGACTGGGCGTGGATGAAGTTGTCATAGCTTTGAAAAAGGCATGCTACCCCAAGGCAAAATGGCCGCTGGAGGTATGAAAATGTACTCTATCCGAGAAAAAATTCGACAAATACTCCGTTCTCCTTGCCCCCTATGCGGGCTGATGGCTGTTGGCGGCGACCTGTGTCTGGCCTGTGAAAACAAAGTCAGATTCGATTTTGACGTACGTCATCATTGTCCGCGTTGTTTGTATCAAGCGCCGGTTGCCCCATCGGTTGCAGACACGATTCAAGCAAGTGCGACGGACACTTCCAGTGGTGGTCTTTGCGCCACGTGCACACAGCGGGCGGGGACAGACACGCCGGCTTACTCCCGCGCTGTTGCGGGTATTTATTTCGCACCACCGGGCGATCAGTTGATGCGTTGCTTCAAGGCTCAGGGTCGCTTGACCGATGCGGGTCTCTTCGCGAGGCTCCTGTGGCGAAATATGCGGACGGTTAAACCTCCGCTGCCCAGGCTGGAGGCATTGGTGCCCATTCCTTCCAGTCGTGATGCCATCTTGAAGCGCGGCATGAATCCGGCCGGGGAAATCGCACGCGAATTGGCCGGGTTGAGTGGCATCCCATTGCGCGGCGAGTGGCTGCGACGCACCCGTGAAACGACGAGTCAGAAATCCCTGGATCTGCGCTCTCGTCAGGAGAGCGTGCGCGGCTTGTATGCGGTGCCTGTCAGGCTTGGTTCCAGATGGGTCGGTTTGGTGGATGATGTCCTGACAACGGGAAGCACGCTTGAGCAGGCTTCGGGTGAGTTGCTGCGTGCAGGCGCGAGTGGCGTTGTCGCTCTTGTGGCGGCGCGTACTCTGGCAAAATAGAGGCTATGTTTGATGTCATCCTCGTTCAGCCTGAAATTCCACCCAATACGGGTAATGTGATTCGTTTGTGCGCCAATACTGGTGCGCGTTTGCATTTAGTGCGTCCGCTTGGTTTTGAAATCGATGACACGCGCCTCAAGCGCGCAGGTCTGGATTATCACGAGTGGCAGCCTGTCAAAGTCCATGACAGTCTGTCGCTTGCGATCGCTGCGACGGGCGCGCCGCCTGAACGGGTTTTTGCGATGACGACCAAAGCCACGCAGCTGGTCAGCGCAGTCCCCTTGCGAGCAGGGGATGTCTTTGTATTTGGTCGCGAGACAGCGGGACTTTCTGCAGAGCAAATGGCTTTGTTTGCGCCGTCTCAGCGTGTGCGGTTACCGATGCTCGCCGGGCAGCGAAGCCTGAATCTCTCGAACGCTGTGGCGGTCGTTGTGTTCGAGGCCTGGCGCCAGCAAGGCTATTTAGGCGCCGTTTAGCATTCAGTTTGGCCGTATTAGTCCAGTGAGAGTTGCAAGGACTCGATCACGTTATCCCACCGTTTTCTCTCTTGCTGCATCAGTTTGGTGAGGTCGGCAGGCGTTGAGCCAACGGTGGAAAAATACTGAGCCGAAAATTTTTCTTTCATTTCGTCGCTCTTTAAAAGCTCGGCCAGCTCTGCATGCAGCCGGGCGACAATCGCTTGAGGCGTGCCCGCGGGAGCCAGTATCGCATTCCACGAAATCGCTTCAAAGTCTTTGTAGCCCTGCATGGCAAGTGGACTGATTCCGGGAAGAGATGCGACGGGGCTCAGACTTGTGATGCCCAGCGCTTTGACCTTGCCACTTTTGATTTGTGTCATGGCAATGGCCGGGACCATGAATGAGGCTTGAATATCCTGAGCAAGCACGGCCGTGATCACCTGAGGGAAGCCGTTGTAGGGAATGTGTGCGAGTTCAATACCGGCCTGTTTTTTAAAAAGCTCCATGGCCAAATGAGAGGCGCTACCGGGTCCGACCGAACCATAGTTCCAGCGACCATTCTGTTCTTTGGCTTGTTTCACAAAGTCTGCAATGTGATCGCCGTTGAAGCTTGCATTGACGACCAAGATATTTGGACTTGTTGCGACCAGCGTAATGGGAGCAAGATCTTTGAGGGGGTCGTAGCCGAGGGTTTTTTGGTAGAGAGTTGGCGCAGTGACGAGCGGGCCATTGATTGTGTAGAGCAGTGTGTAACCATCTGCAGGCGCGCGCGCGACAAAACGCGTGCCGATATTGCCTCCTGCCCCTGGTTTATTTTCAACGACGATATTTTGTCCGAGCCTTTTGCTAAGAGGGGTAGCGAGTGTGCGCGCCAAAATATCCGGTGAAGAGCCTGCCGGAAACGGGACGATCAGATAAATCGGGCGCTCAAGCGGCCATGCAGGTTGAGCGTTCGAGACGTTAGTCATCCCTGCAGCCATTGCCACAGCCAGTGCGGCCAGCTTGAGTGCGGAGTAAAGGCGCATACACCTCGAAGCAAGGGCAGCGAGGATGCGATCAGTAAAAAGCATAGAGTAACCTGTTGGATTGTGCTATTCGGTTGTGGCCACGCGTGAGAGGAGTCTGGTGACCGCTTCAAAAGGTGCGACGCCTTCAAACAGCACTTCACACACTGCATGGGTAATGGGTAGCTCGACACCGAGTTGCGTGGCGCGCTTTAAAACAGCTTGCGCGCAGCGCGCACCCTCGGCAGTCAGTCCAGTCGCCAGGACTTCGTTCAGGGTTTTGCCGCGTCCGATTTCCAGGCCAACTTGCCGGTTGCGCGAGAGATCACCTGTCGCAGTGAGAACCAAATCGCCAAGCCCTGTCAGTCCTGAAAAAGTCGAGCTTTGCGCACCGAGTGCCTCACCGAAGCGCGTCATTTCAGCTAAGCCACGCGTGATGAGCGCCGCGCGGGCATTCGTCCCGAGTCCGAGTCCTTCACCAATGCCACAAGCGATGGCCATGACATTTTTAAGGGCGCCACCCACTTCGACGCCGATCACGTCCTGGTTGGCATAGACACGCATCGATCCGCCGTGAAGCGCAGCAATCGTGGCCCGTCTTAAAGCAGCATCTTGACTGGCAATCGTGAGCGCAACTGGTAAACCTTGAGCCACTTCACGTGCGAAGGAGGGGCCAGAAAGAACGCCAGTTGGAATGTCAGGAACGGCGCTGAGTGCCTCGGCCGCGATTTCACTGGGTAGTTTGCCAGTCTCTGCTTCGAGCCCTTTGCAGGTCCACACAATCCCCGCGACAATTTGTTGTTTCGGGGAAAGTTGGGCGGCCAGCTGATGGGAAAGTTTCTCTCCGAGTTCGCTGCACAGCGCACGAAGTCCGGCGAGAGGTACGCCTAGAATCAATAAACCTGCTGCCTCCGTTGATCGTGCACAGACATGTGTCAGTGCGCGATCAAGGCTTGAGGTAAAAAGCATATTGTCAGGAAGTTGGATGCCTGGCAGGTATCGCGTGTTTTCTCGCTGACGGGCGAGTTGCTCGGCGAAAGCCTCATCGCGCGCCCACAGCATGGTCGGCGCGTGTTTGTTCGCGGCGCAGGCGAGCGCCGTCCCCCAGGCGCCCGCACCCAGCACAGCGACAGGTCGCGGCGGGTGTTCGGGTTTTTGATTGGGCATGATGGGTCAGTGCCGCGAATAGCCGGTCCGTATCAGGCTTTACTGGCGTGTGACGCCTGGTGGCAGGATCAGGCCTGAATCTTCGGTCGCCGCACCGGCCTCTTGAGCGGCCTGAGCGATGCGCTGTTCGTAGAGTGCCTGGAAGTTGACTTCTGCCAAGTGCAAAGGCGGCAGCGAGGTGCGTGTAATCGCGTCGGCAATGTTGGAGCGCAGGTAAGGGTAAAGCATGGTCGGGCAGACGATGCCCATCAAAGGATCGATTTGTTCGGCAGGAATATTGACCATTTCGAAAATCGCAGCCTGCGTGGCTTCGACCAGATACAGCACCTTGTCCTTGATTCGTGTCGTGACTGTGACCGTGACCGTGGATTCGAAAACTGTTTCGGCCAAGGCCTGACCGCCGATATTGATGGAAACCTCGACGGCGGGCGCTTCTTGTTCGAGAAAAATGCTGGGTGCGTTGGGCATCTCAAGTGAAAGATCCTTCAGGTACACGCGCTGCATGTTGAAGGAGGGAGCGTTATCAGCTTGAGTATTTTGGTCGGCCATGAAAATTTCCAGTAGAGGCTTAAAAATGCGATTCTTTCAGGTTGTGCGAAATCGACAGAAAAAATCGCCAGTGAACAGCAAAAAAGGATCGGAGGGTGCTTAACCGTTCAGGAGGGGTATGAGCTTGCCTTCGCGATCAAGCGCGGACAAGTCGTCAAAACCGCCTACGTGCGTCTCGCCGATATAGATTTGGGGGACGGTGCGACGTCCGGTGCGCTCCATCATGATCGCGCGCTGCGCCGTGTCTTCGTCGATGCGGATTTTCTCGATCTGCGTCACGCCGCGTTGGGTCAATAGCATTTCCGCCCGTGTGCAAAAGGGGCAATAACCAGTGGTGTACATCACGACTTTATTCATGTGCGAAGCTCCAGTCGAACATTATTTCGTTGTCAGGGGTAAGCCAGCCGTGGACCAGGCGCGCATGCCGCCGCCCAGGACGCTGACTTCGGTAAAACCGAGTGCGCGAAGGCGTACAGCGGCGCTGCCGGCCGCACGTCCAAAATCGCACACCAGAATCAAAGGCTTGTTTTTAGGCAAGTGTGCGGCTTTTTTCTCGATTTCGGTCGCCGGAATGCTGCGTGCCTGAGGGATGTGCCCCGCATTGAACGTATCGCTTGGTCGAATATCGATCAGAATCGCATGTTGATGGTTCATCATTTGCACGGCCTGGGTGCAGGAAATACTGGCGCCGGCGCGCTTGCTTTGAATCATGGGCCAGGCGAGCGCAAGACCGGAGACGAGCGCCACGCCAATTAGGAGCAGGTTATTTTGACTTAAAAAGAAATCCACGGTGTATCCAGAAAGGCAGTTACACCCCAAAATCGGGGCGGGTTATGAGATATGACTCAGACAATTATAAAATGATGCTTTATCCACACTTTAACCTGTGTCTGCCATGTATAAACTTGTATTGATGCGTCACGGCGAAAGCCAATGGAATCTGGAAAATCGTTTTACGGGCTGGACCGACGTGGATCTGACCGATCTGGGTCGGGAGCAGGCGCGTCAGGCGGGCCAGCTTCTGAAAGAACAGGGCTACGAGTTCGATGTCGCCTTTACTTCGGTTCTGAAACGGGCGATCCGCACGCTCTGGATCGCGTTGGACGCCATGGACGCGATGTATTTGCCGATCCATAACAACTGGCGCTTGAATGAGCGCCATTATGGCGCCCTTCAGGGGCTGAACAAGGCCGAAACGGCCGCTCAGTATGGTGATGAGCAGGTGCTGATCTGGCGTCGGGCTTATGCGATCGCGCCCAACCCTCTCGAGAAAGACGACCCACGTCATCCCAAGTTTGATCCTCGCTACGCGCGTCTTTCGCCGGAGCAGCTCCCTGCGACCGAGTGTCTGAAGGATACCGTCGCACGTGTCTTGCCCTTTTGGAATGAAACGATCGCCCCGTCCATTCGAGCCGGAAGACGCGTCCTGGTGGCTGCGCATGGCAATAGCTTGCGTGCGTTAATCAAGCATCTGGACAATGTCTCTGAAGAAGATATCGTTCATTTGAATATCCCGACTGGCCAACCTCTGGTGTATGAGCTCGATCAGGATTTGCGTCCGATTCGTCATTATTACCTCGGTGATCCAGCCGAAATCGAGGCGGCGATGGCCGCAGTCGCGGCACAAGGCAAGGCCAAAAAGGGATAGCGGTATGCGTCTGGCGTTGAGCAAGTGGTGCGTGACCATAGCTTGTATGGTTGTGACGGGCGCACCCTTGGCTGCGCCGGATCCTGCGGAACTCGCCAGCCAACGCAGCGCAGCCGAGCGACAGCGTGCGGATTTGCGCAATCGCATCCAGTCCCTTCAAAAAGAGCTCGATGCCCGTGAGGCCGTCCGCAAAGAGGCGGCCGACGCTCTGAAAGCCTCAGAGGTTGCGATTTCCCACACGACCCGTCGCCTCGACGAGCTGGCGACACAGCTTAAAAAGGCGCGCGCCGAGCTTGAAGAACTTAAAAAACAGATTCAGCGCCAACAATCGACGCTTGCGCTTCGTCGCGAAGAGCTTTCAGACCAGCTGCGGCGGCAATATGCCAGCGGACTTTCGCCTTGGGCGGCCCTGCTTTCCGGTGACGACCCTCAAGAATTGAGCCGGAATCTAGCTTACCTCGACTATGTCTCCCAGGCACGCGCCAAGGCAGTTGCCGAGCTCAAGGTCGAAATAGAGCGTCTGGCGCAACTTGAAGCCCGTTTGGATGCCCGTCAGAAAGAGGTCGCCCAGCTTGTTGAGGAAACCTCCCAGCAGCGAGCATTGCTTGAGACGCAGAAAAAAGAGCGTGCGACTGTACTTGCACGGATCGAGGGGCAAATCCAGGCCCAGCGCTCAGAAGCTGTCCGTCTTGGGCAGGATGATCAGCGCTTGAGTGGACTGATCGACAATCTCGGCAGTCAGATCCAGGCAGCAAAAAAAGCCGAGGAGGCGCGACGGGCCCAGGAGGCGCGCAAGGCCGAGGAAGCCAGGCGCGCGGAGCAGGCGCGACAAGCTGAGATTGCAAAGCGCGCCGAGGAGGCCAGACGCGCTGAAATTGCGCGCCAGGCAGAACAAGCCCAGCAAGCACGGATCAGCCAGGACGAGCAGCGTGCCTCACAGGCAATCCAGGCCCAAGAAGAGCAACAAATCGAAAAAGCCAAGCGTGCGGCTCAGGAGCGTGAGCGGGCGCAGACGGCTCGGGCGTCGGAGTCCGCCGCCGCCCCCCAGTCTGGAGAGGGGCTGAAAAAAGGCTTGCGCTGGCCGCTCAGGGGGACTGTGATGGCGCGCTTTGGTACGGATCGGCCCGAAGGGGGGATGTGGCGGGGCGTCCTGATCAAGGCGCCAGACGGAGCGCCTGTCCACGCCGTGGGCGGAGGCACGGTCGTATATGCCAACTGGCTGAGAGGTTTCGGAAACTTGCTGATCGTCGATCATGGCGAACAGTATTTGAGCGTATACGCCTACAACCAGAGCCTGCTCAAACAGGTCGGCGACACAATTCGGCCGGGAGATACCGTCGCGCTCGCAGGGAGTACCGGTGGACAGGTGGATTCGGCCCTATACTTCGAGATCAGGCATCGCGGCGCCGCCGTCGATCCTCTGGCGTTTTTGTCTCGCTGATTATTTGTAGGGGTGGGATTGCCATTCTCCCCACAGACCATTACGCTTTCTTTAGTTCTGTTTTAGTTTGATCGGCATTCAACTCGGGAATGTGCATGAGCACTCGCAAAATACGTAGTTTAGGTTTGGTTTCCGTCGGCGTGATTGCAGGCGTGTTGTTAAGCGTGGGCTTGAGCGCTGTCGCCCAGCGCGGTTCGCCTTTGCCGCTCGACGAACTCAGACAGTTCTCCAGCGTATTCTCCGCCATCAAAAACAATTATGTCGAGCCCGTCCCGGACAAAAAACTGATCAGCGGCGCGATTTCTGGCATGTTGTCAGACCTGGATCCGCATTCTGCATACCTCGATGCTGATGCATTCAAGGAAATGCAAAGCGCCACCCAGGGAGAGTTTGGCGGTCTGGGTATCGAGGTCGGAACTGAAGATGGCATGGTCAAGGTGATCTCCCCGATTGAGGACACGCCCGCTGCGCGCGCCGGTATTCGCGCAGGCGATGTGATCACGAAAATCAACGACACTTCGACGAAGGGTTTGTCGCTCAATGACGCGGTCAAGATGATGCGCGGACCGGTCAAGACGCCGATCACGCTGACGATTTCTCGCCAGGGTCAAGCGCAGCCGATTGTTGTCAAAATTGTGCGCGATACGATCCGCGTGCGCAGCGTGCGCAGCAAAATGCTTCAGGACAACATCGGCTATGTGCGTATCGCCCAGTTTCAGGAAAAGACAGGTGTCGACCTGGTCCGTCACCTGAAGGAACTGGGAGAGAAGGGTGCGCCCCGTGGTTTGATCCTCGATCTGCGTAATGATCCGGGTGGTCTCCTGACGAGCGCGATTGGTGTTTCCGCGGCATTTCTCAAGCCTGACACGCTGGTCGTTTCCACGGATGGACGCGCGCCGGACTCCAAGCAGAAGTATCTTTCCAACCCCGCCGACTATGCGCGTGGCGAGCGGGACTATCTGGCGGGCTTGCCTGCCTGGGTCAAAACAGTCCCGATGGTGGTCCTCGTGAACGTTGGTTCGGCCTCCGCTTCGGAAATTGTCGCGGGCGCTTTGCAAGATCACAAGCGCGCCACGATTATGGGTAATCGTACGTTCGGCAAGGGCTCCGTACAGGTCATCTTGCCAATTTCTGAAACCACCGCGATCAAACTCACAACGTCGCGTTATTTCACGCCCAAGGGACGTTCGATTCAAGCGACAGGAATCATGCCAGATATCGTTGTCGCCGATACAGCCGAAGGTGATTTGTTCCGGATGTCCCGCGAGGCGGATCTCAAGCGTCACCTCAGCAATAATCGTAATGGTCAACCCGAGAGTGATCTCAAGACAAAAGAAGAAGACGAACCTCCACTGGCGGACACCAACAAGATTTTCCAGTTTGGTACGCCTGAGGACTTTCAGCTGAACCAGGCTTTGAACTTCCTTGAGGGTAAGCCTATCCAGAAGGCTGTGCCGCGACCCAAGACCGCTAGCACGGAGCCTGCTGGAGGCGCTGCAAAAGGTAAATGAAAGATAACCAACTGCTGCGTTATGCCAGACACATATTGCTCGATGAGTTTGGCATAGAGAGCCAGGAGAAACTGCTGGCCGCACGCGTGTTGGTGATTGGTGCGGGGGGGCTTGGCTCGCCCGCAGCGTTATACCTCGCCTCTGCCGGTGTCGGACAGATTATTCTGGCGGATCACGATACGATCGAACTGAGTAATTTGCAGCGTCAAATTTTGCATACCGACGCGCGCGTGGGTTGGCTCAAGGCTGAGTCCGGACGTCAGACGATGCTGGCTTTAAATCCGGACATCACGGTCGAAGTGCGCACGACCAGACTCGAGTCCGAAGATTTGCGTTCAGAGATCGCGCAGGTTGATGTGGTCTTGGATTGCACAGACAATTTTGCAACTCGGCACGCTGTCAACAGAGCGTGTGTCGAACATCAAAAGCCGCTTGTTTCTGGCGCGGCTATTCGTTTTGAGGGACAAATCAGCGTTTTTGATCCGCGCGATCCCGAGGCGCCCTGCTATCACTGCCTGTTTCCCGAGGCCGATGATGTCGAAGCGTTGAGTTGCGCCACCACAGGTGTTTTCGCACCGTTGGTGGGTATCATAGGCAGTATGCAGGCGGCAGAAGCGATCAAGGTGATTGCTTCTGTTGGAAAAACGCTTAAAGGTCGTTTGCTGATGCTGGATGCCTTTGATATGCAGTGGCACAGCGTGCGAGTCAAACGTGATCCAGCTTGCCCAGTCTGTTCCAAACGTTCCTAGTGTCGCTGATCCAGCAAAAGTTTGAGTTGCGCATGAATGTGCAGCGTGGGTGAAACTTGCCAGCCACTTTGAGCAAAGCGTAACCAGCTTCCGAGCACTATATGTGTCAGCGCCGCGGCAAGTGGCGTGACTTCAACGGCGGGATTCAGTGAACCATTCATCACGGCGTGTCGCAAAGCCTGTTTAAAGACGGCCTCGATACGATCAGTGATTTGGGTGACGCGACCCTGAAGTCTTTCATCTTCCGTCACAAGGGCATCGCCCGACAATACGCGGGTCATTCCTTTGTTGCGCTCGGCAAATGTCACGAGCATGACAGCGATTTTGCGGGCCTGTTCGACGCCATCAGGCTCGGTCGAGACGATCTGATTGACCAGGGTAAAAATGGTTGATTCGATGAACTCAAACAAACCCTCGAACATCTGGGCTTTGCTGGCGAAGTGCCTGTATAGCGCGGCTTCCGAGAGCTGCATCTTTGCAGCAAGAGCTGCGGTCGTGATGCGCGCGGCACGCGGCTGCTCGAGCATTTCGGCAAGTGTTTGAAGAATCTGGTGTTTGCGTTCGCCCGTTTTGACCGACATACATTCAAGTCCAGAATTAGCCGTTAATGAGGAGGAAACGTTTGTGACGCACGGGCTTAGAAAGCCTGAAGTGTGCGCTTTTGCAGCAATAAATCACCTACGCAGTTTACCCGCAAGTCTACGTAGTTGGGTCGGCCTCTCTTGCCTTTGGCAAAAGGTGTGCCCGGGTGAAACACATGCACGGTACGCAAGCCAGCGTGTCTCGCTCCGCGCAGATTCGCCGTGGTGTCTTCAACCAGAACCGCTCGTCTGGGGTGAATGCCTTCGTGAGCCAGAATGTGACGCATCAAGGAGACGGATGGTTTGGGACGAAAATGTCCATGCAGTCGCATTTGTTCGATGCCCCAACAGGCATCAAAGCAATGCAGGATGTTCAAGTGTTTCATGACGGCGCGCGCGTAGCGCAGGGGTGCGTTGGTCACGAGGATTTTTCTTCCCGGGAGACGCCGCAGTTTTTGTGCGAGGCCGCGTTCTGCACGAACCAGCGGGGCGACGTCAAAGTCATGACTGCGATGAAGGAACTGATGAGGATCGACACCGTGATGGCGCACCAAACCGATCAGGGTTGCACCGTATCGTTTCCAGTAAGACGTTCTGAGCTGATTGGCTGTTTCTTCGTCGACCGCAAGGCTTTCCATGACGGCCGCGGTCATTCCTAGATTGATCTCGCGGAAAATCTTATGAGACGTGTCGTGCAGGGTGTTATCGAGATCGAACAGCCAGACGCGTTCCCGGGCGCTGGAGACCGGCGAGGTGCGAGCGGGATTGTGCACGCGGGCGCGCCGCGTGCGGATAGGTGAATGGGGTGCGAACCGTTGGTGAATCACTCTGAAGTGATCATCGTGCCGACGCCTCGGTCCGTCAGGATCTCGAGCAGCAAACAATGTGGAACGCGTCCATCGACAACGTGTACCGATTTCACGCCATTACGTGCGGCATCAAGCGCTGAGGAGATCTTTGGCAGCATGCCACCGGAGATTGTTCCGTCTGCAAAGAGATCGTCAATCGTTTGAGCCGACAGGCTGCGCAATAATTGACCGTCTTTGTTCAGCACGCCAGGCGTATTGGTCATCATCAGTAGTTTTTCCGCCCCCAGCACTTCGGCCATCTTGCCCGCCACAACATCGGCGTTGATGTTGTAAGCCAAACCATCTTCGCCATAGCCGATGGGAGAAATCACAGGAATGAACTGATCATCCTGCAGGGCTTTCACCACAGCGGGTTCGACACGCTCGATGTCGCCAACAAATCCGATATCCAGAGGATTGGCAGGATCGTCCTTGTTGGGCATCATTTTTTTGCGGGCCTGAATCAGGCAGCCATCTTTGCCTGTCAAACCGACTGCTTTGCCGCCAGCCTCGTTGATCATCAGGACGATGTCCTGTTGAACTTGTCCGCCCAGTACCCACTCGACAACTTCCATGGTTTCGGCGTCAGTGACCCGCATCCCTTGAACGAAGGTGCCTTGTTTACCAATCCGGCGCAGCGCTTCGTCGATTTGCGGACCGCCGCCATGCACCACGATCGGATTCAAGCCGATCAGTTTGAGCAGCACGACATCATGCGCGAAACTGCGCTGAAGCACCTCCTCCGTCATCGCGTTACCACCGTATTTGATCACGATGGTTTTTCCGTGGAAGCGCTTGATATAAGGCAAGCTCTCTGAGAGAACTTTGGCGACGACTTCAGGTGGCATGGATGCAGAAGGTGGCTGGCTGGTCATTTGGTTGAGGCAACGAGTGTGAGCAAGCGGTGAATGGAAGGGGTGTTGAGTGCTGGGCGGGCAGGTTGGATTAACCGGCCAATGCTTTTTCTATCGACTTTCGAAATTCAGTTTTGTCATACAAGCCCAAATATCGCTTGATGATATTGCCATTCTTGTCGATCAGGAATGCGGTAGGGGTTAATTTGACGTCACCGAAAGCTTTTGCGACCTTGCCCTGTGTATCTAGCGCAACAGTAAAGGGTAGTTTGCGTGTTTCAACGAAATTGATGACGTAATTAGCCGGGTCGTACTGCATCGCCACGGCGATGATGTCAAAGCCCTTGTCGTGATACTTGTCGTAATTTTCGATGTTGTCGGGCATCTGGGCAACACAGCTGACACAGCTCGTTGCCCAGAATTTAACTAAAACCACTTTTCCACGCAGCTCTGAGAGTGCGACTGGCTGACCAGACAATGTCGAAAACGTGACCTCGGGCGCAGGCGTCGCCCGGCTGCTGACAAACCAAGCGGTGAGGCCGCCCACAGCGGCAAGAAGGACAAAGGCGACTAATTTTTTCATTGGATCGGAATAGCTTGTACGCCGGCAGGGGGCGTGTCACCGCCCATCGCACCTGAAGTGCCCGTTGAATTTTCACCGAGCGGTGTTGTCGCGGGTTTGGCGCCACTGCTGCCACCTCCGCGCGCGGCATCATCGAGTCGTTTGGCTTGTTCGGGCGTAATAATCTGGAAAAGTTTCTCCACTCGCTTGACGCCACTGACCTGAGCGGCAGCCGCGGCGGCAAGATCACCTTCGCGCTGCGTCACCAGGCCCATCAGATAGACGACACTGCGATCCGTTGTCACGACAATCGTGCGTGAAGGAATGTCCTTGGTCGTGGCCAGTGTTGTCATGACTTTCGAAGTGATCCAAATGTCATTACTGACAACACTGAAAGAGGCCATTTGCTTAACGACATCAATCTTGTTGGAAACCGACTTGACGTTTTCGACCTTGCGAGCGACCTCGGTTGTTTTTGCTTTGAACTCTGTGCCAATCGTGTCGCCTGTCAACAGAACAACGCCATCGTAAACAGTGACTGTGGCTCTGACTGCATCACCGAAGTCCGCACGAAACTGGCCGCCGATCTTGAGTTCGATTGACTTGTCTTCGACCTGTTCACCAACGGTGCGGCGATCGACGACCACGACGCCGGTTGTGGCCGCTGCGCCGCCGATCAGCAGTGGCACGCAGGCTGTCAGTGTGGAGCCAGCACCCAGCAGAGCCGCGCATATGATCAGGGGACGAATGAATGGTCGTTTCAGAGTCATGCGGGATCTCCAAGTAACAAGATGTCGATGCCATCGCACAAAATGTGCAAAAGCAGGATGTGAACCTCCTGGATGCGCATGGTTCGATCATGCGGGACACACAGGTGGATGTCGTTGTCGAGCAGCATATCTTTGATCTGGCCGCCGCCCTTGCCAGTGAGGGCGATCACACGCATTTCGCGTTCGTGCGCGGCCTCAATGGCGAGCATCACGTTGGCGGAGTTGCCGCTTGTTGAAATCGCGACGAGCACATCGCTCGGCTGACCTAGCGCGCTGACCTGACGTGAAAAGATCTGTTCAAACCCGTAGTCGTTGCCGACCGCGGTCATGATGGAGGTGTCTGTATTGAGCGCGACTCCCGCTAAAGGCAGGCGATCCCGCTCGAAACGGCCGACAAGCTCGGCGATAAAGTGCTGCGCATCGGCAGCTGAACCACCATC
>JACCDI010710025.1_pt1 | contig 18393 bp, 22 predicted proteins | sample 7442791 | NCBI WGS metagenome assembly JACCDI01 (sample SAMN15323434, study PRJNA562643) | freshwater metagenome | isolation source: river surface water | place: USA:Blue River Watershed | collected 2017-08-15
TACCCTCAAAGGCTTAATCACTACCAATCAATAAGAAGTATGTGTGGGGAAGTTGGCTTAACAAGTTTGTTTGGCCTGCCCAGCACGATTCGAACGTGCGACCTACGCCTTAGAAGACGCTAAAACCATGTAAATTCATAAGCCAAACAATGCATTACAGTGCCGCGTTTTTGGTGTTACATACACAGTGAATTTAATGGAGTCATATGGAGTTACATAGGGGTTTTATGTGACCGATATGGCATCTACACTGATTTGACGAAGAAATTAAGTGAGTTTTAGCTAATTTAAGAAGCAAGTCAGGTGTTTATGGAAATGAAATAGCAAATGTCGGGAATCCCGACATTATTTAATGATTAAGCGCCAGATTAGAATTTTTTGTTTATTTTTTAGAATCTGCGCTGAATACTAAGAATCAACAATTTACTCTTGTGATGAAATATGCATTACTTAATTTTTTTAAATTGAGAAATAATTCCCTCAGTAATTAAAATGGCTACAGCAATCCAAATAGGCCCATAAGTAAAGACCTCATCTGAGCTAATTTGTTCTCCAAGCATCAATGCCACTAGTAAAAGTAGAACCGGTTCTACATAACCAAGAAGACCAAACAATCCTAAGCTGAGATGTTTTACGCACAATATATAAGCGATAAGTGCACTGGCACTAAGCAAACCCAAAACTGGCAACAAGTAGTAAAACTTGGGATAGGTTTCAATAAACGTGTCATTTATTTGTCCTTGAGTAGCTAGCCAAAGAGCCACTGGGAGCATGAGTACCAGATCAAACCAAAGTCCACCCACATGATCTATTTTGAATTTTTTACGCAAAACAAAATAGGCAGGGTAGCCTAGAGCTACAGTTAATGCAGGGGCTGAAAATCCATTGATTCGGTAGATTTCATGCGCAACACCAATTGCTGCAATTAAGGCAGCAGATAGTTGCCAGTTAGATAATTTTTCCCGATATAGAATTCTTCCAGTGATGACCAGTGTCAAAGGCAGCATAAAGTATCCAAGAGATACTTCAAGGGCTTTACCAGCTGTTGGAGCCCATAAAAAAAGCCAAAGTTGAAGGCCCATCAGTGCTGAGGAGAGTATAAGAACAAGGGCAAAAGATGGATTTTTGAGAAGCCTATTGAAGACATCAGTGACTAATTTCTGTTCATTGGCTAAATAAACAAAAATTAATATAAACGGGGCTGTAAGAATCATTCGCCAAGCAAAAATATCCTCACCGCTTAAAGGTTTTAAAAGCGTGCTGAAGTAATACAGTGTTCCAAATAGTATTGATGCTAGCAGGGAAAGAGAAACGCCAAGATTCATTGGAGAAGTATAGATGATGATCTATTAATATAGTGGTTGAATAAATTAGCACTTCAGCCTTCACAACCTATTTAGATTAATGGAATGTCGGAAAACCCGGCAATAAAAAACCACCCCGAAGGGTGGCGAAGGAATTAATTTAATGAAGATAGAGTTAATCAACTTACTCACTTCAAAGCAGCAGTAGCCATTATTTCAATTAAATACTCAGGCTTAGCTAATTTTGCTTCTACAGTTGCTCTAGCTGGGGTTTTCTCTGGTACAACCCATGAATCCCAAACATCATTCATGGCAACAAAATTGCTCATGCTGGATAACCATATTTCCACTCTTAGCAAATGAGATTTGCTTGAACCAGCTTGCTCTAATAAAACTTCAATAGTACTAAGTACGTCTTTAGTTTGCTCTTGAATGTCTCCAGTTAAGTTTTTGGGAACCTTTCCTGATAAATACACAACCCCATTGTGAATCACAATATCAGACATCCTAGCGCCAACTAACTTTCTTTCAATACCTAACATTTTTTCAACCTATATTTAAATTGGGACTTTATTAATGATTTAAGATTTTTGATAAAAAATCCTTTGCACGAGCAGATCTTGCTTCTGGATTACCAAAAAAATCATCCTTAGAGCAATCTTCAATAATTGAACCTTGATCCATAAAAATTACACGATCACTAACTTTTTTGGCAAACCCCATTTCATGGGTAACACACATCATAGTCATACCTTCATTAGCAAGCTTAACCATTACATCTAACACCTCCCCAACCATTTCTGGATCAAGAGCTGATGTAGGCTCATCAAATAACATCACAATAGGATCCATGCTCAAAGCTCGTGCAATTGCCACACGCTGCTGTTGACCACCGGATAACTGACCTGGAAATTTATCCTTATGCGCTGACAAACCCACTCTATCTAAATATTTAAGACCATGCTGAATTGCCACTTCTTTTGTCTTTCCAAGAACTTTAATCTGGGAAAGCGTCAAATTTTCAGTAATTGATAGATGAGGGAAAAGCTCAAAATGTTGAAACACCATACCAACTCGAGATCTCAGTTTAGGTAGATCTGTTTTGGGATCATGAATCCCAATTCCATCAACAGTAATCTCCCCTTTCTGAAATGGCTCTAATGCATTGATAGTTTTAATTAAAGTTGATTTTCCAGAACCAGATGGTCCGCAAACAACAACCACTTCACCTTTATTAATATTGGTTGTGCAATCTTTCAAAACTTGAAAATCGCCATACCATTTTGATACATTTTTAAGCTCAATCATATTAATTCCTTAACGAATAATTTGAATTCTCTTTTGAATAGATCTCACGACAAGAGATAAACTGAAACATATTGTGAAATAAAGAATAGCAGCCACCAAATAAGCTTCAACTGGTCTATTAAAATTCTTAGAAATTACATCAAAGCCTTTTAAAAGATCATAGGCACCAATCGCATAAACCAAAGATGTATCCTGGAAAAGAACAATTGTTTGAGTGAGCAATACTGGAAGCATATTTCTAAATGCTTGAGGCAAAACAATATGCCACATACATTGAAAATAAGTCATTCCTAAAGCATATCCAGCATTAACCTGGTCTTTTTTTACACTTTGAATACCCGCTCTCATAATTTCAGAATAGTAAGCAGCCTCAAAAACTGTAAAAGTAATGATTGCCGAATACTCAGCGCCCAATGTCTTACCGGTAAATATAGGAATTAGCAAGAAAAACCAAAGGATAACCATCACCAATGGAATTGACCGCAAGAGGGTTACATACCAATACGCTGGTAAGTTGAGCCATTTTTTAGTTGATAGCCTCATCATCGCTAAGACAGTACCAATTAATGTTCCGCCAATCATTGCAATAAGAGTTAAATAAAGAGAAAAAAGAAGGCCTTTCAAAATAAATGTTGAAATGACATTCCATGTCAAGAAACTGAAATCTAGACTCATCACTTTGCCCCCACAAAATTAGGAATTTGAATAGCTCTTTCCAAAAAGCTTGAAAGAATATTCACCACGATTGCGGAGAGGAAATACAAACCTGTTACCACAAGATAAATTTCAATACCTCTAGAAGTTTCTTCTTGAGCTTGCATTGCAAACATAGTCATTTCTGCGATACCAATAGCAAAAGCTACAGATGAATTTTTAATAATATTCATCGCCTCACTAGTCAATGGCGGCAATATGACGCGAAAAGCTACTGGGAGCAAAACATACCGATACATTTGGAATTTACTCAAACCCAAAGCAAGAGCGGCATATCGCTGACCCGTAGGGATTGAATTTACTCCAGCTTTCACCTGCTCAGAAATCCGTGAAGATGTAAACAACCCAAGCGCTATCACCACTAACATAAAACTTGGCAAGGATTTAATAAAAGGAAATATCTCAGGAATGACGAAGTACCATAAAAATAACTGCACCAAAATAGGGATGTTGCGAAATAACTCTGTCCAGACTTCACCAATAAGAACAAAATACTTATTTCCTGTTGTACGAAAAACCCCCATGGTAAAACCAAGGAAAAACGCTAAAATAAAACCTAATCCAGCGACTGTCAAAGTCCACTGCCATGCACTCAGTAGCCATGTTATGTAGGTCTCTTTTCCACCAACACTTTTTAGAAATACGGACCAATCAAATACATAATTCAAAGTTCGCTCCCCTTACTTAAGAATACCGGTTAAATTTTCTAATTTTGTCAAATTCATCACTTCAACACCAGTCAAATAACCCAATGCTTCAGCAGCCTCAGCCACCGTCTCCCCTCTTAATAAGGCTCGCTTTGCAATCTCAGCTGATTTTTCATAGCCAATAGTTGGGCATAAAGCTGTGGCTAGAGTTACAGACTCACCAACACGTTTCTCTAATAAAGGATAATTAGGCTCTATACCAGCCACACAATTAACCCTCAATGTGACACAAGCATTTGTTAAATGATTGATACTCTTATGGAGAGACCACCCCATAATTGGTTCAAACGCATTTAATTGCAACTGGCCAGCCTCACTAGCCATTGTGATAGTCATATCATTTCCAATAACCTCAAATGCAACCTGATTTACCACCTCAGGAATTACTGGATTTACTTTACCAGGCATGATTGAGGATCCAGCTTGTCTAGCTGGCAAAAATATTTCACCAAAGCCGGCCTGAGGCCCTGAAGAGAGTAGCCTTAAATCATTGCAAATCTTACTTAACTTACATGCAACACGTTTGAGAGTACCTGATAGTTGAACAAAAGAGCCTGTATCTTGGGTAGCTTCAATTAAATTACTGGCTTTAATAATTTCTAGATCAGTTATTTGAGCAAGAACTTTTGAGATTGCATTTGAATAACCTTCAGGAGTGTTAATCTCGGTACCGATTGCTGTTGCCCCCAAGTTAACTTCACAAATTAATTTTGTTGCCTCTGATAATCTCTGCTCATCCTCACCTATCATAACTGCATAGGTAAGAAATTCTTGACCTAATGTCATTGGCACAGCATCTTGTAGTTGAGTTCTTCCAATTTTTAGGACATGCTTAAATTGCTTAGCTTTACGTTCAAACTCTTCTCTCAATAGACGCATTGCTTCAAGCAAATCAGAAACCCCATATAAAGTAGCCACCTTTAAAGCGGTAGGATAAACATCGTTAGTGCTCTGAGAAGCATTTACATGATCATTTGGATGAATATGTTCATAATCACCCTTATTAAAACCTAAATATTCCAATGCTCTGTTTGCAATAACTTCATTAGCATTCATATTAGTGCTTGTACCGGCACCACCCTGAATGACATCAACTATGAACTCATCATTCAACTGCCCTGAAATAACGTCATCACACGCTTTAACAATTGCACCTGACTGTAGCTCAGATATAACTCCAAAATTGAAATTAGTAATTGCTGCAGCTTTTTTAACTTGTGCTATTGCTTTAATAAAATAAGGCCATCTAGAAACCTGCGTACCTGTAATCGAAAAATTTTCAGATGCACGAAACGAATGAATCCCCCAATATGCCTCATTAGGAATTTTCCCAGACCCAAGAAAATCACTTTCAATACGAAAACTTTTTGCAATCATTCTTTTCCCAATATAACTTTAAGATTTAATTTATTTTGAAAGACTATTAATTTTTGTAGCTAATAACTCAGCTGAACCAATCGATAAAGTAAGACCTAATGCGCCATGCCCAGAATTAACCCACAGATTTTCATAGCCTAATTTCTTAATATATGGAACACCTGAAGGAGACGCTGGCCTCAAACCTGCCCAAGTTGAGTAATTTTCAAAATCAAGAACTTCAGGAAATATTTTTTTTGTTGCCGCAACCAATTCTGCAATACGAAATTCTTCGACGTTTAAATCTTTTCCAATAATTTCCGCATACCCAGCCACTCTTAGGATATTTCCCATTCGAGCAAAAACTATTTTTTGGCTTTGATCTGTGATTGATACTTTTGGGGCACGGGCAAAGTCAATGATTGGAAAACTAACGCTAAACCCCTTAATTGGCTCAATTAATAAATGTTTTTCAATTTTTCCCAGTAACTGAGGCGAATCAACTCCAGCGGCAACAACAAATTGATCAGCCATGAGATGTCCATTGCTTGTTTTTACGGCTTTAACCCTGTTACCTTCGAGAACAAAATCTAAAACTTTGGACTCATACACCTGCGAAATATCAGATTTTTTTAAAATCAGATTAGTTAATTGAAAGCAATCAATTACTTCTTCACTTGGCGTATAGACACCAAATGCAATTTGGTCTTTCAGGTTAATCAATGATGGCTCTATTTCCAAACACTTTTCTGAGCTTACAATTTCTTGCTCACAACCTAAATCTCTTTGTATCTTTAGTTGTTTTTGTACAGAACTCAAATCTCCACGATTGCTATAAATCACCAGCTTTCCTGATTTTTTATAAAAAACTTCTTCATCTTTAATTTCAAGTTCCCTCAACCATACCCCAAGAGAATTTTTAGTCACAGATGATAGATTCAATAACTCTTTAGTTGTTGTTTCAACCTTTTTTTGTCTGCAATAAGCAATAAACTTAAACAACCATAAAAAATGATTCACATTAAATTGAGGCACCCAGCTTATAGGGCTCTTACTTAAAAGTAGCCAAAATGGAATTTTTTTAAGATTATTCGGTGTTGCAAGTGGCTCAACATATGAATAACTTAACTGAGATCCATTTGCGAAGCTTGTTCCCATGCCAGCACCTTGTTTTTCATCAACAAGGGTGACTTTCCATCCACTTTTGGACAATGCATATGCTGTGGTTGCCCCAATAACTCCAGCACCAATAACGCACACATGCCCCTTATTTTTCATCATTTACTTATTCACTTCAATATTCGGTTTATTACCCAAAGACCATGACACGGCCTTTTCTGCAAGTGCCTCTGTTGCATCAATCAACGGTAAACCAAGAGATTCGCCAGTAAGCACAATTGGAATTTCAGTACACCCTAAAACTAAAGCACTGGCACCTCTTAGCTTCAAGCAGCTTCCAGCATGGGCAAGTAATTTCTGCCCTTCACTTATGTTCCCTGCTTTAACAGCTAGAATTCCAGGCATTACAAATTCGTTCATTTCAACTGCAGTAGGTAGAAGCCAGCGAACTTGTACGCGCTCACCATTAGAATTCCTTACCTCGCGATTAATATACAAACCTGAGGCGAGTGTTGCATCTGTTGCTAACAACCCTAAAACTGGATTAACGCCAACTTGTTCTATAGCTTTTTCTAAAGCAGCATCTACTATATGAATCATTGGAAGATTGATTGCACTTTGAATTTGATCAAACCACAAGTGCGCTGTATTACAAGTAATAACTATAGAATCAACTCCTGCAGCAACTAATTTTTTTGCACTTTTTAACATCGCATCAAAAGGGGAATCCCCTTCACCACGAAATGCCAGTGTTCTATCAGGAACTTGAGGAATTGAGCTAATGACCATAGGAACGTGATCTTGATCTTGTTTAGCTGGAGTATGAGCAATCACCTTTGACATAAAATCAACAGTTGCCAATGGCCCCATGCCACCCAGAATACCCAAAACTCTCATAGTTTTGCTTTTTTCAGACAAAATAACTCCTAAGGACCTGGGTATTACCCCAGGTCTATTAACAACTATTAAATAGTGGATTTACTTAGATAGCAGGCTTATCAGACAAAGCTTTCATGTTTGTCTTTAACTCTTTACTCATTGGAGCATTGAGGTTAATTCCCTTTGGCGGAATATTTGTCTCAAACCACTTTTTGTATAACTTATCAAACTCACCTGTCTTCATGAGGTTAGCAAGTACACCATCAACCAAAGATTTAAATTCAGGGTCATCTTTTCTCAACATGATTGCATATGGCTCAACCTGAATTGAATCACCAACAACAGCTAATTGTTTTGGATCTTTAGATGATGCTCGCAATCCATACAAAAGAATGTCGTCCATACCAAATGCATCAACTCTTCCAGACTCAACCATCAACAATGCATCAGCGTGGTCTTTTGCACCAACCAACTCAAAGCCAACATTTTGTTCTGTATTAATATTTCTAAGAACTTGGTAATTAGTCGTGCCAGTTGTAGAAACAACTTTTTTACCTTTTAAATCAGCAAGTGTCTTGATACCACTATTTGCTTTAGTTAAAAAGCGAGTACCTGTATAAAAATAGTTTGTTGCAAATGAAACCTGTTTGCCACGCTCAGAATTGTTTGTCGTTGAACCACACTCAATATCAATTGTTCCATTTTGCAATAAAGGAATTCTATTTTGAGATGTTACAGCCTGAGTTTTTATAGCTAAAGTTTTTTTACCAGTCTTCTTTTTTACTTCATCAACAACTTTGTTACAGATCTCCCAGCCAAAACCAACTGGTTTACCATCATCACCAAGGTATGAAAATGGAATAGAAGATTCTCTATACGCAACAGTTATCGATCCTGAGGATTTAACTTTATTTAATGTTGAATCAGCAAAAACATTTGAACTAAAAGCAGTAGAGGCTACTGCGGACAAAAGTCCTATACGAATTAATGCATTTTTCACAGCTTGCTCCTTCTCATATAAATGTCAAAATAGACAATCAGAATTCTATGGAAATGTGAGCTTATCCATTATTGTTTTTATGCTACATAGTATAAGTTTTACTTATAGCTCAAAAAACTTATCTCAATTAAAAAAATATTAGGGTTAACCACTAATTAAAAATCAGAGTGCTGCAGTAACGCCTTTAATGGCTTCAATAAAATAAGCTACCGGATTCGCAGACCTAACTCCCTGTGGAATTAATGCACAAATTTCAACTGGGACCTCAGGTAACAAAACTTTTGAATCGAGATTCTCACCTAAAGCTGATGCAGTAAAAGAGTCGACAATTGCTGGGCCAAATCCCTCCTCTGCCAAAACCATTGCAATATGGTGCGTTTGAACTGTTATGCCCCCTTGCGGTGCATATCCCATCCTGGACCACTGTGTTGCAAGGAGCGCCCCTAGAGGATCCCTCTCATCAATACGAATAAATGGTCTATAGATAACATCTTCCAAAAGCACAGTCTTCTTTCTATTGTTCTTTTTATCTGCCTGAGTAAGATAAACAAGATTACCTACAGCAATTCTCTCTTCAATTAAGCCAGGATGGGGTTGACTACCATAAACGACACCAACATCACCTTCCTGTAAAGCAATAGCTTTTGCAATTTCATTAGAATGAAGCGTACGTATCGAAATTGACATCTTAGGAAATTTTTTTCTAAATACACTTAACGCGGCTGGCAATACCTTAACAGCTAACGAAGGTACGATTAACACCCTAAGCTGCATTTCCTGACCGCCGTTCAAAGCCTGAGCCAATCGTTTCACAGACTCTATTTGAAGCATTACTTTTTGAACTTCTGGATAAAGGGCATGAGCTTCACTTGTCGGAACAAGCCGGTTGCGCTGCCTAGAAAATAACTGATACCCCAATTGCAACTCTGCATGCTGTAATGTTTGCGTTACGGCAGATTGAGACACATAAAGCAACTCAGCCGCAGCACTTGCAGTGCCAGTAATCATAATTGCATTAAAAACTTCAATATGCTTAAGCTTCATAATTTTTACTTTAAAAGATAACTTAAATTCCTAATGGGCATCTGCTATCAATAACTACATAGACCAATTAAATATTTAAACGCATATTAAGAAATATACACACCAGCATTTTAGATGATTAACAATGTCGGGAAAACCGACATTTAGATTAGCCGGGCTAATTGATTTTGAGCTTTTCTTATCTGTTGCCTAGCCCTTTCAGCTTTAACAGCTTCCCTGGCTCGTTTGGCTTGTGCTTGCAAGGCTTTGATTCTTGCTTGCTCAGGAGTCGGCGGCTTACTGGTTACTTCAATAATTTTCATATCTACCCCACTTTAACTGGAATAGATATAACGTTATTAGCCCCAAACTGCTGCTGGAGCAGTAATCGGGCATGAGTTGAGCTATCTGCATACACAACAGTTTTAAGGGCGAAGCCACTGACTTTTACTTGAGCTTGATATCTATTCATACAAGTATTTATCTAACTTTTAAATGCACTACTTAAATGCTTACTAGCTTTTTCAATCTGAACGTCTAGAACACCCTCTTCCACAGCCTTCTTTAGTTGCTCTATAGCTTTCACTAAATCAGCAGCGCTATCTACTTGAACACTCATTTTTCCCTTGGCTAACTCAAGAATGTGACTGCCGTACCTGACCGAGAAGCACACTTTTCCATCAGTGCTGACAAACCACCAGGGTTTTAGACGTTTCGGAACCTCCATCTGTTTACGCAACCCAGTTTCCCTGTCCGTAAAGCTACGAAATTTAGTAACCACAAACGGCGTGCCGTCAATCTGACTTTTAGCCAACATCATCTGCTCCCACAACCTACTGGACAACTTATTTCTTTTGATTTGAATCATAGGCATATGGCGTTGCTTGATATCTGCCACAAGGTTTAGGTTTTCTAATGCACTCATCACACTCTCCTTTGGTTTAAACAAGCTACAAGTTATGGTCTTTTGTTCAAAAGAACGACCTCTTTTTATTTGATGACTTTTTGACTAATTTTTCATAGAAAAAATGTGGTTTTTATTAGCAAGAGATAAATATTTACGAGTCGCGTAGTGAGTCGCATAGAAGTTGCTTAAAGAAATAGTTGCTGTTGCAAGTTGCAATTTGAGGACAAATGAGTAACTCAGATCGCAACACGCAACTAGGCGACAGCAACGAACCTCTTGGATCTGCTACTCCTCTGCAACACACGCGACTTCTTTCACAATTTAAAGGAGATAAACATGAAAGAAATCACCATCCGTTTATGGGAAAACAAGAAGTTTGGTACTACTTATGGCAAAGGACTTTATCGCAGAGCTATCTATAACGGCACTGCAGAAGTCCTATCACCCTACGCCAAGTATTTATTGGATTTTGAGCAGATCACATCCTGGTTTCATCTAGCTAAAACACCCGTACACATTGACATGCTCAAGCAACTAGCTGATCAACCAGAAAATGAAGAGGGTCAATTACTCAGCTGGATTTACCGCTATGAGAGTGGTATCAAAACACCAGTCAAAGGCTTTGCTCAATTGGACTTGGTGCATTCATTAATCACATTACAAATTGATGATACTGAAGTAGGTATACAAGAAACTTGGACGCTGCCCTTACGCTCCTGTATTGCTAGAGTTCCGGGCAAACCTACCCCCGCACTCATAGCAACTAACCTTTCGGAGCTAAATTCACCTCAAAAACCGTCTACAAACAGTGTTTTTGGTGGATCAAATACTCGCAATACTGGAACTGATGGTTTTGCTATCTAGGGCTGATTTGATGTACTAGCGTTAATTCGTGGCTTTTTCGCCACGAATTATGGCTAAAAGGCATAAATACTTGTAACAAAAACAGGTTAAGAAAATTGCACTTTTCTTAACCTGCCTTGTAAGTCATTGATTCTTGGAAGGTCTTTTTTGTCGGAAAAACCGACAGATTTCGGTCGACCTTTTGACAATAAGAAAACATACTTAAAACGTACTTTTTATTTATACAAGGACACAAAATGGCACAAGCAAAAACCTTAACTCAAGAAGAACTCGAACAAGTATTGAACTATGTGAGTACACGCAAATATGCAGAAAGAAACCGAGCACTAATCGCTATGAGTTTTTACGCAGGGCTTCGCGTGGCCGAAATAGCCAGCTTGAAAATGGCTGATGTTGTGAATGCAGACGGCACTATCAAAGCAGAAATACGTCTTGCTGCAGCACAGACCAAAGGCAAACATCCTAGAACCGTGTTTGTCAGCACTAAATTACGTGAAATATTGGCTGAATACCTAGCAACACGACATGTACGCAATAATGATGTGGCGTTTTTTCATACAGATAATCGCTTGTCATTTACCCCAAATGGTTTGTGTGTCTGGTTCCATACACTCTATAGAAATATTGGCATAGCCGGTGGTAGCAGCCATTCAGGAAGAAAATTTTTTATCACTTCCCTCGCAAACAAGGGCATCGGAGTCAGAATTCTTGCCAGTTTGGCAGGACACAGATCAATTGCTGTAACCCAGAGATATATAGACGTTAATGATGAGCAGAAGAGAAACGCTGTTGAGCTAATTTAATTTGAATATTGGATTATTGCTTTCGGTAATTTTTTTCGCTTTGGCTAAAATTCTTTTATTTTTCTTTCTTTGCTTATTAATCCCTTTAATAAGTTCACTCGCATAATCCCATTGAAGAACAGGCTTGCCTGACGATTGCTGCTCACACATATGTTTAATTTCAACAAGATCTTGTGCATTAACAATTTTCACAAGGCTCGTATAGTCAAAATTCAAGGCTGATGAAAATGAACTAATTGAGGGGAAAATTCCCCTAGCAGCATTTTCAGACAAAAACTTTGCCTCAACTAATTTTCTACTCACCAACATACTTAGATATTCACGAGCCTTATTAGCCTCATCAATATTTCTAATTCCTTTATTTAACGCAACTACACGGTTAGAGGGAAAATTCATCTCGGTAGCTAATTTCCAATAGGGTAAGTTGCGTCCCTCTTTTAGATAATGACATATATCCTCCACTAGGAATAATCTATAAAACATAGAAACAGGCCTAATTTTATTAACTTTAAAAGTAATCTTATTAGACCCAGATGTTTTATTTGACTCTTTTGCCAAACGAATAGTCTCAGAGACTTTAGACAACAAATGGGATGTATTTTTTTGCAAATCTAGAGTCAAGCTTATCTTTTTTAGGGGCTTCTTGTCATGAAAAAGATGATGCCCTTTTTTAAGCCACCACTTTTCAAATGGTTGCCCATAAATATTTCCAACTAGATCATAAATTTCAAGAACTAAATCAATATCTTCTGGAATTGAATCACTTTTTTTGACTTTATTTGTCCTGATTCGATGTGCAATCTCATAGCTTTTACTGAGTATTAAGCACTGGTGAAAAATTAAATGCTCAATATTAGGCTCTAGCAAGACTCGCTTTGCTGAACTTCCAAATAGCCTTAATGAATCAAATCTTTTCATAAAAATATATTACATCAAATACAAGTATATCTATTTGGTGTTACATAAAAAAACCATTAATGAGTGGTGCAATTCAATAAATCAGCGAGTAGTCGCCTTCTTTAACAATCTAGATAGCCTTGATAAGTCGGGAATACCGACAAAAGCTCCACTCATATCAATGAGTGGGTTTTCAAATCAATCCATAGGAGTAAACATGGAAGCAACACAAATTATGGGTACAGCTGAGAAACCCGAAGATCTCAGCACAAAAATCAAGCTTGAAGCAAAGCTCAGTATTAGCCAAGTGATCAATAACCTGATCAACGAACGCAAGCACTGGCAAGAAAACGAGCTAGCAGTATCTGATCGTGCCAAGTACGGTATTTTGCAGAAATGCTACAACTTGCACTACAGCATGAATAGTCTTGATGTGGCTGCCACTGCATTAAAAACAGCTTTTAAAGAGTATTGCGATACTCAATCTCCCAAAATCACTGGAAGTCACTTGATGACGCAAATTGTGAACGCTGTGTTTGGTATGCAAGACCGTAGAACATCGAGTGCTTATTCAATTGTTCTTCGCCATGCATTAAGTCAATCCTGGGGAGTTTTGGAAATTCCCGCAAAGATTATTGAAGCTGGTGGCATTGAAGCTATTCGACGCAACAACAGTGGTAAAGCGAAATCTCAGGTAGATAAAGTGGCAGCTGCCAAACCCGCACTAACGGGTGACGTACTTGCATCAGTCAAAAGCGAAAAACTCACTGCACTTCTTAACAAAGCCGAATACAGAGATGCAGTGATATTTTTGGCAACAGCTGAACCAAGTGGCGACTTTTATATTCGTCGCCTGATCCAGAAAGAAAGTGCAGTAAAAGCTGCACTGGCCAGCATCTATACAGCCGTAGCAGAAGAGCAAAAAACTTTGGCATCTAAGCAGCAACCTGCCAACGATGCCAATGCTCGAGATCAAGCTGTTGATGTAGCTGTAGCAGCATAAAAATACTACTCGCTGAGTTCAAGGCTATTTAGATACTTTTTAAGGAGTCCAACGTGACTTTAGTAATTAATAAACCGGCTAAGCCGGATGATTTTGTGTTGATGACACAAACTAGAAAAAAATTGGAAGCAGTACTGGATGGAACGGTAAAGTTTCCAGGGAATGGTGTATGCAGTCTTTTACTTCACGGCACATACGGCACAGGAAAAACCACAATGGCCATGCTATTACCAGGATGGCTTGAGACCTGCAAAACAACCAACTATTTAGACAGTGGTTTACCCAGTCAAGTAATTGACTATGCCAATCCAAATTACAACCTGTACCCATGTGCTCAGGGGCAAAATGGTGTTGCCATGATCAGTAATATCCAGAACTTTACCGGTTTTGTTAGTTTTAATCAGTCTAATTTGCACTATGTACTTCTAGATGAAGTTGATTTGCTAACACCTGCTGCTAGTGCCAGCTTAAAAGCTATCATGAATAGACCGGATGTTGTTTTTGTACTAACAACAAATCATCTCAACCAGGTTGATAAGGGTGTGATTAACCGTTCAATTCTGCTGGATATGGATGCCCCACCAACAAATGCTTGGGTCAATAAGATCAAAAATATATATTGCGCATCTGGCATGACTCCACCTAGTGATGAAGCAATTGCCCGGATAGTTGAGGCCGGCCAAGGATCTGCACGATCAATTTTGACTGATATTGAAATAACGCAAACGCTCAGATGTGAGCTGAAGGAGAAATGTAATGGGTAAGTACATCGTAGATTTGTATATTGAAGGTATCGGAGACTTTGAAGTTGATGCCGCAAATGAGAGTGAAGCTATTCGAGCTGCAAAAAATCTCACAATAAATCAAGTATTAGATATTTGCTATTTGGATTTATCCACCAAAGTCATCTGGATTGACTTTAAATATAGAAAAATTTTTCAACAAAATTGCATTAAAAAAGAATTGTTTTCCAAAACAATCCCTATCAAATCCTGCAAACTACTTGGAGGCTGACATGGGAACTGTTGACGCTTTATATTCTATTCAAAGTCATTGTAGATATATTATCTTGGATCATAGTCCAAGAACAACTGATGTAGGTAGATTAACCTATCAGTTGTTTAAAGACGCGGTAAAAATTGAATGTTTTGAATATAGAAATCTGAAAAATCCAAGATTTCAATCTGAATTAGATCTAATTTCTTATTGGATTTTGGATTTTATTATCGATATTGATAAAAACGGTTGCAGTGAAATAATACCGTCTCCAAAATTAGTAGTAGACATGCTTTTAATCGATGATGATCTCTTAAGTTATTGTAGAAAACAAATAGCCTATAACGAGATCACATCATATCCTGAGAGAGAACCGTGCATCATCAATATCTCATATTTAAAAATTTGTCTTGATATGTACGAAAAATATAAAAATAACTTAACTATGGATGATCATAAAAATGTCAAATATTAAATACAAGGTAACTGGTAGCTTTCTGGACAGAACTTATTACTCTAGAGTATTTGAAATTGATAATGGTGAATATGAAGCTGATGAAGATATTGAAGATTACTTAAAACAATTAGTAATTGATGAAGAGTATGACATTCCAACTGAATGGAAGCATGAGGGATCTGAAGATCGAGGTGGCGGCTTTGAAGTTGAATCAATCCAAAAAATTTCTTAAATTCCTAAGCTAACTTCTCGGCACTCAACATAGGAGTCAGCTTTGAATAATGCTTTTCCAGCATTAACACTGAAGTACCCATTTGCTTAGCCACGGTGTGTATATCTACACCGTCAGCTAAGGCAAATGTGGCGTAGGTGTGCCTTAGGCTATACAGGGTTCTCTTTTGCCCTGCATGATCTGTCCATAGTTCACTGTCCTTCATTAATCTTTGAAATACTCCATCCATCCCATGAGGTTGATCACCCGACGGCATGACAAAAACTAATTTATCTAAATTGGCATCGATAACTTGGTTAAGATTTTTATAAGGCAAGTTTTGCCACTTTATTAACCTCTCCAAGCTAGGTAATAATTGATCTCGAGCTATTAAGTACCTAGGCCCCGTCTTACCGCTAACCCAAATACGTAAATACTTTTTACCTTTAATAATGTGCCACTGAAGGTCTTTCCATCTCACAGGCATTGACTCTGTTCCCTGCCTAATCCCCGTATATAACAAGAACTCCACGTAGCATCTACACAGAATTTGCATCTGTCGGCTACGCTCTGTTCTGCCATATCTCTTGTACTGATCCCAGTAATCCATGAATCTCAATAACTGCTCTATTTCCTGCCTGGTAAATGCCGCTCTTGGCTTAGTTGATGCACCTTCTATAGGTAAATGTGGAACATCCTTATATGGGTTAATAAATCCATTAGCTTTTGCACGTTTTATTATTCGGTTATAGGTTGTTGAGTGATATCTCTGAGTATCTTTAGCAGGAACTCGCCCCATCTTGCTTATTCGCCAACCGGCAAAGTCACCAATAATTTCATGGGTTATCTCATCTATCTGATATTTGCCAAAGAACGGTATTAGATAGTTGGTGAGTATGTAGATATAGTCACGTCTTGTTTGATTGCTAATGTTTTTTAGTCGTTTAAGAGACTCGATTTCATCCAAAGCTATAGCTTTAAATCTCTTTTTGACCACTGATAAGTCATTGGCTATCTTTACTTTGACTGTCTCATAGATGGATATAGCTCTAGTAGATGCTTCAGCTATTTGATCACTATAGGTACTAGCTGAATGCCATGATCCATTGGTTAATTTGAACCTAACCTGCCAATGATCACTATTAGTTCTTTTAAATAAGGTTAATAAACCATCTAATAAGAAAACGCTTTTAGTTTCTTGTGTTTTAGTTTTATCAAAAAGGAATTGAAGATTACGCATAGTTGTAAGTAAGCAATTAAGTCACATACAGCTTAGCTTCAGATTACGATTTGGGCGACCTGAAAATGTCGGGAGACACGATAAATCAGTATTAAATGGTTAAATCCAAATAAGGCTTCATTTTGTTAGACAAAACTTCAAGCTGATCTTCAAGCCATTCATAAGATTTCTTATGTGCTTGAATAATATCCTCTCTCTTTTCCACACCAATCCGAATGTTATGTTCCAAAGTTCTAATCTCATAAATTTGATTAGAAATATCATTTAAATAAGTACAAACATCAGGCGGAAATAAAAATTTTGCACCAACAATCTTCACCTTTAGATTTTTAAATTGCTTAAGCTTTTCTTCTTCTGTGCCATTCAAAAAAAGTGCTATGGCATCGTGAGCAGATGCATAGATCAACCAACGCTTTTCAAATAAATCATGCTTTAGTTTGTATTGGCCTAATTGCCATTGCTTAAAACTAATGTACGCACCAAAACAAGCAATTGCTGGGGCAGAAACACCTAAGACTATTTGTAACCAAGTTGGCATTAGAGAACCTTTAGGTTAGATTTTGTACTGACTAAGACCTATTTCAGTGCCAACCTTGCCGACTCTTAATGAATAACCACTAGCAGTCTTATAAATGAATATATGCTTATATTCTTTACCGTTTTTCTTAGTCGTCGAGTAAAGATCATCCCAGTGCTGCTCCAGTAGAGAATATGGGATGGCAAATCCATAGTCTGTATCAGTCATACCAAAGACCATAAAACCTTCTTTAGCCTCTCCCAAGAATTTTCTTTGTGGATCGTTGTGATAGGCATACCAATAAAAAGTTTCAGCTCTTTGGTATTGTTTAGATATAGCTATAACGGCATGTGTTGTATCTGCCTGATCAGCGTATAAAGAATGTTTCCTCTTAACCAACTGGCAGTTCTTTAGATCGCTAAGTTTCCTAATTAAGTTATCTTTTCTCTCTTGGAGAATTTCATTGGGCGTTCTGTCTTGAGATTGAGATTCACTTTTCTCAACAAGCTCACCCTCTTCTAACTCATCTACCTCATTTTGCTTATCTTCAGCAGCAGTAAATATGACATCAACAATTTTATCTATTCTGGTGTACTCAATTGGCTGAAGAATTGTATGAATCTTCTCTGTAACCTCTTCACTAGAAGTAGTTAGATTCACTTCCATTAGCTTAATAAGGGCATCAACACCAATAATCCTCATAGACCAAGCGTGTTTAGAACCTCGAACCTGCGCCTCTAGCGATTGGGTGTCATTCCTACCAATCACGAGCAATATTGGAGAGTCTTTTCTAACTCGACCAGCCTCAACCAATTTGTCTCTATATGCTGCTATTACATCAAGTTTGATTGTGTAAGCATCTGTAGTCTTAACCTCAATTACCAAGTCAAAACCCTCAGCATTCCATATGCCATCAAATCCTATGTCATTTCTAACACCTTGATAACGACCATTCTCAGCTTTAAAACCTAATCTACGTCCTATCTCATTAATTACGTCTTGTAAGATCTGACCGCTATTAGTAAAAGCATTTTCAATACAGTAAGTCGCATATTCAGCTAGTTTTTCACCCTCAACCTCAGATAAAA
>JACCDI011756550.1_pt1 | contig 18390 bp, 15 predicted proteins | sample 7442791 | NCBI WGS metagenome assembly JACCDI01 (sample SAMN15323434, study PRJNA562643) | freshwater metagenome | isolation source: river surface water | place: USA:Blue River Watershed | collected 2017-08-15
ATGCGGGAGCGGCGTGAAGATATTTTGGTACTTGCCGAACACTTCGCCATTAATATGGCACGCGAACTTAACTTTGAACTTTTTAGCGGCTTTTCAGATAAAGCCAAGCGGCTCTTATTAGATTATGACTGGCCGGGTAATGTCCGCGAATTGAAAAACGTCGTCGAACGCAGTGTCTATCGCACTAACAATCCTTATGTGCCGGTTCACGATATTCTATTTGACCCATTTGCCTCACCATTTAGGCCGCAGGCACGAGTCCGGACTATCGATAGGATCCCAACGAGCGCACCAACTGCACCGGCAAATATTCAACCGGCTGCCGTCAGCAATAACCCTGTGCTTAGCAGCGCGCCGACTATATCGCAGCAAATCCACACCGCGATTGAGCCAGATTTCAGCCAAGTCCAAGACTTTAAATTGCTCTCAGAAGGCTACGAAGTGCAATTAATCAAGCAAGCCCTAGCAGCTTGCCAGTATAATCAGAAAAAAACCGCCGATGCGCTCAATCTGACGTATCATCAGTTACGTGGTTATATGAAAAAATACAAATTGTTAGACAGCCAACAATGATGAAACGAAGTTTATTGCCTGTGGCGTTTTTGGCGCTTGCCAGCGGCTGCACGCCAGCCCCAGATGCTGCAATGTTAAATGGCTTAGTGTATTGCACTGAAGGCTCTCCTGAGAGCTTTAATCCACAATTGGTAACGTCCGGCACAACCATTGACGCGATCAGTCAACAATTGTACGACCGGTTACTCGACATAGACCCCAACAATGGCAATCTGCTGCCAGCGCTAGCTACCAACTGGCAAATCAGTGATGACGGTTTAACTTATGTGTTTAATCTTCGGGATGATGTCGAATTCCATCAGACTGAATATTTTTCCCCTACTCGTAAACTAAGCGCCAGCGACATTGAATTTACCTTTAACCGCATCCTCGATATCCACCATCCATTTCACCAAACTGCGACCGAATATCCTTATTTTGACAGTGTGGAATGGCGCGAATTGGTGAAATCGGTCAAAGCAGTGACTCAGTCGCAAGTAGTATTTCAACTAAACAAACCTGACAGTTCTTTTTTATCTACACTAGCGACCGATTTTGCCGCGATATTATCTGCAGAATATGGCGAGATGTTGCAAAAAAACCAAGAATTACCCCAACTCGATACATTACCTATCGGTACCGGGCCTTTTAAATTTCGTGAATATAAAAAAGATGTATTGATCCGTTATTACCGAAACGGCAACTATTGGCGCAAAACCGGTAATTTAGACCAACTAGTCATTGATATTGTGCCGGACAACACCAAACGTCTCGCCAAATTATTAACTCATGAATGTGATGTTGCGCCAATTCCTCGGCTTGCTGAGTTATCTTTGTTAGCAAAGCGGAAAGACTTTGAGGTTGACCAGCAAACGAGTTTAAACGTTGGTTACTGGGCGTTTAATACGCAAAAAGCCCCCTTTAATAATGTAAAAGTTCGCCAAGCATTAGCTTATGCCGTCAATAAGCAAAGTATCTTACAAGCGGTGTATTTTGGTCAGGCAGAGGAAGCAAACTCGGTATTGCCGCCAAATTCTTGGGGCTATAACCCAGATGGTCAGCACAGTAGTTTTGATTTGGTTAAAGCCAAACAATTACTTGATGAAGCCGGTTATCCAAATGGCTTTAGTTTAGATATTTGGGCGATGCCGGTTCAGCGATTATATAACCCCAATGCGCTGAAAATGGCGGAACTATTGCAGGCTGATTTGGCAAAAATTGGCGTCAGTGCCAACATAGTTTCCTTTGCGTGGAACACTTTTCGCCGCAAATTACGTGCTGGCGAACATGATTCGGTGCTCATTGGCTGGACTGCCGACAATGCCGATCCAGACAACTTCCTTCGCCCTCTACTAAGTTGCGCTTCAGCGATTTCAGGAAGTAACAGAACCAACTGGTGTGATAGTCAATACGATCAGCTTATCGCCGATGCAGTGCTGACTGCCGACGTGACCAAACGTCGGCAACTGTATTTCCTCGCGCAAGATTATGTTGCTGAGCAAGTGCCGTTAATTCCAATCGCCCATTCTAGACGCTTCCAAGTTAAGAGTTCAAAAGTCACCGGTATGCAAATCAACCCTTACGGCGGCATTAGCTTTACCGCAGCAGGTAAAACCCGATGATGCTCCGTTATCTCGCACGTCGCGCTTTTTTGCTCGCATTTGTGCTTGTCGCGCTGACAGTATTCTCCTTCAGCCTGAACTTTATGTTTCCTGGTGATTTGCTCACCAATGTCACCGGACTTCGCGATATTCCAAGTGAACAGCGGCAGGAGCTATCTCAAGCTATGGGTCTAGACCATGGCTACTTACGTCAATACATCGATTACACGCGGCGTATTGTCGCAGGTGAATGGGGCTTATCATTTTCCAGTCAACAACCGGTTTTGGCTGAGGTACGGACCGTGCTACCGGCAACTATCGAATTGGCATCTTACGCACTAATTTTGTCGTTAATACTCGGGATCCCGAGCGGGATCATCGCCGCAGTACGCAAAGAAAAATGGCTCGATAACGCAATTTCTGGTTTTGCGCTAGTTGGTTACTCGGTGCCGATTTTCTGGTGGGCATTACTGCTTATCATGATTTTTTCCCTGCAACTGGGTTGGTTGCCAACCTCAGGACGCATTGGGGTGCTTTATGAAGTTCCCCATCACACTGGTTTTATGTTGTTAGATATTTGGCTGTCCGACTTACCTTACAAACATGCTGCATTTCGCGATGCATTGATTCATCTAACGTTACCAACCTTAGTATTAGCGACCTATCCAACTACGGTTATGATGCGTTTCGTTCGCGAATCAATGCTTGAGGTGCTTGATAAAAACTACATCAAAACCGCACGCGCTAAAGGCTTAAATCGAGCGCAAGTCCTTTATAAACATGGTTTACGCAATGCCTTATTACCGGTAACTCGGCAAATTGGTTTGCAATTTAGCACCCTGATTACCCTCGCGATGTTAACGGAAGTTGTGTTTTCTTGGCCTGGTATCGGTCAGTGGTTGATTGATGGTATTTACCAACGCAACTTCACAGCAATCCAAGCTGGAGTGCTGGTTATTTCAACCTTAGTTATTGTGGTCAATATCAGTACTGAAGTGCTGCATACTTTGTTTAATCCATTGGCCCGGAAGTTTTAAATGAAAAAATTTCGGCTGTATTATGAAGAATATAACCGCGGTCCATTTCAACTGCTGTGGGGCCATTTCGCGCGTCAACACACCGCGTTGTTCGGCTTGGCTGGCATTGGAATTTTGTTGGCGATGGCGCTAATTACCTTAGTTCTGATCCCGCATGATCCCTATTTCCAAGATCCAGAATTCTTATTACTGCCGCCATCATGGCAAGCGGACGGCATGGTTAAGTACCCGCTAGGAACTGATGATTTGGGCCGAGATTTAATTTCTCGTTTAATGCGAGGCTCAAGTTATACCTTTGGTTTAGCAATTTTTGCAGTGTTAGGAGCCTTAGCTGGGGGGTTGTTGCTAGGTGCCCTCTCCGGCATGAGTAAAGGCTTTAAATCAAGTATTTTTAATCACTTATTAGATTTAGCTCTGACAATCCCAAGTTTATTACTGGCAATTGTGATTGTTGCAGTACTTGGTCCTGGGCTTACCAATACGATTTGGGCCATTATGCTGGCGCTGTTGCCGCAGTTTGTGCACGGCGTGCGCAACGCCATCCAAGATCAATTAAAACAAGATTATGTGGTTGCTTATCGTTTAGATGGCGCCAATGACTGGCAAATCCTGTTTTCGGTAATTCTACCCAATGTCTGGGAACAGCTGATTTTGTTGTCCACCATGGCATTATCTACAGCAATCTTAGATATTGCCGCCCTCGGATTTTTGGGGCTTGGTGCGCAGTCGCCAACGGCAGAATGGGGATCAATGATCGCCGATTCTCTAGACTCCATCTATTTAGCACCTTGGACTGTCGCCCTACCCGGTCTGCTGATTTTTATTGCGGTGCTTTCGGTCAATTTAGTCGGTGATGGCTTGCGGGTCGCGATGAAAAAACGGCGGGAAAACTAATGCAACTTTTAGATATCCGCAATTTAACCTTAGAACTTGAAACACCGGAAGGCATAATTCGGGCGGTTGATCGAGTCAATCTCAGCCTAAAAGCAGGTGAAATTCGCGGTTTAGTTGGCGAATCCGGTTCAGGTAAAAGTCTAATTGCTAAAGCAATTATGGGCGTTTTACACGAGCGCTGGCGTATCTCCGCCGACCGTTTTAGTTGGTGCGGTGAAGATCTAATGCGATTACCGTATAACAAACAACGGCAAATCATTAGCCGCGATATTGCGATGATTTACCAAGAGCCGAGCCGGAGCATGGATCCAACGGCGAATATCGGTGAACAACTCACTGAATCGATCCCGACGCACCTACTCGATGGACCTTGGTGGCAACGTGCTTACGCACGGAAAAAACGGGCTATCGCCTTACTGCATAAAGTAGATATTCGTGACCATCTCGCGGTTTGGAATAGTTATCCGTACCAGCTATCTGAAGGGGTTTGCCAAAAAATATCTATCGCTATGGCGATTGCGAAAAACCCAAAGCTACTGATCGCAGATGAACCAACCACTGCACTTGAAAGTACCACTCAAGCGCAACTGTTTCGCCTCTTGGCTAGCTTCAATCAGCTCAAAGGCACTTCCATTTTATTGATAAGCCACGAGCTCGAAACTGTAGCTCGGAATACCGATAGCTTGAGTGTGTTGTATTGCGGCCAGTTAGTAGAAGCAGGAGACACGGAAACACTGCTAAAAGAGCCGTTGCACCCCTATACCAACGCCCTTATTAAAAGTGTGCCAGAATTCCAACCAGAGCTCGCATTTAAACAACAGCTGTATGCGTTGCACGGTAGCATACCGACCCTACAACATTTACCGATTGGCTGCCGTTTAGGCCCACGCTGTCCAAATGCTCGCAAAGAGTGTGTAAAAACTCCATTGCCAGAGCGTGTGCAAAACCATCATTTCAGCTGTCATTTTCCACTGAGTAAGGTTTAACTATCATGAGTCAGCTGCTAGAAGTTAGACAGCTTAGTAAGGCTTATCACAAAGCTGAAGGCATGTTCCGTAGCAAGAAAATTCAGGCGCTGACTGATATTAGCTTTGCGTTAGATAGCGGACAAACCCTGGCTGTGGTCGGTGAAACCGGCTCAGGCAAAAGTACCTTAGCCAAAGTGTTAGTGGGTATTGAGCACCCCGAACAAGGTGAGATTTTGTTTGGCGGCACCCCATTGAATTGCCGCGATTATAGAAAGACCAATCACCTCATCCGATATATTTTCCAAGATGCAGCGCGGTCACTCAGCCCCAACCAAAAAATTTCCGATATTTTGCACGCGGTTCTTCGCTATTCTACAGTGCTGAACGAAGAGCAACGCAATGAGAAAATTGCTGATACGCTAAAGTTGCTAGGATTGTTAAACGAGCACGGCAACTATTACCCGCATATGTTTTCTGGGGGCCAATTACAACGTGTTGCTTTAGCTCGAGCATTAATCCTAGACCCTAAGGTGTTGATATTAGACGAAGCGCTTACCGCACTTGACCCGTCATTGCGGGCGCAGATCGTAAACTTGTTACTTGATCTGCAACAAAAAACTGGTTTGTCATATATTCTGATCACCAACCAACTTCGGCTGGTCCGGCATTTTGCTGACCAAACCATGGTCTTACACCAAGGCCGGTGTTTAGATTACGGACCAACGCTTGATGTGTTTAATCAGCCAACCCACGATTACAGCCGAAAACTAATGAAGAGCATTCAGTTTTAGCCATATTGCTGAACATGTCGGTTACGGCTGCGTGCTATGACTGATACAGCTCTGGCAATCAGGAACGTCGCATAACCAAGCTGAAACTGACTGCGCATACTCAAACCCTGTCGCAGTTAATTGAATGGCAAATAAAACTTTCGGGATTTTGGGCAAAAAAAAGGTCAGCAGCTGCTGACCTTTTTTATCTGCGATGCAATTACTCTTGCACTGTCGCATCGATATTGTGCTTCACAATTTCAGCATTTTCACGCAGCGCTTTACGCACTACTTCATAGTTGCTTTGACTTAATTGCGATGCATAACCTTGCAGTTCTTCAACAGTCGGTTCAGTAGTCGCAGGCACTTCGGTCACTTTATTCAAAATAACCAAGGCAGCGTCACCTGACTGCAGCGCAGTTGATGCTGCTGAGAATTGACCTTCCGCAGGTTTTGCCAGCTCAAAGGCTTTATTGCGGATCTGAGCGTCCATAGCACCGCCAAACCGTGGATTGGCAGTCACTTTCTCAACTGTCAGCTTTTCGGCTGCAACAAGCTCTGCGACGGCTTTACCAGCAGTTAACTCTGCTGCCAACTTCTCAGCTTTCGCTTTTGCCAATTCCGCGCTTTTCTCGGCGACATAGGCAGTTTGAACTTCTGCTTTCACTTCGTCAAAGGTGCGAGTTTTTGGTGCTTGATGTTCAACGACGCGAGCAACCAATACAGTTTGTGGCGCAACTTCAATCACTTCGCTGTTTACTTGACCTTCAATAAAATCGCTACCGAACACCACGTTTAATACTGCTGGGTAGTTCAAATCAGCCGGTACATTATCTTTACTAAATAATGCTGTTGTTTGCACTGTCGAACCAACGGCTTTTGCAGCATCGTCTAAAGTGTCTGCAACTTCAAAACTAACAGTTGCCAGTTTTTGTTGTAGCTCGGCAAATTGCTCTGCGGCTTTCTCAGCTTGCACTGCAGCAATAATTTGGTCTTTTACTTCTGCAAGTGGTTTTACATTTGCAGGTTCGATCTCGGTTAACTTAATGATGTGATAACCGAATGATGATTTAACTACACCAGATAAATCGCCCGCTTTTGCTAAGGCAAAAGTTGCAGTTTCAAATTCTGGGTCCATCACACCTTTAGTAATGAAGTCTAAATCACCACCGTTTTCGGCAGAAATGGTATCCGCTGAATTTTTCTTAGCGATATCAGCAAAGTCAGCGCCAGCCTGCAATTGCTTGAGTAACTCAGCGGCTTTGTTGTAGATATCCAAATTTTCTTCTGCAGATTCCAACAAAATGTGCGATACACGACGACGTTCTTCGCCTTGGTAACGTGACAAGTTGGCGTTGTAATAAGTTTCGATATCAGCAGCTTCAACTTTGATATCTTTTGCTAAATCGGCACCTTTTAACAACACGTATTGTAACGATAGTTGCTCAGGAGTCGCGTAGCGTTGCTGATTTAAGGTATACCAAGTGTTTAACTTATCATCAGTGATTTCAACCAAAGCAGCTTGATCAGCAGCTTTCACCAACGCAAAATCGAAATCACGTGTTTGCTGTTGCAAGTTAACTAATAACTTTAACTCGCTTGGTAATGCAAACTCAGAGCCAGCAACACCAGCTGTCAGTTGCACACGAGTGTAGTTATCACGCATCAGGTCGCGAAATTGGTTTGGTGTCAGATTATTCTGGCGCAACAACGCTAAGTAACGGTCATTATTAAATACGCCGTCTACTTCGAATTCTTTCATTTTACGCATCGCATCCATCAAGAACTGGTCACTGATGGTGATATCGAGTTTCGCCGCTTGTTGTTTTAACAAAACGTCATCGATTAACCGGTCTAATACCGATTTGCGCAGATTATTCATGTAATCTGGGTTAGCAGCAAGTTGACTGAACATTTCGCCAAATTGCTGTTCTTGTCGAGCACGTTCATTTTGGAACGCTTGCTCAAATTCAGGGCGACTAATTTCCTCGCCATTGACCACGGCAACAGATTGATCAGCCGTATTGTTGAAATAACTGCTTACCCCGGAAACTGCGAACGTCAGGATCACTAAACCCAGAATAACCTGAGCAGTAAATCCCTGCGAACCTTCTCTGATTTTATCTAACATTCTTACTAGATCTCTTATCGCTGCAATTGCTGGCTTAAAAAAAAAGCGCATCTTAACAGATGCGCCTTTTTTATAGAAGCGGTTAAGGCACGAACACTCTGCTTTGCAAACTATATAGTCACTAAATACTTTGCGTCGCGGTCCTTAGTCGCTGGTCTGTTCATCCGGCGTACCGGAGACACAGATCTTAGTTAACGCTGTCTTTTAAAGCTTTACCCGGCTTGAAAGATGGGATCTTTCCAGATGGGATTTGGATTGGGTCGCCAGTTTGTGGGTTACGGCCAGTACGAGCTGCGCGCTCACGTACTGCGAAAGTACCAAAACCAACCAGAGCAACTGAGTCACCTTCCTTTAAAGCTTCAGTAACGGCTTCAATGAACGCGTCAAGAGAACGACCCGCTGCCGCTTTAGAAATGTCTGCACCAGCAGCAATTTTGTCGATAAGTTGAGACTTGTTCACAATATCATCCCCTTCAATTGTTATTATTTTCTACAACCAAAATTAAATACGTTCTTGTTTGGGTCTTTGTTATATCAAGCATGCAAAGCGCTTGCAAGCACAAATCCAAGTGACCTCAAAAATTTGTTGGTGTCTCGCCAGCCCTTGTCACACAAGGGCTGCACCGAAACTGCCCCTAAATTAGCACAGACTGCGCAATTGAAAAGCCCCTAAACCACATTTTTTTGGCTTTTTTTGCTCTTACTGGCAATTTTTTCCTCATTTAACACAGTGATACGTGCAGTTGGCTCCTGTAAAGCGAGATCTAACACCTCGTCAATCCACTTCACCGGACAAATCTCGATATCACCTTTGACGTTGTCAGGAATGTCTTTTAAGTCACGAACATTGTCATGTGGGATCAATACGCGCTTGATACCACCACGATGTGCTGCTAAAAGTTTTTCTTTTAAGCCACCAATTGGTAACACTTCGCCACGTAAGGTAATTTCCCCAGTCATCGCAACATCTGCACGCACTGGATTGCCAGTTAAACTCGACACTAAGGCAGTAACCATCGCGATACCAGCACTTGGACCATCCTTCGGCGTCGCACCTTCAGGCACGTGAATATGGATGTCGCGTTTTTCGTAGAAATCTTCATTAATCCGAAGCGCTTCAGCACGACTTCTCACCACAGTCATTGCCGCTTGGATAGACTCTTTCATCACATCACCAAGCGAACCTGTGTGCGTTAGTTTGCCCTTACCCACAACGGCTGCGGCTTCAATAGTCAGTAAATCACCACCTACTGAGGTCCAAGCAAGGCCTGTGACCTGACCAATCCGATTGCTATCTTCAGCTTTGCCATAATCAAAACGTTGCACGCCTAGGAACTCTTCCAAATTCGCTTGGTTAATAACAACCGTCTTTTGCCCTTTGTTCAGCAAAATTTGCTTCACGGCTTTACGACATAACTTAGAAATCTCGCGTTCTAAACTACGCACACCAGCTTCTCGAGTGTAATAACGAATGATGCCGACAATGGCGCTGTCTTCAATCGACAATTCGCCTTTGCGTAAACCATTGCGCTCAATTTGCTTATTAATCAGATGCTGTTTGGCAATATTGAGTTTTTCATCTTCGGTATAACCCGACAGGCGAATCACTTCCATCCGGTCTAACAAAGCTTCTGGAATGTTTAGGCTATTGCTCGTGGCAAAGAACATAACATCAGACAGATCGTAATCAACTTCAAGGTAATGATCGCTAAATGCCGAGTTTTGCTCTGGATCTAACACCTCAAGCAAGGCTGCCGCTGGGTCACCACGAAAATCCGACGCCATCTTATCGATTTCATCTAGTAAAAACAGTGGATTACGCACACCAACTTTGGCCATCTTTTGGATGATTTTGCCAGGCATAGAACCAATGTAAGTACGACGATGACCACGAATTTCCGCTTCATCACGAACGCCACCTAGCGCCATCCGCACATACTTACGACCAGTCGCTTTGGCAACTGACTGACCCAGAGAGGTTTTACCAACACCTGGCGGGCCAACTAAGCACAAGATTGGACCTTTTAATTTATTGACGCGCTGCTGCACTGCCAGATATTCAAGGATCCGTTCTTTCACCTTGTCTAAACCGTAGTGATCGGCATTTAAAATCTCTTCAGCCAGCGCTAAATTCTTTTTCACTTTTGACCGTGAAGTCCACGGCACTTGCGTTAACCAATCAATATATGAGCGCACTACTGTTGCTTCCGCAGACATTGGCGACATCATTTTTAACTTGGCTAATTCTGCAGAAGCTTTAGTTTTTGCTTCTGTTGGCATTTTTGCCGCTTCAATCTTACGGCTAATGGCTTCGAATTCGTCAGGAGCGTCATCAAGTTCACCAAGCTCGCGCTGGATAGCCTTCATCTGCTCGTTGAGATAATACTCGCGCTGACTTTTCTCCATCTGCTTTTTCACGCGGCTACGAATGCGACGTTCAACTTGCAGGATGTCGATTTCGCTTTCCATCATCGCCATCAAGAACTCTAATCGTTCTGTGACATCGACAATTTCTAGAACTTTTTGCTTGTCTTCGATTTTTAACTGCATATGCGCAGCCATGGTATCGGCAAGCCTTGCCGCATCATCAATTCCAGACAATGCAGTTAAAACTTCTGGTGGAATTTTCTTGTTGAGTTTGATGTAGCCTTCAAACTGACTGACTGCCGAGCGCAAAAACACTTCTTGCTCACGGCTATCAATTTCCGGCGTGGCAATCACATCAACGTAGGCCATGAAGGTGTTGTCAGTTTCAGTGAAACCGGCGATGCGCGCTCGGCGACCGCCTTCAACTAAGACTTTAACTGTGCCGTCCGGAAGTTTCAGCAACTGTAGAATGGTCGCCACAGTACCGACGCGATATAAATCCGCTTCGCTAGGATCGTCTAAAGTTGCATCTTTTTGGGCTACCAAAAAAATCTGTTTATCTTTATCCATAGCCGCATCAAGACACTTGATGGACTTCGCCCGCCCGACGAACAATGGAATTACCATATGCGGATAGACGACAACGTCCCGCAATGCCAGCACTGGCATATGCAAACGTTCGACTGTTGCTTCTGTCATTGAATCTCTCTCGAATTAATACTGCAGGCGTGATAACAAAGTATATGGGGTCTGATTTCATGACTTCAATCGGACTTTTGAAAAATATACTATCTTTCTATGGCTTATGCGGGGTAACGGTTCAAATTTCCGGCAGAAAAAAAGGAGCCGCAGCTCCTTTTTCGTTTAGTGTGATTCAGCGACGGCTTTTTCGCTGCTTTGGTAGATGAGAATTGGTTGTGATTCGCCGCGGATCACGGTCTCATCAATAACCACTTTGCTCACATCTTCCATCGATGGCAACTCATACATGGTATCAAGCAGCACCGCTTCAACGATCGAGCGCAAACCACGAGCACCGGTTTTGCGTTCCATCGCTTTGTTAGCGATAGCTTTTAATGCATCTTCGCGGAACTCTAAGTCAACCCCTTCCATTTGGAATAAGGCCGCGAACTGTTTTACCAGTGCGTTTTTCGGCTGACTAAGAATTTGCATCAGAGCTGCCATATCAAGTTCGGTCAAAGTTGCAACGACAGGCAAACGACCAATGAACTCTGGGATCAAACCAAACTTCACTAAATCTTCTGGCTCTACGTCGCGGAAACTTTCAGTAAGCGTGCGCTTGGTTTCTTTGTCCTTCACTTCGGCGCCAAAACCAATACTTGAACCTTTAGTGCTGCGTTGCTCGATGATTTTATCTAGTCCAGCAAAAGCGCCACCACAGATAAACAGGATCTTCGAGGTGTCAACTTGCAAGAACTCTTGCTGTGGATGCTTACGACCACCTTGTGGTGGAACAGAAGCAACTGTACCTTCGATTAGCTTTAACAGGGCTTGTTGCACGCCTTCACCCGAAACGTCACGAGTGATCGAAGGATTTTCGGACTTCCGAGAAATCTTGTCGATTTCGTCAATGTAAACGATACCACGCTGTGCTTTTTCGACGTCATAATCGCACTTTTGCAGTAACTTCTGGATGATGTTTTCAACGTCCTCGCCCACATAACCGGCTTCGGTTAAAGTGGTGGCATCGGCCATAGTAAATGGTACATCCAGCAAACGTGCTAAGGTTTCAGCAAGTAATGTTTTACCAGAACCTGTTGGGCCGATAAGCAGAATATTTGACTTACCAAGCTCGACTTCTTGTTTTTGCGTACCGTTGCGTAAGCGCTTGTAGTGGTTGTATACCGCAACCGCCAACACTTTTTTCGCATGATCTTGTCCAATGACATAATCATCAAGGTGAGTTCTGATCTCGCGAGGCGTTGGCAGTTTATTGCCATCGCGTTTTGGCGATATATCTTTAATTTCTTCGCGAATTATATCGTTACATAAATCAACGCATTCATCGCAAATATAGACCTGTGGGCCTGCGATTAATTTACGCACTTCATGCTGTGATTTGCCACAGAAGGAGCAATATAACAGCTTGTTGCTCTTGTCGCCGTCACTGCGGTGATCAGACATGGAACTACCTCATCGACTGTCCCGCCACATCCAGCAGCGGGCATTCATTAAATTACTTCGTTTCGCGTTTGGTCAATATGGTATCGACCAGACCATAATCCAAGGCCTGTTGCGCGCTTAAGAAATTATCGCGTTCTGTACCCGAGATAATTTCTTCGTATGTCTTGCCAGTATGCTCTGCCATTAACCGATTTAATTTTTCTTTAATGGTCAAAATTTCACGCGCATGAATTTCAAAATCTGTTGCCTGGCCTTGGAAACCACCGAGAGGCTGATGGATCATGACTCGGGCATTCGGCAAACAATAACGTTTACCTTTGGTGCCGCCAGATAACAAGAACGCGCCCATACTCGCAGCTTGGCCAACACAGACAGTTGCAATATCACACTTGATATAACGCATTGTGTCGTAAATAGCTAAGCCTGCAGTCACAGAACCACCAGGCGAGTTAATATAGATATAAATATCTTTCTCTGGACTTTCTGATTCTAAAAACAGTAACTGTGCGACGATCAAATTGGCCATGTGATCTTCAACTTGGCCGGTCAAAAATATCACTCGCTCTTTTAATAATCGTGAGTAGATATCAAAAGAACGTTCACCTTTGGCGGTTTGTTCTATTACGATTGGCACTAATGCACTGACTATATCATTCATATTTTTTTCAAACACCATTGGCTGGATTCCCTGAATTTCAAAGCAGCGAAAAATAAAATGGCCCGAACACTGCTGCTCGAGCCATTAAAACCGTCTGATTGAACAATGTCAATCTTAGTTAGCGGCTGCCGGGTTCATGATTTCGTCGAATTTAGCGACTTGATCAGTAACTTTAGCTTTAGCCAATACTAGCTCAATGGCTTGTTCTTCTAACGCGACGTTGCGCATACCTTGCAGTAACTCTTTGTTGCTGTTGTAGTAAGCAACAACTTCAGCTGGATCTTCGTATGCTGAAGCGATAGTTTCGATCAGCGCTTGTACACGGCTGTCTTCTACTTGCAGGTTGTTTGTCTTGATCACTTCGCCTAACAGCAGACCAACTTTTACGCGGTCACGTGCTTGTTCAGTGAATAAAGCAGCTGGCAATTCTGGTAAGTTTTTCGCGTCCATGTTTTGGCCGAAACGTTGCAGAGCTTGACGACGTAATACTTCAACTTCGCTGTCGATCAATGCTGCTGGAACTTCAACTTCGTGAGTCGCTAATAAGCCTTTGATGACTTGCTCTTTCACTTTGCCTTTGATGGCTTGGTTCAGTTCGCGTTCCATGTTTTTACGTACTTCAGCACGTAAAGCTTCAATGGTGTTTTCAGTCAGACCGAACAGAGCAACGAATGCTTCGTTCACTTCTGGTAATACTTGTTCTTCAACGCTGTTTAAGGTGATAGCGAATTGTGCAGCTTTACCTTTTAAGTTTTCAGCGTGGTACTCTGCAGGGAAGTTCACATCGATAGTGAATTGTTCGCCAGCAGCTTTACCGATAACGCCATCTTCAAAACCTGGGATCATGCGGCCTTGACCTAAATCTAAGCTGAAACCAGTAGCTTTACCGCCTTCGAACTCAACGCCGTCGATTGAACCAACGAAGTCCATGTTCACGCGATCGCCAGTGGCAGCAGCGGCAGCTTTAGCAGCCCAAGTTGCATGTTGCTTACGCAGAGTTTCAATCATCTTAGCCATGTCATCTTCAGAGATTTCAACAACTGGCTTAGTCACTTCAACTTTATCAAGGTTGTTCAGTGCAACTTCTGGGTAAACTTCGAAAGTAGCAGTGAACTGCAGGTCTTGACCTTCAGCTAATTGACCTGGAGCAAAAGTTGGAGTGCCCGCTGGAGTCAATTTGTTGCTGATGATTGCTTGATAGAAATGGTTTTGCATTTGACGACTAGCAACGTCTTGCAATACTGACCAGCCAAACATTTTTTTAATGATAGTGACTGGTGCTTTGCCTGGGCGGAAACCGTCGATACGACGAGTTTTAGCCAGTTGGCGTAATTCTTTTTCTACTTCAACACTGATGGCAGCGGCCGGAACAGTGATGTTTAAACGGCGTTCTAAACCCTGGGTGGTTTCAACAGAAACTTGCATCTTGTTACCTCAAAATCAAAATCGGGCGTGGGGTATACGCCAGCTTGCTGGTGTCTGACATTATTTTGCTGAAAAAGCCATAGCAGTCAGACTTATTGTTAAATAGGACGCGGCATTATAGCGAGGCTTTTTCCGTCCGTCGAGCATTTGATAAAAAACCAATACTGACGCGGCTTAGCGCGTTGTTTGCGCTCCAAATTACTGCTAGTTTCACTCAGATTTGTGAGTTAAATCTAATTCCATTACCAATCGAGGTTCGCCAGCGTGATAATAATCCTCTTCATATCGCGCAATCGTAAAACCCAAGCGTTGATAAAGCCGCTGCGCGCTTGAATTTTTCGGGTCGACAGTGAGCCAAAACAACTCAAAATTTTCCTGCTGGCTTTGACAAAAACTGCTGACCAACAACTGGCCTAGCCCTTTTCCTTGTTGTGTTGGCGCAACTGCGACCGACATAATATTAAGAACCTTGGGTCTGTGCAGCATTGGTGCCGCCAGCAGATATGCCAACACTTGGTTGTCATCACGCACACACCACAATAACTCTGGCCATAAATCATAAGCTTGGCGAAATAGAAAAACTGGGTAACAAGGCTCGCCAAACGCGGCCTGCTCCAGTTCGGCAATTGCCGCGATTTCAGCTTTTGTTGCTGGACCAGTGCGAAAATTCATAACAACTCCAAAGTTTCAAGCTGAAAAAGGCCTGTGTGGTGCCCCAATTTTACCGCCATTGTAGCTTTAGTCTGTGCGGAAAATCGACCCAAATGTCACGACGCTCATCAGCGGTATAAGCAGCGTGCGCACATAGCAATTCCAGCTCGTCGCTGCTAAGGTAGCCATAGGGTGAGCTATGGATTTAGGACATGTTGATTGATTTAAATGCCGATATTGGCGAAGGCTATCCATTTGATTTGGCGTTAATACCTCTCATTAGCTCAGCTAACATCAGCTGTGGCGCCCATGCAGGGGCTGTTGCCGATATCCAACAGGCCATCGCTGCCTGCAAGGAACAGCAAGTCGCTATTGGCGCTCATCCCTCTTACCCTGACCGCGAAAGTTTTGGTCGCATAGTCATGCCTATGCGCAGTTCTGAACTTGCCGAAACATTAAATGATCAGCTCAACTGGTTTGCGAAAGAAGCGAAAGCAATTGGCGCAACTGTGGATCACGTTAAAACTCATGGTGCTTTATATAATCATAGTGCCGATGTTATCGAAGTCGCTGAAGTGGTCGCTAAGGCATGTCAGGCGCATTTTCCAGCAGCTTCGTTAGTCACATTGCCTAATTCAACGCAGGCAAGAATTGCTAGGGATTTAGGCATTGACGTCAAACTTGAAGCATTTGCCGATCGTGGCTATTTAGCAAACGGTCGTCTGGTGCCGCGCAGCCAAGCTGGTGCGTTGCTCTCAGTGTCCGATGCGATTAAACAGGTTATTTCACTAGTACAGCAACAAGGACTGCGTTGCCAAGATGACAGCTGGTTAGTATTACACGCAGATACCATTTGCTTGCACGGCGATAGTGCTGATGCTCTGTTGTTAGCGCAACAGCTTCATCAGGCGCTTAAGTTAGCGGGCTTCACCATCAGCAAAATTGGAGCAACTCGATGAACTACTGGCCGTTACTGGGCGTTTTGGTCGTGGTACTTGGATTTATCCTGCGATTTAATCCAGTTCTTGTAGTGGTGGTTGCAGGTTTTATTTCGGCATTCGCAGCAAAAATCCCGGCGCTAAACATTTTGGAATTACTTGGCGACGGTTTCCTAAAAACTCGAACCTTGCCAGTGATTTTACTGCTACCGCTTGCTGTTATCGGTCTTGCTGAACGGCATGGCTTAAAGCAACAGGCGCAGCAATTAATTAGTACGGTAAAAGGCGCAACTGTTGGTCGTTTGTTAGTCATTTATTTGTTTTGTCGGGAAACCACTGCAGCTTTGGGTTTAACCAGTCTTGGCGGACACCCGCAGATGGTGCGGCCGCTGCTTGCGCCGATGGCCGAAGCCTTAGCTGAGCGCAATAACGCGGATTTACCGACCACCGTTCGCGACCGGGTGAAAGCCATGGCTGCAGCTACCGATAACATTGGCTTATTTTTTGGCGAAGACATCTTTGTCGCTTTTGGTGCAATTATTCTCATGCACACATTTTTAAGAGATTTAAATATTGAAACAGATCCGCTGCATATAGCGCTTTGGGGCATTCCAACTGCAATAGCCGCCTTTTTGATCCACAGCGCTCGGTTAGTTCGGTTCGACAGTTATTTAAGAGCAGAACAACAAAGAGTGAGTAAACTCTGATGCTCAATATATCCTTGGTTTACGGCCTGCTCGGAAGTTTGTTGTTACTGGTTGCATTGTTAACCGCAAGAGACCAAAGCAATCCTAGACGGTTTAGCTCTGCGTTGTTTTGGTTACTCTATGGTCTGGTGTTTTTAATCGGCGACTTTTTGCCATCAGCTTTAGTTGGCGTGATTGTGATTGTCTTAGCGCTTATTGCTGGTTTTGGTGGTTTGGGCCAAGGCTTTGCGCAGATTGATGACGTAAAACTGCAGGCGTCAATAAAGCGCATTGGTAAAAAGATTTTCATTCCAGCACTTTGTATCCCGCTCGGCACCTTGGTCGGTGTGCTGTTACTCGCCAAGATCCAGGCCGATGGTTGGCAGCTGATTGACGGCAAAAATGTTACTTTAGTGAGTTTGGCAATTGCTGTGATATTCGCGCTTGCATTTGCTTGTTGGCTAACCCGTGAAACTCCGGTGCAAGGAGTTCGCGAGGCCAAACGTTTGCTTGAGGCTATGGGCTGGGCGGTACTGTTGCCGCAGCTGTTGGCGACCTTAGGATTCTTATTCAACGATGCCGGTGTCGGCCAAGCTGTTGCTGCGCTTAGTAAGGATTATCTAAGTATAGATAGCCGATTTGCTGCTGTTGCAGCCTACGCCATAGCTATGGCTGTGTTTACCATCATCATGGGAAATGCTTTTGCCGCGTTTCCAGTGATTACCGCTGGTCTTGGCGTACCATTATTAGTGCTGCAGTTTGGCGGCAATCCTGCCGTCGTTGCGGCGATTGGCATGTTTTGTGGATATTGCGGAACCTTGCTAACACCAATGGCAGCAAATTTTAATCTTGTGCCGGCAGCTTTGCTTGGTTTAAAAGATCAACACTTGGTGATTAAAGCCCAAGCGCCAACTGCGATTATCTTATTGATTTGCAATATATTCCTACTTTACTTTTTGGCATTTTAACGATGAAAAAAACTGTCCTAGTCACTGGATTTGCGCCATTTGGTGGCGAAACCTTGAATCCATCTTGGCAAGTTGCCAAACAATTGCATGGCTGGCAGCCAATCGCAGAGGTGGAAGTTGTTGCAGTCGAATTGGCTTGTGCTTTTTTAGAAAGCGCAGAACAACTCTCGCAACTGATCGCAAAACTGCAACCCTGCCTGGTGCTAGCGATAGGTCAAGCCGGTGGGCGCACGCAAATTTGTTTGGAACATGTCGCGATTAATTTGATAGAAGCTAGGATCCCCGACAATGCAGGCCAACAGCCAAGTGGTGTGCCGGTTGTCGAGGGTGGACCTGATGCTTATTTTTGCCAACTGCCATTAAAATCAATGCTTAAAGCACTGCACCAGCACGCTATTCCGGCAGTCATTTCCTACACAGCAGGAACATATGTCTGCAATAGCACCTTTTACCATCTATGTCATTTGCGTGAGCAAATGCATTTGCCAGCAGGTTTTATCCACATTCCTTATGCACCTAGTCAAACAATCAGCAATGGCGTCGCGAGTTTAGGGCTAGATCTTGCACTGACGGCAGTGAAGCTCTGCATACAAGTCGCG
>JACCDI010586429.1_pt1 | contig 18370 bp, 15 predicted proteins | sample 7442791 | NCBI WGS metagenome assembly JACCDI01 (sample SAMN15323434, study PRJNA562643) | freshwater metagenome | isolation source: river surface water | place: USA:Blue River Watershed | collected 2017-08-15
GGTTTCTCTTTTTTCATGCTGGAAAAGACGTGCGGTTAACCTCCATCAAACTCTCGGGCTTCAAGTCCTTCGTCGATCCGACCAACTTCCAGGTGCCCGGCCAGCTGGTCGGCGTGGTCGGCCCCAATGGCTGTGGCAAGTCCAACATCATCGATGCGGTGCGTTGGGTGCTGGGTGAATCCAAGGCCTCCGAGCTGCGTGGCGAGTCCATGCAGGACGTGATCTTCAATGGCTCATCGAACCGCAAGCCGGCAGGCCGCGCATCGGTCGAACTGCTGTTCGATAACACGGCCGGCAAGGCTGCCGGCCAGTGGAGCACGTTTGCCGAGATCTCGGTCAAGCGTACGCTGACCCGCGACGGCACCTCGACCTACTACATCAACAACCAGGCAGTGCGTCGCCGCGATGTGCAGGACATTTTCCTGGGCACCGGCCTCGGGCCGCGTGCGTACGCGATCATTGGCCAGGGCATGATCTCGCGCATCATCGAAGCGCGTCCCGAAGATCTGCGCATCTTCCTCGAAGAAGCTGCGGGTGTTTCCAAGTACAAGGAGCGCCGCCGCGAGACCGAGAACCGTCTGAACGACACACGCGAGAACCTGCAGCGTGTCGAAGACATCCTGCGCGAGCTGAACGCGAACCTGGAAAAGCTGGAGAAGCAGGCCGAGGTCGCGACGCGCTACCACGAGCTGCAAGCCGATCAGGAAGAGAAACAGAAGCTGCTGTGGCTGCTGCGCAAGAACGAAGCGAAGGCCGAGCAGGAAAAGTTCATGCGCGATATCGACAAGGCGCAGACCGACCTCGAAGAACAGACCGCGAAGCTGCGCCATATCGAGACCGAGCTCGAGCACATGCGCCAGGCGCATTACGCCGCCGGCGACCGCATGCACCAGGCACAGGGCGCGCTGTACCAGACCAACTCCGAGATCGGCAGTCTGGAAGCACAGATCAAGTTCGTGATCGAATCACGCACCCGGCTGCAGAGCCAGTTGAACTCGCTGTCCGCGCAGCGCGACCAGTGGCAGCGTCAGAGCACCCAATTCCAGGACGAACTGGCGAATGCGGAAGTGACGCTGGAGGAGTTCTCCATGCGCGTCGCCGAGTCGCAGCAGGCGGTGCAGAACAAGCAGGATGAGATGCCGGCACTGGAAGAAGCCTGGCGTGCAGCCCAGCTGGCCAGCACCGAGTCGCGCTCGAAGATCATGCAAGTACAGCAGCGCATCGAGCTCGAGTCCGCGCACCAGCGCAATGCGTCCAACATCCTGAACAACCTTGCGCAGCGCCGCGAGCGCCTCGCGCAAGAAAAGAATTTGCTGGCTTCGCCGGACACGTCGCAGCTTGACGAGATGAAGGCGCAGGCTGAAGAAAAGCAGATGCAGCTCGAGCAGGCACAGGGCGAGCTTGATGCCGCACGAGATAACCAGCCAAAACTCGAGCAGGAACGCCGCGAAGCGCAGGAAGCGGTCAACCGCGAGACGGCCGCGCATGCGCAATTCGAGGCGCGTCTGGCCGCACTGAAGCAGCTGCAGGAAAACGTGCAGACCGAAGGCAAGGTCGCGCCCTGGCTGGACAAGCATGAACTTGGCAAGCTGCCACGGCTGTGGCAGAAGCTGTCCATCGAATCCGGTTGGGAAACGGCGCTCGAAGCGGTGCTGCGCGAGCGTACCGGCGCGCTCGAAGTGTCGAACCTCGACTGGGCGAAGGCCTTCTTCAGTGACGCGCCGCCAGCCAAGCTGTCGCTGTACTCGACGACCGGCTCGCCGCAGGCCGATGTACCAGCGCCAGCGGGCTATCGCTCGCTGCTCTCGCTGATGCAGCTGAACGACCCGGGCCTGCGCGCACTGATGCAGGACTGGTTGCACGGCGTGTATGTTGCCGATGACGCGGCAGCTGCGCTGATGCAGCGCGCATCGCTGCCGGCAGGCGCGACGCTGGTCACGCGTGAAGGTCACCTCGTCAGCAAATTGTCGGTGCGCTTCTATGCGTCGGACTCCGAGCAGGATGGCATGCTGGCGCGCCAGCAGGAGATCGACAACCTCGAACGTCAGGTGCGCGCGCAATCCATGCTGGCCGATGAAGCCCGCCAGCGCTCGGTGCGCGCCGACGCTGCGCTGACACAGGGCACGGCCCGGCTGGAGCAATTGACACAGCAGGTCTCGCAGCTGACCCAGGGCATGCACGGTCTGCAGATTGACTTGCTGAAGCTGACCGAAGCGGTCGAGCGTTTCAGCCAGCGCAGCACGCAGATCCAGAATGACCTTGCCGAGATTTCAGCGCAGGAAGCAGAGCAGCAAGCCATCATGGCCGAGGCCGAGCAGGCGCTGGAGCAGCTCGATATCGAGCTGGGCCAGGTGCAGGAAAGCCACGAAGACGGACAGACCGTTTACCTAGAACGCGAGCAGAAGCTCAACGGCGCGCGCGAGCAGCTGCGCGAGCTCGAGCTGGCCGCGCAGCAGGCCGAGTTCGCGCAGCGCTCGCATGAGAACCGTATCGAAGAGCTCAAGCGCAGCATCACGACCGCGCTGGAGCAATCCGCGCAGCTGTTCGCGAGCATGGAGCAGGGCCAGCTGGAGCTGGAATCGCTGGACGATCAGGCCGCGCAGGCCGGCCTGCAGTCACTGCTCGAGCGCCGCAGCGAACAGGAAGTGGTGCTGGCCAATGCGCGCCACGAGCTGGACCAGCTGACGCAACGGATGCGCAGCATGGACGAAGGCAAGCTGGCCGCCGAGCGCGCGCTACAGCCGATGCGCGAGCGCATCATGGAACTGCAGCTGAAGGAACAGGCAGCGCGCCTGAACCAGGAGCAGTACGCGGAGGCGCTGGCCAATACCCAGGCCGACGAGGCTGCGCTGCAAGCCAAGCTGACCGACGACATGCGCCCGTCTTACCTGCAGGGCGAGGTGACCCGCCTGACCAACCAGATCAACGCGCTCGGCCCGGTGAACCTGGCCGCGCTGGACGAGCTGGCGCAGGCGTCCGAGCGCAAGAACTTCCTCGACGCGCAGAACGCGGACCTGATGGAAGCAATCACGACGCTGGAGGACGCGATCCAGAAGATCGACATGGAAACGCGCGAGCTGCTGCAAGACACCTTCGACAAGGTCAACCATCACTTTGGCGAGCTGTTCCCGGTGCTGTTTGGCGGCGGCAATGCGAAACTGGTGATGACCGGCGAAGAGATCCTGGACTCCGGCGTGCAGGTGATGGCGCAGCCGCCCGGCAAGAAGAACGCGACGATTCACCTGCTGTCCGGCGGCGAAAAGGCGCTGACCGCTACCGCGCTGGTGTTCTCGATTTTCCAGCTCAACCCGGCGCCGTTCTGCTTGCTGGACGAGGTGGACGCGCCGCTGGACGATGCGAACACGGAGCGCTTCTGCAACATGGTCAAGAAGATGTCGGCCTACACGCAGTTCCTGTTCATCTCGCACAACAAGATCGCGATGGAAATGGCGCAACAGCTGATCGGCGTGACCATGCAGGAACAGGGCGTGTCCCGCATTGTGGCGGTGGACATGGAGTCCGCAGCCAATCTGGCCAACGAGCAGCAGGCTGCTTAGTGCCCGCCCGCGAACCTACTGCGCGGCTCGATTCCGGTTCTCGGACGAGCACTGACTAGTCGGGTTTGTAGATAGATGCTTTGGGTTTAATCCCAGAGTGCTGCGGAGCGCGCCATTGCGGCGCGCTTCTGGTAGTAGGCTTCGTTCTCTTCGGCCTCACGGGCGCGTGAATGCTCGACCGCAGCGCAGATCAGGTAATGCTCTTCGGCGCGGCGGTACCACCATTGCCGCAGCCAGCGGCTGATGGGGCGGCCGGACAGTACGTCGATGGCGTTGTATTTGATTTCCGAGGTATTGGCCATGCGGAGGTCCTCCCTGAACTTGTTGTATTTGTTATCGTAATGACAAAACTTTCAGGGTTCTTGATTAGCGTCAACTTTGCTGACCGTCCCGATGGAACTTGCTTCGAAGCATGGTTTTCGGCGCCCCGAGGTCAGCGCCGTGACATCGGGTGCATGAACAAACGTGGAAAGCTGAGCGTCTTCCCGTAAAATGTTTCTTTATTGAATATTTTTGATCGAAAGAGCGCGGAATGACTGAGCTGCAGGCAAGCCTGATGGCCATAGGCGGCGTGATCGTGGTGGGCGTCATCTCTTACAACAAGTGGCAGGAGTGGCGGGCCAGGAAGTCAGTCGAGCAGGCGTTCTCGCCGCTGCAGGACGATGTGCTGATGGGCGGTGGCGCAGCCCATGCGCCGTCCGAGCGCCAGGAGCCGGTGCTGTCGCCGTTCGAAGGGCCGGATGCAGTGGTCGCGCATGCGCATGACCAGGTGCTCCATCACGATGCCGAAGTCCATGACGGCACGGTTGACGCCGACGAGCATGCCAGCGCACCTGCGGCGGCCTCCGGCCCGGCTTTCATTGAGCCACATGCGAAGCCCACCCTGCTCGACGATGCAATCGACTGCATCATCCCGCTGACGCTGGACGCACCGCTGCGCGGAGAAAAAGTCGCGACAGCATTCCAGCTGCTGCATATCGTTGGCAACAAGCCGGTGCGCGTGATCGGCGAGAACGAGGCCGGTCAATGGGAAATGGTCGCCGTCGGCGGCATCTACAGCGCGCTGAAAGTCGGTGTGCAACTGGCAACCCGAACCAATGCGCTGACCGAGCTCGAATTCTCAGAACTGGCGAGCCGACTGAACCAACTGTCCGACGATCTTGGCGCATCGCCCGACCTGCCTGAGATGGCCGACACGATTCCGAGGGCGCGCGCGCTGCACCAGCAGGTGCACGAGTTCGACGCACAGCTGTCGATCAATGTGCGCGCCAGCGGCGCGCCGTGGGGCATGGCGACCCTGAAGCCGGCGCTGCAGCGTCAGGGTATGGAGCTGCGCCCGGATGGTCGCCTGGTGATGCCGGACGGTGAGGGCGGCATCCTGTTCTCGGTGCTGACCAATGCCGAGCCGGACGAAACCAGCCGGCTGATCACGCTGCTGCTGCCGGTCGCGCGCGTGGCACCTTCTTTCGGTGCGTTCAAGGCGATGTCGGCATTCGCCAAGTCGCTCGCGACTCGCCTGTCCGGCGTGGTGGTCGATGATGAAGGCCAGAACCTGTCGGATGCCGCACTGTCGGCGATCGCAGCGCAGGTCGATGACTTCTATCAGCAGATGGCGCAGGCCGGCATTCCCGCCGGCTCCGTGCGAGCGCAGCGCCTGTTTGCCTGATGGCCCAGCAGTCGCAGCCATCACTGTTTGGCGGCGAGCAGCCGAGCGCCGCCGCCTCCCTCCCCGAGCCGGACCCGAAAGACTGGCGCGCGCGTGCGGCATGGCTGCGCGCCGAGCTGCACCGGCACGGACATGCGTATTACGTGCTCGACAATCCGAGCATTCCCGACGCCGAATATGACCAGCTGTTCCGCGAGTTGCAGGCGCTCGAGGATGCGCATCCGGAACTGCAGTCGCCCGATTCACCGACGCAGCGCGTCGGCGGCGCGCCATTGCCTGAATTCAGCCAGGTGCAGCATGACGTGCCCATGCTGTCGATCAACAATGGCTTCAGCGACGAGGACATCGTCAACTTCGATCGCCGCGCGCGCGAAGGTCTGGAGCGCGATGAACATGCGGCACCGCTCGAGTATGCGTGCGAGCTGAAGTTCGACGGCCTTGCGATCAACCTGCGCTATGAACAAGGCGTGCTGGTGCAGGCGGCGACGCGTGGCGACGGCTCGACCGGCGAAGATGTGACGGCCAATATCCGTACCGTGCGCTCGATACCGCTGAAGCTGCATGGCGACCGTGTGCCCGCGCTGATCGATGTGCGTGGGGAAGTGCTGATGTTCAAGGCCGACTTCGCTCGGCTGAATCAGCGCCAGCGCGATGCCGGGCAGAAGGAATTCGCGAACCCGCGCAATGCCGCCGCCGGCAGCCTGCGCCAGCTCGATTCGAAGATCACTGCGCAGCGCAGCCTGCGCTTCTTCGCGTACGGTATCGGCAGGCTTGACGGCGCGACTTTCCCGACCTCGCATTCGGCACTGCTCGACTGGTACCAGTCGCTGGGCATTCCGGTCTGCACCGAACGCGCAGTGGTGCAGGGCGCGCAGGGCTTGCTGGCCTTCTTTGCCGGCATCGGTACCAAGCGCGCACAGCTGCCGTATGACATCGATGGCGTGGTCTACAAGATCAACCGCGTCGACCAGCAACAGCGACTGGGCTTCGTGTCGCGCGCGCCGCGCTTCGCACTGGCGCACAAATTCCCGGCCGAAGAGGCAACGACCACCGTGCTCGGCATCGATATCCAGGTCGGCCGCACCGGTGCGCTGACGCCGGTTGCGCGCCTTGCGCCGGTGTCGGTGGGGGGAGTGACCGTCACCAATGCAACGCTGCACAATGAAGATGAAGTGCGCCGCAAGGACATTCGGATTGGCGATAGCGTGATCGTGCGCCGTGCCGGCGACGTGATTCCGGAAGTCGTCGCGAACGTGCGCGAGCGTCGGCCGGCCGATGCACGTGAATTCGTGATGCCGACCGCCTGCCCGGTCTGCGGCTCGGCGGTGGAGCGTCCGGAAGAAGAAGCGGTCGCGCGCTGCTCCGGCGGGTACATCAAGTGCGCAGCGCAGCGCAAAGGTGGCCTGCTGCACTTTGTGTCGCGCCGCGCGATGGATATCGAAGGCCTCGGCGAACAACTGGTCGAGCAGCTGGTCGACAAGGGGCTGGTGACCACCGCTGCGGACTTCTACAAGCTGGGTCTGGTGGTGCTGGCGGAGCTGGACCGGATGGCAGCCAAGTCCGCGCAGAACGTGCTCGATGCGCTCGAGAAATCCAAATCGACCACACTCGCACGCTTCATCTATGCGCTGGGCATCCGCCATGTCGGTGAGTCGACCGCGAAGGCCCTGGCCAGACACTTCGGCAAGCTCGATGCGCTGCTCGATGCCAGCGAAGAACAAGTGCTCGCCGTCGATGACATTGGTCCTGTGGTCGCGCACTCGATACGGACTTTCTTGTCCGACCCGTTGAACCGCGAACTGATAGCCCAGCTGCGCGCCGCCGGTGTGCACTGGGATGAGACCGAGCCCGAGCGCGGTCTGCAACATCTGGCTGGCCAGACTTTCGTGCTGACCGGCACGCTGCCGACGCTCAAGCGCGATGACGCGCAGGCGATGATCGAGGCTGCCGGTGGCAAGGTCTCGGGTTCGGTATCAAAGAAGACCAGCTATGTGGTCGCCGGCGCAGAAGCCGGCAGCAAGCTGGCCAAGGCCGAGGAGCTGGGCATACCCATCCTCGACGAAGAAGGATTGAAAAAACTGCTGGAGTCCGCTGAATGAGCAAGTCCGTCATCACCAAGGCCGTGTTCCCCGTCGCGGGACTGGGCAGCCGCTTTTTGCCGGCGACCAAGGCGCAGCCCAAAGAGATGCTGCCCATCGTCGACAAGCCGCTGATCCAGTACGCGGTCGAAGAGGCGGTCGAGGCCGGCATCACCGAGATGATCTTCATCACCGGCCGCAACAAGCGCGCGATCGAGGACCATTTCGACAAGGCGTACGAACTTGAAGCCGAACTCGAAGCCGCCAACAAGCAGAAGCTGCTGGACATGGTGCGCGAGGTGATCCCGAAGACGGTCAACTGCATGTACATCCGGCAGCCGCAAGCACTCGGCCTCGGCCATGCGGTGCTGTGCGCGCGGCCCATCGTCGGCAATGATCCGTTCGCAGTGCTGCTGGCCGATGACTTCATGCAGGGCGAGCCCGGCGGCCCGGGCGTGATGAAGCAGATGGCCGCGCAGTTCGCAAAGGAGCAATGCAGCATCCTCGGCGTGCAAGACGTGCCGCGCGAGCATACCAAGCAATACGGCATCGTCAGCACCGATGCGTTCGGCGAAAGGCTGGAAAAGGTCAAGGGTATCGTCGAGAAACCAGCGCCCGAAGTCGCACCGTCGACACTGGCTGTGGTGGGCCGCTATGTGCTGACCAATCGTATCTTTTCCTGCCTCGAGAAAATCGGCAAGGGTGCCGGCGGCGAGATACAGCTGACCGATGGTATCGAAGCGCTGATGCAGTATGAAACCGTGCTCGCCTACCGCTATGCTGGTCGCCGCTTCGATTGCGGCTCCAAGCTGGGCTATCTGCAGGCTTCGGTCGAGATTGGTCTGCAGCATGCGGAGACAGGTGCAGCTTTTGCCGAGTGGCTCAGCAAGCGAACTTGAGCGCCGGCCTGCGATGGGGGCTCGCAAAACAATGCTATGAGCAAGATACAACAGTTCGGAATGAGCTTGAACGAATCTACTGGAACTGATTGATTGCCGGTGCCGGTTCATCAGTAATGCTGCTGTACTGCGTCACACTCCTGCCGTTCATGTTGCCCGGCAATGGCGACGGCGGGAGTCCGTTTTGGCAGATGACTATGACAGTCCATGGAAAGAAGCGATAGAGCAGTTCTTCGCTGATTTCCTCGCCTTCTACTTCCCCGAAGCTCACGCCGAGATTGATTGGGGACAACCCTTGGTCTTTCTCGAATAAGAGCTTCGCTCTGCGATGCGTGATGCCGAAGTCGGCAGGCGCGTCGTCGATAAGCTGGCGCGTGTTGCGCGGCGAGGCGGCACCGAGGAGTGGATCTATATTCACCTTGAGATTCAAGGGGATGAGCAGGGTAATTTTCCAGAGCGAATGTTCGTGTATCACAGCAGGCTATTTGACCGCTACCACAAGCCTATCGCGAGCCTCGCTCTGTTGGCCGATGATCGCGAGCACTGGCGACCGACAGAGTATGAACATGCAGCGCTTGGATGCCAGATTCGCATGCGCTTTCCCGTGGCAAAGTTACTCGATTGGGTAGGAAGTGAGGCGCGGCTGCACGATAGTTCGAATCCGTTTGCATTGTTGACCCTTGCCCATCTGGAGACACGGGCGACGCGCGATGATACTGCTGCTCGTTACGTCGCTAAATATGGGTTGATAAAGCGCTTGTTCCGTCTGGGACTTGATCGCAAACAGGCCGCACCGATGTTTCATATGATCGACTGGATGATGCGCTTGCCGGATGCCGATGAGCAGCAATTCTGGGATGCGTGCTGTGAACTTGATAAGGAATCAAGCATGGATTACATGACCTCTTTCGAGCGCCGCAGCTTTGACCGCGGCTATGACAAAGGGCTGGCCTCGGGAGTGGAGCAGGGGCAGCGGGTAGGGAAGCTGAAGATCGTGACCCGGTTGCTGGAGGCGCGTTTTGGAGAATTGCCGGCGTGGGTCAGCGAAAAGCTTGCAGCTGCAAGCGATGATGAGCTGACCGCATGGACTGGCTCGCTTTTGTCCGCAGATTCAGTTGAGGCGGTGTTCGGAATTTCCGCGCATTGATTCGGATACGCTCGGGCCCGCTTGGGTAGCGGTCTGAACGAATGTCGGATCATGTAACATCCATGACTGCGCGGTGCTGCTGGTCGCTAGCCGCAAGCCGCAATTTCATTGATCGGCAAACAGGGATTCGAAAAACAAGATGGCCGTACGCGACATCCTGAAAATGGGCGACCCACGCCTGCTGCGGCAGGCCGAGCCGGTCACGGCCTTTGATACGCCCGAGCTGCACGCGCTGATTGCCGACATGTTCGACACCATGCAGGCGGCCAACGGCGCCGGCCTCGCGGCGCCGCAGATCGGCGTGAGCCTGCAGCTGGTGATTTATGGCTTCGATCGCAATGAACGCTATCCGGATGCGCCGGCCGTGCCGAAGACAGTACTGATCAACCCGGTGCTGAAGCCTTTGTCGGATGACATGGAAAACGGCTGGGAGGGCTGCCTGTCCGTGCCCGGCCTGCGCGGCGTGGTGCCGCGCTACACGAAGCTGCATTACAGCGGCTTCGATCAGTTCGGCCAGCCCGTAGCGCGCGATGCCGACGGCTTTCATGCGCGTGTGGTTCAGCATGAGTGCGACCATCTGATCGGCGTGCTGTATCCGATGCGGATACGCGACTTCAGCCAGTTCGGCTACACCGAGATTCTCTTTCCCGGCCTCGACCCGACGGCGGACGATTGAACCCCGGGTTGCGCTGAAATTTTCTGTTTTTCAGAAGTTTTCCTGCGGCAATTCCTTGTTTTTTGGAAAAACGCTTGCTGGCATCCTCACGACATCGCTCGTCTCGCGTTGTCCTTTTCCTGATCGGGGATGTCACCATGAAAAACACGATGGATATCGAACTGGCTCCGCACCAGTACTTGCCTGAAGTCTTGTTCGAGCGCCTTTGCGCGCGGCTCGGTGTGAGGTCGTACTCGGAACTGGGTGTTGCGGTAGGGCTGTCGCCGTCGGTCATCAGCAAGGTACGCCACCGCAAGGTGGCGATCAGCAGCGAGATTCTGCTCAAGATCCATGAAGCGACCGACATTCCGCTGCGCGAGCTGCGGCGCTGGATGGGCGATACGCGTCCATATTACTCACCGTTGTCACGCTCGGTGATCTGTCACGACCGCAAGCCACCCGCTGTGCGGGCTCGGCATGACACGCATGCCGAGCGTATCGGGAGCCGCACAGTGCCAAGCGTTCTGCACGCTGCCGAAATGCACGGATGACGGTTGCAGTGGGTCTGCCCGCGTTGATTCGCAAGGCTCAGAATGCTTCGTCGTCGCGCAGATAACGCCACTGTCCGACCGGCAGATTCCCCAGCTTCACACGGCCGATACGCACGCGTTTCAGGCCCAGCACCTTCAAGCCGACGATCTCGCACATGCGGCGGATCTGGCGCTTCTTGCCTTCTTTCAGGATGAAGCGCAACTGATCATCGTTCTGCCAGCTGACCTTGGCCGGCAGCAGCTTCTTGCCATCCAGCGTCAGCCCGTGGTTCAGGCGCTTGAGTTCATGCTCGGGCAATTTTCCCGGTCGCGTGTACTGGACGCGCACCAGATACTCTTTCTCGATGCTGGTGTCTTCGCCGATCAGCTGCTTTGCGATGCGGCCATCCTGCGTCAGCACCAGCAATCCCACCGAATCGATATCGAGTCTTCCGGCCGGCACCAGGCTCTTCAGTTGCGACGGCGAGAACTGTATCGGCGTATCGTCCTCGGACCAGCGGTTCTCCGGCTGCACCAGCACGAAGGCCGGCTTGTAGCCATCCTCGGCCTGGCCGCTGACATAGCCCATCGGCTTGTTGATCAGCACCGTCACGCGTTTGGCCTGCTGCGCCTGGGCAGCCTTGTCGATGGTGATCTTCTGGTGCGGCAGCACCTTGCTGCCGAGCTCGGAGATGACTTGCCCGTCGACCCGCACCCATCCTTTCGCGATCCATTCGTCGGCTTCGCGGCGCGACGACAGACCGAGCTCGGACATGCGTTTGGACAGGCGTACGGGTTCGGTCATGGTTTATACCCGTAGCGCATCCAGCAAATCCGACTCCAGCGCAATCTGCGAGCGCGCATTCGACAGCACCGGGCCATCGACGAGGAAGACGTCTTCGACACGCTCGCCCAGCGTGGTGATCTTCGCGGTGTGCAGGTTGACCTTGTAACGCGCCAGCACACTGGCCACTGCGTGCAGCAGGCCGGTACGGTCGGAGGCCGAGATCGACAGCAGGTGGTATTGGCCGCGTTCATCCGGCTGCAGATGCACCGTCGGCGTGATCGGAAATGCGCGCGACAAGCGCGAAAGACGGGGCTTGACCGGCATCGGCATGTCGCTGTCACCCTGCAGCCAGTGGCTTAGGTCGTGCTCGATCAGCGAGATCAGTTCGCGGTAGTTGTCCGCGAAGGTCGGCTCGCTGACCACGAAGGAGTCGAGTGCATAGCCATTGCGCGTGGTCTGGATCTTCGCATCCAGGATGCCGAAGTTCTTGCGGTCGAAATAGCTGCAGATGCGTGCGAACAGGTCAGGGCGGTCGGGCAGGTAGACCACGACCTGCAGGCCTTCGCCCACCGGGCCGAGGCGGCAGCGTACGATGGGCTTCTCGGTGGCGACATGCTCATGCAGTACACGCGTCTGCCAGGCGATCTCGGACGCGTCATGGCGCAGGAAGTAGCCGACGTCGAGGTTCTTCCACAGCGTCTCATGCACGTTGTTGTCCAGCCCATAGAGGCGCAAGGTGGCCAGCGCTTCCTGCTGCCGGTTCTGCAGTTCGCGGTCGGCCGACGGCGTCTCGCCGCCCAGCACGCGCAGGCTCATCCGGTACAGGTCCTCCAGCAGCTTGCCTTTCCAGGTATTCCAGACCTTGGGGCTGGTGCCGCGAATATCGGCGACGGTCAGCAGGTAGAGCGCAGTCAGGTGGCGCTCATCCCTCACTGTCTTCACGAAGGCGCGCACCACGTCCGGGTCGGACAGGTCCTGTTTCTGCGCGACGGTCGACATCAGCAGGTGATGCTCGACCAGGAAGACGACCAGTTCCGTGTCTTCTTTCGTCAACCCATGGTCGCGGCAGAAGCGGCGTGCATCGGCCTTGCCCAGCGTCGAATGATCGCCGCCGCGGCCCTTTGCAATGTCATGGAACAGCGCGGCGATGTAGATCAGCCAGGGCTGCGGATAGTTGGCGATCAGCTGGCTGCAAAACGGGTACTCGTGCGCATGCTCCGGTATCGCGAAGCGGCGCACATTGCGCACCACCATCAGGATGTGCTGGTCGACCGTATAGACATGAAACAGGTCATGCTGCATCTGCCCGATGATGCGGCGGAAGTTTGGCAGGTAACGTCCGAGGATGGACAGCTGGTTCATGCTGCGCAGCGCGCGCGTCACGCCTTTCGGCGACTGCAGGATCTGCAGGAACAGTGCACGGTTCTGTGGATCGCGCCGGAATGCGGCATCGATACCGAAGCGCGCATGCCACAGCGCGCGTTGCGTGCGCGCTGTCATGCCCTTCAGGTGGCCGTGCTGCTGCAGCAGCAGGAAGATTTCCAGCATCGCTGACGGCGTTTCTTCGAATACGCGGTCATGCGCGATGTCGACCATGCCGTTGACTTCATTGAAGCGCTCGTTGATCGGGCGCGACACCGTCAGCTGCGGGAACAGGTGGGCTTCGATGTTCTGCAGCAGGATGCTGTTGAGCTGCGTGACGGCCTTGGCGGCCCAGTAGTAGCGCTGCATCAGCACTTCGCTGGCGCGCCGCGCTTCCGTTGTCTCGAAGCCAAACGTCTCGGCGATCGCGCCCTGTACGTCAAACACCAGCCTGTCTTCGCGACGCTTCGTGTGCAGGTGTAGCCGGATGCGGATGTCCTTGAATGCCTTTTCTTTCGCGGCCAGCTGGCGTGCCTCGGTCGGCGTGATCATGTTCGACTCGGCCAGCTGCTTCCATGAGTCGCCGAGGCCTGCCGCTTTCGCGACCCACAGGATCACCTGCAGGTCACGCAGGCCGCCCGGGCTTTCCTTGCAGTTGGGCTCGAGGCTATAAGGAGTGTTCTCGTACTTCACATGGCGCTGGCGCAGCTCCAGTGTCTTGTCCTGGAAGAACGCGCGCGCATCCATCGCCTGCGCGCAGCGCGCGGCCAACTCGGTGAACAGCTTCTTGCTGCCGGTGATCAGGCGCGCTTCAAGCAAGCTGGTCTGCACCGTAATGTCGGCCGCGGATTCTGAGAGGCATTCATCGACGGTGCGTATGCTGTGACCGATCTCGAGGCCCAGGTCCCACAGCAGCTGCACCAGTTGCTCGAGCTGGGCGCGCAATGCATCATCCGGCTCCTGCTTTAGCAGGATCAGCACGTCGATATCGGAATAGGGAAAGAGCTCGCCGCGGCCATAGCCACCGACGGCGACCAGCGCAGCCGACGCTGGCATCGCGAACTCACGCCATGCCTGCGTCAGCACCTCATCGGCGTTCTGGCAGATGCGCTTGAGCAAGCGCTCGGGGCGGCGGTCGGCTTCGTAGTCGGCGATGATCGCCTGCCGGCCTGCTTTCAGCTGCTCGCGCAGCGACAGCGCGAACGAAGCCATCAGGCGACGGCGGCCGGTTTCCCGGCTTGCTGCTCCTTGATGAAGGCTGGCGGCGGTGGTGAACCAGCCGACACGGTCAGCACTTCAAAGCCGGTCTCGGTGACCAGCACGGTGTGCTCCCATTGTGCGGACAGGCTGCGGTCGCGGGTCTTGATGGTCCAGCCGTCGCCCATTTCACGGATCTCGCGGCGGCCCGCATTGATCATCGGCTCGACGGTAAAGATCATGCCGGCTTCAAGCTTGTCCAGCGTGCCGGGGCGGCCGTAGTGCAGCACCTGTGGCTCTTCATGGAAGACCTTGCCGATGCCGTGGCCGCAGAATTCACGTACTACCGAGAAGCCGGCCTTCTCCGCGTAATTCTGGATGATGTGGCCGATGTCGCCCAGGTGCGCGCCCGGCTTGATGACCGAGATGCCAAGCCACATGCATTCATAGGTGATGTCGGCGAGGCGCTTCGCGAGTATCGACGGCTCGCCGATGTGGAACATGCGGCTGGTGTCGCCGTGGTAGCCATCCTTGATCACGGTGATGTCGAGGTTCACCACATCGCCGTTTTTCAGCAGCTTGTCGCCCGGGATGCCATGGCAGACCACGTCATTGACCGAGGTGCAGATCGATTTGGGGTAGGGCGTGTAGCCGGGCGGGCAGTAGTTCAGCGGTGCGGGGATCGTGCCCTGCACGTTCACCATGTAGTCGTGGCACAGGCGGTCCAGCTCACCCGTCGTGACCCCGGCCTTCACGAACGGGGTGATGTAATCGAGGACTTCCGACGCCAGCCTGCCGGCCACGCGCATGCCCGCGATGTCGTCCGGGGTCTTGATGGAGATGTTGCCCATTATGAAATGCAGAGGGCGCGGGCAACGGGGCCGGCGCAAGTGACAGTAAAGGCAAAATTATAGTCCAGCGGGCTGATGGCCGCCCGGGCGAGCCGCGCTGCCGGCCAGCCCGCAGCGTCGGGATCGTTACGGGAATTGTAAATCCGGGCGTTTTTCGGGTAGAATCGCGGGCTAGCTTGGCACGCCAACCTGGTTCGCCAGAACGCCGCCCCGGCTGATGACGCAAACGGGTCACCTGACCCGAATTTTTTGAAATCGCGAACCCGCGCCGACAAGGGTGCCCGATCCGGACATGGAGAGGGTTTCTGGCCTGGTTCAAGACCCAACCCTGGAGAAATCATGTCCGTTACCATGCGTGAAATGCTGGAAGCCGGTGTCCATTTCGGTCACCAGACCCGCTTCTGGAACCCCAAGATGGCCCCGTTCATCTTCGGCCACCGCAACAAGATCCATATCGTCAACCTGGAAAAGACCATGGTCATGTTCCAGGAGGCGATGAAATACATCCGCCAACTGTCGGCCAATCGCGGCACCATCCTGCTGGTCGGCACCAAGCGCCAGGCGCGCGACATCGTCGCCGCTGAGGCGCAGCGCGCAGGCGTTCCGTTCGTCGACCAGCGCTGGCTGGGCGGCACCCTGACCAACTTCAAGACCATCAAGACCTCGATCAAGCGCCTGAAGGACATGGAAGCGTCGATCGCCGACGGTTCGGTCGAGAAGCTGTCGAAAAAAGAAGCGCTGATGTTCAATCGCGAGCTCGACAAGCTGCAGAAGTCGATCGGCGGCATCAAGGACATGAACGGCGTGCCGGACGCAATCTTCGTCATCGACGTCGGCTACCACAAGGGCGCGATCACCGAAGCCGCGAAGCTCGGCATCCCGGTCATCGGCGTGGTCGATACCAACCACTCGCCGAACGGCGTCACCTACGTGATCCCGGGCAATGACGATTCGTCGAAAGCGATCACGCTGTACGCTCGCGGCGTCGCCGACGCGATCCTCGAAGGCCGTGCCAACTCGGTCGCCGAGATCGTCGAGATGGCCAAGGGCGGCGAGGAGTTCGTCGAGGTCAGCGACCAGGCGTAATCAGCCTGTGACGGCCCCGCTTGCCGGGGCGAAAAATCTGGGGCAACGCGCGTTCGCCCCTTTTTTTCGAGCGGTTCACGGACATGCGTGCCGTCAACTGCGTCACGGATGGCAAGAATTTTGATTCATGCCGCCTGCGGGCGGCAACGATTAGGAGATTAGGATGGCGGCAATTACTGCAGCAATGGTGGGCGAACTGCGCGCGAAGACCGATGCGCCGATGATGGAGTGCAAGAAGGCGCTGACCGAGGCCGATGGCGACATGGCCAAGGCCGAAGAGCTGCTGCGCGTCAAGCTGGGCAGCAAGGCGTCGAAGGCGGCATCGCGCATCACGGCTGAAGGCGTGGTCGCGGCGCACATCGCCGGTGGCGTTGGCGCGCTGATCGAAGTCAACTGCGAAACCGACTTCGTGTCGAAGAACGATGACTTCCTGAAATTCTCGAAGGACGTCGCGCAACTGGTCGCCGACAAGAACCCGGCCGACGTCGCTGCGCTGTCGGCGCTGCCGCTGGACGGCAAGACCGTCGAGGAAATCCGTTCGGCGCTGATCGGCAAGATCGGCGAGAACATGTCGATCCGCCGCTTCCAGCGTTTCGAGACCCCGGCCAAGCTGGTGTCCTACCTGCACGGCACGCGCATCGGCGTGATGGTCGAGTATGACGGCGCGGACGAACAGGTCGGCAAGGACGTGGCGATGCACATCGCGGCGATGAAGCCGGTTTCGCTGTCGTCGGAACAGGTGCCGGCCGAGCTGATCGAGAAAGAGCGCTCGGTCGCGACGCTGAAGGCGCAGGAATCCGGCAAGCCGGCCGATATCGCTGCCAAGATGGTCGAAGGCTCGGTGCAGAAGTACCTGAAGGAAGTCTCGCTGTTCAACCAGGCTTTCGTGAAAAACGACAAGCAGACCGTTGAGCAGATGCTGAAGGCCGCGAACACCACGGTCAAGGCGTTCACGATGTTCGTCGTCGGCGAAGGCATCGAGAAGAAGCAGGACGACTTCGCCGCCGAGGTGGCGGCGCAGGTGGCCGCTGCGAAGAAAGCTTGATGAAGCTTTGACGAAAACGGGCCGCAAGGCCCGTTTTTTTAGGCGGGCCAGCCTTTACAATAGGGCCGTCCGCCCGTACCAGAATCAATAGCAATACGGCAGTACCAGCACACCAGGGAGCAAGCGCATGACCACACCCGCCTACAAGCGAGTCCTTCTGAAACTGTCCGGCGAGGCGCTGATGGGCGACGATTCCTACGGAATCAATCGCGCCACCATCGAGCGCATGGTGGCCGACGTTTCCGAGGTTGCCGAGCTGGGCGTCGAGGTCGCGATCGTCATCGGCGGCGGCAACATCTTCCGTGGCGTAGCCCCCGGAGCGCAGGGCATGGATCGCGCGACCGCCGACTACATGGGCATGCTGGCAACCGTGATGAACTCGCTGGCGCTGGCCGATGCGATGCGCCAGGCTGGCATGACTGCCCGCGTGATGTCGGCCATCGGTATCGAGCAGGTGGTCGAGCCCTATGTGCGTCCGAAGGCGCTGCAATACCTCGAGGAAGGCAAGATCGTCGTGTTCGCCGCCGGCACCGGCAATCCTTTCTTCACCACCGACACCGCGGCTGCGCTGCGCGGCGCCGAGATCGGCGCCGAGGTCGTGCTGAAGGCGACCAAGGTCGACGGCATCTACAGCGCCGACCCGAAAAAGGATCCGTCCGCAACTCGCTATTCAACCATCAGCTTCGACGAGGCGATCTCGAAGCGGCTGCAGGTGATGGACGCGACCGCGTTCGCACTCTGCCGCGACCAGAAACTGCCGATTCGCGTGTTCTCCATCGTCAAGCCGGGCGCACTGAAAAACGTGGTGCTGGGCGAGGACGAGGGCACGCTGGTTCACGTTTGAACATAAATTACAGATTCACAGGAGAGCAGCATGACTGTCGCTGACGTCAAGAAAACCACCGAGCAGAAGATGCAGAAGTCGATCGAGACGCTGAAGGCCGACCTGTCCAAGGTTCGTACCGGTCGCGCGCACGTCGGCATCCTCGACCACGTGATGGTCGACTATTACGGCACGCCGACTGCGATCAACCAGGTCGCGAACCTGACCCTGATCGACGCGCGCACGATCGGCGTGCAGCCGTGGGAAAAGAAGATGGCCGCCGCGATCGAGAAAGCGATCCGCGAGTCCGACCTCGGCCTGAACCCGGCCTCGGTCGGCGACCTGATCCGCGTGCCGACGCCGCCGCTGACCGAGGAGCGCCGCAAGGAGATGGTCAAGCTGGTCAAGACCGAAGCCGAGAACGCGAAGATCGCGATCCGCAACATCCGCCGCGACGCCAACGAAGGCCTGAAGAAACTGCTGAAGGACAAGGCGATCTCCGAGGATGACGAGCGCCGCGCGCAGGACGACGTGCAGAAGCTGACCGACAAGTTCGTCGCCGAAGTCGACAAGCAGGTCGTCGAAAAAGAAAAGGAAGTGATGACCGTGTAAGCGGCGGGGCGGGACTGTCCCGCCTGTTTTATCCCTTTCCATCCCGGGCCGCCCATGAGCCAAACGAGTTCTACA
>JACCDI010871701.1_pt1 | contig 18349 bp, 13 predicted proteins | sample 7442791 | NCBI WGS metagenome assembly JACCDI01 (sample SAMN15323434, study PRJNA562643) | freshwater metagenome | isolation source: river surface water | place: USA:Blue River Watershed | collected 2017-08-15
AGATTATTCCGGCCATCGAATTATATGATGACGCAAGACGGTCAGAGCCGCGTCCGCTTCCCAAAATCATGATTTCAGAAACGCAGGTTGACGCTTGCGCTATTGGCGCAGCGATGATGCCGCTTGAGCAGCAATTCTTTTCCACGATGTTATGAGGGCCACAATGTCTCTTACGCAAGACCAGCGGGATTTTTATTCTACACATGGCTATATTCATGTCGAAGGCATGTTCAGCATTGAGGAATGCGCCATGTTTCGCGCCGAAATCCACGCCCTTGCCGAAAGGTTGGGAAACCCCGACGCAACGTGGGCCAGCGTCCGCAACTCTGGCACGAAGATCACCCATTGCCATGACGTCCAGTTCGAAAGTGCAGCGATTACGCGGCTCCTAACGGACCCACGCTTCACGGACGTTGCACGGGCAATCATTGGCCCAAATGTGCAGCTCCATCACACCAAAATGTTTATCAAGCCGCCCGAAAATGGCTCCCCATTTCCCATGCATCAGGATTATTATTATTTCCCGCATGCAGGCACATCGATGACGGCAGCCATCATACACTTTGATGATGCGCCTATGGAGAAAGGGTGCCTGCGCGTTGTGCCCGGATCGCACCAGTTGGGGCCATTAGAACCTGTTGGCGAAGACCGGCATTTGCCCGGCTACGCGATTGAGGATGCAACGCCGATCCCGGCAAAGGCCGGAGATGTCATTTTCTTCAACTATCTGCTGATCCACGGTTCGGGCCTCAATGTATCGGATGAGGCGCGCACAACTTTGCTCGTTCAAATGCGCGATCCGGAAGATAAGCCAATTGTGGACCGGCATTTGTCGAGGGGACAGGGCATGATGCTTGCTGGCGTCAACCTAATGCGGTGAACTCTCTGAGGCACTAAGTTCGATATCTTAACAGAACACATAGTTTTGATTAAAGACAGTCAGGCCCGCTTCAGGCAGCAAAGACCCTATCGCCTAAAGCATTGAAATCATTGGAGCGGGCGAAGGGATTCGAACCCTCGACCCCAACCTTGGCAAGATTCGGCTCTATGAAATTTTCATTTTAAATCAGCTTTTTATAAAGCTCGTGAAAAATCCGAACACGATCCGAACATTCTCCGCGCAATTTGCTCAAAGAGCTTAGTGTCCAATGCTGAAAGGGGCAGGCGTCCATTAACTGGATGGAACGGCGACCTTCCCTTCAAATATAAGGCCATCGACGCGCACTTCGTTCAATCGCGCCGCGCCGTTCTTATACGGGTCGCGGTCCAGCGCGACGAAGTCCGCGCGTTTCCCCGATGCGACCGATCCAACCATGTGATCCATGCCGATAACCTTGGCTGCATCGATCGTGATGGAACGCAAAGCTTTATCTAGGCTCAGTCGTTCAGCCGGTGCTTTTACCGTGCCACCGATGGTAATGCGATTGGCGCTAATCCAGGCAAGGTAGAGCGGATCAATGGGCGCCATGTTAAAATCGCTGTGCAGGCCCAATGGCACGCCTTTAGCCTCAAGCGAACCCAGCCGGTTCATCGCCGCCGCCCGGTCTGGCCCCAATCCAGTCTCAGCATAAGCATCTCCCAATACACGAATATAGTTGGGCTGCGCCGATACCATCAGGCCGAGTTCCGCAATGCGGCGGTTTTGTGCCTCGGTAGAATAGCCTAAATGTTCCAAGGTGATTGTTTGCCCGGCGTGCCGCGGCAAGCGCTCGACAGCGGCAAGCACGACATCCAGCCCTTCATCGCCGTTCACATGAATATGCAGCGAGAAGCCGAGCGGCCAATAGGTTTCAAGTTGTTGGCCCAATAATTCGGGTTCGGTAATCCATTTGCCTTCATGCCCGTCACTATATCCGGGGGCATTCATGCGCATATTCTGGGCGAAGAAGGCGCCATCTGCGAGCAGCTTGATTCTCTTGTCCACACGAACGTGCGGGCCTGCATATTGGCTTTTTACTTGGTCCAACCATTGAAGCGGATCCCGATCTTTGGGCATGCCAGCCGCAAAGGGCATCAGCATGACGCGCGCAGCCGCGCCGGGTTGTTCAAACGCCGCCTTTATAAGGCCTGCCTCAACATCAAAATTGGCAAAGACGCCCGTTGCCATATCGCTGGCGGTGGTCACACCATTGGTGCGGAAGATTTGCTTTAAGTCCGCCATACCCTTGCGGATCCGATCCGGCGTCAATATCGCTGGACGCATCTTTTCGAGTGCGATCATCAATCCGGATTCCGAGAACAGCCCCGCGTCGAAATCACAATGGGTAGGATCGCCCTTGTGCGACGCCACGGCTGCATCGAAAGCGCTGCGATCCGCAAAGCCCCAACTTGCCATCGCAGCGGAATTCAAAATCACATCATGAAAGCTGCGCTGCCAGATGATGACCGGCCGGTCAGACACAAGCGCATCCAATGCCTTGCGGTCCAGCGGGCCGTGGAACAGATGGTGATATCCCCAGCAAATGAAGGGGCTATCTGTTGATCGTGCCAGTTCCCGCTTCAGGCCCGCACGCCATGCCTCGGGCGTTCGTGCGCCGGGATAGGTACCGGACGGCAGTGTCCAGTCATCCGGCGCAACAAACGGCAAGTTGAGCATGACAGATGCTTGCATAGGATGCACATGCGGATCGACAAAACCGGGCATTAGCACCTTGCCGGCGAAGCGACGGTCAACCTCTACGTCCCGACCGCGTGTCCAAGCGGAGAGTTCGGCAATTGTATTTGCGTGTCCAAGGATGATGCCGTCGGACACGGCAACAAAGCGCGCGCTGGGTAAAGCCGGTTCCATCGTAATGATCCGAGCGGCTTCAAATATCGTAACTTTACGTCCAGCTGTTGCAGCTGTGACAAGCGGTAACGATGCTAATGCCATGAGTGCGTGCCGACGATTAGATGTCCACATGTAAAGCTCCGAAAAATGATGGGCTGCTACCCACAGATGACGTCCATTAGAGAACTGAATGCGATAGGGGTCCAGACATGGACTGGCATTTACCGCTTCGTTTCAAATAGAATATTTTCGATATGCAATGTGCCGCCGCACGCGCTGCAGACAGGCCGAAGATATAAATCATGTGTGCATGATTTATGCGTCAGAAGCAGTGGCGGCCCTTTTTGGTCGGCGTACCAGCGATCACCCCAGTGCAATAATGCCAGCAGTACCGGGTAAACATCGCGCCCTTTTGCTGTTAGGCGATATTCAAACCGGTCCTGATGCGATGAATAGGGCCAAGCTTTTAGTATACCCTGATTTTGCAAACGTTCGAGCCGGTCAGACAAAATATTTGTTGCCATCCGTGCGTCGCGTTGAATGTCGTCGAACCGACTGATACCCGTAAAACAGGCCCGAATTACCAAAGTTGACCAACGGTCACCGAACAGCTCAATAACGGAATCGGTCATAGTTTTGTTGCTACGTTTGACCGTAGCCGCAGCCGACTGCTTACGCCGACGCCCATAGGTCGGGGTAACCTCGCTCAGGCCGGGGCCAGCTTCCCAACCGACCATTCGCGGATCAATTTCCACGCTGCAGCTATTGCAGACGGCCAAGGGGTGCATGACGTGGCCGCAGTCCCGATGGCTAAGGGTAACATGCATATCACGCTCACCCGATGCCCAAATATGCTGCCAACGCTGAACCATTAATGCCGCTGGAAACAGGTCCCGTCCTTTTTCCGTCAGCCGGTAACCCGCTCCACGCTCTCGCAATTTGACAAAAATATCTGCCTCGACCAGCTTTTCCAGCCGGTTGCTGATAACAGAACGAGCCACACCCGTTTGCACGACAAAGTCATCAAAGCGACGCCGTCCAAGAAATGCCTGTTCCATAATCAGCAGAACAGGCACGTCGCCGACTACCTCCAGCGCGCGCCAGATGGAGCAGGCCCGGATGGTTTCATGCTTCACTGGGCGTCCAACAGCCTCTCGGCAATCGCCTGATAGGCTGGTAGGGATATATCATCGAATGTGACATTAGACGCTTGCGGGTTAGAAGCAAAGCGGACAATCACCATTTCGGCCACGGGATCGACATAGATGGTCTGGCCGTGGATACCGCGCGCGTTAAACGCATTATGGCTATTATGGTTTATCCACCATTGGCTTTTATAACTTCCCCCCGTCAGCGCTGTATATCCGGCCTTTGCAAACGCACTTTTGCTGCCGCCAGCACGGATTTTAGCAACCACAGATGTCGGGACGATCTGCTGGCCATTAAACTGTCCATTCAAGCGCATCATCTCGCCGAAACGCGCCATATCGCGCAAGGTTAGGTTCAAGCCACCTGCTGTAAATGGATAGCCTGCGCTATCAACGACAATATGGCCATCATGTTCTGCACCAAGCTTTGACCAAATATGCTCGCTCAACGCCTCATGCGGGCGCTTTCCCGTAACCCTTGCGATCAGCCAGCCGACCACTTCGGTATTTACTGACTTATAGGTAAAAGCTTCGCCATGCGTCCCCTGCTTGGAAATGCTCGGCAGATAGTCATAGGCTGCGCGCGGCCCCGTATAATTTGGTGGGGCGGGCAACATACCTACCGATACGCCAAAGCGCACAACATCGGCCTGTGGATCGGTATAGTCTTCGGAGTAAGAAAGCCCCGTTGTCATATCGAGTATCTGGCGCACCGTCGCATCACCAAAGCCGCTCGCTTTTAATTCCGGAATGTAGCGCGACACCAATGCATTTTCGTCTAACTTACCTTGCGCAATCAGCATCTCGGCAACTGTGCCAAAATAGCTTTTGGTAACCGAAAATGCGATATGTGGCTGATCCGCGTTCATGACACCATTATAGCGTTCATACACAATGCGGCCCTTATGCAGGATCAATACGGCATCGCCATATACCGCCTCAAACGCCTGTGCCCAGGTCATCTTTTCGCTGCGGCCAGTGGGTGTGAAAGTGACGGCGTCAAGGTCTTTCCTAAGCGCCAGCGGCATTACAGACACGGGACCATTGCCCCGCGAAATGCGCGATGTTGGCATCAAGTCCCGATAATGGGCAAAAGACCAGCGGGTTTTCGGAAATGTATAGAAACCGCCGTCGGAAAAAAGCACGCGCTTTTCTGGGGGCGGCGGACTGCCCTGCATCCAGCCCATCTGAACCGGATCACTTTCTGCGGGGCTGGCTGGCGCCTGCTGCGCCTGCACCGGAGTGCAGGTGAGCAGCAGGGCAGCTGTTAAGGCCCGCTTTATGCGGATAGCCTTCATCTTCAGAACTTCATGCTCGCCTGTAGTGCGACGTTACGCGGCCGATCAAAAATACCGGTATTTGCAACCCCGGTATTACCGGTCAGTGTCGTCGCTAAAGGTAAAGAGCCCGAGGTCAGAATGATCCGCTCGTTCGTCAGGTTGCGGCCAACCAGCGCTAATTCCCAGCCATCGTCAATTGTACCCAAAGATAGACGCGCGCCTATTTTAGAATAGCCCTGCTGATAGGTCGAGCTGTCAAGGACGTTGGCGCTTGTCTGATAGCGGCTCGAGAAGTCAGCATTGACGTTGAACACGATCTGCAGATTATCGCCTACAGGATAGTTGAAATCGGCGGCCACATTGCCGGTCCATTTCGGTGCCATGGTTGCGCGCGCGCCGCTATAGTTACAAAAATTGCCCGGCTGGACATTCGGCGCTAGGCCGAAGGGGCATTGTCCACGCAGAAAGTCTGTATATTTGAAATCCAAATAGCCGACTGCGCCGCTGAGTTGGAGATGATCCCCAATAGCCACCCGACCTTCAGCTTCCACACCGCTCACCTTGGCAGCCGAAGCATTGTCAACGTTGAAACCAATGCCCCCGTCAAAGGTCAATGTTTGCAGATCCTTATAGGTGGTGTTGTAATAATTGACCGCAAAGCTGAGGTTCCGGCTCTTATATTTCAGACCAGTTTCGTAATTGTCCGCCTTTTCCGGCCGGAACTGGAATGCGCCGGGGAAACCGGGGGTGGTCGGCAACGAGTTAGAGCGGATATCGAACCCGCCCGCCTTTGCGCCCTTGGCGTAGGACGCATATGCCATCAGTTCAGGCGTGATGTCATATTGAATATTTGCCATTGGCGTCGTCACATTTTCGGAGAATTCGCCACTGATCGAATGATTGACCACGCGCACGGCACCCCATACTGCCCGCACGATGTTGATCGGGGTCAAATTGGTTGGCCCAGCTGAGATTACAAGATCACGATTGCCCGACTTCTTTTCGTTGCTGTAGCGCACACCTGCGGTTACCCGCAACTGATCGGTAATCGCATAGGTGCCTTGCGCAAAGCCCGACCATAAATCGGAATTCTGAAGGAACTGTCGGTCGCTTCGCGAATCGCCAAGCGGCCGGAAGGCTGCAAACGGGCCTGCCAGCGTCTTGAAGAAGTCACCAAAGACAACGGTATCGCGCGCCTTTAGCTTAGACGTCTGAAAATAGACGCCGGCCAAATACGTGAACGGGCCATCACCAGGCGAAGTTAGCCGGATTTCCTGCGAATACTGATCATAATTTTCGCCCTGGTTGGTGCCATCAAGCATAGGCAGTGCGGTATAATCGACATCCAATATTTCGCTCGATTTATAATGGGCAAAACCAGAAATCAGATTGACGGTATGTGCGCCAGCTTCGATATCGACATCGAGTGTCGAATTCAGAATCTTGGTCCGGCTGTCAAAAACGCCGCTTTGTGACCGACCATTGAGAGTGGTATCAATTGTCGTGAAGAAGGGCGACGCGCTGTAGGTTCCGCGCGGATTGAAGTTTTCGCGTGCCTGGCCCAAAACGGCGAAATCAGCATGTTCGATTTTCAGCGACGCCGTAACTGGGCCATCCTTGCCCAAGCTGAACGTGCCACGGAAGAACTTGGTATCCACATTCGGCTCATCGCGATTTTGGGTGGTATTAAAGATATACCCGTCCTGCTTGCGGTAATAGCCAACCAATCTGACCGCAGCCATCTCGCCAATCGGCGCATTGACGATGCCCGTTAGCTGGGTTTCCTTGTGGTTGAATTCATAAGAGCCGGTCAGCGAACCACCAAAGTCGTCGCTCGGTTTGTTGTTTATGATGCTGATTGCGCCTGCAATCGCATTCTTGCCGAACAAAGTAGGCTGTGGTCCGCGCAGCACTTCGACGCGCGCGACATCAACAATCGGCATGCGCACCAGTTGATCGCGGCCATAATAAATGCCGTCGACAAACATCGCTGCCGATTGTTCAAATCCCTTATTGTCGCCCGACGACACGCCTCGAATCACAATCCGGTTAGCAATGCCCGTCTGCGTGATACGCAGATTTGGTACGCTGGACGATAGCTGCTCAAGATTGGCCGTCCCCGTTTCGGAAATCGATTCACCCGATACCGCAGAAATCGAAATCGGTACGCGTGACAAACCCTCTTCGCGCTTCTGCGCGGTGACAATAATCTCTTCAAGGCCGCCGCGATCTTCGTCCGCAGCATCCTGTGCCCAGGCAAATGACGGTGTGACCAACATGGTGGTGGTCAAAATAGCTAATACGGATTTTTTCATTTCACTCTCCCCTAAAATCTATGCCCTTACGTAGCGGCAACTCCCTCACTGCCTACAAGGACATGTCATGAAAGTATGACTATACAAACTAGTTTCTTTATGCAAGTTACACTTTGTCGAAATGGAGGACGAGACTTCTAATGCCCCTTTCCGCGCAACTGTTGCGAAATCTCTCGCTGCCGGCAATCGGCGCGCCCATGTTCCTGATTTCGGGGCCAGAGATGGTGATCGCGCAAGCCAGGGCAGGAATGATTGGAAGTTTTCCAACGCCCAATGCGCGTACGCCGGAGATCCTTGATGGTTGGATGCGGCAGATAACCGAAGCACTGGCATCTGATCCACGGGCGGCCGCTTGGGCGGCAAATTTGGTGGTGCACCCGTCCAACGAGCGTCTGCCCGCTGACCTGGAATCTGTTCTGCGTTACAAACCGCCGCTCGTGATTACCGCGCTTGGAAACCCGGCCCGTGTCGTCGATGCCGTCCATAGCTATGGCGGGTTGGTATTTGCCGATGTCAACTCGGTAGGTTTTGCCCGCAAGGCGGCTGCAACTGGCGTAGATGGCTTAGTACTGGTCGCCTCTGGCGCGGGCGGCCATACCGGACAAACAGCCGGCTTTGCCTTTGTCGAAGAAGTGCGTCAGTTTTGGGATGGCCCGATTGTGCTGGGCGGTGCCATTTCAACCGGGCACGCAATCCGCGCTGCCGAGATTCTTGGTGCGGACCTCGCTTATGTCGGCACCGCCTTGATCGCCTGTGCCGAAAGCATGGCGGATGCAGCCTATAAGGACATGGTCGTGGGCGCAGGCGCAGAGGATATTGTGCCATCAAATGGCATTACCGGCATTACGGCTAACTGGCTGCGACAAAGTCTGGTCGCCGCTGGCTATGACCCCAATAATATGCCTAAAGACAAACAGCCCAATTTTGAAAATGCCCAAGACGATGCGAAGGCATGGAAGAATGTCTGGTCCGCCGGACAAGGCGTTGGCGCGGTAAAGGCCGTTGAACCAATCGCGCAGATTGTCGCACGGCTGAAACAGGAATATGATGCAGCGTGCAATTTGCCGCGCTTTTTTGCTACGGAGTGAAGTGATGACAATCGAACTTGTTGGTACAGTGCGCTCGACACTGAAATCCACTGACCACCCTTATATGCAAGGGGCTTGGACGCCGACCTTCAATGAATGGAACGCCATTTTTGCTAATGGCGACGCCGAAGTCATCGGTACCATTCCTGACGACATCGACGGGGTCTATGTTCGGACGGGCGAGGTTCCCGTGCACGAACCCATTGGTCGCTATCATCCTTTTGATGGTGATGGCTTCATTCATGCGATCAGTTTCAAAGGTGGCCGCGCAAGCTATCGCAGCCGCTTTGTCCGTACCAAGGGCTTTCAGGCAGAACAGGAAGCCGGCAAGGCCTTGTGGGCGGGGCTCATGGAACCGCCGCACAAATCGACCCGCCCCGGCTGGGGTGCGCAGGAATGGTTGAAAGACTCTTCCTCAACCGATGTCGTGGTACATGCTGGCAAGATCCTCTCGACTTTTTACCAATGCGGCGAAGGCTATCGCTTAGATCCCTTTACGCTGGAGCAGTTCGGTACCGAGGGTTGGGTGCCGCTTGACGGCGTATCGGCGCACACAAAAGTGGATGAAGCGACCGGCGAACTGATGTTCTTCAATTATTCCAAACACGCGCCCTTTATGCATTATGGCGTTGTTGGCGCAGACAATAAGTTAAAGCACTATATCCCTGTTCCACTCGCCGGACCGCGCCTTCCGCATGATATGGCGTTCACCAAAAATTATGCCATCGTCAACGACATGCCGCTCTATTGGGATCCCGAATTGTTGCAGCGCAACCTGCACGTTGTGCAGTTTCATCCCGATGAAAAAACGCGCTTTGGCATCATCCCGCGCATGGGCCAGCCAGAAGATATTCGCTGGTTCGAAGCGGAGCCGACGTACACGCTCCATTGGCTGAACGCGTGGGAAGAAGGGGACGAGATCATCCTCGACGGCTATTATCAGGAAGAGCCGCAGCCTAAATCCCATCCTGACGCGCCCGACGGTTTAGAGCGCATGATGGCCTATCTGTCACAAGGGCTGATGAAACCCAAGCTGCATCGCTGGCGCTTTAATTTGAAGACGGGGGCAACGATTGAGGAGCGTCTCGACGACCGCATACTCGAATTCGGTATGATCAACCAGAAATATGCAGGGCGCAAATATCGTTATGCGTATTCGGCGGTGCCAGAACCCTATTGGTTCTTGTTCACAGGTCTTGTGAAGCATGATCTGGAAACAGGGACAAGCGAAGAGATTTGTTTTGGGCCCGACCGCTATGGCAGCGAAAGCCCCTTTGCACCGCGTATCAATGCCAAGGATGAAGATGATGGTTACCTCGTCTCCTTCATCGCCGACGTCAAAAATGACCGTTCTGAATGCGTGTTGATTGACGCGAAGAATTTCAGCGCGGGCCCCGTATGCCGGATCATTCTACCCGAACGCTTTTGTTCAGGGACGCATTCAGTTTGGGCGAATGGCAATGACATCGGCATGGGTCCGAATAGCGTGTTGGCGGGCTGACATGATTGTCGCGGGAGAAGAAAAGCGACAGAAATACAGAGAAGAAGGCTGGTGGGGTGACCAAACCCTTGCCGATCTATTCTTTGCCAATTGCACAAAATATCCGGAACGGATGGCGTTAATTGACGCGCCCAATCGTGGGGATTTTGCTTTCGGTGATCCGCGCCGCCTGACCTATGCCGAAATGCGGGCCGAAGTGGAGCGCTATGCAGGGGCGCTGGTCGCCGCGGGCATTGGCAAGGATGATGTGATTGTCATTCAACTGCCCAATATCAGCGAATTCGTCTCACTCTATTTTGCCGCCGCGACCATTGGCGCGATCGTCAGTCCGGTCGCGGTTCAATATCGCACGCATGAATTGTCGGCGATGTTTGGCATTGTCGAACCCAAAGCCTTTATCTGCGGTACGCGGATGCAGCATAACGACCATCTTGCTGTTGTGCGCCCCTTACTGGGCAATCACATAAAACTGATGACCGTTGGCCCCGATGCGCCTGCCGATAGCATCGATCTTGACGCGCAGGTTGCGCAGCCCGAATTACTTGCGGCACATTGCGCCGAAACCACAATCGATGCCGATGATGTCTTTACCATCTGCTGGACATCCGGGACGACAGGCATTCCAAAAGGCGTGCCGCGCAGCCACAACCATTGGGTCGGGATCGCCCCCGCAACCTATACGACCTCGCAGCTGCAAGACGGCGATGTCATGCTCAATCCCTTTCCGCTGATTAACATGGCGTCGATTGGCGGAATCACGATGAGCTGGCTGCGGATCGCCGGCACAATGGTGCTGCATCACCCGTTCGACCCGCAAATCTACCTCGGTCAGATCGCGGCCGAGCGGCCAAGCTTCACCATTGCCCCACCCGCCATCCTCAACATGCTCCTGCAAAATGAGGCGCTCCTCGCCAAGGTTGACCTGTCCAGCCTGCGCACCATCGGTTCAGGGTCAGCGCCGCTGGCACCGGCAATGGTGCAAGGATTTCAGGAGCGTTTAAATCTGCCGGTCATCAACATCTTTGGATCGAACGAAGGCATGTCGTTGATCACCGCACCCGATGTCGTGCCTGATCCAGTCGAGCGGGCAAGTTATTTCCCCAACCACCTCAAGCTCACGCCCTTTTATGGCGACATGCCCAAGCGCATACTGGAATCCCGATTGGTGCCGCCAGCGGGTGGGAAGGTAATTATCGAGGACGGCATTCCCGGCGAATTGCAGGTGAGAGGCCCCACTGTATTCGAAGGCTATTGGAAGGCGCCCGAACAGACCCAAGCAGCATTCACCGAAGATGGCTGGTTCAAGACGGGGGATCTGTTCGAAATCGCGCAAGGCGGACGCTTCTTGAAGTTCACAGGCCGGTGCAAGGACCTGATCATTCGTGGCGGTGTTAATATCTCGCCCGAAGAGATTGACCAGTTGCTGGGCGGGCACCCCGACCTTGCGGAAGCATGTGTTTTTTCATTGCCCGACCCTGTTATGGGTGAGCGTATTGGGCTCGCTGCGGTTCCGCGCCCCGGCGCTGAGGTTACGCTGAATGACGTAACGAGCTATCTCAAGAAACAGGATCTGGCGGTATTCAAATTGCCCGAACGCCTGTTTCATTTTGAAAGCCTGCCGCGCAATGTGACCAATAAAGTGATGCGCAGCGAAGTACGTGAACTGGCGCTCGCCATGATCGAAAAAGGAGACTGACATGTCGGCAGAAATTTTCATATTGGGCGGCGCGCAGACCGATTTTGGACGCAACATTGACCGCGAGGGCGGCGGGATATTTGAACTGTTCCGCGATGTGGCCGAAGCGGCTTTTGTGGCAACCGGAATCGAGCCCAAAGAAGTCGACACCGCGCATGTGGGTAATTTCGTTGGCGAGCTATTTGCCGGGCAGGGCCAGCTTGGTGGGTTTTTCGGCCATGTCCATCCTGACCTTGCGGGCATTCCAACCGCACGCCATGAAGCGGCCTGTGCCTCGGGCAGTATCGCGATCCTGGCCGCGAGTGCCGAGATTGAGGCGGGGCGCTATGGTCTTGCGATGGTGCTGGGCATTGAGCTTATGCGCAACGTGCCCGGACAACGCGCTGCCGAATATTTGGGCTCTGCCGCATGGGCCGGACGCGAAGCGCAGGAGGCGCGCTACTTGTGGCCCCATATGTTTTCCAATGTCGCGGCTGAATATGAAGAGCGCTATGGTCTCGACCGGGCGCACCTGCGTGGCATTTCGGAAATCGCTTTTGCTAATGCCAAGCGGAATCCGAATTCGCAGACGCGCAATTGGGACATTACGCCCGAACATTTCACCGACAATGATGCGCTCAATCCGCCGATCGAAGGCAGCTTGCGCAAGGCCGATTGTGGGCAAGTGACCGACGGAGCCGCCGCTATTTTCCTTGCCTCTCGTGCGGTGGCGCAAGCCTATGCAAAGCGGCGCGGTATCGCACTAGAGAGTATCCCGCGCCTTAAAGGCTGGGGACATTCCACCGCGCCTTTGCTCTATGCAACCAAAGTCAGCGACAGTCGGAGTCAGCCTTATGTCTTCCCCACTGTGCGTAAGGCGATGATGGATGCATTGAGCCGCGCCGGCATGGCGGATATTTATGCATGTGACGGTGTTGAGGTGCATGATTGCTTCTCGATTACCGAATATATGGCGATTGACCATTTCGGCATTACCCCGCCGGGCGAAAGCTGGCGCGCGGTGGAAGATGGCACGATTGCCTTGGGTGGCAAGTTGCCGGTCAATCCGTCTGGCGGCCTGATTGGGCTAGGCCATCCCGTTGGCGCCACGGGTGTCCGCATGATGCTCGACGCCGCCAAGCAGGTAACGGGTAAGGCCGGTGACTATCAGGTGGAAGGCGCGCAGAATTTCGCGACCTTTAATGTCGGCGGCAGCGCGACCACCTCGGTAAGCTTTGTGGTGGGCGTCTGACCACATGAGCGAAGTCTATATTTACGACGCTCTGCGCACCCCGCGCGGCAAAGCGAAGCCGGACGGCGGGCTGAGCGCCCTGACACCGCAGGAACTGGTGAAGCAGCAGATTGATGCGCTAGGCGAACGATGCGGCGATGTCGCACATGCGCCTGAGGCCCTTTTGTTGGGATGTATTGGTCAGATCGGGGATCAGGGCGGGCATATAGCGCTGGTTTCCAAGCTGCATGCAGATCTTCCTGATGCGACGGCGGCCCATAGCATAAACAATTATTGTGCATCTGGGCTATCCGCCATTGGTCTGGCGGCTGCCATGGTCGGCAGCGGGCAGGCGAGTTCAGTTTTGGCCGGGGGTGTTGAATGCATGAGCCGCGTGCCCTTTATGGGCGACAAGGCAAGCTATTATACAGATACCAGTTTTCCATTTCGCACCCGTTATATTCCGGTTGTGCTCGCGGCGGACCGTCTCGCTGCAGCTGAAGGCTTTAGTCGCGCCGAACTTGATGCCGTAGCCCTTCTCTCACAACAAAGAGCTGCGGCTGCTGAAAGCAACGGTGCGTTAATCCGTTCCCGGATTGCAAGTGGCACGCTTCAATCAGAAGAATGTATTCGTCCAAAGACAGACGCTTCGTCGCTTGCTGCGATGGCTCCTGGGTTCGCTGCGTTACAAGATCAATATGCGGATGCACTGAACGGAGACCGGTTCGAGCCGCTTCACACCTTAAGCCATGCCCCTCCAGTGTGCGACGGCGCTGCAATTGCGTACGTAGGGCAAGCAAAATTGGGGCAACCACGTGCGCGTATTTTGGCCTTTGCCGAAAGTGGCGGCGATCCCGTAGAATCGCTCACGGCAGGCTTTGCTGCAATGGAGAAGGCGCTGGCACGCGCTGGTTTAACTTTGGCCGATATGGATCGGGTGGAGTTCATGGAATCCTTCGCCGTTACCATCGCCAGATTTCTACGCGACGACCGTGTCGACGGCGCTAAAGTCAATGTTTCAGGCGGCCATATTGCCAAGGGGCATCCCATGGGCGCCGGTGGAGCGATCCTGACATCGACATTGCTGGATTGTCTTGATGAGGCAGATGGAACGCTAGGCCTTGTCGTCGTCAGCGGCGCATCAGGCGTAGGTGCAGCGATGATCGTCGAACGCCTGAACTGAGAGAGAAGATGACCGAAACGCTTGAAGACTTGACGGCCCGTCACGCGCATATGATCGAGGCTGCGATTGCAGCTGTAAGCAGCCGGAAAAGCTGGAGCCCGTTTCGCGATTCCCCTAGCGCAAAATTTCACGCGCCCGGGGCGCCCGAGGCCGGTAAGGCGGCATTTCATGCGCAATTAGGCCGGCCTTTCAATCTTGAACAGCCGGCTATTGTAGGGCGCAGCGGCGCGGAAATATCGCCCTTCACCCGGCAACCGCTGGGCATCGACTATCCAGTCAGCGATCCGTCCGCGTTGATCGATGCCGCGCAGGCGGCGATGGCGTCATGGCGCCATATTGATCCTGAAGCGCGCATTGCCTTGTGCATCGAAATGGCAAACAGGCTCTACGCCCGGAATTTCGAAATGGCGCACAGCGTGATGCATGTCGCCGGACAAAGCTATACGCAGGCGTTTAGCGGCAGTGGTCCAAATGCGCTTGATCGGGGGATAGAGGCGCTGGCTTATGCGGCAAAGGCGATGCGCGATGTGCTACCCGCGGTCCGCTGGGAACGGACTTTTGGCAAGGAAGACGTGTCGCTCGACAAATGCTTCCGCCTTGTTCCGCGCGGAATTGGTCTGGTCATTTGCTGCGCATCTTTTCCGACATGGAATGCCTATCCCGCCATGTTCGCCAGCTTGGCAACCGGCAATCCAGTCATCGTGAAACCGCATCCGATCGCAATTTTGCCGATGGCTATTGTGGTTCAGACATGCCGCAATGTCCTTGCAGATTATGGCTGCGATCCCAATTTGGTCACGCTCGCCGTTGACACGTTGGAGGCGCCAATTGCCCAGCGCTTCATTGATGACCCGGCTGTCCAGATTATCGATTTTACGGGCAGTCCGCGTTACGGCGGGTATTTGGAACGCACCGTTACGGGAAAACTGCTCTATACGGAAACGGCCGGAATTAATTCGGTAGTGCTCGAGGGCTGCGACGATTTGGCGGCAACCGCGACAGCCATTGCGCGCGCCACGTGCCTTTTTTCGGCACAAATGTGCACCAGCCCGCAAAATATTTATGTCCCTGCGGACGGTATCGAAACGGCTGATGGCCATCGGAGCTTTGACGAAGTGGCGGCAGCCTTGGTCGCTGCCGTCGATGTGATTGCGGATAACCCGTCCGTCGCGGCGGGAATCATGGGTGCAGTACAGGCAGAGCCAAGCTGCCAGATTGTACGAAATTTGGCCGAGCGTGCAGCACAGAATCCCGATGCCCGGATATTGCGTGCGCCAACGTCCTATCCGCATCTAGATTATCCCCAGGCGCGGACGATGACACCGCTCATTGTCACGCTGCCTGCGGGCAATGCCGCCCTTTATGCAGAGGAACATTTTGGCCCGATCATGTTCATCATCGCGGCCACAGACCGCGATGCAGCGGTTGAAGAGGCAACCCGACTGGCCCGCGAACATGGCGCAATCTCATCCTATCTTTATTCCAATGATGATGCATTTATCGACAATGCGATCACCGCTTATGAAGGCAGTGGCATGAATCTTTCCATTAACCTGCACGGCGCCATGTGGGCCAATTTTGCCGCCGCCTATAGCGACTATCACGTCACTGGCCTCAATCCAGCTGGCAATGCGTGTTTGGCCGATCTTGCCTTTGTCGCCAGCCGCTTTCGCATCGTCCAAAATCGCCGTCCCACATTCCGAAAGGCTGATATCCATGCCGCATAGTCCTCAAGATTTCATTGGTGCTTGGCATCTTGTCGATTGGCGGATCGAATATTCGGACGGGGGCGTAACCCGCCCCTTTGGTGAAGGCGCACACGGATATATCATCTATGCGGATGATGGGACAATGACCGCAAGCATATCAAAGGCGACGCGGCCACCATTTGGCATCGCCAATGCCCGCAACGCGACGACAGAACAAAAGGCCGCGGCCTTTGATAGCTATTTTCACTATGCAGGCCCCTGGCGGATTGATGGCGAAGTGGTGGTGCATCAGGTCACAATGTCGCTCAATCCCGACATGACGGGGACCGAACAACGCCGATTGGCGGTTTTCAGCGGCTCTAGCGGGCTGACGCTGTCAGCACATGAGGCGTCAAAAGATGGCGTTAGCCGGCATCATATTTTGCAATGGCAGAAGTTGGGCTAACGGCTGGTAGCCCGTTCAAATCCAGCCGCCATTATGTATGTACTGCGAAGCCTATGCTCGCCTAGGGCATGGAATAACTCAACCTGGGAACGGATTTCGCAAGCCCCAATTCACGGCGTTAGGGACGCATTTTGCGCGCACTGAGCCTTTCTTGGGTAGGGGAATGGCCACGAATTTTCTCAAAAGCGCGCGAAAAACCACTGACATTACTATATCCCAGTAGCGACGAAATGTCAGATATCGGCGTACGGGTAAGCCGCAACAGATAGTCTGCCAATTCTACCCTGGCTTTTTGCAACAGCTCCCGAAAACTCGTGCCTTCTTCGATCAACAAACGCTGCATCGTGCGCGGGTGCATGTGCAGGGCGCGTGCAGTCCAATCCAGCGTACATCGGTGATCGCCCAGATTGGACCGAATATTGTGAAACACGAGGCTGGTTAGGTCATTCGGGTTTGGTACGGCCTGCAACAATTGGTCGAAATGCTGTGTCAGAACGAAGAGCAGCGCAGGATTTGATGTTGCAATGGGTTTGGAAAGATCGTCCTCCGAAAAAGCAATCTGGTTATGGAGCATGCCGCAAAAAACAGGGCAATTAAAATGCCGACGCATAGCGTCGATTGCCGCGAATGAATCCATGTCAAAATAAATGCCGGTCGGGCGCCATTGTTGACCAGTAATGGCTTTCACTGCCGTGACAGCCAGCGTCACCGATAAAAGCACCAACTGAGGATTAGCGCGCGCACTTTGTGCTACATCATGGCGGCGCATGAATACAAAGCCATCGTCTACAATCAGTTCCCAATGTGATGATTGGCTATAAAGTTTTTGATATTTAATGAAGTTTGCAAATGCGGATCCAATGTCAGGACTTATCGCCGGTAATTGACTGATAATGCCATATTGCAGCGGTTTTTGAATAAGTCCGAGCCGAAACCCCAAATCGGGCATGTTTTCCGCTTCAGCCACATCTTCCAGAAAATCCGAAACGGCTCGAAACGGAAGAAGCCCGCCTGCTGAAGACAGCGCTCCACGATCAATACCAGCGCGACCAAGATAGAAAGCAATATTGATACCTGTTTGTTGCGCAAGCTCGTCGCAACCCGACAGCACGTCGCTGCTGATCAAACGGTCATCAACGGCGTTAGTAGTTCCAGAATGCGTATCCATCACCGCTGTCGTATAATGATAATTCATGTTCGTAAAATGATAAATAAATATCGATGTCTCCCGATAAGGCAGAAGATGGCCTGAAAGAGCTTCAGACATTGAATGCCGTCGGTCCGGGAGCAAAAGAGGGTGGGTATAACGGCGAACATTTCAAGGCGCAGGGCGATGCTCATCGCGGCCATGGCGTCCACCGTTGCTGCCTGCAGCACGCTACCTTATTCTGGCGCCATCAATGGCTTGGCCAAGCAACCTGACAAACAATTCGTGGAAATCCAAACGACTTCCGGTCGCATCATCATCGAGGTGCTGTCCGCCCAAGCGCCAAGGGTTGCAAACTGGTTTTTAAGCCTTGTCGATACAGGGCTATATGATGGGACGAAGTTTTTCCGTTCCGGCCATTTGGCAGGACAGCCCGCTCGCCCGCGTTTTTTGGAAGGCGGGCCATTGGCATCATTTTTATTGGGCGAAAGGGAAATCAAGCCAGCCACGGTTGCAGAATCCGGTCTGCCTTTATTGCGTGTGTGGGAAACAACGACCCAGTCGGGATTGCGACATGAACGCGGTTCTGTTTCGCTTGCCCGCGACATCACTGGCGACGGTAGTGCTGCGCCGGATTTGGTCATTTCACTTGAAACCATAGCCGAAATGGATGCCGGTGGTGGCTATTCACCCCAGAATGCTGGCTTTCCCGTTATCGGCCGTGTCGTTGCTGGCATGGAACTGGTTGACGCGATCGCCGCGGGACCGCGTGAGGGCCAGAGTTACGTTCCCTTTCTGAACGGACAGATCCTAAGCCAACCCGTGATGATTGAGAAAGCCGTGCGCATGCCACTGAT
>JACCDI011029428.1_pt1 | contig 18349 bp, 17 predicted proteins | sample 7442791 | NCBI WGS metagenome assembly JACCDI01 (sample SAMN15323434, study PRJNA562643) | freshwater metagenome | isolation source: river surface water | place: USA:Blue River Watershed | collected 2017-08-15
AAATGGACGAGTTGCAACCACCCCCTTTTCTAAACCAGTGTCAATTTTACTTATGATAATCAAAGAGTTAGAAGGGTCTAAAAATAAAAAGGAGGTCGAAAATGACCTCCTGTCTATTATGGCTCCCAAGTCACTTTTCATATCGAACCAAATTACCAAAAATCTCGAATCTCTATCAGAGCTAAGTGACTACCTATCAGAAGGTTATAATCAAAATATTTTAATATAAATCTATTTAAGATCTGGACATGAAAAAAACAGGTTTTAAATAAATCTATTTGTTTTTGTTTTACCAGATCCAACGCAAAAATCAACATAAAATGGCAAGAGTTGGAATCTATTCACGCAGCAATAACGTACCACCTTCCTGGAACAATGTCAATGAACAAATCCTGGATGGACTCAAATGGATGTACCTATATGAGTTCGATAGTTACACTTCTTATAGTGAGATTGTTGAAGACGAGTTCGGTGACATGTCTGAAAGAGTCGAGCTTAATAGGCTGCTTTATGATGCCGAGAACGGGAACATTGATGTCGTTTTTGTTAGTGATATCAAAATTTTCTCACCCATAACAATTAAAGCCTTGCAAACAATTATTTCGATACAAGAACTTGGGATCAACGTGTATCACAGTAAAGGTTACTTTGATGCCAATGATGAAAATGTAAAAATCTTCAAAAAACAGTTTGAAGATAATTGGAAGAGAATACATGAAATAACGAAAGACATGGATTTGGGTGGTTAATGGTTAGTAATGAAATCCCATCTTTTGGTGGGGTTTCTACTACCCAAAATTTACCAAACGACCGTTAGAGAAATTTTTAACTACTAAAAAATATGAAAAAACTTATTGCATACTATCGCTCATCAACAAAAGAACAGCACTACTCAATTGATGTACAAAGAAATCAAATGCAAGATTATGTTCAAAAGAATGGGTATGAACTTATTGCAGAATATCACGAACACCATAGTGGAAAGGATAAAACTAGAATTCAACTAGCTGCTGCTGTAAAACATTGCATTGATATGGAATATACTCTAGCATTTACAAAGCTGGATCGTCTTTCTCGTCAAGTTTCACACCTGTATCAAATTAGAGATTCAGGGCTTGATTTGATATGCCTAGATATGCCGGAATTGAATACCCTGACCTTTGGGATATTCGCAACCATAGCACAACATGAGAGAGAGCTAATTAGTCAGAGGACATCTAATGCTCTCCAGGTAATACGTAGGTTCAAAAAACTAGGAAATCCCAATGGCTGGTCTGCTAATAAAGAAAAGGCACAATTAACAAGGCGAAATAAAAGAAATGATTGGCTGTTGTCCAATGAGGTAACTAAAGCAAAAAATATTATTCATTTAATGAATAAAAATAATGGAGTTTCACTTAGTGAAATTGCTCGGAATTTAAATATGCACGGAATCAAAACCCAACGTGGTGGATTATGGAATCCAAATCAAGTAAGTATTTTAATCAAACAATTGAACTAATATGAGTAAAGAAAGAATTACACATTTAAACTATCATAGATATCAATTAAAGAATAATATTGATAAACTAAAAGATAGAATATCTCTAACGAGAAATAGACTCCATGAAGATCTAGAAAAATTAAACACCTTCGAAAATAATTATGAATTGATAAACAGACAGATAGTAAAAATTATCAAGCCAAATCAATTTCCAAAAATTGAAGTTATTAAATATATGGATGAGCGTGATAAAGAAAAAGTAATGCTTAAAATTGATATCGATAATAGCGGAAAGTCCATTTATAAATCAATTAGCAATGTTGAACTTATGTTATGTGAATTAAGTGACGATCCCACAAATAATATGAACTTTCTTCATAGGGTAGAAGAAATTGCCTTTCAATACTTAGAAAAACACGGAAACATCAATAGCCTCTTCAATGATCTAACAAAAGAGGTAAATGAAATTATTCTTGAATTTGAACAACATGGAAAAGAGTAATATTCATTTAAAGTTTGAGTCTAGAATTATATCAATACAAAGTTACCTAGATTGGTTGTGCTCAAATTTACATTTAGGAGAACAAAACATTTCAGATAAATTAGTTTCACAGACATAATATTGACCTATTCTGATCATATTGATATATTGTTTTATTTCTTTTATTAATTGTGTTCTTTTTGATACATCAGCCATAAAAAATGGATAAAGCATTACATCGTCATTTGCACCTCTAATTAAATACGAAACAGTATTAAAATAAGTGACAAACCTGCTAGTTTTTCTGCACCACCTACACCAGCCACTTTTTTGACCGCATTTTGTAAAAGACGAGTGTCCATTGCCTTTTGGATCTGTATTGATTTCATTCCCCAAGATTTTAATAAGCAATTTTCTGTCTCCATCATTTAAGTATTTATAAAATGGGGACTCTGGTATTTTGGGACCTAGATTGCCGGAATTGGAGGCAAGCGATTTCGTAAATTGATTACTTGTTAAATTATTTTTTTGTACTGTTGAATTCTTCTTTGTGTCAATTCGATTATTATTTGAATAACTAGATTTAATACTTTGGTCTTGACTTACCATAGAGTATAAGTATTTAACTTTGGGAAGTTTATTATCAATTAGATCTCTTCCTAAAAGCACTCTATTGTTTATTTTACCAAAAATAGAAGAACACGAAAAAAACAGGTGTCCCACTGTAAATACGTCATGCTGACTTGAAATGATGTTATCTGTACTATTTTTAAGATCAATTGACTGATTTCTTCTCAAAATATATTTATGATTATCCGCTGTGGATATATCATGTGAAGCAAATCTAGAAATTCCAATAGATTCCCAGCTATTTGATTTATCCATTAAAAGCCAATGATTTGAAGAATGAGAGTTGCTAGGCACTTCATCATTATAGGATAATATTAGAGTGTCTGCCAAATAAAATGACCCCACAATTGCAAATTTAGAATACCTCTCTTCTTCTTCACATTTACTTAATTTAATTGTATAAGTAAAAATATCATCTATAATACTGTATGATTCTTGAACCATACCATTTCGCTTATAAAAACAATTATAAGGCGATTTGCCTTGTAGTATACTATTAACTGAAACTTCGATGGTATCAAGCACATTTTTAATGCCATTATATTTAGGATATTCCCCTATATGAGCAGTAAACACCAAAGTTGTATCACTATTTTCAGTTAGGTAATTTTTATTATGACTTTCATTCATAATTGATTTCTCTTCTTTACTCATTAATTGAGAGCTAATGAATAACCCTACTATCAATAAGGGAATTCTAATTATGTTTAATGATTTCATTTTCTTGTAATTAATAATTGTAAATGAGTTAGATACTATAATTTTCATTTAATAAAAAACATCTAATACGTTGAATAATGCTCTATTCCTCAAGCTTTTTTTTGACTATTACAATAGGTGTAAAATGCTGATTTAGAATACAAGAACGCAAAAAATAGATTTTAATATTATTTAATATGTGATTGATAGTATACGACAGACCATGTGATTATTTAAGACACTTTCCACATGTTTCATTGACCTATTGAAGTATAAAATAGGTAAAAAACACTATTAAGAGAATTCTAATATTGTGTTATTCAATTGGTCTTTACGTTGTGCCCAATCGTTCATGTTTTGATCAAGAATCTGAATAAACTGCTTTCCATGGTTACGAATTTTTAAATGAGCTAACTCATGCATCACAACATAATCTAAACTATAATCATCCACCTTTGAAAGCTCTAGATTAAACCAAACTCTTTTTGCTTCTTGATTACATGAACCCCATTTGGTTTTCATTTTCTTGATTTTCCATTCCTTTGCTTTAACACCTAATTGCTTTTCCCACTTTTCAATAAAAGGTACTAATCTTGCCCTTAAGGTTTCTCTAAGCCATGATTCTAAAATCTCCTTACGTTTTTGAGTATCGTAATCACCCTTAAGTTGAAGCTGTAAAAAAGTCTTCTTTAAAACAACTGAGTTCTTATTTTGAGCGTCAATATTGATGTTTAACAAATATCTACGCCCTTCGAAATAATGACTTTCTCGATTAACATACTCCCTTTGGCTTTGGCGTTCCTTATTTTTGAACTTTCGCTGATTTTTTCGAATCCAGGGAATCTTCGAGACAATAAACAATCTGATTTTTTCATTATCTGATGATAATGGTGCAGATAATCGCACCCTTCCAATAGGAGGATAAACACCAAGATGAATATTCTTGATATCCTTTTTTATTACCTCAACCTCTAAATCTCCAACATGCACAATACTCATCTAATAATCACTTTGATTTTTAATAATGTCGAAAATTGAATCGATATCCTTCCCAGGTAAATGGTCTTTTAGTACATTTATAATTTCTCTTTCTTTTAGTTTATCACCTCGCCAATTATGCTTTTTAGTATATCTGACAGCCTCATCAAGAACCATTGTTAGGTTTTCATCTCCGTTTAAATTGTCATATAATGCCTGCTTTGCTTTTGAATTGATTGATTTAGGATAGTTTCTTGAATGTTCTGGTTCAGCAACGTTTTTAGCTAATTCTATGATTTCTTGAAGATACTTTTCATATTCTTTAACTTCACTCTTCCTGTCTTCTATTAATGAGTTTAATACCTCAGCCATTGTATCAAAATACTTTGGATTAGTAGGTCTCTCTTCAATAATCACTTTTCTAAGATTATGTTCGATAGTCTCAGCAACTGCTTTTTGATCTTTTTTGATACCCTCGGGTAAATCATGAATAAAAGCATCACCTTTTAGAACAATCAAATTCATCAAAGTCATATCCTCATCATCAAAGGCAGATATTTTGGTACTCTCTTTTGCATTTATATAGGTGTCTATTAAATGACGCATTGCTGGTTCATAAACCTTAAGATCAATATAATCTCCAGATGCCAATTTGATTTCATCCCTGATATTAACAAAATCATTAATTTCAATTTTTAACTTTTCTGCTTCTGCTACTGTATACCCGCATTGATTTAATTCATTTGCTATGTTAGCAAATGCTCGTACTATAGCTGCGACACATTTGTAGAAACTTAACCTTCTTTGTTCATTATCATTTAGGTCTTGACTATTACTAGTGTCTCCACAAAAAAACTTGATGAATTCAGGTGTTCTTTTGGGTGGTTCAACCGGCTCAATCATTCTTCGGCCTTGCTCTAAAAGATCTTCTAACTCATCCTTCGCCTCTTTAAATCTATTTTTTAAAAGCCCTTGGATATCATTCTTATCATATTTTTCAAATGCCCCGGAAGTGTACTCTTCCATGGCCTTTTTGATATTTCCGAACAAGTCTTTGTAGTCAACAATATAACCGTAACTCTTATCTTCAGCTTCAACTCGATTTACCCTGCATATCGCTTGAAATAAGCCATGATCTTGAAGAGACTTGTCAATGTATAAATAAGTTGCAGATGGTGCGTCAAAACCCGTCAATAGCTTATCTACCACTATTAACAACTTCATTTGTGATGGGTGTTTTTTAAAAGTTTCCTTTGTGTCTTTATCGAACTGTTCAATAGTTTTAGCCCCTAACATTTTCACGTAGGTTTCGTACTTCATTACGTTTTCCGTTTCTTGTTCTTCTCCCGTTGACTCACCTTTTGTGTCAGCTATATTTGGTGAGTAGGAAGTAACAATTGCGCACTTAGAAAATCCTTTTCTTTGAAATATTTCATAGTATCTACATGCCTCATATATAGAACTTGCAACCAACATTGCATTTCCTCGACCATTCATTAGACGGTCTTTGGTTTCAAAATCGAATATGATATCGTTAGCAATTTTCTCTAAACGATCACTACTTGAGAAAACCTTTTGAAGTGTTCCCCAACGTTGTTTTAAACGCATCTTTGCAACGTTAGTTAGCCCATTGGTTTTGGTTTCAAACCATTGGTTGACTTTATTTTCTGAATGTATTGCCTGTTCAACATCACGTGCCTCATAGCGCAAGTCAAGTACAACTTTATCTCGAACTGCTTCATCAAATTTATAGGTATGAATAAATGTACCAAAAGTCTCCATTGATGTCTGCTTGTCTTTAGAGAGTAGCGGAGTCCCGGTAAATCCAATGAATACAGCATTTGGAATAATAGCTTTCATCGCTTTGTGAAGTTCACCTGACTGGGTTCGGTGGCATTCGTCTATATAAACATAGATATCGCCTTTAGCTGAATAACCAGCAGGCAAACTATTTTTAATTTGTTCTAAATAATCATCATATGCCTCGTCTTCGTTGTTCCTGCGTCCAAATTTGTGAATTAAAGAACACATGAGCCATGGTGAAGTGCTATTCAGCATATCAATTAAGCCAACCCCATTTTTTGCTCGAACTATTTGTTCTTCTACACCCTGAAATACGCCTTCAATTTGACCGTCAAGTTCTTCCCTATCCGTTATAATTAAAACACGAGAATTGGTAATATTTTCTCTAATCCATTTGGCCAATAAAACCATGGTAATTGACTTACCTGAACCTTGCGTGTGCCAGATAATTCCACCCTCTCGATTACGTACCTTTAATTGAGCCGCCTTAATACCAAAATACTGATTTGGACGAGGTAGTTTCTTCTTTCCTGAATCAAAAACAATGAAATCATGAAGTAACTCTAAAATTCTTTCTTTGTTGCAAAGCAACTCAATTTGAGCATCAAGTGGATAATCGTGTTGATTAGGTTGCTCAGTCCATCTTAGGTATTCTTTCTCTGGTGTTTCAATAGTTCCATAACGTAAGTACTCTGTATCATTTCCAGCAAACAAGAACTGAGCAGTTGTGAAATATTGACGAATAAAATTAGAATGTTGATTGTCTAAATTTTGACGAATTCCTTCACTTACAGAAACTTTGGAACGTTTTAACTCAATTATCCCTAAGGCTATTCCATTTACATATAAAACTATATCAGGTCGCTTATCATGAACTCCTTTAACAGTCACTTCCTCTGCAACACCAAAGTGGTTGTTTGAAGGATTCTTAAAATCAAACAAAAAAATCGTTTCGGTAACAGCTCCCGCTTCCATTTTAACGGGAACACCATAGCGAATCATTGAATAGACATCTTTGTTAACCTCATATAATGATCTTGAAGTATCTGAAGCTGCTTTGGTTAACAAATCAATCGCCCTATTGGCAAGATCAGCGTTGTAACCCATTGTTTGGGTTAAAAAAGGGAACAAATAGTCTCTTTCTATGTTGCTGTTGTTTTCTCTTTCAGACCATTCACCCAAGTATGAATAACCTAGCTCATTCTTAATGAATTTTACTACTCGATTATGGGTAATTCGTTCTATTTCGCCTACTCCTCTCATTTGATACTATTTTACAAGTTTAAAACTTATCTGATACTTGAAGAATTCTATATTCTTGGTAACCACTAAAGCTCTTTTGATTCTAAGGTCGTTATCAGACCCTATAATCACTCCTTTTACTATTTGACTAGCTTCTGCCAGTTCTTCTTGCACATAGCCCATATAACGCTGTATTTGACCCACAACCACATCGCTTACCCGTCCTCTTTTTAGTTCGACTACCAAAAGTTCTTTTTTATCCTTACTGATAGCCAAAATATCTATTGGCCCCGTGTCACTTGGATATTGCTGACCTACCATCTCTCCATCTTCCTCATAGATATCATAATGCTTACCTAATTCTGTATTTTTCCAATTAGCAACCAAAAAGTCTTCTAAATGTCTCTCCAAAGCAAACAAACTTGGATCTTCAATAGTGGTATCAGTTGTTGTTATTGTAGCTGGTTTATTCCCGCCTATTAATGTTTCTATTTCTTCTGCATACTTTGTAATATCGCTTACAGTTCCAATTGATCCTGTTGAATTTCTTAATGATTCACTCATTCTAGTTCTGTCGATAATAGTATCATACCACTTCACCGATCTTTTATGGGGCAAATTACTTCCAGGTTGAAATGAGTAATTTGTAGTTACTTCTCCAACATAATAGCCGCCAGCACCATTAGGGCTTAGTATGATGTCTCCTATTTTAATTCCTTTTGAAATTGTCCACAATGCGCCACACGCAAGACCTGCGGATACTTTACTTTTACCTTCGTGAGTCTCTAACCAAATAGGAATAAATTTATGATTGAATTCTCGCCAATTATCTGGTAGCTGATTAGAAAGATCTTGTTTAATATCGAAGTCGGCACCAATAAAACTTCCTTTGAAACATTCGTCTGCAAATGAACTTTTTGCCCCTAACATGATGCGGTAATAGTTTCTCATAGTAATCTGATTTTGCCAGTTAATAAATTTTGAATCATGCCTTGTTTGATTGATTTGACTTTTTCTAGCTTAGCATTTATTATATCTATTTCTAATTGAAAACTAGTAAGGGTATCAGAAATTTGCTTTTGAATTTCAATTTTAGGTAAGTAAATTTCAATGGACTCAATGTTTTTAGGGTTTAAATTATTGATACTTGAACCGGAAAGTAAAACATCTATGTAATTTCTATATGAGGCGGTTAAGAAATTATAAAATACAAATGAGCTATCGGCAACTGTAGAATCTGTTCTAAAACACCCCATAAAAGCACCGAATGTATAATCAAAATTATCCTTCTTAGGAAATCTTGCGGCTTTACCAACTAACTGTTTACTTCCATTAGCCATACAAATTATAATATCATCTTTCTGTACAATTTGATGTTTATTTACTCTCATTTTGTCAACAAACTGAAGACCATTGAAATCAATTTTACTATTTTGAATATTATTAGACCTCAATAATCTTATTGAATTATTATTATCAAATGAAAATAGATCTCTTTCTGGGTTATAATTTACTCCTCTTAAGCATTTTCCCAGTTCGCCTATTTTTTTTATTTCCCACCCACCTTTAGGTTTTAAAAGCTCTTGCACTGCACCTTGTAAAATCTGGTTCTTTTTTTCAACAAGTTTTTCCAAAATGGTAATGTAAGTGTCTGTGTCTAAAAGTGCTTGAGCAATGACATTTTGTTCTTTTATTGGAGGGTACGGAATAATGATTTTACTTAACTCTTTAGAACTAATATGAACTACAGCGTCTCCTTGACCCTTACTTGCTTTTTGTTTTACAATAGTTATAGAATTCAACAAGTATCCCAAAAAAATTGATGAACAATTTTTAGGTGTGAATATTATGATATCACCTCCAGCAAATGCATCATATTCTTTAATAAATGCCGCGCATTTCCCTATTTCTTCTTTTGTTTCACCTGATCCAGCAAATAAAATATCCCCACTCTTAATCTTTTTTGCACTCTTCGAAACTTCAGGCGAGATAAAAGAATAACACTGATTTATAATATTATGGTGTTTAGTATATAATTCCCCATATCTAATGCATGCTAAATCGCCACTTTGGGACTCATCCTTCTTTACCCCAGAACCTTTATTAAATTGCCCTAAGTTCCCTAAAGAGTCGATTAGCCAATCTTCAGGAATAACCCCAAAATCTGTTTGTTTAAACCCTTGTTTTAAGTCCATGAGTACCCCATTTTAGAAAGGTGAGCATTTACTTTTTCTTCTAGAGATTTAATCTCATTTAAGACGCGAGGAAGGTCTAATTCATATCGTTCAGCCAATTCCACAATACGAGCAGTTAAACGCTGGCTAATGCGCTGCATTTCGTTTGTAACACTATACTCAATTGCAGCCATCCACTTGTCTTCAACCACCAGTATTTTTATTTCATCTATTGTTAAAGATTTATACTTAATTAATAATTGCTTATCCAATTCAGCGGTATATTCTTTTAACTTCTTATTTGCTTCTGATTGTTGTTCATTTAGCTTTAGGTATAGATTTAAGACAGCCACTTCTTCTATAGATTCTTTGTCTTTTTTGATATCTTTTAAACGCTTTGCAATAGCACCTTTGTTAACCTTATCTAATGAGGTAAAATAGCCCTCTTCTCCAGAATGTTCCTCTTCTAGAGATTCTAGCTCTGCTGAGCAAGTGTCTCGTTCAGCTTCAAGATTTTCAATAGCTAATTTTGATTCATTGAAATACCTAGATATCAAAATTGATTTGGGGATTAATTTCCCTTCAAACTCTTTCTTTTCATATTCAACTTCAGTTCCTACTTTCCAACCATCAGAAACAATTAAGTAGGAATCATCTTGCATGATCTCTAGCCAATAAGCCATCAGATGTTGGTATAGGTCATACTTATCAATCAATTTTAAGCCAGTAAACGATATCAATAAATTTTCACTCAACGTATGAATAAACTCTTTAGGTTTGGTGGTTGTGTCTATTGACTTACAAAAGTTAATATTATTGACCTTCCATGCATTGAATATATCTGAGGTTTGTTTTGAGTATGTATGAAATTCAGGGTGGCCAAATATTGTCTTTTTGATTTCACCCTTTGTTATTTTAAGATCACTAAACCCATCTCTATTGCTATTAATGAACAAATCAGCTTTCATTGAAGGATATACATCCCAATAGCTCTGAAGTGCCTCAATATCTTCATTTGGTATACCACCATTTAGGTGTGCATCGATATTTTGTAAATCTTCTGGTTCAGTATTGTCAATGTATCTTGGGATATTAAGATTATATCCTTTTTCTTCTACCTCAGCCATTGGAACCATTCGGCTGAATTTATTAATTTCGATATGATTGTTGAATACAGATACAATCTTATGGATATCCTGTTCACGTAAGCGGTTCTTATTACCGTCTTTTACAAACCCTTTTGAAGCATCAATAAAAAATATACCTTTTCGAGTTGTCGCATTTTCTTTATCTAGGAGAATAATACATGCAGGAATACCAGTACCAAAAAACAAGTTTGCTGGTAGACCTATGATACCCTTTATGAAACCACGCTTAATAATACTGCTTCTGATTTGCTCTTCAGAGTTTCCTCTAAATAAAACACCATGAGGTAAAATAACTGCTCCTTTACCATTTGATTTTAGTGATGCTAAAATGTGAAGCAAGAAAGCGTAATCACCGTTTTTATCTGGCGGCGTACCATAGCCCAGAAACCTTTCGTATACATCACTTGAAGGCGTAAAGCCATCTGACCAATTTTTTAAAGAAAATGGTGGATTACTAGAACTATAACTAAACTGTTCCAGTTGGCCATTTTTATTGAGAAATTGAGGATGTGATAATGTTGAATACCCTTTTTCAATTCTGGCTGTTGGGTTGTTATGAAGAATCATATTCATCTTAGCCAAACCAGCGGTAGCTACATCTTTTTCCTGACCGTAAATTGTAACAGGAACTTTTGCTTCATCTGCAATTTTCAAAAGTAGCGAACCTGAGCCACACGTTGGGTCATATATGGTGATATCATTTCTGTCGTCTTTATCAATCCCTAATATTTTAGCCATAATTCTACTTACCTCAGATGGTGTATAGAATTGACCCTTACTCTTTCCACTCTCGGTAGCAAAATGCTTCATTAGAAACTCATATGCATCACCAAGGATATCGTCTCCACCTGCTTTATTACTACCAAAATCAAGTTCGGGTTTATTGAAAATCTCAATAAGATCAGATAGCTTATCTACCATTTCTTTACCCTTACCTAGCTTATCGCTATCGTTGAAGTCGGCAACATCGATTATACCCTTTAAATCATTTTCTTCAGCAATTCGACCTACAATTTGTTTATTTATCTTATCGCCAATATCAGCCTTACCTTTTAACAATAACATATCATCAAAAGAAGAACCTTCTGGTACAAAAATTAAGGATCTTGGGTCTGCTTTTGCTTTATCAGAGACATATTTGATAAATAAGATCACCAATACATAATCTTTATATTGGGAGCTATCCATGCCTCCTCTTAACTTATTACACGACTCCCATATGCTCGCATAGAGCTGACTTTTCTTGACTGCCATTATTAGTTGTTTTCTTCTATTATTAAATCCGAAATCTTAATTCTTAACACTTTGGCAATCGATGCCAAAGTTTTCAAACTGGGCTCACTTTTGTTTTGACACCAATTATTAACACTGACTACAGTGACGCCAACTTGATCTGCAAGCCAAACTTGGGTCAAATGCCTCTTTTCGAGTATCTCTTTCAAACGAATCATTCCAGTATATTAGATATTACAAATTAAACTAATTTTTTAATACCCTAGAGATTTAAAATGAAATGTTTATGACAGAACTAATGGGGTGAATTCTACCATCTATAATGTTGAATAATTGAAGAAATCATCAAAAAAAATCCATTTATCACCCTGAAATTTCACTTTTTAAAAAAAAATATGTATTAATAGCTAAAAGAAAAAATATGATGGTAAAGATTCCAGCAACAATTGATGTAATAAAGTTGCTAAAAGATCAAAATTTAACGAAAACCAGAACGAAAAATCTAAAAGACAAAATACACTACTTTTTATCTATTTTGACTAGAACTAACGATAACGCAAAATACCTCTATGACAATGGAAACTATAAGAAAATTTGTTCTGAAATTCAAAAACAGATACATGGCAATGCTGACTATTACTTAATTCTTAAAGTACTTGAATCGTGTGAAATTCCAATAATAGAGAGAAATGGAAAATGGAAAAACTCGAGCGAATCGATTGGTTATTGTCAAGGTTTTAGAATAAACGCTAATTATGACACTGGAGAAACAAAAGCCGTTCGTATTAACAAATCACTATCCACTAGAATCATTGAAAATTCTAAAAGTGATATTCAAAAATCTTATAAATTTTTAACTGATCAATTTAAAAATCATAAAATATCAATAGATGATAGAGTTTATGAGTATTTGGAAAAGTATTACAAAGAATTAAAATCGTTGACAAATGGGAATCAGTTTCAAGATATATTTCTAAAAAACCATATAGGTAGATGTTTAGAATATATAAATAAAATTAAAAATAAAGATTTATGGTTTAATGTATCAACTGAGAATCATAGGCTCAACTCAACATTTACAAGTATTCCTAAAATATTAAGATCATTTATTTTAATTGATAATCAACCATTAGAAATGATAGATATTAAATCAAGTCAACCATATATACTATCATCAATTATAAAATCTAGATACTTTCTAGAATCAACAAAAGGTTATAATCTTAAAACAATTAATTCAAATACATACAAAACGATAATATCCAAAATAAATGAATCAACTAAATTATATACAAACAATCCTATAACTCCACAATCATCACCATACAAACTATCAATAACGCGCATGTCCCTATATATGTGGTGTGAATTTTTATCAGAAAATGAGTGTCAAAGCCTTATAGAATATGGCTCATATCAATTTAAAAACGATTTTTATACTGATATAATAGATAAAAATATTGCAGAATTTGATGATAAATCTCTTGAAAACAGAGAAAAATTAAGAGAAAAATTAAAAAATTCGATGATGCTAGTTCTATTTGATGACAACTATAAAAACAGAAATAATAATTTATACATTCAATTATTTAATAATGTTTATCCAGGAGTAAATGTTTGGCTAGAACGAATTCATAAAATGATTGGTAAAAAAGAGTTTTCATACCTAATGCAGAGAACTGAAAGTTACCTTTTGTTAAATTGTGCTTGCAGAGAATTCAATGAGAAATATCCTAAAGCACCAATTTTCACTATCCACGACGGATTATATACTACAAAAGAATACATCAACGAATTAACCCAGATTACGAAAGAAAATCTTATAAAAATTACAGGTGCAACACCAGGGATTAAGCACTCAAGAGAATCTATTTCAACCTATCCTGAATCAAATGTTATAGATTCAAGATGGAAAAAGATTAAAGCCATTAATACAAAATCGAAGTTTGAAAAAGCAAAACATACGATTTTGGATTATAATCTAAAACTAGCTGAAGATTTCATCAAAAATTGGTAAAATTTATTTTTGAGGATTTGATCTTAATTCCAAAATCTTGGAGAAATTTGGAAAATATTTTTTTTACGGGTTAGAGGGCGGCTTAAATCATTGATAATCATAGAAATACAACGGGATACCCTGCCGGAATTCCTGCCGGGAATTCCGGCAGGTAGGAGTAGAAATTAAAAAACATTGCAAATTGTTTGTCGTTTCAAAATTCCCTACATATATTTGCACCATGATTTACAAAGGCAACAAAGGATACAGCGAATTTATTAGATCCATAAAGGAAAATCACTTTTATGGTAATAATAAGCGTATTCTAAAAATATTAACAGATGATGATTTAAAAAATATTATTCTGCCGTTGACGTATCTGCAGAGAAAACTATCCCATGAACACGATGAACTAATTCTTCAATTAATAACAAATATCACTGAAGAGACAGAGGAGTTTTACCAAAAAAATAATATTAAAAACTATCTAGAGGCAAATTCTTTGATTGATCAAAAGCTATTGCAAATAGCAAAATTAAGAATGGTTATTTTACCTGAGTTTTTAATCAACAAAACTATTCATCCCGTATCAAATTATACATATGCTGTTTTAAGAGCTATGTGGCTGGATAATGACTTTAGAAAAGTGAAAAAATTTTCTATTAGCTTAGGGAATATTGACTTATTAGATATCAACATTAACTCATCAAATCAAATATCAAAAAGGCTAATTGAAAATGAAGAAATCTCAGAAATAATAGACGCCAAAAAAAATTTAAATGAAAAACTTCTTGATCTGTATAGATCAGAATACCCATAGTTTTTTTTATCATTTTTGTATGGAATTTCAAAACGAACAACAATTTAAATAACAATTAAACACCTAAATTATGATCACAACATTTTTATTTAACTATCTAACAGAACGCTCTAGAATCAAAGGAGTGCAACTAGTCTACTCACGAGAACAAATGGAGCTAATATTTCTGAGTGGCATTAGGACATTTGCTGGAGTTACAGTAAATGACTTCGGATTTCCACTGTTTGATGATGAACCTCCTATTTACGGAGTAGAACCTGGCAAACACTTCTTGAACAATTACATCTATTGGAATTGGAATAGCAATGAAACAAATTATAACAATAACTAAACATTAAAATTATGATTACAACAAATCAAGCAGACAGAATTTTAAACCGCATGGGTTCAAAAAGATATTATAAAAGACTAGAAGTTGAGGAGCTAACTAGACTACTAACACTTCTTGCCGAAATAGAAATATCAAACCTTGAAGATGAATATTTTATTAACAAACAACAATTTCAAGTAAAAGCAGCATAATATGAATGTAATTGGATATGCCCGCGTAAGTACTTCAGATCAAAAAGAGAATGGACATAGCTTACAATACCAAGAAGATGCAATAGTTAAATATTGTAAATCAAAAGGTTATAACCTAATCGAGGTACACAAGGAAGATCATACAGGAAAAGATGATTTCAACCGTCCAAAATGGAATCAAATTACTAACTACATTAAGAAAAATAAGAACGCTGTACAGGGAATCGTGTGCTTACGCTGGGATCGCTATTCGAGAAATGTAGTAGAGGCATTAATGACGATGAATGACCTCAAAAAAAAGGGCATATCTATTATTACAATCGAAGAAACTATTAATTATGATGACCCGGCAGACAAGCTAAGACTTCACATTTCATTAAGTTTTGCAGAAATGGAGTCGAATAAGAATTCTAAGAGAACGACAGAATCAACTAGAAGATGTCGCCTAGATGGTTGCTGGACAGGTTGCGCACCATTTGGATATCTGAATCATAGAGATGCACTTAATAGGTCAACTTTAAAACCACATCCAGAAAACAGTAAAATTGTAAAAGAGATTTTTGAAAAATATGCAACAGGTTTGTACACACGTGACGAACTCAGAAAACAATACACTAAAGTAAAAGGTCTTTCAAAAAATAACTTCATTAATATTTTTAAAAAACCTGTTTATTGTGGAAAAATAGAGGTGCCTGCTTTGTATGATGAACCTAAAGAAATTGTGAGGGGTCTTCATTTCCCTATTATTAGCGAAGAACTATTTAACAAAGTCCAAGGGATTTTAATAGGGAATACACGGAAAATGGAGTTTAATAAAGCCAATATTGAACAATATCCAATGAAGAATCTATTCCTTTGTTCAGAGCACAATAGAATGATTACTGCAAGTGGTTCAAGAAGTAGAAATGGTAGTATACACCATTATTACCACTGTTCACACTCAAGTTGCAAGAATAGAATACCCAAAGATCAACTTGAGAAATATGCAGAAGAACTACTAAAGTCATTACAAGTACCTTCAGAGGTATTAGATTTATATCATACTATTCTAGAAGAAACATTTAAGTCTAAACAAAAAGAATTCATCCATGACACAAAGGATTTAGAAAAGAGTATCGAACAATTGAAAGAGAAAATTTCAAAGATTGATATGGATTTTGCAAATGGGGATATTTCAGCAGTTCAATACACTAGAATTTCATCACAGCTCTCAGATAATTTACTCCTACAAGAGAATGAATTACGTTGTCATAATGACGAAAAAGTCCCTTATACTAAACTCTTGAAAAAGGGTCTCCATTTACTTCCAAACTTGCATCAATACTTTTCCAATGGAGACGGATATGTGAAAAACAAAATTATTGGTTCGATGTTTAAAGAAAAGTTTATTATTGATAAAGGGAAAGTTCGAACCGCAGATTGGATAGAGATAGTAAGCGGTATTATGTTGATAGACAACGATTTAGCAAATTCTGGAAATGAAAAAGCCAGTAAAAATAGACTGCCCCCAAAAAGTTAGACACTTAATGGGGGCATTTTTATGTTAAAACGAAAAAAATACGACTACAAGTTTAGACTTGAATGTGTAGCACTAGTAGTTAAAAAGAAACTACCAACAATTAGAGTAGCTAAAGAAAAAGGTATACCCTATACCAACCTAAGACTTTGGGTAGGATTTTACAACAAGTATGGTAGGGATGGATTAAAAGGTCGTGAGAATAAGCATTACGATGCATCATTTAAGTTTAAAGTGCTACAAACTATTGATGAGGAACTTTTATCTTTACAAGATGCCTGTGTTAGATTTGATATAGCTGCAACTTCATCTATAATTAGTTGGAGAGACGCATATGAATCAAATGGATATCAAGGCTTAATTAGTAAACCAAAAGGTCGTCCACCCAAAATGAAACCACCCATCAAACGTAAAGTAAGCAAGCCTTCAAAACCTTTGACACGTGAACAAGAGTTATTGGAGGAACTTGAATACTTAAGAGCAGAGAATGCCTTGCTAAAAAAGCTCCAAGCCTTAGATCAAGTAGACAAAAAGCAAAAGCCATCATCGAGCTAAGGCAAGAACACAAATTGGCAACACTACTCAAGTGCGTAAATATGGCAAAGAGTAGTTTTTATTACTATGCAAAACAAGACACGAGTGATAAGTACGAAGAAGTAAAGAAAAAGATAGAACGTATTTATCACAAACACAAGGGCAGGCTAGGTTATAGACGTATTACGATACTACTTCGTCGAGAAGACATAGTTATCAATCATAAGACCGTATTGCGTTTAATGGGGAGCTTAAGACTAAAGAGCTTGATAAGAAGAAAGAAATACAGGTCTTATAAAGGAGAACAAGGGAAAATAGCACCCAATGTTTTAGATAGATCTTTTAAAGCAAAACAACCCAATCAAAAATGGACAACCGATGTAACAGAATTTAATGTGTTAGGAAAGAAACTTTATTTATCTCCAGTTTTAGACCTATATAATCAAGAAATCATAAGTTATGAACTGTCAGAGCGCCCAGACTTTAAAAGCGTCACAAATATGCTAGAAAAGGCTTTAAAAAAGACAGATAATACGAAATCACTAATCATGCACTCAGATCAGGGCTGGCAATATCAAATGAAGCAATACCAGTCTATTTTAAAACAAAATGGGATTAGGCAAAGTATGTCAAGAAAAGGAAATTGTTTAGACAACGCAGTAATGGAAAACTTCTTCGGAACGCTTAAGTCCGAGCTGTTTTATCTAAATAAATACGAATCAATTACTCACCTAAAAAAAGAAATAAACAAGTATATCAAATATTATAACAACGACAGAATCAAACTTAATCTAAACGGAATGAGCCCGGTACAATACCGAGCTCATCACTTTAAAACTTAATTATTAACTTTGTCCAACTTTAGGGGTTCAGTCCAATAGGATGGCTTTTTTATTATCAACTATATACTTAATCGTAGATTCGTTTTAAAGGCAAGTTTTCATTGGCCTTAATCAATAAAGGCACATGCTCTACTATGGTCATATCATTATCTAAGCCAAATGCCTTTTGATCACTTTGTGCAAAGTTCTTGATGTTGAAATATAAGTCCATAATGAAATCTTCTTTAAATGATAATTCATTTTCTATT
>JACCDI010245953.1_pt1 | contig 18336 bp, 10 predicted proteins | sample 7442791 | NCBI WGS metagenome assembly JACCDI01 (sample SAMN15323434, study PRJNA562643) | freshwater metagenome | isolation source: river surface water | place: USA:Blue River Watershed | collected 2017-08-15
CTGTGAGGCTGGCCAGTGTCTGGGCTGTGGTGCTGGCGTTCTTGCTGTTGAGGTTGGTGGTGTCGCCCGAGCCGGTGATGGCGAAGGTCTCGCCGTTCACCCCGGTGGCCGTGAGCGTGCTGCCTGCCACAGTGGTGCCGCCGTTGTAGGTGCGAGCGCCTGAGAGCGTGAGGTCGGCCTTGTTGATCGTGAAAGCACTGCCCGTGGTGGAGAGGGCGTTGTAGTTGGAAGACGAAGCGCCGTTGCTGCCACTGCCCAGCGCCAAGCCGGTGAGGCTGGCCAGTGTTTGTGCTGTGGTGCTGGCGTCCTTGCTGTTGAGGTTGGAGCTGTTGCCCGAGCCGGTGATGGCGAAGGTCTCACCGTTCACCCCGGTGGCGGTGAGCGTGCTGCCTGCCACAGTGGTGCCGCCGTTGTAGGCGCGAGCGCCTGAGAGCGTGAGGTCAGCCTTGTTGATCGTGAAAGCGCTGCCCGTAGTGGAGAGGGCGTTGTAGTTGGAAGACGAAGCCCCGTTGTTGCCACTGCCCAGCGACAAACCGGTGAGGCTGGCCAGTGTCTGGGCGGTGGTGCTGGCGTCCTTGCTGTTCAAGTTGGAGCTGTTGCCCGAGCCGGTGATGGCGAAGGTCTCACCGTTCACCCCGGTGGCCGTGAGCGTGCTGCCTGCCACAGTGGTGCCACCGTTGTAGGTGCGAGAACCTGAGAGCGTCAGGTCAGCCTTGTTGATGGAAGCCGCCGCGTGGCTGCGGTCAAGCGTGGGCAACTGGTAGTTGCTGGCCAAGCCGCCGTTGGTGCCCGAGCCGTCGGCCAGGGTCAGGGCGGTGAGGTAGTTGGTGGTGTTGTCGGCCACGTTCTGGCTGTGGTAGGTGGCCCCGCTGAAACTCAAGGTCTCGCTGCCCACGCCGGTGATGGTGAGGGTGGTGTTGCCTTGGGTGGTGCCGCCGTCGTAGGTTTTGCTGGCTGTACCCAGTGTGGCGGTGGCCTTGTTGATCTGCAAGGTCGCTGCTGTGCTGGATGCCACGAAGTCGTAGCCTTGCTGGTCGGAGTACAGGCCGCCGTTGTAGCTCACGCTGTAGGTGCCAAAGTTTTTGCAGCTGTCGGCGCTGCCGCCTTGGGTGCAACCAAAGCTTGCGGTGCCTTGCACTTTGCTGCTGTCGGCGGTGCTGCCGTCGGCCAGCGTGACGGTGGTGGTGGTGCTTTGGGTGTTGCCGTTGTAGGTGGTGGTTTTGTTGGCGGCGGCCACGGTGGCCGTGGTCATGAAGGCTTTGAGCAGTGGGGTGGTGCTGCCCTCGTACAGGCGCCAAGTTTTGCTGGCATCACCGCCCGTGGTGTCGATGCTCCAGCCCGAAAAATTGCTGGCTCTGTTGGCGCTGGTGACGTTGCCGTAGCTTTGGCTGACGGACGAGCGAAGGTCCAGATAACCGTACCAACGAGATCCTGTTGAATAGCTGTTGCGGATGGCGGTTGAGCTGTTTAGATATCGCGCATAGCCCACCAATCCCCCCACCTGACTGGCCCCAGACACAGCGCCTGTGGCATAGCTGTCGCTGATGACGCCAAAGTTATCGCCGACCAATCCGCCTATGACTGAGCCGTAGCTTGCGAAACTGCCAGAAACGCTGCTGGTGGCAAAGCTGGTGCTGATGCTGCCATAGTTGCGCCCCACCAAGCTGCCCACGGAGGAGTAGCCTTGGATGCTGCCGCCCACCAAGCCCACATTGCGGATGATCGCTTGGGCGTGGGTATAGCCGAAGAGTCCGACATAGTCCTGGCCGCTGCGGTTGATGGTGAGCCCGCTGATGGTGTGGCCCAGGCCGTCAAACGTGCCGGCGAAGTTGTTGGTACTGTCACCAATGGGGTTAAACCCCGCGTAGGTGCCACCGCTAAGGTTCCAGCCACTGGTGGCACTGGCGTCAATGTGGTTGCCCAGCACGAACTTGCCGCCAAGGTTGCTGCCCACTTGCTGCAACTGGTTCACGTTGGTGAGCACGCTGTAGTAGGTGGGCGTGCTTGAGGTGTCGCTGCCCAGGATGACCGAGCCGTTGGTGGTGCTGCCGCCAAAGCCTCTGAGGTAGGGCGTGGTTTTGTTGCCCGCGTTGTCCCACACGCTGGGGTCAAAGCCTGTGGGCAGGGCAGCGGCCAATTGGGCGTTGGTGAGGTGCGTGCTGCTGCTGGTGTTGCCTTGCTCCCGACCAACCAGTCCGTCCGTATAGTAACTGCCCGAGACTTGGCCCGTGGCATAAGCATTGGTAATGGTGCTGAAGGCGACGTTGAAGCCGACCAGTCCGCCGACTGTGCTCAAACCTGAGACTTTGCCCGTGGCATATGCGTTGGTGATGCTGCCCACGTTGAGGCCGACCAGTCCGCCGACGTATACTTGGCCCGTGACTTGGCCCGTGACATAGGCGTTGGTGATGCTGCCACTGTTGTAGCCGATCAGTCCGCCGACACTGTTGGCAGAGCCCGTGACTTGGCCCGTGGCATAGGCGTTGGTGATGCTGCCACTGTTGTTGTAGCCGATCAGTCCGCCCACGGAGTTATTGCCCCAGACTTGGCCCGCAGCAGAGACGTTCTGGATGGTGCTGCCAACGAGTTTGCCCACCAGTCCGCCGACGCTGTCAGCACCGATGACAGTCGCAGAGGCAAAGCTGTTGGTGATGCTGGTGCCGTCGTTGTGTCCCACCAAAGCACCCACTTCGTACTGCCCCGTGACGCTGCCGCCTACCAAACCGACGTTGCGCAGGGTGGCTAAATTGGTGTAGCCGAAGAGCCCGACATAGCTTTGACTACCCCGGTTGATGGTGAGCCCGCTGATGGTGTGGCCCAAGCCGTCAAAAATTCCGGTGAACTTGGTGGTGCTGTCACCCAAGGGGTTAAAGCCCGCGTAGGTGCCTGCGCTGAGGTTCCATGAACTGGTGATGCTGGCGTCAATGTTGTCGCCCAGCACGTACTTGCCACTCAGGTTGTTGTTGATGTTTTGCAGGTTGGTCACATCGGTGATGACGGTGTAGGTGACTTCATCGGCGTCATAGCCGAGCTTGGTGCTGAAGTTTTGACCTGCTGGCAGATTGATCGTGCCAGTGTTTAGGTTGTACTTGGCGGTGTTGCCCGCAGCAACCGCGCCTTGTCCGTACCACAAAGCCAGTTTGCCAGTGCCGCTGCCATTCAAGTTGGCATTGATGTTGATGTTGCGGTGGGCACTGAGAGTTAGCTTGTTGGCATTCCAGCTTACGGTGTCGTTGACATGAATGTCGCCGTTGCCATTTCCATTTCCACTGCCATCACAGGTCACGTAAATGCAACCAATGCCAGAGCTTGTGGTGGCTAGGGCGACATCGCTGTCATTGAGTGCAGCACTAAGGGCAGCACCCGTGATGTCGCCACCGCTGGCAGCGATGGTGAGATCGTAGGGGTCGAGCAGCCACTGACCGTTCTTACCGCTGCTGGCTTTGGTGGTGATGCGGGCACTGTCGCTGACCTTGACTTTGGCGGCACTGGTTTCAATAAAACCACCGTTGCCGCCGTTGGGGGCGCTGGCATCGAGCGTGCCCGCCACCTGGGTGGTGCCTGCGGCCATGCCGCCCATGAGGACGATGGTGCCGTTGTGCTCGCCCACGGTTTGGGCCTGTATGACGCCGCTGTTGTTGACCACACTGGCCAGCAGTGCGTCTTTAGCACCCGCGCTCAAGAGCACGGTGCCGCCGTCGGCACGGATGAGGCCGCCGTTGTCGGCCAAGGCGTTGAGGGCCGATTGGTCTACCTTGAGGCTGAGCAACTGGTTGTCGGCAAAGGTGAGGGTGACTTGCGAGCCCGCGCCCATCGCCACTGTGCCGCCCCCGTTGCTGCCAGCGTCAGCGGTGAGGGTGCCGGTGTTTTGCGTGGTGTGGCCCAGCAGGGCGACATAGCGGCCATTGAGGCGGCCTTGGTTAACGACGCTGGCTTGGCTGGTGCCGCCAAAGCTGCGGGTGCGGCTGGCAAGCTGGTTGTCGTTCACGTCGAGTGTGGAGGCCACCAAGCCGCCCACGTTGACCTGTGCGCTTTTGCCAAACAAGATGCCGTTGGGGTTGATGAGCCAGACCTGCCCATTGGCGTTGAGGTGGCCCAAGAACTGCGTGCCGTTGGTGTCCAAGATGCGGTTAACGGCAATGGCGCTGGCCGAGGGCTGCACAAAGTTGACGGTTTCGTTGGCGTTGGTGTTGAAGCTCTTCCAACTGAGCGAGAGGTTTTGGCTGCTTTGGTTGATGGTGGTGGTGTTGCCTTGTTGGCTGATTTGCCCCGCGCCCGAGGTGACTTGCCCGCCTTGTGGGGCAGCAAAGGCAGGCTGGGCCAAGCACAAGGCGGCGAGCACCACGACACGGCGTTTGGTGCTGCGCTTGGTTTTGCCACGCCCGCGCGCGCATTCGGCCACGGCGACCCAAGTGTTGAGAACGGTGCTGAAGATGAGGCGGTAGGTGTGGTTCATGTCAATTAAAAGTATTATTTTTTATGGATTGATGCTATCTTAAAAAAACCAAAGATCAATACTGACATTTGTTATGTGTTCTTTTGATGTATATATGAGCGGTGGCGGGCTTTTAAAATGCGACGCTCCCAAAGTATTCTTTTTGTTTTTCTATTAATTTAAAGGTTTTATATATGCACAAGCTCTCGCCCACTTGCCCTGTGCGCATTCCGCGTTGGCCGCTGCTGGGGCACACGTATGCGCTGGCCAAAAACGCCACGCAGTATTTGGTGCGTTGGAGCCGCCGCTATGGCTCGATTTTTTCGATTGAGTTTTTGCGCAAGGAGTACGTGGTGGTGGCCGGTATGACGGCGTACAACCATTTGCTCAAGGTGGGTGAGGCGGGCTTGAGCCGCACGCGGTTTTTTGACCGGGTGACGCAAGAGGTGGGGGGCATGGTGGTGTTGACGCAGCCCGAGCACTTGCACCACGACTTGCGGGGCAAGTTGCGCTTGGCGTTTTCGCGTCAGGTGGCGGCGCAGTGGTTGCCGCAGTGGGTGGAGGCGCTGGATGCGTCGCTGGCGGTGCACCCGGTGGGCAGTTCGGTGTCGGTGTTGGATTGGTCAACGCGGGTGTGTTTCGAGCAGTTCACGCTGGCTTTGTGTGGCGAAAATTTGAAGGCGGTATTTGACGATGCCAACGCGTTTTGCCACTGGACGATGACGGTGGGGGTGAAGCAGTGGCCCGATTGGGTGTTGGCTTTGCCGGTGCAAAAAAAGCGGCGTGCCCGGATCATGGCGTTGATGGATCGGTTGTTGGCCGAGCACGCGGCGTCGCTGTCGCAGGGGGCGGTGTCTGAGGCGGTGCGTTTTCGGTTGTTGGACGCGTTGGCCCAGGCCAAGACCGACGAGGGGCAGGCGCTGCCCAAGGAGGACTTGGTGGCCACGCTGCTCTACGGTTTCATTGGCACATTGATTTACACCAACCGCGCGGTTGCGTTTTTGGTGTGCGAGCTGATCAACCACCCCGAGGCGTATGCCCGCGTGGAGCAAGAGGTGGATGCGCTGTATGCGGGCGGACGCATGCCCACGGGGGTGGATTTGCGTGGGCTGACCTTGTTGCGTTCGGCGTTGCGCGAGAGTTTGCGGTTGCACCCGATTTCGCTGGGTATGCCGTACAACGTGGACGAGGACATTGAGGTGGGGGGCTGCCCCATCAAGGCGGGGCAGACGTGTGTGTTCACGTTTGTGACGGGGCATTTTTCGACCGATTTTTATGCGCAACCCGAGGTGTTTGATTTGGACCGCTGCATGTCGCCGCGCAACGAGCATCAGCAGCGTTCGGCGCATTTGCCGTTTGGTTTTGGGGGGCGTTTGTGCCCAGCGATTGGCTTGGTAGAGAGTTTGGTGCTGACCACAGTGAGCCGCTTGATGTACCGCCGCCGTTTGGCTGCACAGGTGCCACACAGGCCAGTTCGCACGGTGATGGCCCCGCTGCCAGGGCCCGAGCGCCAATGGGCGATGACGTTTGCCGCCGAGCGTGTGCCCGCTGTGGTGCAAGAGGGCGCGTTAGAGGGGGCGCAGGGGTTGGGCGAGTCGGCGCTGACGAGTTTGTTTGAAGAGCAGTTGCAGCACGAGCAGCGTGTGCGCGATATGTTTGCGCGGGCGCAAACGCAAAGCTTTGCGCCCGGCCAAGCGATTGTGCAAGAGGGAGACGAGGCGGATGCGTTTTATGTGATTGTGTCGGGCCAGGTGGCGGTGTCACGTGTGGGCGTGCCTGCACCGCTGGCAAAGCTAGAGGCGGGGCAGCATTTTGGCGAGACGGGGCTATTGAATGGCGCGGTGCGCAATGCCACGTGCCGCGCGGTGGGCGAGGTGTCGGTGCTGAAGATTGGACGCGATGATTTTCTGGCCATCGTGCGCGATTTGGGTTTGGTGCACGAGGAGATCGCCGCATTGAGCCGCCACATGGACTGGATGGAAAAGGCCAGCAAGTCGCTGCCGCATGCCACGCCCGAGCAAGTTCAAAACTTGCTGCGTTGGGGGCAGATGCAAACGGTGTTGCCCAACCAAGTGATCGTGGCTCAGGGCGATGAGGCGACGCATTTCTACATCGTGTTGAAGGGCAAGGTGCGGGTGTCGCAAAAGACGCCATCGGGCGAGGTCAAACCTTTGGCGGTGTTGGAGCCGGGCGCATTTTTTGGCGAGATCGGCATTTTGCAAGGGCGAGCACGCAATGCGTCGGTGCACGCACACAACGAGTCCGAGGTGGTGCTTTTGGTGCTAGAGAGAGCCACTTTGCTGGCTTGGGTGGCAGACAAGCCCGAGGCACGTTCAGATTTGGTGAGTGTGGTGATGCAGCGGGTGCTGATGCCAGCCTAGTCTGCGTGCACAGGGGGAGCTGATGAAAGTGCTGCATACAAACGCTTGATACAGCCGTTGAACGTTGGCTTGCACAAGAGAGGGCGGATGGTTGTTTTCCTTTTGCCAGCGGGCTTGTTCGTGCAGCAGCGCGCAGGTGAGGGCGGGGCCGAGGTGGGGTTGCAGGCTGACGGCAATGTCGGCCTCGGTGAGCAACACGCCAAGCCACAGTCGCACATCGATGGGCTGGTGGTCGAGGCAGTGTTGGCGGTAGGTTTGGTGGATGTGTGTGGCCTGGGGCGGATGGGTTTGGCGCACAAGGTGTTGCACCACAGGGACAAGATGGGGCCAAGGTGGATTGGTGCTTGGGCAGGCGGCGGCAAAGCGTTGGGCGCTGGCTTCTTCGAGTTCGGGATGTGGGCTGCTGGGGCGGCCGTCGTGCCCCCAGTCGTGCACCAAGGCGGCTAAGAGGGCGCAGGCCGCATGTGGCGCATCCCATGCGGGCATGGTGGTCGAGGTCCTGTGGTGTGCGCGCCAATCTTGCAGCAAGAAGGCCAAGGACAGCAGCACGTCGCAGAGGTGTTGGCGGTTGTGGTAGGTGGTTTGGGTGTCGGACGGGGTGTCTTGCCCAACTCGGTGTGCCAAGGCTTGGCCTTGTTGGTAGATGGCGTGCAAGGGCGTAGGGTAGGGGCGCTGCCGTGCAGGCCAGAGCAAGTGCCACGCTTGTGTCCATGCTTGACTCAGCGACCACGACTGTTGCTTGGCGCGGCTGAGCATGCGCAGCCAGCGGCGTGGTGCGCGGGCGGTGGGCAGGCTGCTTGGGGCGCGGCGGCGTGTCGTTTTATTTCTCTTCATGTCGGGTGACGCCGTCCCATTGGGGGCCGGGCGGGTTCAGGCGATAGTGCGCAATGCGCTGTTGGTACAAGTCGGCCAAGGTGGCGGCATGCAAGGGTGCGCCAGCCTGTTGCGTGGCAAAGGTTTGGGCGATGTTTTGCCAGGTGTCCAGCAGTTGTGTGGCTTGGTTCCATTGCTGGGCTACATAAGCTTGTTTCATGGCTTGCCATGTTTGCTGCACATGGGTGGCGGCTTGCAAGGTGGCGGCACTGGGTGCGTGGCTGGTGAGTGCGGTGGCGATGGTGACGGCTTGCTCTTTGCCTTTGACGCGCACGGTGTCGACTTCGAGCCACATGATGTCGGGGCATTCGCGCTGAATGTGTTCGCTGACGATGAGGGTGCATCCATAGACCTTGCACAGGCCTTCGAGGCGCGAGGCGAGGTTCACTGCGTCGCCCATGACGGTGTAGGCGCGACGGGTGCGCGAGCCCATGTCACCCACGCGTACTTCGCCGCAGTTCAGACCAATGCCCATCTTGAGCGCGGGCCAGCCGCGTTGCTCAAAGCTGGTGCTCAAGGTTTGTGCGGCTTGCAGCATACGTAACGATGCAATGACGGCTTTGTGGGCGTGGTCGGCTTGGGCCACGGGTGCGCCCCAAAAGGCCATGACGGCGTCGCCAATGAATTTGTCGAGCGTGCCTTCGTGAGCCGCAATGACTTCGGTCATGGCACTCAGGTAGGCGTTGATGTAGTCGCGCAAGTCGTCGGGCGAGAGGCTCTCGGCAATGGAGGTGAAGCCACGCACGTCCGAGAACAAGATGCTCAGGCGTGCGCTTTGCGGGGCCATGCTGTAGCGCTGGGGGTCTTGGGCCATGCGCGCCACGAGTTGCGGGGGCACGTATTGACCAAAGAGGTCGATGAAGTGGCGGCGTTGTCGGCTCTCCAGCCAGTAGCCCCAAAAGGTGTCGAGCAGCAACCAGCCGATGACGAGGGCCAGTGGCGTGGCAGCAGAAATCAACCACGCGTGTTGCAGGTAGAGCCATTGGTTCAGGCCCAACCAGAGCGCCGCCAGTAGGCTGGCTTGGGCCACTTTGCGCCAGACGGAGGTTTGGCGTCGCTGTGCCCACCACACGGCGGCGATGAGCAGCATGGCCAAGAGTTCGAGGGCGGGCGCGAAGTCGGGCTGGTGCAAAAACCGACCTTCGAGCAAGGCGGACAAGATGAGGGCGTGCAACTCGACGCCCGCAAAGGCGGGGTTCACCGGGGTGGCGCGCAGGTCCATCATGCCGGCGGCGGTGCTGCCCAGCAAGGCGATTTTGTTTGCCAGACGTTCGGGCGCGATGTCGCCCGCCATGAGGGCCCCGATGGGGATGTAGTCAAACCCGCCCCCGCTTTGAAAGCCCCGCCCGCGCCATGGCAGGTGCAGGCTGAGTTGGGCATCGAGTGGGATGTGCAGGGGCGCGGTTTGGGTTTGCGCAAAGCGCACTTGCAAGTGGGTGGGGCTGATGAGCTGAAGGTCGTGCGCGGGCAGTGTGCTGCGCCACACACTCAGGGCAAGGGATTCGTAGAGCTGCCCGTCGTAGTGGCTGAGCAAGGGCACGCGGCGCACGTTGCCGTCGGTGTCGAACAAGGCGTTCATCACACCGCTGCGGCACACGGCATCCAAGCGGTCGAGGGTCATGGTGTAGCCATGCCACTGCGGCCAAGCGAGTGAGGTGTCGCTGGGGCTGTCCAGCGACAAGGTGGGCATGGGCAGGTTGCCATGGGTGGATGCATCGGCTTGGCCAGATAAGAACCACCCCGTGGTGACGGGGTAACGCGCCAAGGTGGCGGCGAGTTGGGCGTCGGCACCGGGTGTGCGTTCGGGCTCGGACAAGAGCATGTCAATGCCCAAGCTGCGCACACCTTGCGAGTGCGGGCCTTGCGGATGAAAGGCGCGTTCGACCACCTCGGCCAGTGTGGTGCGCGACCAAGGCCAGCGGCCCATGCGGGCCAAGCTGTCTTCGTCAATGTCCAAGATGACGATGTCGGGGTGCGGCGCGGCAGGACGCTGTGAGGCGACCCAGCGCGCACGCGCATCGTCAAGGCCGTGTGCCACCCATTGCAACGCGCCCGAATGCCACCACTGCAAGCTGTGGCCGATTAAAAAAATCAGCCAAGCCACCATGAGCAGCTTGCGCCCGTGCAGGGCGTATTCACGCCAGTGGGTGGGTGGTGAAGCGTTTGTCGTCATGCACTCACTACTGACCCAATGCCAAGCGCCAGTTGAGCAGCCACATGTGTCGCTTGAAGCCGTAGAGCGATTGGTTGGATTGATTGTGTTGGTCAGACCAGCTCAGACTGAGTTGGCTGTCGTCGTTGATGCGGTAGTTGAGCGACAACGATTGCGTGGCGTCTTGGTCCACCCGGCGACTTAGAAAGGTGAGGTCTGTGGCACCGTAGCTGCGGCGCTCTGTGCTGAGCAAAGTCAAGACAGACCAGTTGCGGTTGAGGTGATAGCGTGCGTAGGCTTGCAAGCCAGCGCTGTGGTAGCCCATGTGGTGGCGCGCGCTGTCGCGTGGCATTTCGTGGTTGAGGCTGAAGGTGAAGCCAGTCAACCAAGCTTCTTCTTCGCCTAGTTTGCTCACCCAGCCAGCTTGGGCTGTGGCACGCGGTGCGTTGCGTGCGGTGTCGGTGAGGTATTTCTGTTCGCTGTATTGCAACGAGGTCATCCACATCGAGGCATTGCCCGAATACCACGCGTGTTGGGCCGATACGCCGTAGCTGTCGCGCAAATGGGTACCGCCTTGATGGGCTTGGTTGTAGTTGAGCCCCCAGCGCCATTCGCGTTGTCGCCCCTCTTGCGGGCAGACCCACGCGCCGTCTAGGCCGTAGATTTGCTGTGAGAAGTCGGCATTGCGCAACACATCGTTGAATTGGGCATTGGCTTCGAACTGTGGGACACAATCGTTCAGGCCCGTGTCACCACCGAATGCGCTGCCTAACCAACGCGCGCCAATTTGGGTTTTGCGCACGCTTGAAGGGGTGGCTTGCAGGGACGCACTGGGCGTGAAAGGCAGCCCTGCCAAAGTGATGGTGGAGAGTGTGGTGCCTGAGTTGACGTTGCTGTCGTGGCCATAGCTCAGGCTGGTCCACCCGCTCCAGCCGGTGTCCAAGCTGCGTTGGCGTTCGTCCAAGGCGCGCAAAAAACGGTCGATGCGCCGCTGTGCATCGTCAGGGATGGTGTTGCTGTTGGGGAGGTTAAGGACCGACTCAAATAGGTCACGGGCCAAGCGGTTTTCGCCGCCACGAAAGTGCAGATTGGCGAGTTCGGCACGCAAGACGGCGTCGTTTGGGGCTTGATCTAGAGCCCTCTCCAAGGCCATGACGGCACGGGTGATGTGGCCGCTGCGCGCGGCGGCAATACCAAACACGCGGTCGAATTCGGATTCGCCTGCGAGGTCGATTTCATGCGGGTCGAGGGCGTCAAAAACCTCCTGCCAAGCTTTAGCTGCCAAGGCAGGTCGAATGCTTTGTGACAAGGTAAGCCAAGTGGTGGCGTGTGCGGGTTGTGTCGATGAAGGGGTTTGTGCCCAGCTTGTACTGATGCACAGCGGCAGCAGGTGGAGTGTGACGGCGCACAAAAGGGTGCTGATGCGCATGGTTGGTTTATGTAGATACGAGGTCGTCATAGGGATGGGGCGCTGGTTTATTTTTTGTAAGCGACGACACCGCGGCCATCGACGGTGTATGAACTGAATTCGTTTTGTCGAAGAGCAAAGGACATGCCTGCGTTGTTGGGCTGGCTGCCGGAGCCAAAGAGCTGGATGCTGCCGTCGAGGTAAAGCCCTGTGTTTTTGGGTGTAGCGTTACCTGTGAGTGTTCCTCGGAGGTTGCCAAAACTCATGACGCCATTGGAGATGGATGAGAAGGCCGAGGGGGACGCCGTGTTGTTGAATGAGGCGGTGTAGCCGTTGGTGCTGCTCATGGTGGTGTTCATGGCCACTGTGCTGTTGCTAAGGTCGAGGCTCAAGGTGGAGGTCAGGCTGTTGAGGGAGCTGGTTATGCCGTTGACGCTCAGCTCACCCGCATAGCCGACGCTTGTGTAGTTGAGGGTGCCGTTGGCAGGTGGTACGACGGGGTTTTGGCCATATAGCCAATAAATTGAACTAGTAGGCTGACTGCTAAAGAGTGGCAGGTTGCTGGTTGTAGTGCTTGCTTTCCATGTTCCCCAGCTCAAGAGCTGATCGCTGCTTTGCCCAAGTAGCGTGCTGTCGGTCGAGGACAGGTTGTACTGATTTGGGTTTGTAGTGTTTGCACTGACAGCAGCGTTGATAGAAACAAGACGATCTTGCGCAGATGTCTCATTTGAAAATCTTTCAAAGGTGGCCGAGCCTGAGGTAAAGGCATAGGTGTATGAATTAGGGGAGGTGAAAGAATCACCGGCTAACAATGCAGTACCACTGACGGTATTGCTTACGACACTTGGTGTAGTAGGTGTAGTAGGTGTAGGCTTCAGCGTGTATGGTCTGTCGGTGGTTACCTGGATTTCTTTTGCCGCAGGAATATCAATGCTTGAAGGCCTAACTGACTGATTAATTGCTGGGCCGCCAACTAGCAAATCTATGACAGGTTTGGTTTGTGCCACAACATATGCAGCCTGTGCTGCTGACTCATCGTCACCTGTATTTTGTCCAGTGGCTGCTTGCTTTTTTTCGATGGATGTTCCCGCAGGCAACAAGACTTGATTTGGCTCTAAACAAGTTTTAGATTCAGCATTGGTTGGATTATTTGAGCAGTGGCTTACAACCCCCATCACAGTGAATACTTGGCCTCCGCTCACAGCGATTTCCGTGCCGCGCACACCAATGACGCCGGTGGCGGTTTCGAGCTGGTAGCCTGGTTTGTTGACTTTGGCAACCGCGCCTGTGACGGTGCGCAGTCCGCCTTGGATGAGATGCGTGTGCGCGACCGATTCGCTGGGTTGGTTGGGGTTGTAGTGGTAGCGGTCAATTTGAAATTTCGATTGCGGGTTGAGCGCCATGACCGCGCCGTCCACAAACTTGAGTTGCAGTTTGCCAGTGCCTGTTTGAATTTGATCGCCCACTTGCAAGGCATCGCCTTTTTGAGGGGTGAGGGTTTTGTTGGCGCGAACAATTTGCACATCGCCTTGCACATAGACCACTTTGGCCGCTTCTTGCGCGTGGGCCATGACGCTGCTGATGCCAATGAGCAAGGGGATGCTGAAACGATGTGTGGTCTTCATGCGATGTCCTGATCGTGAAAGAAAAAAGTGCGAATGCGCGAAAGCAGTCGGTGATGCCGATTGCTGGTGTTCATAGGGGTATCGAGCAGGGTGCGCTGAACCTCGTGTAGCTCGGTGTCGCGTTGCGCCAAGGTGTATGAGATTTCCTCGGCAATGGCGGGGCGTGTTTTCAAGATTGCTTCTAGCCCCGCTTTGTTGAGGCGGTAGCAATCGCAGTCTGTTTTGGCCACCACGGTGGCGCGGCGTGGTTCGCCCACCATCAAACCCATTTCGCCAAAGACGGCACCCTCTTCTAAAACGGTGATGTGCTGTTTGGGGTAGCCCGGTTTTTCTAGCCACACATCGGCTTGCCCAGAGACCAAGATATAGAGCCAGTGCGCTGTGCTGCCTTGTTGAATCATCACGTCATTGGCAGCGAAGGGAGCGTGCATCAAGTGCTCAGCTAGGACGATCAGTTCATCTCGCCGCAGCGATTGAAATAAATCGATGGATTGCAGGGCGTGTAAACGCCGCGTAGATTCGCGTTGTGCCAGTTGTTTGGCATGCCGTTGGTCGTGATCCATCAAGAAGGCCACTTCTCCGGGGTGGGCCAGTGCAATGCCGGATCGTTCGAGAGCCTGAAATATTTCCATCCGCACGCGCGAATCGGTGACGATGTTCATGGGGGGCTGCAGCAACCAATACCGCAAGGTGTATCCGATGAACCCTGCGCCCAATTCGCTGACCACAACATCCGGTGGCTTAGGGGAGAGGGCCACATGGTCAATGCGTGCATCCTCAACCGACTGACTGACCAAATCGCAAATGCGTTGTGGATGGTGTTCAAGGCCCACATGAAAGTTAATCAGTCGCCGGGATGTGGCTTCTTGTGCCACGGGGTCGTGGATGACCACGAAATGGTTGCGCATCAAAAAGCTGTTGGGGACGATGATGGTTTCGCCGTTAGGCGCGATCAAGTTGACATGGCGCCAACTGATGTTTTTCACTTGCCCATAAAGCTCACCCATGCGAAGCCAGTCGCCAATCTTGATGGATTCATCGATGTGCAGCGCTATACCGCCGAGCACGTTGCCCAAGGTGTCTTGCATGGCAAAGGCCACCACAGCGGTGAGGATGGCCGAGGTGGTGACCAGGTGCGACAGGTCCACACCGATTTGATGCAAGGTGAACAAGCCCCAGAGCGAGTAGCTCACGAGCACCATGATTTCTTCAAAGATTCGAGGCGCAGGCGCTCTGAGCGCGGGTAGCAAGATGTGAAACAGGATGATGCTGCCCATGCGGATGGCGGCCATACCAACGCCAAAGAGCAACAAGCTTTGCAGTCCATCGGACACCAAGGTGCCGTGTCGTGCGTTGAACCATGTGGCTAGATACCAACCAGTTGCACACAGTGCACACAAAACAACGCTCGCACGCAGGGTGGCGATGCGTTGTTGGCTCAGGGCGGTATGCGCAGCCATGGGGCAGGCTTACTTTTGCAGGTTGCGCAAAGAACGCATGATTTGGTCAAACCCCAGTTGTGAGCCGCGCACGGCTTCAAACAGGGTTTTGGATTCTTCAAGCTGGCGCTCTAAGTTGGCGATGCCGACCGACAACGCACTGGCCGCTTGGTCTGAGAGGCGCCCATGGCCGGGGAACAGCCGTTCGATGCGCAGTCCTTGTAAGCGGCGCAGGGAATGGATGTAGTCGCTGATATTGCCCGACTGCAGCACGCCTCCCACAATGCCTTCGGCCATGATGACGTCACCCGAGATCAAGAAGTGATGTTGCGGCTCATGAAAGCAAATGGCGCCCGAGCAATGCCCTGGCGTGTGGATGACTTGCAGTTCGTAGTTGCCCAAGTTGATGGACATGCCTTCGTGCAAAAACACATCGATGTGCAAGGGCTTGCTTGGTGCATCGAAGGCTTGGTTCATGAGCACAAATTCATCGTTGAGGGTGAGCTTGTTGGCCGCGAGCCGATGCGCGCCCACCATGGCGTGTGGCGCAAAAAATGGCGCACCACCGGCATGGTCGATGTGTTCGTGGGTGAGCAACACCAAGTCAATGTCTTGAGGTGTCACGCCAATGGATGCCAAGCGCGAGACCACACTGTCAACGCCATTGGGCAGACAGGAGTCGATCAATACATTGCGATGTGTGCCTCGGATGAAGTAGGCGTGGGCTGAGCGCTGGGTGCCCAAAATTTGAAAGACGTTTGGATGAATCTCTTGGATGGTTGTCTTACTGGGTTTGCCTGTGTCGATGTCCATGGGGCGCGTCCTTTTAGGCTGTTGTGGGGCTGGGCGTAGAAACTGCGGCCAAGCGTTGGGCCAGTACGCGCATGACACTCAGGGCAAAGGCGGGCTGTTGACTGGTGAGGTAGACAAAGCGCGCTTGGTCGATGCGAATCAATTGCGTGTCGGGTGCCGTAGCGCGTGCGGTGGCACTTCGAGGGCTCTCGGTGATGAGCGCCATCTCGCCAAACATGTCGCCAGCTTGCAAGGTGGCCAGTGGAATGAGGGGCTGCACCTTGTTGGCTTGATAGAGCGTGACGGTCCCTGAAAGCACCACATACATGTCACGCCCTGGCGAACCTTGTTCAAAGACCACTTCGTCTTTGCCATAGGTTTGGATAAATGGCTGGTGGTGTGTCATGGTTGGTTTGTTCGAATAAATACAAAAGAATGGTTTTCATGATCATAAATGAACAAAATAAGTTTAAAAACATCAATTCGTATACGTCTTTTTGTTAGATATCATCGAGTCGCAACGGAGGTTTTTAATGTGTATTTCGGTATTGCTAATTGATGATCACGCCATGGTGCGCGCCGGATTGGCTTTGGCTTTGGACGCCGTGATTGAAGGTGAGCACCAGATTGGCGAGGCGTCCTCGGTAGCTGAGGGTTTGCAGTGGATTGCGCAGGTCGGCCCGCCGGATTTGGTGTTGCTCGATATCCAAATGCCTGAGATGAGCGGCATTGAGGGGTTTGGCTTGGTGCGTCAGGCTGCACCAATGGCACGCATTGCGATCATGTCGGGTTCACAAAACGCTGCCATGGGCAAAGCCTTAGCGCTGGGGGCGGATGGTTTTTTACTCAAAACATTGACACTGGCCGCGCTCAAAGACGCGCTGTCTGACTTGTTGCTGGGCAAGCGGTTTTTCATGACAGACCCCTCTGGCCCCGCGCCATCGGGTGAGGAGGTTGATGCTTCGGCACTGGCCTCGTTATCGGTGCGTGTTCGAGATGTGGCGCTGTTGGTGGCGCGTGGTTACACCAATAAAGTGATTGCCAGAGAGTTGGGCTTGAGCGAGAACACGGTACGGTTTTATGTTTCGCGCATCCTCATGCAACTGGGCTTGCAGTCCCGTACAGAGTTGTCGCATTGGATGCATCAGCGAGGGATGGTGTGAGTTTCAAGGCTCAGCTCAGAGCCATTAGTCGATATGTCTGGCACAGCTTGCTGTTTCCCGATGCGCAGATGCTTCATGCTCAGGCGAGCTGGGTGCTGCGCAAAACCAGCTTGGCGGTGATCTTTTGCTGTTTAGGGTGTTGGGGGGCAGGGCTGGCCACAGTGCCTTTTTCTGAGCGATTTCTGATTGTTTGGAACGGTTGCCTTACCTTCTTGTGCATGGCTATTGCTTGGCGGGCTCGTTATTTGCAGAAGTGGCGTGATGAGGTGAAGTTTGCCAAACAGCTGGCAATCGAGCAGGTGTTGATGATGGCGGCACTGGGACTGGCCTGTGCGATTTATGTGAATTGGTTTTTTTCGTACGCCGATGAAGTCGCCTTGATGGCGAACTTGCTGGTGTTGGGCAGCATTGTTTCGGGGTGTTTGGCGTTTTCAGCCACGTATTTGCCCATCTTTTTGGCCTTTTCACTGCCGATCACGTTGACCGTGTGGTGCAACGCGCTTGATCAATTTGGTAAGTCTGAACTGATTGACTCCGTGGCTTTCACATTGCCGATTTACCTCACGGCACTGGTGTACTTCGGTTTGCAATACCAGCGCTCGGGGGTGGAGCTGATTCAAACCCGCTTTGAACGCGAGAGGCTCAATTCAGATTTACAGAAGCAAATGGCGCAAACCGATGCTGCTCGCTTGCGCGCCGAGGCGGCCGAGCAAGCGCAAACCCGCTTCCTGGCCGCTACCAGCCACGATTTGCGTCAACCTTTGCAGGCTTTGGTGTTGTTTTTACAGGCGCTGGACCGCCAAGGTTTGTGTGAGTCGCAAAGTGATGTGTTGGCCAAGGTGGACTTGTCGGTGCGCTCACTCTCCACCATGCTCAACGGTTTGTTGGATTACTCGCGCATACATGCGGGTGGCACGCATGACCCGCGCCCCATGGCATTGCAGCCCTTGTTGTTTGACTTGTCTGTGGAATTTGGTGCTGCGGCAGATGAAAAGAAAATTGCACTTCGTTTGCGCGACACCACAGCTTGGGTGCAAATGGACGCTTTGGCGTTGCAGTTGATCTTGCGCAATTTACTGGCCAATGCGATTCGCTACACCCACCAAGGCGGCGTCTTGCTGGGGGCTCGCTTGCGTCGTGAAAACGTCGTGGTAGAGGTGTGGGACACAGGCGAGGGTATTGCTACTTCGCATTTGCTACACATTTTTGAGACGTATTACCAGGTCAACAACCCGGAACGCAATGTGAACAAAGGCCTGGGTTTGGGGTTGTCCATCGTGCACGATTTGGCAGCGCAAACGGGCGTCAAGCTAGAGGTTCAATCGCGGCTTGGACGAGGTAGTGTGTTTCGCTGTGTGTTGCCCCGAGCTCAAGGAAATCGAGGCAGCGCAGAGATGCAAGCCAATTTGCAGTTCGTACGGCCTAATCGAAACTTTCAGGGGTTACATGTGTTGGTGGTCGATGACCACGCGGATGTATTGGATGCCATGGGCCATATGTTGACGTCGATGGGCTGCGTGGTGGAATGCGCAACTGATTTGGCGCAGGCGAAGGCGTTCGTGCGGGAGCGCCCGATTCAAGTGGTGCTCACCGATTACCGCTTGGCGCACGACGAGACAGGCGTGGACGTGATTGACGCCCTGCGCGTGCTCAAGCCTATGTTGCCAGCGGTTTTGTACACGGGCGACATTGGGTTGCGAGACCGCTTGCAAGCCCAGCTGGTGGGGGTGCCTGTGCTGATCAAACCCGTGCCTCAAGCTGCACTGCTTCTGGCCTTTGCCGAAGTGTTGCCGTGTGAGGCTTCACGCCTCGGGTGTGCCGGTGTCTAAGCCACCTTCAATCAACTGACGTCTAGCCTCTTGCGCAAGTGCTTGGTACTTCTTTTTGAACACTTGTAGGTTTTCTTGTTCGAGCTCTTCTAAATCGAGCAACGCGTTATGGGCCCCTTGAGTGGCGCGGATCAGTTCGTCGAGTTTGAGTTGGATGGCTTCGGTGTCGCGGTTTTGTGTGTTTTGAATCAAAAACACCATCAAGAACGTGACGATGGTGGTGCCGGTGTTGATGACCA